>Ga0209510_1000209_pt1 | contig 87846 bp, 78 predicted proteins | sample BiotimSIPDNA_FD_185749 | JGI IMG/M metagenome (GOLD analysis project Ga0209510, IMG submission 185749) | Anaerobic biogas reactor microbial communites from Washington, USA - Biogas_R1 time_0 SIP DNA (SPAdes) (version 2) | ecosystem: Engineered > Bioreactor > Anaerobic > Unclassified | place...
CCGGGCAGGACCATCAGCCCCCGGGCGTCAAGAACTTCCTTCGCTTCAGCGGGAACATCACCAGCGAGCAGCGCGGCGATTCTGCCGTTTTTCACGGCGACTTTACCCTCAAATGCTCCCTGAGAATTCACTATGGTACCCTTCTCGATCACCAGGTCAAACACGGGCATCACCTCGGATACTCTTCGTCAATTGCATCTGTCCGGCTTCACGCCCCGGAGCACCGCTAGTTTCCCCTGAGAAGGTCAGGAAGCCAGGGGGACAGCTGGGGGAAGAGAATAAGCTCAATAAGAACTATTATGTCACAAAGGCAGAAGGACCAGATGCCCCTGAAAATCTCCTCGAGCGGGACATCTTTACCGGGAGCATAACGAGGAGCAAACCAAGTGCTTTTGTTGTAAAAGTGCGATTGTCGCTCAGTTTATTGCGGCTAACCCGGCGTACTCGTTAGGTGTGATCGGGAATCGAGGTGCCGTCTTCCTATTTTTCATCTCCACCTCAGTGAAAAAAACGCTTTTGACCCGCAATCAAAGAGCTTCAGCCTTTCAGTTCGGAGGCAATCGCGTCGGCGATTCTGTCCAAACCATTCACAATATCCGCTTCAGAATTCGCGAACACGAACCGCACATACCCGTTCCGGCGGAAAGCCGTCCCGGGCACCACGGCGACGTGGGCTTCCTTCAGGAAAAAGGCGGCCGTATCCAGGTCGTTTTCAATAATTCCCTCACTCCACCGTTTTCCGAAAAGTCCGGTGACGTTGGCGAATGCATAGAACGCCCCGTCGGGCTTTTGGCAGCAAAGCCCCGGAATGGAGTTGATCTTCCCCACCATCAGGTCTCTCCGCCGGGCATAGGAATCCCGCATTTCGGAGACAGCGTGCTGCGGCCCGCGGAGAGCCTGCAGAAGCGCCCTTTGGGCGACTGAGCACACATTACCCGATACATGGCCCTGGAGCGTTATCATTCCCGCGATGACGTCTTCCGGCCCTCCGGCGTAGCCAATCCTCCATCCAGTCATGGCATAGGTCTTCGATGCACTGTTCACGGTTACTGTATTCCTCTTTGCCTCTTCGCCCAGGGCTGCTATGCTGACATGCTTCCGATCGTCATAGAGAAGGTGTTCGTACACTTCATCCGTTACGGTGAAAATGCCCCGTTCCGCAGCGAGGGCCGCTATATCACGCAGGTCGCTCTCTTCGCAGACCGCTCCGGTCGGATTGTTGGGGGAATTTATGATCATGGCCTTTGTTCGGGGGGTAATGCAACGTTCGATATCGCTGCAGCTAAGCCTGAAGCGGCGCTCTTCACTAACGGGGGCAAAAACGGGGTCGGCGCCGGAAAGGCGGATCTGTTCTTCGTAGCTTACATAACACGGCGTGGGAACGATGACTTCATCCCCCGGATCGCAGATGGTCCGGAAAAGCAGGTAGAGGACCTGCTTGCCGCCGTTGGAGACCATCACCTCGGACGGCGTGTACCTGATTCCGTTTTCCCTTTCGAACTTTTCCGCCACCGCTTCCCTGACGTCCCGCATCCCCGGAACATCGGTGTAGCGGGTGCAGCCGTCGTCGATAGCCCGGACCGCTTCCCGGGAAATGTCCGGCGGGGTGTCAAAATCCGGTTCCCCCTGGGCAAAGCTGATAATGTCGATTCCGTCATGCCGCATCCGGTTCGCAAGGGAAGACGCCGCTTCCGTCGGGGAGGGGTTGATTCCGAGCACTGCTTTTGAGAGCCTGGTTTCCATGAGGGCCATCACTCCATCGGGTGTGTAGTGTGGAAGCAAAGATTGCACCGATCACATTTTTTCGCGATGATATTTTATAAATAGCATTACTTTAATTAAGTGTCAAGTGGTTAATGGTATATGCATTATATATTATTGCACTTTGCTTTTTCGCGTGTTCATTCTGCCGTGTCTCCGGCTCATGAGAACTGAAAGGGGCAGGGGACAATTCCGGGCAACCTTTTAGGGTCCGGAGGATGGAACAGAAGGTGAACAATCTCACCCCTACTCCCCTCTTCTGATGCGGCAAACCAGGAACCGGACAGTGCCTTCACCATTTAGCATTTGACGTATAGCATTAAACATGATATATAGTCTGATGAATGAGAAAAAATTTTACCCCCGTGTTTGTTCAAGAAAATCACTCTACAGCTCCCAGGGAGGCGAGGCAGTGTTTAAGGATTCATGGCAGTTCAGCCGCTCCAGAAGCAAAAGCGAAAAATTTCTCGAAGGCGCCATCGATCTTCACGTTCATCCGGGCCCCCATCTTTTCAGCAGTCCAAGAAGCACCGATCCGATCAAGACGGCCATCGAGGCCAGGGATGCAGGAATGCGGGCTTTTTCCATCATGGACGTCTTCAACATGTCCGTGGGAACTGCGTGGATGGTCCAGCAGGTGGTGGAAGGCATCGAGGTCTACGGCGGCATCATCCTGAACACCGTGTTCGGCGGCATGAATCCCAGGGCGGTCAAGACGGCTATGTACTATGGCTCCGGGGCCAGGTATGTAACCTTCGGGGCTCATTCCACCTACTACCAGGCCTACAAGGAAGGTAGGTACGACGACGACGGGAAATGGATCCTTCTTCGGGAGAAATACCCGAAATTCGTAACCGAGGAACTGGACCGGTGCATCCGTATCCCGGAGGGAGACCCCACTCCCGAGCTGAAAGAGATCCTCGAGGTCATCGCGGCCAATCCCCAGGTGTATCTTGAAACGGGCCACATCTCGAACCAGGAGGCTTTCAGGCTGATTGAGCTCGGGAAACAGTACGGCATCAAAAAGCTCGTGGTATCCAACGCGGTGGTGGAAAACATGACCGACGCGGAAATCGAAAAAGCCATCGGCATGGGCGCCTGGATTGAAAGGCTGCTCGCCGCCCACACTCACACCACCCCCATTCCCAAAACCCATTACTACGTCGAGCCGGAATACCGGGCCATGGATGAAGGTCTGCAGTCCACCACCCACGGCGGCGTCGCCAAAGTCGCCGAGCAGATCAGGAAGTTCGGCGCGGACCACTTCTTCATCGGCACGGATTTCGGCGTATACACCCTGCCTACTCCGGTGGAAGGCTTCAGAGAATTCATCGCCTGCCTCATGGACCTCGGACTCACTGACGAGGAGATCCGGAAGGTCAGCAGCATCAACCCCGGAAAACTGGTCGACCTGAACGACTGACGGATACTTTTGCGGGGAGGACCCGCGGAACGGAAAAGAATCACAATAAACCAAGGGAGGGAAGTTTTTTATGCTGACGAAAAGAACAATTCTTCTAGGTGCCGCAGTGATGCTCGCAGTGCTGTCTTTCGGAACCCTGGCTTTCGCCACCGAGTTCCCCAAGGCGAAACAGATCCGCATGGTTGTTCCCTATGGGGCAGGCGGAGGAGTGGACATCTCCACCAGAATTCTCGCCACCCCAGCCCAGGACATTCTCGGCCAGCGGATTGACGTGGTCTGCATGCCCGGCGCGGGCGGACAGGAAGGAATCAACTTCGTCCTTCAGCAGCCGAAGGACGGCTATACGCTCCTCGTCACCGACTACGGCCCCCTGGTGACCACGGCGCTCACTGAAGAAGTGACCTACGATCTCTCGGACTGGGTTCCCCTTGTCCAGATCACCGAAGTAGTCCCCACGTTCTTTGTGCTGGCCGAGTCCCCCCTGAAAAACGTGGATGACTGGGTGAAGGCGGCGAAAGAAAAGCCCGAGTCTCTGACTGTCGCCCACGGCAGACACCTGAGCGTTCCCCATCTTCCCCTGATCCTCTTCGAGAAAACCGCGGGAATTAAGAACACCCATGTTCCCACCAGCGGCGGTTCCGAGGCCCTTGCTTTCGTTCTCGGCAAAAAGGTGGACATAGGCGCGTCCGTACCGAGCACCATCGCATCTACAGTCAAGGCGGGAACCATGCATCCTCTCGCCGTCTGTTCTCTTGAGAGAGTAGCCACCCTTCCCGACACCCCCACGATGAAGGAACTCGGGTATGACGTGGTCCTTCCGGCCTGGTACACAGTTTTCGCCCCCAAGGGTGTCCCCGAGGAGACGCTGAAAATCCTCGAGGAGAAGTTCATCGAGGCCCTGAAATCCGAAGGAGCGAAGGAAATGGCGGGCAAGTCCAACGTCCTCCTGACCCCCTACGGCCGGGACAAAACGGTCGGCCTCTACGAAGGAACGATTTCCAGCCTCAAGACCATTCTGGCGGACGTCAAAAAGTAACGGCGGCCTGAAAACAAGGAGCGGGTCAATTCCCTGAACAGGGGGGAATTCCCGCTCTTTTCCCATTTCCCATTTCAAGGAGGACGGTGCAGCTGTGGATGGATTATTTATGCAGGTACTGGAAGGCGCTTTTGCCCTTCCCGTTGTTTTGTACACCACCGTCGGCGTGTTTCTCGGGATCACCGTCGGCGCAATCCCAGGACTGAGCGGGGATATGGCCATCGCCCTTCTGCTTCCGCTCATCTACAAGGTCTCTCCCGCGGCAGCTCTGGGCATGCTCATGGGGATTTACAAGGGAAGCATGTTCGGCGGTTCCATCTCGGCGATTTCCTTCGGAGTGCCGGGAACGGCAGCCGCAGCAGCCACCGTGGAAGACGGGTATCCCGCAAAGCTGAAGGGATATCCCATGCAGGCCATGCTGACCGCGCTCTATTCCTCGGTCACCGGGGACCTCTTAAGCACACTGCTCCTGGTCTTCGTCGCCGTGCCGATGGCGAAGGTGGCCCTGCACTTCGGCCCCGTGGAATTTTTCGCCCTCTATGTTTTCGCCCTTATGATGATTTCACTGCTTGTGGTCGGCGAAATGAAAAAAGGCATCGCCGCCGCGGCAATTGGCCTTTTTATAGGGACCATCGGCATGGACCCCATGATGGGATCGGTGCGGCTTTCCTTCGGCATTTCGAGCCTCCGGGGGGGCATTCCCCTGATTCCCCTTCTCGTGGGGGTCTTTGCCGTATCGGAACTGATGATCCAGTTCGGCAGGGAATGCGCGTCCCGCTCGGCGAAAAAAGTGGCCGAAGACGCCAAAAAAGCGGAAGACCTCGGAATTTACGATCCAGCGAAGGACAGGATGAGCCTCAAGATCTACCGGTCCACCTTCAAGGCGACCCTCATCGGTTCGGGAATGGGGACCTTTATCGGCGCTCTTCCCGGGGCGGGATCATCCCTCGCGGCCTTCATGAGCTACGGTCTTGCGAGAAAAATGTCCCGCAAGCCGGAGGAATTCGGAACGGGAACCCTCGAGGGAGTCGCCGCGCCCGAGGCGGGAAACAGCGCCACGGCGGGGGCCTCCCTTATCCCCCTTTTCGCCTTCGGCATTCCCGGCAGCGCAACAGCCGCCCTTTTCGGAGCGGCGCTCATCATGCAGGGCATCAATCCGGGCCCCATGATGATCGAAGAAAACAAGGTCATTATCTACACCCTGTTCGTGATTATCATTTACGCTACATTCATCAACCTGGTCCTCTCCCACGGGCTCATACCCCTGTACGCCAAACTGGCCCAGATCAAGGCGTGCTATCTCGTCCCCACCGTCTTCGCCCTGGCCCTGCTCGGAACCTTCGCCTCCCGCAACTCCCTCTTCGACGTCTGGGTGCTCCTGGCCGCAGGAGTACTGGGGATATACCTGAGGAAGAACGACTTTCCCCTCGGACCGCTCGTCCTCGGCTTCATCGTCGGGCCGGGAGCTGAAAAGGCGCTTCGCCAGGCTCTCCTGATGGGAAGGGGAGAATGGATGTTCCTTCTGAAAAGCCCTATAGCTCTCGGCTTCTACGGCCTGTGCATCCTTTCCCTGCTGCTCATCCATTTTTCCGTGAAGAAAAAACTCGTGGAGGAGGACTGAGGCCCATGGAAACGGCAAAATCCAACGAACGGAACACGATCTCCTTCCTCCGGAACTCGTCGAAAGTTGTGAGTCTGTTACTCATGGCCGCCGCCGCCTTCTTTTTCTCCTTCACCGTGACCGGGAAGTGGAGCGCTGGCGCAGGCATCGGCGCCCGGCTGTTCCCCCAGCTTTCCCTTATCTTGATATTCCTCTCCGGGGCAGCCATCTTCTCCGGCAGGGGTGAAACCGGCAACAAAAAACACAGCGAAGTCACTCCGCTGAGGGCTATTTCCTTCATGGGGCTAGCCGTTCTGTACTTCTTCGGAGTCCTTCGGCTCGGACTGGCCGTCGGGACCTTTCTCTATCTCACGGCGATTTTCTTCTACTTTGGAAGGGACGGCGGCATGATCAGAAAAGTCCTGATCCCCGCCTTCGGCATTACGCTGTTCATCTGGGCGCTGTTCACCTATTTCGCCCAGATCGTACTGCCTCCTGCCCTTCTTTTCTGACGAAAAGGGACGCGGGCGGCATTCACTTTGAATTGAAATCAGGGAGGATAACACCATGAAAAAAATCAGGATCTCATTTCCGGACGAAAAGGTAGAAGCACTGGCCATCCTGCTGGAAGACAAGGCTCCCTCCACCTGCGGGTGCCTCTGGAATGCCCTGGAAAAAACCGTGGAAGGCCTGTGCATCCACGCGATGTGGACCGGCAGGGAGATCTCCTTTCCCTTCCCCGGAACGGTTTTTCCCGAAGACGAAGGGCTTCACCTTCCGCCGGAAAACCAGATCACCATTCCTCTTCCCGGGGACATCGTCTGGAATGCCTACGCCCCCTACCAGTGGCAGGGAAACCCGAACATCGTCTACGATTTCGGCGTCTTCTACGGCCGGGACAGCCGGCTCCTCCTTCCCATGGGGTGGAAGCCCAGCACCCTCTTCGCCCGGATCGAGGAGAACCTTGAACCCTTCGCCGCAGTCTGCGCCCGCTGCCAGGGCGAGGGCCGGAAAAAGCTCAGGATCGAACGGGCGTAAGAGAAAACTGGATGGGGCGGCAGTTTTTTTCTGCCGCCCCCGGAATCCCGGGAAAACGTGCGCACCGGGCGAAATTCCACTAACATTACATTGCCCGCAGGTATTCCATCAAAAGGGGATGTCTTCGGCACAGCCTGATTGACAAAGGATGGTATCACTTCCGTGGCCAAGAACACGAAACCGATGTTTCAGTCCGTGTCAGACCAGGTCTTCTTTTACCTCAAAGAGAAGATCATCAACAACGAACTCGTTCCGGGAAGCGTCCTCTCCATCGACAGGCTCTCCTCCGAATTCGGCATCAGCAACACCCCGGTCCGGGAAGCCGTCGTCCGGCTTGAAAGCCTTGACCTTGTCACAGTGAACAGGAACAGGAACATCACCGTGAGCGCCATGAGCAGGGAAAAAATACTCGACATACTGGAAATGAGGCGCCTTCTCGAGACCTACGGATCCAGGACGGCCGCCCTGGACATAACCGACGGCGAGATCGAATCTCTGGAAAAAGTGCTGAACGGCGTCCAGGCAAATCCCGCCGATTTCGAGCAGTACAAGCGTTCGGACCTGGAGCTCCACGAGGCCATCACCAGGCACATAAAAAATCGGGAAATACAGGCCTCGCTGAAAAACCTCAGCGTCTCCTCACTGAGAATCCGCTACTATGCGAGGTTTTACGGAGAAGAGCACAACCCGGATCTCGTAGAATCGGTGAAAAAGATCACGGCGGAGCACCGAGCCATCCTGGACGCCCTGAAAACCCGCGACCCCGGCAAGGTGGAGCGGGCGGTAGCGTACCACCTGCTGAACGCAGAAGAACGGACCCTCGCCGCGCTGAACAGGATGGATATCCATTCAGGATAAGGGGAAAAATAACCAGCCCGCTCTCCCGTACTCGCCCCGTTCCGGACTTGAGGACCGAAGAAACGCGAAAGTGGAAGGACACTCACTCCCGTATCCGGGCAAACCGCTCCACAGTGTCCTGGGGGAAGGGAAAAGAAGGCCGGACCGGCGATGCCACTATCGGCATCCTCCGGTCCGGCTTCACGCATACGGCTGTTTCCTATTTCTTCGGCTTGCGGACGGGAATCCGCTTCGACGGCTCGAAGGGAGACTGCCCTTCCTTCATCACGTCATAGGATTCGAGATTCCGGTCGGTCATGTGGTCGAAAATCTGCAGGGAAGTCATCCCTCCGTACACGGTTTTCAGTCCGTCGGGGCTCAGCTTCGCGTAGACGATCTCCTCGGCGCAGCGGCCCTGGGCAACTTTCCAGCCGTTCGGCTGCAGAATCATGCTGTGGCCGAAGTAGTAGGTCTTGATCGCATCCACTCCGACGGCGTTCACCGCCGCCATGTAGACATGATTGTCATAGGCCCTGGCAAAGTTGGTCGCCCACCAGTGGTCATAGGTCCGGAGCAGGGCTGAAGGACGGCACAGCACTTCGGCCCCCTTCAGAGCGATCGTCGTCGACAGGTCGGGAAAATCGCCGTCGTAGCAGATGATAATGCCGATCTTGGCCATTTCGGTGTCAAAAACCGGCGTTTCGGTGCCGGGAATGACCCATCCTATTCCGTTGATATTTTCTCCCGGCCAGGGATGGGTTTTCCGGTACCGGCCTATGATTTCACCTTTTCTTCCGATGAGGAACGCGGTGTTGTAGATATCCCCCCGCTTCTCTCCCCGTTCGTAGGACGGCCAGATAACATAGACCCCGTGCTTCGCGGCGGCCTTCTGGATCGGTTCCGTGATGGCCCCGCCGGCGACGTCGACCTTGTCCCAGAGCTCCTCCTTGCTGCATCCGGGATTGAATCCTGTCGTCACCGTTTCGGGAAAGACTATGAGTTCAGCCCCCACCTCCAACGCCTTCGGAATCCATTCGACTCCCTTTTCAACGTTGGCCTTCACATTCATCGGTTCCGACGCAATCTGACATCCGGCTAACACAAACTCCCGCATTTTTCTATCGCCTCCAGTCTCTGACACATACCGGACGGGCATCTCCATCCGGGACGCCCGCCGGCTATCCGCCCAGTCCCGAGGAATCAGAAGAGAGACAGAACCCTCGGCATGACAAAGATCGCGATGAGCACGCACAATCCGACGATAATGCTGTCCTTTCCTTCAAAGGCGAAGCAGGGCCGCACCTCGTCGAACACTTCCTGGATCGTTTTGACTCTCGTCGTGTAGGTCTCGTTCTTCCGGATCTTTTCGTTGCTCGTTACGGCGCTGATGACGAAGAACAGGATGACCGAAATAGGAAGGCCGATGAATACCGGGTCCCAGTTCCGGAACGGCATGCCGTACGTCTGTGTCAGGATCTTCCAGACTATGGCGGCGCCGCCGCCTATCAGGGTGCTCCAGATCGCCCCCGTCGGTGTGGCCCATTTGGTGAAGCGTCCCCGGGTCGCCACGATGACGACTGTCGGTATGAAAAGGCTGCAGCTCATCAGCGTGAAGCCGAGGGCCAGCCATCCCACCACGTCCGGCAGGGCAAGGGCGAAGACGAGGGAGAGAACCGTGACGGTCAGGGAGGCGATACGCCCGGCTTTCAGTTCGTCCAGGTTGGGGTTCTTCTGCTTCCAGATGTCACGGACAATGCTCGAACTGGAAACGTTGAGCCCCGCCGCCGCACAGGAAAGGATCGTGGCCATGACCGAGCAGAGAAACACCACGGCCACGGGAGTGCTCATGGCATTTGCCATGACCCAGGGAGCGGCCGCGTCCTTTGAGGGCAGCGCAGGGTTGAGGGCGAAAGCCACCATTCCGAAGACCGCGAAGAAAACCGGCTGAACCATTACGTAGGCTGCAATGAACGTGGACATTCCGGCGGCCACTTTTTCCGTTTTGCAGGCGTAAATGCGCTGGATATTCAGCTGGCCGATGGCGAAGGCCGGCACGAAGACCATGAGATACCAAATGAACCACTTGACGCTGGTCCAGCCGTAGATACCCCAGACGGGTTTCGTTTCACCCAGCCAGAAGAAGCTCAGGTAGTTGGCGGGAATTTTGCTCAGGACGCCGTCCCAGCCGCCCACCTGGTGAATGAGGATCGGCGCTATGAGAACCGCGCCGATGACCGTCAGGGAACCAAAAATAAGGTCCGCGAAGACCGATCCCCACAACCCGCCGAATCCGGCGTAAAAACCAACGAGGGCGGTCGCCAGTATTATTCCCCAGACGAGGGGGAATCCGGTGATCGTCTCCAGGACCCTGCCTCCGCCGACGATCTGTCCGGCGACCCAGCTCATGTACCCGAGGGCGATGAAAAGGCCGGTGATCGCCTTGAAGCCTTTTCCGTAATAGGACTCGAGGAGGTCGGGAAGCGTCACAAAATCAAGCCTCTTGCCCAGGTGCCAGAAACGCCTCGCCATGAATGCCATGAGAAGCCAGAGCCCTATGGCTTCAGCCATGTTGTACCACGAACCGCCGAAGCCCCAGATGTAGGCCAGGGCCGATACGCCGATCGTGGAGCCGGCGCCGAAAAATGCCCCGATGATGTGAGGGATGATCAGGCCATAGCCAAGCTGGCGTCCGGCCAGCATGTAATCAAGAGAGTCCCTGACTCGTTTCAGTGCCACGCTCGTAAGAACGGCAACGCCGACATACATAAGCAGAACGGGAATAATCAGATCCCAGCGCATACAATTTCACCTCCAACAGGTTTTCTTAATGTGTTTCTTCTCCGAAAAGAATCCGTTTGTGCCCGAATTGCCTCTTTTTCACCTCCAATCCACTGCAGACGTTTCTTGGAAAAAACCTGCCGTTTACCCGCACCTGCAATGGCTTACAAAAAAATAATGAATTCCATTGAAAACTTCACTTTTAATACTGTAAACCATCCGTCTTTGCGGGATTCTATTTATTGTAGTCATGTGTCACCTAAAGGGAAGTCCCCTTGTTATCGGATGACAAAAAAAAATCTTTCCTTGTGACCCGGTTCCATTTCCTTTTTTCCGGCTTCGGCGAAAGGAGATAATATGCAAAAATGGCCTGGTGAGAAATGAGGGAGGGAACGCCAGTGGGATCTTTCATGGGAATCGTTTTATTGATCTGTACCGTTGCCATCTTCGTCGGCGGAATTATGACCATTCTTCGCGGCCTTTTTCGAATGCGGGAACTTCTGGCCAAAAGAAGAAAAGACAACAAATAAGCTTTTCCTCCCGGACAGGAGGAACCTGAAGAAGCCGCTTTCCTGTCGCCATCTCTCCCGGGCAGGCTGCGGCGCCGGTGAAATGGCGCCGCGGCCCCCAGGGGAAATTATTCCATGTGCCTCCTGGACCGGAATTGGAGAAAACCGAACGTCTTATCAGTAAAGAGAATATGATCCCATCGGAGATGGATCAGGGTTTTCTCCCCCGCCCAGAACCGGTCCGTCCGAAGGCGCCCCACCGCGCCGAAAGTCGGAGGGCAGCGGGTAGCGGGAGACTCACCGAAAATTTGCAGGCAGTACTGTTCCACCGACTGGTAATTTTCCTCTCCCTTGAACAGCATTGTGACTTCAGAAAGCTCCCCCGCCGAATAGGAGTATATGACCTGCAGCAGCGGAATCGTCTCAAGGAACAGGCGATCTCCCTTCATGAGGTAGCTTTCCCGCTTGCCCTCCAGAAGGGGATCCTTCCAGTCGTCATCGAAAAAACGGTCGGCAAAACCGAAACCGTCGACCTTTCTGTCGTAAAATTCGTTGGTGTAGGGCGTTATTTCGTAGGGAATCAGGGCATCGGAACCGCCGTGGACGCTTCCCCATTCTTTTCCCGCGGCTCCGGAGGGATCATGGAGCAACGGGGCGGCTTCCGGGAAGGCAAACCCCGCGGCGCTCCACAGAACAAAGCACAAACACGCACAAAGGAACAGCATTTTTCTCACGATGAAAACCCCTCTCCCGCCCTGAAGGCATAGATTCCGCTTTTGCGTTTTTCCTTCTCCTTAACGAGCAAATAGCACAATGTCAAAAGAAACGTATCCATGGGTTTTCCAAAATCCAGGCCTGTGGCGGTTTGTATTTCGGAAATATAGTTCCGGACGGAATTGTAATGAACGTGCAGGGCACCCGCAGATTTCTTCGCGTTGAAGCCATTCTGGATCAGTGCGGCGACAACGTCGGCCGGCTGGACGGTCCGGCTGTTTCCCGGCATTTCATCGACAGGCCGCCAGTAACGGTCGACCAGAACTCTTCCTTCATGCGTATCCTTGACTTTATAGAGCATGGAAAACAGCATAGCCTCCTCATAGGCGTAGGCTCCCGGGGGCAGGAACGTCTTCTTCAATATGGCGAGCGACCTCCTGCAGTCCATGTATGAATCCGCCACGTTCAGAAGGGCGCCGCATTTCCTCCCGAAGACCGACCAGATCTTCTTCCGGCTGCAGAACTGGGCGATTTTTCCGATGCAATTTTCCCGCTCCGCCCACGGCACGATCAGGATGAGGCTGCTTCCCATCCGGAAGGACAGCACGCCTTTATCGCAGCCGTTCAACACGGGACAAGGCTCCGAATCGTGAATCAGGGCGACAAACGATTCTTCCGGAAACCTGATTCCCAGGGCCGAAGCCTTTCCTTCAGCGATGCGCTGGTCGGAATAATTGCCGAGACAGAGCCTTTGAAGGAATTCGGACCGTGTTTCCTCCGGAGCGGGCTCTTTTGTTTCAGACGCCCGGGCATTGGCCTGAATAACGTTCAACAGGAACACCAGGAGACGTTCACTCTGGAGCGGGGGGGCGTTTTCGTTGGGTCTGAGGATCACATGGACTTCGCAGAAGGGGGGACCATCATATTTATAGACCATGCTCGAGATCCTGAAAGCACCGCACCGATTTTCCCTGCTCACCCGGATATTTCCCCGGGGAGGCAGCCCCTCTTCGTCGCAAAGCTCGGCGGAGAAGTACTCCTGTTCCGTCGGAAACGACGAAGGCGCCTTGTCGGGATGCACCAGCGAACACAGATTCAGGGAGGGGCACCGGACCGCGACCGGTCGCTTCATCTCTTTTGCGATAACGGCAACAAACCTGGAAGGCAGGGAGAAAACGTCCAGGACCTCTTCCTCCTGCAGAAGAACGGGGGAAGGCGCCTTTTTTTGAATGGCACCGTGGACCAGGTCGATAATGTCGGCCCAGCGGTATGAAAAGGGAATGAAGATCAGGGGAAGGTTCACTTTATCTGCGGCGGCGAGGACCTGCTGCGGTACATCCCCGAAAAACCTGTCCAGCTTTATGCCGACCGCAGAGGCGCCGTTCTCCCTGACCCTCTGGAGAAACGCGATAAACGCTTCCTGGTCTTCACGGAAAATATAGGCGTTCCCGATGATCAATTCTCCCCCGCGCAGCCACTTATAAATGTCAGGGGCATCAAAAACGGTAATGCCCGTGACAGGGTGCAGTATTCCCCCGTCCCCGGCAAGAAGACGGAAATCGGGAAAGAGGTCGCTCTTGAAGAGGTCCATGACCTGCAAGATTCCACCTCCCAACACTCCTCGGCAGGATTCGCCGACTCTCGGAACCGGTCAGTGTTAATCAAACCTCAGGCAGGGAAACAATCCGGTACAAAAACAGACGGGGGCCGGTCCATCAGTCGCTTGTGTCAACTTCCTTCAATCCATGGTCTGCCGGCGCATTTTCCCGGTTTTCTCATTCCTTCGCATCCGTTTCCGGTTCTTTCCGGCACAGCCTCCCGCCGTCTCCGCCCCGTGCCCGGCGGGAAGTCCGCTTCTTCGCTCTCCGCTCCATTTACCTCTTGACAAGACCGTTTTCCTCCGTACAGTGTCCGTAGGAACAGCATTCGCTTCCGAACCTTTTTAGATGCACGATATATTATACTCCTCCGCCTGATTTTTCATCGAGCTGCTGATAGACAGACAAGACAAGTCTGTTCGGAGAGAAATGCGAAACCCGCAGCCAAAGAAGGGGATGACCGACCTGGCCGCCATGGGCCCGACACTGCGTTTCATGAAAAAAACCGTCCTGACGGCCCTTTGGGGGCTGCTGCTCCTCGCCGCTGCGGTCCCTTGTACCGAAGGCAGGGAGAACCCGAAATACATCTTCCTCTTCATCGGCGACGGCATGGGGGAGGCCCAGGTCCGGGCGGCGGAGCTCCACAGCCTCGGCTCCGGCACCGGGAAAATATCCTTCCGCTCCATGCCCGTCCGGGGGAAAATGTCCACGTCCACGGCGGACGGCGCCGTGACGGACTCGGCTGCGGCGGGAACAGCCATCGCCTCCGGCTACAAGACGAAAAACGGCATCCTCAACATGGACCCCTCCAGAACGAAACGGTTTCTTCCCGTGGCCATACTCGCCCGGGACAGGGGCATGAAGGTCGGCATCGTGACCTCCTCTTTCCTGAACGACGCCACCCCCGCCGCCTTCTATGCCTGGCGACCCTCCCGCACCGACTACCACGAAATTGGAGAACAGCTCGCGGAAAGCGGCTTCGACTACTTCGCCGGCGGAGGCGTCACCCGGCGCAGAGGACGGAAAGGAAACCTCAGGGACGTTTACGCCCTCGCCCGGGAGAAGGGATACCGGGTGCTCGGGACCCGGGAGGAACTGGCCGCCGCGAAGCCCGGCGCCCCGATCATCGCCCCCGGCTCGGCGGGAGCCCTCCCCTACGACATGGACCGGCCGGAGGGAAGCCTCTCCCTGGCGGAGTACACGGGGCACGGCATCAGGCTGCTGGACAACCCTGAGGGCTTCTTCCTGATGGTGGAGGGGGGAACCATCGACTGGGCCTGCCACAGGAACGATGCCGCGGCCCTTGTCCATGACATGGCGGCCTTCGACGCCGCAGTCAGGGAAGCCCTCGCCTTCTACCAAAGGAAGCCGAAGGAGACGCTCATCGTCGTCCTCGCGGACCACGAGACCGGCGGCATGGCCATCGACGGCACGGCGTCCGCCGCCGCCGTGTCCGCCGTACTTTCGAACCAGAAAGAGTCCTCGGAAGTTTTCGACAGGAAAATAGGGGGATTCCGCAAGGGAAAAGATCGGAGCTTCGAGAAAATGCTGCCGGTGATCACCGGAACCTTCGGCCTCCATTCCCTGACCGAAGGGGAGCTGAACGAACTGCGGACAGCCTTCGCCCAGAGCATGAAGCCAAAGGACCAGCGGAAAAGGGACAGGGACTACCTCCGCCGCTACGGCCCCTACGAGCCCCTTTCCGTCACGGCCACCCGCATCCTCGGCCGGAAGGCCGGCATCACATGGTCATCCTTCGGCCACTCGGGGGCCGACGTCCCCGTCTTCGCCCAGGGCGCCGGCTCGGCCTACTTCGCCGGAGAGTACGACAACACCGAAGCCGGCAGGATACTGATCCACCTTCTGCCGTCGCGGTAGCAGACGGCTTGCGCCCCTGCGTACCTCAGGCCGGGTCTGTTGTCATTCCGAGGAGCGCACTTGGCGACGAGGAATCTCGAGGTTGGTTCTGGTTTTGTCATCCTTCGGGCACGCCTCACCGCCGGATCGTGTCCCCGAAGGGGGAGGATCTCGGTGTGGGTTTCGACTTTCCTCAGAACCGGGATCCCTCGCATTCGCTCGGGATGACAAACTAACCCTGTCGTCCCGAACGAGCGAAGCGAGGAGGGACCTGGTTTAGATTCTGGAGAGACTCAAGCCCGAGATCCCTCTCCTCCGGGGATGCTCCCTCCGCTTCGCTTTGGATGCTCCGCGACCGCGATCGCATTCGCTCAGGATGACAGCCTTTCTCAAGGAGACATCAAATGCACGTGAGGGATTCTTCCACTCACCTGTCGTTCTTCCCGGCATCAAGAATTTTCTCGACGAGCAGGTAGACCGTGGTACATCCGGGATTCCGGGGCCAATCCGTACAGGGTGGCTTATTTCGCTTCCGGGCCCGTTCCACGGCTTTCCGGATCATCTCCTCCGAAAACCATTGCGGATCAATGGATTTTCCAGACTCCGGCAAATGCTGTCGGAGCCGGCGAAGGCACTGCCGGAGATCGGCAATACCGTTCCCATCCTCAAAATGGAGCAGAAGCCAGTATTCGAAGCTCGGATTGCTGACTGCAAATCCCCGCTCCGGCCGGTTCCGTTTTCTTTTCGATACCCATTGATGAAGAGGCAATAATTGCTGCTCAGACCACTCATCCTTATCCACCACAAGCCATGCTTCGTCCGTTTTTTTCAAATCAGCTTCTTTGTCCGCCAGGTATCGGACCATTCTTTGAAGAACATGGGGAGGAGCGCTTTCCGTCTTCCCTTCAAGGCAACGCACATGCACCACCCGGCTGTCATCGTTGAAGATGCTGAAATAGAGCGGTTCTGTTTTTTCCCCTTCAACGGCAATCACAAAAAGTTTTTTGTATCGCCGTTCTCCCAAAGGGCGCTGCAATCTTCTCCCAGACCTCATCAGTCGACGTTCTCCCTGCCGCTCTCTCTCCTGCACAGCAGGATTCTCGGCACTCCGCCCAGCCTGCCCTGTAGGTAGCTTTTCATAATATCCTTGTCGTAGCGGACATCCTTGTATTCACTGAAGGAGAAGATACGGGACGCTCCCACTGAATCCCGCTCCGCCACCCACATTTCATCCCGCCGCAGCAGGTCCTGGTCCATCAGCAGGGCATCATGGGTGGTGAAAAGAAGCTGGGACCGGCTCTCTGCAGAACAGCTTGAAAGAAACATCTCGAGCAGGTTCCGCGTCAGAAGAGTGTGCAGGCTCCGGTCAATTTCATCGATGACAAAAACCTTTGCCGATTTCGGGACACAAAGCGCATGAAGCGCCGGCAGCAGGTCTATCATGCGAATGGACCCGTCGGACTCATCCTGGAGGTCGAACAGGACTTCGGTGCCATCCTTTCCCCTATGCCGGGCAGCAAGTTTCCGCGCCCGGATCTTTCCTTTTTCGCTTGTCAGCAGAATCCGCTCGCCTCCGGAAAGCCTCAGCCGAACGATCCCCTTTTCCCTGGCCTCCTCCAGCAGCTTTTCTTTCGCGGAGCCGGAAAGAGGGACTGTTTCAAGAGGGATCTCCACCCCTTCAATCCCGTAAAGGCCTACATCCAGCCGTGCCAGCACATCGTTGACGGAGGAAGAGAGCGGGTCCAGCTCGTCGCCAAGGCGTTCGAAAGGCGAAAACTTGGATTCAGGACCGATCAGGACCATGTTATCCTTGAACCAGGACCAGACCGGAAGGAAGGCATCGACCTTCTGAAAAACCGAATTTGTCAGAAAGAGCTCATTCTCCCTGGTGCCCTTGAAATAAACTTCCAGATCCCTGTTTTTCCTCAGGGAGCCGTGAAATTCCGCACTTCCACCTCTGCGGTGAAAGAGCGTTTTCTCGCTCGAACCCGAAATTTCCGCGAGTTTTTCTTCCAGGATTTCTTTCGGTGTGAGGGAAAAGGAATAACCGTAGACTGTCTCGTTCACGAGCAGTTCAAAGCTGAATAAAACAGGCCGGTCCCCGCTCTTTTCATCGAGCCGGAAGGTTTTTACGGGAATTCGTTCGCCCGGGCGTTTTCCTCCCACTATCAGATCACGGGCAAAACGCAGGGCTTCGAAAAGATTGCTCTTCCCCGAGGCATTTCCGCCATAGAGTGCGGTAACCGGCAAAATTCCGGCCCGGTATTTCCGGATTCGCGGAACCCGATCATTGTGCTGCCGTTCGCGGGTAGCGATCATTGAGAACTCCGCTCTGTCGCGGAAGGACATCCAGTTTTCGATGGAAAATCTGACGATCAAGGCACAAGCCCCTCCTTTTAAGAGAAAATATCTCTTTCATTGTATAAGAATAAACTATAAATGGGATATTTACAATACGAAAAGAGTTTATTTCTCTTTAAAAGAGCCTGCTTTCAATTCAATCTGCTCAGGATGAGAGGGCGCACCTCACCGCCCGATCGCGTCCCCGAAGGGGGAATCTAACTTTTGATTCTGGAGAAACTCAAGCCCGAGATCCCTCGCGTTTGCCCGGGATGAAAGCCCTTTTTTTGTCATCCTGAGGCCGGTATCTCGGCCGATCGCGTCCCCGAAGGGGGAGGATCTCGGGGTTGGTTCTGGGTTCCTCAGAAGCGAGATCCTTCGCATTCGCTCAGGATGACAACCCAGGCCCAGGATGGCAACCTTGCTCAGGGAGGCAGAACTGCGCCCTTTCGTTTATTTGCCCTGGCGAGCCGCCTCGGCCACCGCCCGCCAGGCGTCGGTCTTTTGCTGCAGACTCAGGCCTGCATGGGCCGGGCTGGTGGAGGGCAAACGGACGAGCCTGATGCCGGGTTCAGTCAGGGACGGCGCTACCCAGCGCTTCCAGGCCTGTTCGGCCTTCGCCCCGTTGAAGAACACCGCCCTGATAAGGGGATGCCTCCTAAAAAAGCCGGGGAAGTCGTTGGGCACAACCGTGGACCCGAGGATGGATGAATCCAGGCTCCCGGGCCGCACGCAGGATGCCAGCACGTCCCACAGGGCGATGCGCCTCTCCGCCAGGGCGGTAAGACGGTCGCCGTAGGGCAGGTCCCGCCGGATGCCAAGGACGGCCTCAATGATGGGCCAGAAGGCGTTCCGCGGGTGGGCGTAATACTGCCCGGCCTTCAGGGACGCCTCGCCGGGCATGCTCCCCAGGAGAAGAACCACCGCATCTGGCCGGGCGGAAGGCGGGAAGCTGCGGACGGGATTCACCGCAGCCTCCCCGGTATCGTGCTATTGGTCATTCCTCTGCCTCCGGAAATACGCAAATTTAGCCCGGGTGAGGGCTTCAGCTCCTCCGCAGCACTTTCCCCGCCGTCGTTCCCGTGAAGACGCCCCGTTTCACCGCAAGCTTCCCGGCGACGAAGACATGAGAAATTCCTTCCGGCTCCCCGAAGGGATCCTCGAAGGTGGCGCCGTCCCTCACCGTGTCCGGGTTGAAGAGCACCAGGTCGGCGTCCATGCCGGGCCTCACCAGCCCCTTCTTCTGCAGGCCGAGCCGGGCCGCGGGGAAGCCGCTCATCTTCCGCACCGCCTCTTCCAGGCCCAGCACCTTTTCTTCTCGGACATACTTGCCCAGGACCCTCGGGAAGGCCCCGTTGGTGCGGGGGTGGCACTTCGCCCCCGGCGCCGGGGGGATCGTGTCGGAGGCCACCATCACCAGGGGATGGGCCAGCACGTACTTCACATCCTCCTCGTCCATGTGGAAGTAGCACGCCGTGTCGGAGCCATGGTTCGCCAGGATCACATCGAAGGCGGCGCCAAGGGGATCCCTGCCCGTCATCTCCCCGATCTCGGACAGCCTCTTCCCTTCGAATTCCGGCGTCTCCGGCGTATAGGCCACCAGGACACCCTCCGGGCCGCCGCAGCTCATCAGCATGTTCTCCCAGCCGTCCGTCGTCAGGATCTCCTGCCGGATGCGCTCCCTGAGGACGGGGTCACGGAGCCGCTCCATCAGCTTCTCCAGGCCGCCCTCGTTCACCCACGGAGGAAGGATGCTCCGGAGGGTGGTGCTGCCGGCGGTATAGGGATACTGGTCCACGGTCATGTCCACCCCGCGCTCCCGGGCCTCCTCCAGCAGGGCAAGGGTCTCCCTCACCTTTCCGTGGTTTGCCCGCCCGGTTGCCTTGTGATGGAGGACCTGCGCCGGGATTCCCGCCCTTTCCGCCACGGCGATGGTCTCCCGCACGGATTCCACCACCCCGGACGACTCGTTCCGCATGTGGGAAAGATACAGCCCCCGCCGCTCCGTCAGCCCCCGGGCAATCTCCTCAATCTCTTCAGAAGTGGAATACACCCCGGGAGGATAAATCAGGCCGCTGGTCATGCCGAAGGCCCCTTCCTCCAGAGCGGCCCGGGCCATCTCCCTCATCTCCCGCAGCTCGTCCGGCGCCGGAAGGCGGTTTTCGAACCCCAGCACGTTCAGGCGGATCGTTCCGTGCCCCACGAAGGACCCCACGTTGAGGCCGAGATCCAGGCCCTCCAGCACGCCAAGGTATTCGGCGAAGGACCTCCAGTTCCATTCCGGCGTCACTCCCGCCCTGATGAAGCCCGTGTAGGCATCCAGGAGGGGCACCCGCTCGTCCCGGATGGGGGCGGCGCTGATGCCGCACTGCCCCACCAGGATGGTGGTGACCCCCTGCCTGAGCTTGGACACCCCCGCACCATCCCCGAGCAGAAGGAAATCGTTGTGGGTGTGCATGTCGATGAAACCGGGAGCCAGCACCTCGCCCCCCGCGTCGATCTCCGAAGCGCAGGGCACTCCGGGCGGAAGGGTCCCCACGGCCTCGATCACGCCGTCCCGCACCCCCGCGTCGCCCCTGTACCAGGGCGTCCCCGTCCCGTCCACTATCCGCGCATTCCGTATCACAAGGTCAAAATCAGCCACCCCAGTACCTCCGCTCTATTTTCTTCAGGCCTCAGGCCATCAGCTGCTCCAGGATATCCGCGTCCGCGGGGCAGAACTCGTAGTGCAGGATATCCCCGGGGGTGATCCAGCGGATGTCGCTGTGCTCGATCTTCCGGGGCGTCCCTTCCGCAATGGACGCGTTGAAAACGGTCAGGTGGATCGTAATGTCCGGGTACTCGTGGACCACGTCCATGAACACTCCGCCCACCGAGAGGGTCACCGCAAGCTCCTCGCGGCATTCCCGCACCAGGGCCTCCTCGGCCGTTTCGCCCGGCTCCACCTTCCCGCCGACGAACTCCCACAGCAGGGGACGGGCCTTGTCCGCCGGGCGCCGGCAGATCAGGAACTTGTCTCCGTTCCGGATAAGAGCTGCCACCACTTCGATCATGAGTCCATTCCTTTCGAAAGGCCGAAATCGTATTGAAGGGCGTCGGTAAATGGCTCGTTTTCCAGAAAAAAGCCGCCCGCCGGCATGACGGTCATTCAGGATCCTCACCTGAAACCTGGGGCCGTTCTTCCCGGAGGAAAGCGTACCTGTCGGGCAGATCCTTCCATTCCCGCGACTCCATAAGATCCCGCGCTCCGGTAAGCATAAACCGGAAACCTCGTTTTCCAGGAACTGCCAAAGGCTTGAGAGTCCTTGAAGTTCCGAGCTCGAACAACCAATAAAGGGCCGAATTTGAAAGATCAATTTTCCCCGCCTGATCCAGGGTGAGTTCATTTCTTCTCACAAGACGAATGGAGAGAACATCGTAAAGAAATTCAACGTGCCGATCAGGTACACCCGTTGATGATACCGCAATAGCGCAATAACGGACTTCTCGAATTACGGTCCTGGTCACCTTGTAGTTTTCCGCCGTACTTACGGGGATATGGTACCAGCCAGCTTTTCCTTGAAGAAATCTCTTAAAATACTCTTTGTCTCTCCCCGCCCTTCCGGACAACGACGCCACCAGCGTGAGATCGCTGTATCGGGACAAAGAGAGGCCCGTGGGCGCTATCCTTACTGAACCTTTCAACAGGTGTTCGTCAGATTCAGGAACTCTCCGCACAATTTCCGACTGGACCACCTGACCGAATATCTCGCCCAAGAAAGACCGAAGCCAAAGGTTTTCTCTTCCCGGCAAAAGTGGGAATCCTCCGATACCCACTTCCTCCATGCTTTTTTTATAGGGATTCGACACCTTTTCCTCATCTATCCATCCGGGGTACAACACAAACGCTCCGAGAACCGGTCGGCTTTTTTCGCCTTCTCCGTCATCGGACTTTGAAAGATAGACCAAAGCGTCCCTGTATCGATGCATTTGATTGATGGCATCGTCGGGAATAAGGTCGAAACCCTCTTCTTCACTTGAAATACGATATTTCGCGTCAAACACCCACCGGATTTTCTTCCCGTCAGGGAATTGAGCTTCCAGGAAAATATCCGGTTTTTGAACCGTAGTCCATGAAAAAATAGAATTGAAAGCCCCATTTTTTGGTCTGCTGAACACCGGCTCATGGGAAAGGCGTATTGCAAATCCATCAGGCCGAACAAAGCTAAAGGCGGCTCCCCCACCCTCAGGCAATTCTTTCTCAAAAAAAGACTTCCGGAGAGACGGCTGAAAAAAACTGTCCTCCTGAAACCCAAGGTCAGACAGGATATTTCGTATCTCGAGAAGACACCATATCTCATAGAGTTCCGCTACCGATTTCATTGAAATGGAGGCCGACCGCCCGAAAAAGTCGAGATACAGTTTGAGCTCCTGCCAAATCCGATACACTTTTGAATACCCCGGTTTTTTCTGGAGAACAAGTGACTCTTGGCGAATTCCCTGGTAATCGCGGATGGAACGGAAGAGCGGATCTGAAAGGCATCGTTCAAGCCCTGAAGACCACTGTTTCATTTCCTCCAAAAAATAGGGACTCAGGCGATCTCCCGCAGATAGCGCACCATCGGAACTCAGCCCTTTGATAAAGGCTTGCAGGTTACGAACGCTTTTCGTGAGCACCATTTTGACAAACCTGTTTTCAGGAGTATCTACGGTGTTTTTTCGGGTTTCTATCCTGTACCGGCGTTGTTTTCCGCCTCCCATAATCTCCTCCGCGATGCGCTCTTCAAGGCGGGGAGAGACGGAACCTTTAATTTTTTCTAGTCGAAGAAGCCGGTCTCTCGAAACAAGCCTGGAATGAGGAGAACGTGAAAGAACCGTTACGGCAGTGACCAACTCTTCCCGAAGTGAGCGGAACAACGCAAGCCAAAGAAGGGGAAAGCGCTCATGAGGTTTTTTCGAAGCGGCAAGCTCCTGTTCCGTTTTTTGAACAAATGAGAACCGCCACAGGGGGTAGGTTTTATCCACCATTTGAGTTATTCGATCAAGGTCTTCCTTCATATCCATTTTCGTCGGGAAGACCTCGAAAGCGAGAAAATGCTCCATCGGGCGTTTCGCGACAAAGAACCTTAGGCCGAGGCGAAACCAGCCGATGTTATTCCCGAAATTGACACTTCCTCGAAAACTTCTGCCGGACAAATGAAAGGCGTCGCAAATGGACACAAGCCTATGGAGCACCTGCGGTTCAGGGGAAGAATCCACAGAATCGGCAAACTGAAAATCAAACTCATACAGACGGTTCTCGAAAAACAAGGGGTCCGGGAGATGTATTGAACCTGGCTTGATTCCTTCCGGGAATTCACATCGCAAGTCCACACTTTCAGGTGAAAAACGAATAACCGTTTCCGGAAGGGACTTCCCTCTTTTTTCCAGGGCGCGTCGAAGGGTCCTTCTCGGAGATTCAATATCCCGTGTCCAGACACCAAGGCTCCAATATTCTCCCTGGAGTGTAAGGATTTCCGGCATATCTATGCCTCCCTGTCGCTCTTGGATCGAACGCTAAGGCCAGAAACTAGTAAAACCACTTTTTTTCAGCCGGCCCTGCATCCATGAAATCTTTCGCTTTGAGCGGCATTCAACCGGGAAAAGGACATCTCCATTCCTTTTCATCCTGAGAAGGTCGGTCCTCCCGTCAGCCCAGATCGAGGAAAGCTCTTCCTGAAGAAGTTCGGAAAGCTCAGTGAGAAGGCTTTTATCCCCGTCAAAAGCGAGAGTGTCCTCGTCACCCTCAATCCTCGGCAGCACTTTTGTCATCAGAAAATCGTCCCAGACAGCATGCAATTCGCCGTCGTTTTTCGGAAGAAAACAGAGTACGAGCGAAAGGGCCTCGTTTAATGACCTGAAGGCGAGCTGGAAAGGTGTCCCTTCAAGGACTTGGTTAACCGATGATAAAAAGGCCACCGTTTTTTCTCCCTGCGGGTCGGCAGGCACAACCGCTAGGTCTTTCTGGCGTACATGGGTGATTCTTGGAATACCCAAGGTACGCAACGTTGTCGCGGGTTCGAAAAATGACCCAAAATCGTTGGGAAAAAACTCCCCGAAATCCAGGGTCAGGGCCCGATCAATCACTTTTCGGGAGAAACTGTGGGTGGTCTCATCCATGTTCACCGTTCCGGCGACAATAAGATTAGGAGGAAGCGGAATGCCCTCAATTTCATTCAAAAAGAAACTTCGCAAACCGTCTTCTTTCGGCCCATCCCCTTGGAGACCGACGTCTCGCCAAAAATCGCTCAGCCCGTTTTCATCAAGTTGGCGCAAAACGGAAGCTTTTAAAAGGGGATCACAGAAATACCCCCCCTCGGACCACTCCCTCGTTTCAAGAACGGAGAGGTAATCAGCAAAATACTGCTCAACTGGGGCAAGGTTCATCTCGTCAAGGCACAACCAGAAGGGAACCATCTTCTCTATATCTTTCCAGACAATTTGTCCTTCGGAAACAGCGTCAACAGCGTCTTTCCACGCAGAGACAAGAAAACGAAGAAAATCGGTCACCATGTACCGGGGGCCCTGTTGCGAGATCCTCGAAATGTACCCCAAAAGATCGGAGGGTTCGTGCCAGTCAGGGCGAACAGAGACAAGGCAATAGTTCAGCAGGTTGACATTATGCACCTTGGATTGTTCTCTTACGAAGCGGGTTTTTCCCACACCTGAAATTCCCGCCAGAAGGAGAAAGGGTTTAGGAAGTGATGTCATAGTCAAACCGGTTCCTTTCTCTTTGATTATCGGAATCGAAGGGGTATGTTCTATTTTATTTTTGCCATTACCGTCAAGGACTTCAGAAAAGAGCTCTTCAGATTTCTTATAAATCTCAACTAGGGAAAGAAGGTCGTCAGATAATATTGATTCTGAGGGAAGAGCTTCAACTGAGTAAAATCGAGCTTGGATATTTGCCTCTTCGTAAGATTTACCAAGCGCTGATTTTGCTTTCAAATCTATAGTATCCACTCCCCAGCCTTTTAACCTGGGAATTCGTTCCCTGCAATGCAAATTTATCTGCTCAATTTGCTCTTTTGCTTTCCTCGCTCCAAGAATTTGCCTAGGTGTGTTAGTCCCTTGATTTAACGAAAGAAAAACACCCGATCCATCAGCACAAAAAAGAAAAACTGGGTAAATACCCTCTTGAATATTGACTGTTATTTTGGGATTGAGAATCGCAAGCCAAGGAACGTCAGCCCAGTTGCCTGCACCAGGACTGCCTTTGATGATATAATCAGATCGTCTCTCTCCGAGCACCTCTCTGACTGCTTCCGGATAATCATCTCGGATAAACACCGCAAGGGGATGCCCAGCAAAACGCTCTTTTTTGGCAACTAACCATTCCTTCAGTATTTTTTCTATGGCTTCTCTGAGCATGGTCTTTCTCCCCATGAATGAATTTAAGGAACCTCTGAAAAAGTCTCGGGCAAATTGCACCTCGACCCTGTAAAATAGCGCTATGGGAACTGTTTCTTACTCCAGACCATACGGGGAGATGAGGACCGATGAACCGCCAGAAAACGCTCGCGAACGCCTCCACCTTCGAAAAATACAAGAAGCCCACGAAGCGGGAAAAGTTCCTCGCCGAAATGGAGCGGGTCGTTCCCTGGAAGGAACTCTATGCGCTCATCGAACCCTTCTACCCGAAGGCGGGCAAAGGCCGTCCCCCGGTAGGTCTGGAACGGATGCTCCGGATCCATTTCCTGCAGAGCTGGTTCAACCTCAGTGATCCGGCCGCGGAAGAAGCCCTCTACGACATGGAATCCATGAGACGCTTCGTCGGAATCGACCTCGGAAACGAACCTGTCCCCGACGAGACCACCATCTGCAAGTTCCGCCATCTTCTCGAGGCCCACGGCCTCGGAGAGCGGATCTTTCAGGAAGTCAACGCCCACCTCGAGGAGAAGGGACTGAGACTCTCAGAAGGGACCATCATGGACGCCACCATCATCAACGCTCCTTCCTCCACGAAGAACCAGGACAAGAAGCGGGATCCCGACATGCACTCCACGAAGAAGGGAAACCAGTACTACTTCGGCATGAAGATCCATGTCGGAGTGGACAGGGAAAGCAGAACTGTCCACAGCCTTGTCACCACCCCCGCCAATGTCCACGACTCAAAGATGGTTGAAGACATCCTTCACGGGGAAGAAAACGCCGTCTTCGGCGACTCGGCCTACATGGGCAAGACGGACGAAATCGCGAAAAAGGCGCCCCAGGCACTGGACCTGACCCAGACCAGAGGAACGAAAAACAAAAAGCTCACCGAAGAAGAGAAAGAAAGGAATCGCCTGCTCTCGAAAACCAGAAGCCGGGGAGAACACATCTTCCTCATCGCGAAAAGGATCTTCGGCTTTTCGAAGGTCAGGTACAAGGGCCTGGCGAAGAACACCAACTTCGCCTTCGTGCTCTTTGCCCTGTCGAACCTGTACATGGTTCGAAGGGGCCTGTTGGCGACGACAGGGGCGTAGTGTATCCAAAAACAGGTAAAAGACCCTTAAAAACCAGAAATAGCGATAAAAGATGCAAAAAAACTGACCATATCGCTTGAATATCGAGTAAAAAGAACACAGGAAACGGATTCGGCTGTCAAGGTTCAACTGTTGGACGCTGGATCAGTTCTTGTTCAGAGGTTCCTTAAGGAATGTTATCCCTATAGTACCACTCATCCCTAGTTTTTCCCCTTTTCGAGTGGATTTTATATGGGGTTTTCCACCTTTTTTCAAGACAATGTTCCATTAAGTTATCAACTACTTCTCTGATTTTTCCGAGGGCCTTTCTAAAACATGGTTCTCAACTCTTCCCGCCTCCCCGATTTTGGTTCCACGCGTGAAGAGCGGATCGTCCGGGGGAAGGATCCCGATTGGGGACACCTTTCCCTGAACCACTTCGTAGGGTTTCACGGTGATCCTTTATCTTCCCCTTCTTCCGACGCCGGGCACCAGTCATGCCCGGCCTTTTTCCCGCCATTTCTCGATGGATTCCAGTACTTCGCCGAGGCACGAGCCCGAGACAACATCCACCCCGTCGTCGCTCCACCCCCTGTAGAGGATGGAGCTGATGATTTCCCCGTTGTCTAGGACGCTCCTCTCGGAGGTGCTAAGGCGGAGGCCGGCACCGGCAACGGCCTTCCTGATGAACTGTTTTTCGTCCCGTCTTTTCAGGCCCAGGAGACTCTGCCGCACCTCCCGGGCGCTGTTTCCGGCCGCGACCCAGCCGCCCCTTTCCCTCCACCCACCGTACCGCACGGTTCCGCCGTTCCCGTCGCTTATGTTTTCGCCAAACTGGAGCCCGGCGTCTTCCATCAGTTTGCAGATCATGTCCCTCATCGCGGTTCCTCCTTCGCTGTCAGTTTTTCCCCATGTGTTCCATGAACTGCTCCATGGCGCTCTTTGAGAGGAGGAAGGGGTTTTCGCCCCCCTTGGCCCCTGCAAGCTCCCTGTTCATGGCCATTCCCCGGGCCCCGCACGAGAGGAGGAGGTTCAGCAGGAGGCCCGGGCTGTAGAGGATGTTCGGGTAAAACGCGGCGTGGACGATCATCCCGTCACTGTAGGTGTAGCTTCCGAAGCCGTACCCGGCGGGGTCGGAGCCCAGGAGCGGCATGTTGAGGGAGAGGGCTTTCCGGATCCATTTTTCTTCCTCCCCCTTCTTTCCCGAAACGGGGAAGAAATGGGTGATCAGCAGGCCGTTGCCGTAGAAGGGGTGAGATTCCTCCGCCGACATCCTGCAGAGGGAGGAAAAGGTGCCGAAGGGGAACTCGGCCGACAACCCTGGCCCCCCTGCGGTGGCCAGGAGGACGGGAGGCATGTTCCCGAGCAGGTCGGCCGCGTGCTGGAATTCGGGAGCGGTCCACCGGGACGGCTCCCGTCCCTGGGCGGAGATGAACGCGGGAAGCAGGTCCGAGATTTTGTCCCACCCTTCCCGGATGCCGTTTTCGGGATGGCCGCTGACGGCGTTCTCCAGACCGAAGTTCCCTAATTTGTCCCCCAGCCTCTGCGCCTCGTGGATCTGCATGGCCGCGGCGATACTGAGGAGGATGTTCATCCAGGGGCTGATCTCCTCGTAGACAAGAGCCCAGGAGCAGAGGTCCAGGGTTCCCCGGCGGGGATCGTAGACCGGCCCCGCCAGGGACGCGAAGGGCATGAGGGTCATGTTGATGGCCTTCAGGGCGTCGCCGTCGAGGCTGCCGACCCTGAACAGCTCCGTCCGGACGGATATGTAATAGCCCCTCTCGCCGGAAGGCCCGTCGGCCTCGTCCACCACCTCCACCGTCTGGGCCCGGTCGGTGGGCCACCACCGAAACCCGTTGTCCGTCCTGACCGACCATTCCCCATCGGCCTTGAACTGTTTCCCGTACAGCCATTCGATGGTGTCCCTGCCCGTGTACATGGGTTCATTCCTCCCCTTCTTCATTTTCTTCATCTTCTTCCGCTTCATGGTGTGCGCGGAAATACTCCGTGGCCCTTTCCCGCAGGCCCTCGTCGAATTCTGGGTAGAACAGCGACTCTCCCCAGAAGAACCCGAGCTGCCCTTCCAGGTCTTCGGGGTAGTTGTTTTCCAGGCACTCGAAGAAGTCCCACCCGGTGATCACGAGGTCCAGCAGGCGCCCGAGGGTGAGGGGCCGGACGGAGGTGCACATGTGTTTCTTGTTGAGGGTCTCGCCGTCGTATTCGTCGTCAACCCTGACGCGGATGCGGTTCTTTGTCCGTTTCGCCCGGACGGAGAGGACGTCGTAGGTGGTGGAGCGGATGGTCAGCCGGGCGATCTCCAGCTCGCCGGGTTCGCAGGGCAGAAGGAACTCCCCTCCCATGCACATGGGGTGGATCCGTCCCCAGGCCGTCCTGTGCCGTTCGCTGAGCTCCTCGTTGCCGAATCCCTCCGGTACGGCGTCCATTCCGCCTTCCCGTATCATTTTCCGTACTGCCTCCCGCCTGGCGGCGCCGGTAATCCGGCTGAGCATCAGCTCCTCCGGGTCGAAGGGCTCGGAATAGTCTTCAGGGCGCCACGAATAATCGATGGTGTTCATGGGCAGTTCCTCCTTCGGGAAATGGGTTCCGGTTCAGGAGAACCGGGGAAAAAAGACAAAAAAAAGACCTCTCCGAGGAGAGGCCTGTGGCCGCCATGACGCATGGACCATGAAAGATCCGTGCATGGGTCTCCTCTTATCATCCGCCCCGAAATTATCGGGGCGCTGGTGTTGGCACCACGCCTTTTCAGGCAGGTTGCCGGGCTTCATAGGGCCAGTCCCTCAGCCACTCTGGATAAAAGTTTTCAGTTGTCAGGGTTCATGTTTAAATTATACTCTTTTTTCTGAAAAAGTCAACGGCTTTCGTTGAAAATTGTGCCTCCCACCACGGTCATGATGACGTTCAGATCGCCGTCAAGCCTAACCAGGTCGGCATCCATTCCGGGAAGTACCGCTCCCCGGCGGCCTGCGGTGCCGAGGATTTTCGACGGTGTCCCGGAGGCCATCCTGAGGGCGTCCTCCAGGGGGATTCCAGCCGAGACGGCGGTCCGGACGGCCCGGTCCATGGTGCAGACGCTCCCGGCGAAGCCGCTCCGGTCGGGAAGGCGGGCCACTCCTCCTTCCACCAGGACCTCCCGGCCATTCTTCAGGCTGCCGAGAAGGGACGGCCCCTCGGGCATGCCGGCGCCCCGCATGGCGTCGGTGACCAGGACCATCCGTTCCGGCCCCTTGACCTTGTGGATGAGACGGAGCAGGCTCAGGGGGAGGTGGTGTCCGTCGGCGATGGCCTCCACGGTGACGGCGTCGAAGAGGTACCCCGCCTCCACCATGCCGGGGATGCGGTAGCTGTTCTCCCTCCGCACGGTGCTCATGGCGGAGTAGAAGTGGACCATGTGGCGGAAGCCCCTGTCCACCGCCGTCCGCACCTGTTCGAGGTCCGCGGCGGAATGGCCCATGGCGGGGAGGACACCCCGGGCCGCCAGCCATGAGGCGCATTCGCAGGCCCCGTCCAGTTCCGGAGCCATGGTGACCACGGCGATCCTGTCCGACCTGGCGAGCAGTTTTTGGCACTCCTCCACGGAGGGGGGGCGGAGGTATTTCGGGTCCTGGGCGCCGGCCTGGGCAGGGGCGAGCCACGGCCCCTCAGCGTGGACGCCGCCGATGCGGGCGCCCGCGGAGGCCCCCGCCGCTTTCCGGGCCGCCTCCGCCTCTTCCAGGGCGGCGAAGAAGGCGTCCATGTCCTCGTCGGCGGCCGTGAGGGCGGTGGGATAGAGGGTGGTGGTGCCGTGGCGGGCGTGGACCCGGCAGGCGGTGAGGAAGGCGTCGGCTGTTCCGTCCATGAAGTCCGCCCCTCCGCCCCCGTGGACGTGCATGTCGATGAAGCCGGGGACGAGCAGGTCCCCCTGCAGGTCAACGACGACATCGCCCTCTTCGGGGACGATGTCCGGGGCGAGGGCCGAGATCACGGCGCCGCTGACGACGGCATCCATCCTGCGGAAACCCGTGGGCAGCAGCACCGTGCCGCCCGTGAACAGGAGGCGGTTCATGGCGTGTTCTTCCTTTCCCCTCACCGGAAGCGATCCGGCAGGTACTCCCCGGCGAGGGAGGCGGATTCCCGGTCGAGGTAGAGGGTCACGTCCGGGTGGGTCTTGAGGATGGACGCCGGAACTGCCGGGTCCACCGGGCTTTCCAGGGTTTTCCGCACCGCTTCCGCCTTCACCCTGAAGGGAACGGAGGCAAGGATGGTGCGGCACTTCAGTATCTGGCGGACCGAGGCCGTTATGGCCTGCTCCGGCACGTCGTCCGCCGTGGGGAACCACCCCTCCCCCACCTGCTGCCGTCTGCAGGCAGAGTCAAGGGTGACCAGGAGGAAGGGCTCTTCCGTGGCAAAGTCGGCTGGGGGGTCGTTGAAGGCGATGTGGCCGTTCTCCCCGATGCCGATGAAGGCCACGTCCACGGGGGCTTTTGATATTTCCTCCGACAGGGCCTTCATGTTCTTTTCCGCACCGCCCTCCCAGTTGACGAAATGGACCTTCCCGGGGTTGACCTTCGAGACGAACCGCTCCTGCAGGTACCGGCGGAAGCTGGCCCCGTGGCTTTCGGGCAGGCCCACGTACTCGTCCAGGTGGAACATTTCCACTTTTGACCAGTCAACGGGGTGGGAGACAAGCTCCCGGAGGGTGCCGAACTGGGACGCTCCCGTGGAAAGCATCAGCCGGGCCCGGCCCTTTTCCTCCACGGTTTTCCGGAGAAGGTCGGCGCCCCGCTTCGCAGCGGCGGCGGCGAGTTCGTCGGGCGTATCGAAGACGAGAATGTTCATGGTCTCCCCCTGCCTGAGCTACAGCTTCACCCTCGCGCCCGTTTCGGCGGAGAGGTAGCCAGCATAGGTGATCTTGATGGTTTCGTAGGCGAGGTCGAGTCCGGAGAGGGGCTGCCTGCCGTCGGCAACGCACTCCATGAAGTCCTGGGCCTCCTGGAGGTACCCCCGGGCGGATTCCTCGTCCAGCAGGACGTACTGCCAGCCAGCGGTGGTCTCCACCTTCTCGGTGAGATAGACGTCCTTCAGCACGGAGGCATCGGCGGCGTAGGACATCATGGCGTTGTTGGGGGCGATATTGCAGACCAGGGTTCCCGTGTTGGTGTTGAACTCGATGAGGTTCCGCACGCCCCCGGTGACGAAGTCGCCGGAGAAGATGGTGGCCTTGGTGCCGTCGCCGAAGGTGAGGGAGAGCATGGACCAGTCCTCCACGTCCACGGGGTTGGCGGCGATGAACCTCCGCTCTTCCTTCGTGAGCTTTTCCGTGACCAGGCCGATATCGCACACCACGCTCTCCACGGAGAACTTTTCTCCCCTGGCCTTCGCCTCCGTCATCTTGAGGTGGAGGACCGCCGAGAGGGGGTGGCACCCCTGGCGGATCATGGAGCCTCCTCCGGTCTGGGCCCATTCGGCGGCGTGCCAGGCGTGGGAGCCGCTGTGGCTCTCCTCGGCCTTGAGGAAGAGGATCTTGTCCCCCGTTTTCTTCAGAATCTCCGAGGCCTTGGCCACGGCGGGGGCGTAGACCCAGTCCTCGGCGTAGCAGAAGAGCCTGCCGCTTTTCCGGACGATGCCGGCGGTCCGCTCCATCCCCTCGAGGACGGCGTCGTACATCTTCCGCTTGCAGACCTTCCCCACGGGCTGTACGTCCCCCGGAACGCCGAAGTAGCCGGTGAAGGGCTTTTCGGAGATGACGTGCTTTCCGGCGGAAAGGAACTCTTCGATCATGACGGCGTGGAGCTGGGGCGGGGTGCAGATGTCCACCACGTCGATGTCGGGGTCTTTCATGAGGTCATGGTAGTCGGAGTACACCTTCGGGATGCCGTAGGCCGCGGCGAAGTCCTTCGTGCTGTCGCTGCGGGCGCAGACGGCCTCCACCGAGGCCTGGAGGCCGTAGACCCGCCTGTATGCCTCCAGGTGGATGCGGGAGATGAATCCCGCGCCGACCATTCCGATTCTCACTTTTTTCATGAGGTTTCTTCCTCCTTCGTTATTTTTTCAGGCTCCGGAGCATCTTCCGGAAGAGGGTGCTTCTTCCCAGCACTACGGCGAGGGTGAGCAGCCAGAGGATGATCGAGATGGGGCGGGTGAAGAAGGGGGACAGGTCCCCCCCGGTGATGATCATGGCCCGCCGGAAGTTGTCGTCCGCCATGGGGCCGAGGATGAAGCCCAGGACCATGGGGGCGGCGGGAAAGTCGTTGCGCCGCATGAAGTACCCCAGGATGCCGAAGAGGAACATGAGGTACACGTCGAAGAGCCTTCCGCTCACGGCGAAGGAGCCCACGCAGCAGAGGGTGAAGACCACGGGCATGAGGATCATCCGGGGCACCTGGAGCACCTTCACCAGGGGGCGGACCAGGGAGAGGCCCAGGACCGTCATGGCGATGGTGGACAGCAGGAAGATGGCGGTGACGGTGCCGATGAAGAAGGGCTGCTCGATGGGCAGCAGCGGCCCGGGGCGGATGCCGTGGAGCCACATGGCCGCCAGGAGGACCGCGGCGGGTGCGCTTCCGGGGACGGCCAGCGTGAGCACCGGGATGACGGCCCCGCCGATGCAGGCGTTGTTCGCCGTCTCGGCGGCGATGAGGCCTTCGTGGGATCCCCTGCCGAATTCCTCGGGATGGTCGCTGAACCGCTTGGCGGTGTCGTAGGCGATCCACGAGGCGGTGTCCTCCCCCACGCCGGGGATGGCCCCCACGAGAACGCCGATGACCCCTGAGCGGAGGATGGTCTTCCAGTACCGGAAGAGGTCGCGGAGGGGGGGGATGACCTGCCGGACTTTCGTGCGGACGGTGTAGTCCCGGGGGCGCTGCATGACCTCGATGATCTCCCCCACACCGTAGGCTCCCACGAGGACGGGGATGAGGGACAGGCCGCCCATGAGCTGGAGCTGGCCGAAGGTGAAGCGCGGGAGGGCCTGGATGGGGTCCTGCCCCACCTGGGAGAGGAGCAGCCCCGCGATGCCGGCGATCCACCCCTTCAGGGGATCCCTGGGGGCGGTGAGGTTGCCGCAGATGACGATACCGAAGATGGAGAGGACGAAGAACTCCCACGAGCCGAACTGGAGGGCGATCTTCCCCAGGAGCGGTGAGAAGACGGCGAGGCAGACCAGGCCGAAGAAGGTGCCGATCCCCGAGGATGTGGTGGCCAGACCGATGGCGTATCCGGCCTCCCCCCTGCGGGCGAGGGGGTTGCCGTCAATGCAGGTGGCGGCGTTGGCGGGCGTCCCCGGTATGTTGAGGAGGATGGCCGACCGGCTGCCCCCGTAGATGGACCCCACGTAGGTGGAGATGAGGACCACCATGGCCTGCTCGGGCATGAAGCGGAAGGTGAGCCCCGTGAGGAGGGCCACTCCCATGGTGGCCGTGAGGCCCGGGAGCATGCCGACGATGATGCCGAACCCGGTGGCCCAGAAGGCGTTGAAGATGCTGGTCGGGTTCATCAGTTCCAGAAATTCGGAGAACAGGACGGAAATGGACATGGCGGCATCCCTCCCTCAGGGCAGAAAGACAGCGAAGATTTTGTAGAAGACGAACCAGATGGAAACGGACGCGGTTCCGCCGATGAAGAGGGCCTTCAGGATACCCGCGCCCCGGAAGAGGAGGATGAAGCCGGTGATGAAGGCTGCCGTGGCCGCCATGTAGGGCGCCCGCCCGAGGAGGAGCACGTAGGCGCAGCATAGGGCAACGGTCAGGACCGCCCTGGGCTCCTCCTTTTGCATCCAGGCCGGATGGGCCGTCTCTCCTCCGCTGTTGTCCTCCTCCTCTTCGGAACAGAGAAGGGGGTTTCCGGCAGCGGCGAGCCGGGCATAGAAATCGGGCTCCTTCCGGGACCGGAGGATCAGGCGGAGGCCGCACAGGGCGAGGAGCAGGGCCAGGATGGCGGGGACGAGGCCGGGGGCCCCGAACCAGTCGTACCCCGTGTCCTTCCAGGGCAGAAGCAGGCTGCCGGCGAAAAAGGCCGCCCCCGTGAGGACAAGGACGATGCCGGACGTCAGGTCTTTCTTTTCCATGGGCGTACCTCCGCGGGGAAGGGTGGGAAAAAGGAGGGGGGCGGTGCGCCCCCCTCCTGCCGGTCGACCGCCTTTACGGCTTGGGGATTCCGTACTGGTCGGGAGAATTCTTGATGACGCCGGATTCGAAGAGGAGCCAGCAGACCCTGGAGGCCTTGACCTCCATCTCCTTCTCCGCTTCCTCTCCGTAGAGGGTCACCACCTTGGACCCCCTGTCCACGGCGAACTTCTTTATGGCGTCAGAGGCGGCGGCGGTCTTGAAGGCGGCGGTTATGGCTTCCTTCGCGTCCGCGGGGATGTCCTTCGGAAGGAAGAATCCGAACCGGTTTCCCACGCTGGGGAAGTCGGGAAGCCACTTGGTGATGGGCGGGATGGCGCCGTAGCCTTCCACGTCGAGGGGCTCGCCGTCCATGACCGCCAGGGCCTTGAGCTGCTTGGCCCGGAGCATTTCGGTCACTTCCATGGAGAGCTGCATGATGGCCTCCACCTCTCCCTTGACCGTGGCCGTCACCGCCGGGGCTCCGCCCTGGTAGGGAACGTGCCGATACTCGAGGCCGGTGCCCATGCGGAAGAACTCCGCCGCCTGGTGGCCGCCGCTGCCGGTGCCCGCCGAGGAGACGGTGACCGGCCGGGCCTTCATGGCCTCCATGAGATCCTTCAGGTCGTTGAAGGGAGAATTGGCGGGAACGCAGATGACGTTGGGCGTGAAGACCGCCATGAAGGAAGCGTAGTCCTTGTGGCTCTGCTTCAGCATGTCGAGGGCCTGGTAGGTGACGATGCTGCCGTCGGCGTTGGCCGACCATGTGTAGCCGTCCCGGGCCGCGTCGAACATGGCCTGGGTTCCGATGGCGCCTGCGCCGCCGGGGGTGTTGGTGACCGAGAGGCGGGTTCCGAGAAGTTTTTCCATTTCAGCGGCGAGGGTCCGGGCGGTGAGGTCCGACGCGCCGCCGGGGCTCCAGGGGACGATGACGTTCACAGGTTTTTCCGGCCACGCGGCGAAAGCCGCGCCGGAAACCGCAAGGATCAGGACAAGGACCGTCATGGCGCTGATGAAGCGGATACTTTTCATCTTCTTCAATCCCTCCTGTGCAGTAAGATCTGTCAAAACATTCTACACTTTAAAATTTGCCCGTGTCAACGGCGGGTGTACCTCCGGTCCGGGCGGAACCGTGCAGGAGGTCACTCCTTCCTCACGATGAGGAAAAGGCTTGAACCGTCCGCTGTTTCCGTGCGGAAGGGACAGCCGGTCTTTTTTCCCAGGGTCACGAGATCGTCTTCCGAAAAGGTGGTCGCGGTGAAGCCGTCTTTGCATACGATCCGGCCGCTGACGGTCCGCTCCATGTCCAGCTCGCCAATCAGCCCCTTCTCCGCCTGCTCGCGGAACCAGGCGAGCCGCCATTCCCAGAAGCCCGGGGCATAGGTGCTGAAGAAGGCTTCTCCCCCCGGGACGATGGCCCTGAGGCTCCGCTCCACGGTGTCGGCCGGATCCCCCTGTATGGCGGAGAGGCCGTTCTGGAGGCAGAGGACCATGTTGAATCCGCCGTCGTACTCCATGCCGTGGACGTCTCCCTCCAGGAGGGTGCAGTTCGGGAGGTTCTTCAGGTATTCCCTGCCCCGGGCGACAGAGTCCGCGGAGATGTCGATCCCCACGACGGAGTGCGCGAAGGGGGCGATGCGTTTCATGATGCGGCCGTAGCCCGCGCCGAGCTCCAACACCCGTTCGACGCCACGGAGCCGGCGGCGGACGAATTCGATTTCCTGGTCCAGATACCGCCTGACCCGTTCGACAGAGGTGTTGTAGACTTCGCTGAGCCTGGCGCCGCTGAGCTTTTTCGCGTAATAGCCGGTCATTTTAGTCTCCCTCCCTGAAAGAGTGGTGCCTTCCGGCGCCTTTATACCAGCAAACTGTTCCGAGGGCCAGGGGGGATCATGCAGGGCGACGAAAAAGATTCCGGTTTTTAAAACCAGAGTCAAACCCGAGATCCTTCGGCCATGATGCCGGCCTCAGGATGACAAACCGGGTTCTTCGCGAGCGCGATCTCTTCCCAAGCCCGTAGCTCACGCCGTGATTATGTCATTCTGAGGAGCGCAGCGACGAAGAATCTCGGTTCGGTCTTTAAGACCTTTAAATCAGATCCTCCCCCTCCGGGGATGCTTTGCGATCGCTTAGTTCAGGATGACAAAAAACGTTGTCATCCCGAGGCCGGCTTCATTGCCGAGGGATCTCGTTTTGAGGTCCTTCAGAACCAAGAGCAGATCCCTCCTCGCTTCGCTCGCTCGGGATGACAAAAGCCTCCGCTCAGGATAACAGGCGACAAGCGAAAAAACACATTGACAGGAGAAAACATAGTGCTACTATGTCTATATTTCGTAGCACGAAGGAGTGTTTCTCATGCATATGGCTGATGCTCTTATTTCCCCTGAAGTCGGCGGCGCGATGTGGGTGGTGACCGCAGGCCTGGTGGCATGGTCCGCGAAGAAGCTGAAAGAGGACCCGGACGAGGGGCGGATTCCCCTGATGGGCGTCCTCGGGGCCTTCATCTTCGCGGCCCAGATGATCAATTTCAGCATTCCCGCCACCGGATCGAGCGGGCACCTGGGGGGAGGGATGATCCTGGCGGCCCTGCTGGGACCCTATGCGGCCTTTCTGACCCTGGCATCGGTCCTCGTGGTCCAGGCGCTCTTTTTCGCCGACGGGGGCCTTCTCGCCCTGGGCTGCAACATCTTCAACATGGGGTTCTTCTCATGCTTCGTCGCCTACCCGCTGATCTACCGGCTGATCGCCGGGACAGGGCGGAACCGGAACCGTATTCTCGCCGCCTCGGTCCTGTCCTCCGTGGCGGGCCTCCAGCTCGGCGCGTTCTCGGTGGTGCTCCAGACCGTGGCGTCGGGGATTTCGGAACTGCCCTTCGGCACCTTCGTGATGCTGATGCAGCCCATCCATCTCGCCATCGGCATCGTGGAGGGCTTTGTCACCGCCGGGGTGATACTCTTCGTGCTGAAGGCCCGGCCGGAGGTTCTTGAAGCGGCAGGAGGTGGCACTCGCCTCAGGGGCGTTTCGCTCAGGACCGTCCTGGCAGGGCTTGCGGCGGCGGCCATTCTCACCGGCGGCGTGCTCTCATGGTTCGCGTCGGCCTACCCCGACGGCCTCGAATGGTCCATAGCGAAAACGACGGGGAGCGAGGAGCTCGCCGCCCCCGGAACAGGGCTTCACTCCTCCCTGGCCGGCCTCCAGGAAACAACGGCGATCCTGCCCGATTACGGCTTTCGGGCCGGAAGCGGGGACGACGGGGCCGCTGAGGCTTCGGAAGAGGCTGCCTGGCCGAACCCCGACATGGGAACAAGCCTCTCGGGCCTAGCGGGCGGCGCCATGACCCTGGCCCTGGCCGGGCTGATAGGATTTGCCCTCCGCCGTTCCGCGGGAGCCCGCAAATAGGGGCCCCGGGAAGACATCTCCTTTCCCGTTTTCCGGAATGTCCGGCTCTATCGAAAGAAACCTGTCCGCCCTGGCGGAGGCCGTGGACCATTCCCAGGCTTCAGGCCTGGTCCACGGCCTCGACCCCAGGGCGAAGATTCTTGTCACCCTCCTGTTCGTCATCGCAGTGACATCCTTCGGCAAATACGAGGTTTCCCGCCTTATGCCCTTTGCCCTGTACCCGGCGGTCCTGACAGGCCTTTCCGGCGTCAGCCCCGGCAGGGTTCTGAAGCGGACGCTGATCGCCGCGCCGTTCGTCCTGTTTGTGGGCCTGTTCAATCCCCTGTTCGACCGGACGCCTCTGCTCCGGATCGGTCCGCTCGTCCTGACGGGGGGGTGGATGTCATTTTTTTCCATCATTGCCCGGTCCTTTCTCGCCGTCTCGGCGGCGGTTCTCCTTGTCCTCACCACCCGGTTCGACCTCCTGTGCCTGGGGCTTGAACGGATGGGGATCCCCAGGGTCTTCGTCGTGCAGCTCCAGTTTCTCTGGCGGTATCTCGTCCTCCTCGCGGGGGAGGCCCAGCGCATGGTCCGTGCCCATACCCTGAGGTCATGGGGGAACAGGTCGGGGGTCTCCCTGAAGACGTTTGCGTCCCTTGCCGGAAGCCTGCTGCTGCGGACCCTTGACCGGGCCGGGAGGGTGTACGGGGCGATGAAGGCGCGGGGGTTCGACGGGGAGATCCGGATGCTGCGCCCCCTGTCGTTTTCCCTCTCGAGGGACGGGCTTTTTCTCCTGGCATGGGGAGGGTATTTTCTGGTGTGCCGCTTCGTCAACCTGCCGGAACTCCTGTCCGGGGCGGTGGGACGATGAGCCACCATTATCTCGACGTCCGGGATCTGCGCTATGCCTACCCCGACGGCACTGAGGCGCTGAAGGGCGTCTCCTTCCGGCTGGAGCACGGGGAGGCCTGCGCCCTCGTCGGGGCCAACGGCGCGGGGAAATCCACCATGATGCTGGCTCTCACGGGGCTGATCCTGCCTTCCGGCGGCACCGTGGACGTAGGGGGGACGGTTCTTTCGAAAAAAACCGCCGCTGACGTGCGCCGGAGGATCGGGTTCGTCTTCCAGGACTCGGAGGACCAGCTCTTCATGCCCACTGTGTTCGACGACGTGGCCTTCGGCCCGCTGAACCAGGGCCTTTCGGAGGCGGAGGTCCGGAACAGGGTGTCGGTAGCCCTGTCCGAGGCCGGAGCGGAGCACCTGGCGGACAGGCCGACCCACCGGCTGTCGGGGGGCGAGAAGCGGTCCGTGGCCATAGCCACCGTGCTGGCCATGCTGCCGGACATCCTCATCCTGGACGAGCCCGGCTCGGGACTGGACCCCTACGGACGGCGGCTCCTGGTGGGGATGCTGCGGAACTTCCGCCATACCCGCCTGATCGCCACCCATGACCTGGACCTGGTGCTGGACGTCTGCCCCCGGACCATCGTCCTCCATGAGGGGAAGGTGGCCGCCGACGGACCCACGGCCGACATCTTCCGCCGTGCGGACCTCCTGGAGCGCTGCCGCCTGGAAGTTCCCTTCCGGATGCAGAACGGGCTTTCCAAGTGAAAAAGAATCCTTCCCCGAATGAATGAACGGTCATTCCCTCCTCTTTTCGAGTGCCTCCGTTTCTTTGAAGCACTGAACCGGCGGATTTGAAATCTTGTAAATTCCCACTGAAAGGATTATAATATTTATAACGTAATCAAATCCGGCGGTGATACGGTACCGCCGGAAATTTTTTGTAGTCAGGAGCGTTGATGACAGAATGATGCGTCGTTTTCTCCGGTTCACGGTTGCAGTCATGCTTGTAGGTGCGCTTGCCCTTCCCGTCGGGGCGGCGGAATTGCCGAGGGTGAGCCTTGGGTACATTTTCACGACTCACCAGCAGCCGATCATGGTTGCCATGGCGAAGGGTGAGGCCTTCGAGCCCCTGGGGGTCTTTCTGAAGCCAGTGGTCGAAAAGGAACGGTACGATTTGATTGCAGACGGCGCCCCGGTGGCGAGGCTTACCATCGTGGTGACAAAAAGCGGATCGGAGATGGCAACGCTCTTCGCGCAGAACCACCTGAACATCGGGCTTGGCTCCCTTCCGGCGATGATGTCTTCCATAGACGGCGGCACCCCGATCAAGGTGCTCTGCCCTGTCCACACCGAGGGCATGGGTTTCGTTGTCGCCTCCGACAGCCCGGTAAAAGACTGGGACTCCCTGCTCGCGACAATCCGCGGCGGTTCAAAGCCCTACCGCATCGGCTATCATTCGCCCACCAGCGCCCCGAAGATCGTCCTCGAAGGCGCTCTTCTGGAGGCCGGGCTGAAGCTCACCCACGACGGCGCGGACCTCTCGGCGAACGTCCTGCTCGTGGACCTGAAATCGACGGGGAATCTCGCGCCCGCCCTGACCAGCGGCCAGGTAGACGCATGGGTAGGTCCCGACCCCTTCCCTGCGGTGGCTGAAGTCCGGAAAACCGGCAGGGTCGTTTTCGACCTCAGGGAACTTCCTCCCGCGGGGCGGTGGTCCAGCTTCCCCTGCTGTGTGGCGGCTGCCCGGAAAGATTTCCTTGCCGACCACCCCGAAGTCGCCCGGGCCGTGGTGAAACTCCTTACCGCTGCCTCGGAATGGAGCAATGCGAACCGTCAGGAGGCCGGGGTCATCGGCGCCCAGTGGATCGGCATACCGGAAGAGGCTACGGAGCATGCGACCATCATCTACGGTACCAACCCCAACGACTCGTGGCTGAAGGGCGCCGGTGTCTACCTCGACGTGCTGAACGGAATGAACAGCTTCAAGGGATCCCTGAAGGGAAAAACCCTTGAAGAAGCGGTTCCGATGATTTTCGACTTTTCTTTCAATAAATAACCATCGGAAGAATCACGAATTTCCGGTTTCCCCCCGCAGGGAAGATCATCCTTTTCTCACTTGAAGGGAGATCTTCCCTGCGTCCGTGGAGGCAGAAAGGATTTGGGGCCATGCGTCATCTGAAAGCATTTTTTGTCTCTCTTTTCGTCCCTGCGCTCTTTTTATGGCTGTGGGCATTCATGGCCGAACGGGCAGGCAACGACGTCATTCTACCCCCGATCGGACAGGTCGCATCTCACTTCGCATCGCCCGGAACACCCCTGATCGGCATGGGGTCCCTCATCTCCAACGTCCTTATCAGCATGCTGCGAGTACTCGTCGGATATTCCGCGGCGGTTCTCCTGGCTATACCCGCGGGGCTGCTGCTCGGGTATAAAAAGTTGCTCTCGGATCTCTTCACGCCCTTTCTCGGCCTTTTCCGCCCCATTCCGCCCCTCGCCTGGGTCCCCCTCGTGCTGGCATGGTTCGGGGTCGCCAGCTTCGCCACACTCTTCGGCGTTGAGGAAGGGACATGGTACGTCTTCCTGAACAACCTGAAGTTCTCCATGGTCTTCATCATCTTCATCGGCGCGTTCTACCCCATCCTTTCCGGGACCATGCACGGGGTCTCCGGCGTCCGCTCCATTCTTGTGGATTCCGCCCGGGTCCTGGGGGCTTCCGACCGGGACATCTTCCTCAAGGTGCTGCTGCCGGCGTCTTTGCCGTCCATCGTGAACGGTTTGAGGATAGGGCTCGGGGTGGCATGGATGTGCCTCGTATCTGCTGAGATGCTGCCTGGGAGCATCTCCGGAGTGGGCTACCTGATCACCCACGCATATACCGTCGCCAGGACCGACATCGTCATCACCGGCATGATCACCATCGGGCTGCTCGGCGCCGCTATGGACCACGGGTTCCGCTTCGTCGAGGAGAGGTCTTTCCAGTGGCAGCGCCTCACGAGGTAGGAACGATGACCGGCGGCGGCGTCATAATGGAAGCGCTGAATATCGGCAAGACCTTCACCTCCAGGTCCGGAAAAAACCTGACGGCCCTGGACGATGTGTCTCTCGCGGTCAGGGAGGGTGAATTCGTCTGTCTTCTCGGCCCCTCCGGGTGTGGCAAGTCAACCCTGCTCCGCATCCTTGCAGGGTTGGAGACCAGGTTCGAGGGAACCGTCTTCAGCGAGGGGGAGCGGGTACTGGGGCCCGACCGGAAACGGGGCATGGTCTTCCAGGAATACTCCCTCTTTCCGTGGAGGACCATCGAGGAAAACGTCGCCGCGGGGCTTGAATTCGCCGGCGTGCCGGCCGCCGGACGCAGGGAAAGGAGTCTCAGCTTCCTGGACCTTGTCGGGCTGTCAGGCTTCGCCCACTCGTTCCCCCACGAGCTTTCGGGGGGAATGCGCCAACGGGCGGCGATAGCCCGGGCGCTGGCCGCCGATCCGAGGATCCTGCTGATGGACGAGCCCTTCGGCGCCCTGGACGCCCACACGCGCATTCTGCTGCAGAAGGAGCTGCTGAGGATATGGAGCGCCTCACGAAAGACCGTGGTCTTCGTCACCCACAGCGTGGATGAGGCCGTGTACCTGGCGGACAGGATCGTCGTCATGTCCGCCCGCCCTGGAAGGATCATCGAGGAGATCTCCGTGGATATGGAACGTCCGCGGCGGCGGGATGACTCGAAGTGGGGGGTTTTGACCACCCGCATTCTCGCCCTCCTCGACGAGGCAATGGCGGACGGCGGCCTCCTTTCCGAAGAGGACGGAGACGAATCGGCGGGTTGAAGCCATGTTGTCCGGGGCACATGGCGGGGGCAAAACCGCCATGTGCTTCACCGGGGGAAAAGCGTCGAGGGGGCCTGTGTGTCAGGCCCCCTCTCTTTTGTGCGGCAGAATCAGCGTGTAAAGGTTACTTTGAAACCGTCACCGGTTTCCTCTTTCGCGACCTTCCAACCGTGGCTTGCGCCGTAGCGGGAAACATTTTCCCTTGAGGTGACCGTATCCACGAGCACTTCCACAGGCCCCCCGGAATGCTTCTCGAGGGCTTTCCGCGTTTCGATCACGGGCTGGGGGCAGGAGAGACCCCGGGCATCGACTACGAAAGCTTCAGACATTGTCCTTCCCCCCTAATCCATTTTCATTCTGAACAGCCCGCCCACGGCGAGGCAGAACACGAGGCCGATCACCGTCGCCGTCATTCCGTTCGCCGTCACGCCGGCGCCGGAGCTCGCAAGGGCGAAATTATGGGCGAAAGCTGCTCCGATGAGCATTCCCAACACGAACACGGAGGCGTCGCCGTCCCCCTCCCCGGACATGATGACCTGCCGCCCCGGGCATCCTCCCGCAAGGGTGAAGGCGAGGCCGGAAAGGGCCATCCCGATGAAGCTCCACAGGTGGTTCATATGAGCCACCGGCTGTCCTTCAAACCCCGGCTTGAACTGGCCGAGAAGCAGGTTGACGACGAAGGCCGATACGAGGAAGGCCGCCACGCCGCTGAAGAGGTGGCCGTCCCTGAGCATGATGAGGTCTCTCAGGGCCCCCACCGTGCAGAACCGGCTTTTCTGGGCCATCCATCCGACGAGGAGGCCTGCACCGAGAGCTATGGCCACAGGAGCGGCTGCGGCGCCCGGTCCGGTTTTGGAGAAAAAGACAGGGCCGGTCCCCTCGGGCCCGAAAAGGGGCCGGAGGAAAAGAAGGGCGAGGAGGGCGGCAGCGGCAAGGGGCATGACGGCGCCCGCCCAGGCCGGAGACTTGGAGGCCCTGCCGAGGCTGAAGCCGTTCCACAAAAAGATGATCCCGACGCCGATGCCGACCGCGAGGCCGCCGATGCCGGCGATGGCGTTCCAGTCACCGCCCGCCAGCCGGGCGTAGGCCCTCCACGGGCATCCGAGGAAGATAAGGGCCCCTATCATGGCGAAGAAGCCGAGAAAGAACCTCACGATGGGCGAGGAGCCGGACCTGGGCCGGTATTCCCTGCTGAGGAAAGCGGCGAGAAACGAGCCGAGGATGAAACCGGGGATCTCAGGCCGGAGATACTGGACCACCCCAGCCCGGTGAAGGCCGAGGGCCCCCGCGATGTCCCGGGTGAAGCAGGCGACGCATATCCCCATGTTTCCGGGATTGCCGAAGAACACAAGAAGCGAGGCAGCGGCTCCGACGAAAGCTCCGGTGATGGCCGGGCCCCATCGGGAGATGAGAATGTCATTGATGCTCTTCATGAAGAAACCACCCTTCTCTGAAATGATGATGCGGTTCATACCAGAAAATAGTCAACAACCAACATGCTCATGCGCTCCGGAAAAATGCGCACAGGGGAAAAACAACGTTCTACACTCACGGGACAATTTCAGTCTGCAGCCTACAGGGCGTCTGCTATTTCTATCGTTCCGTCCCCTTCGGAGAACTCGCCGATGACCGCTGCCCTGTCGAAGCCGAAGCTCCGGATTTTCGGCAGCAGCCTCCCGGCGTCCTCCCTGCCCAGGGCGAGCAGCAGCCCCCCGGAGGTCTGGGCGTCGAAGACCATGTCCATCAGGATGTCGTCGTGCTTCGACGGATCTTTCACCCTGTCCTCGTAGGCGATCCTGTTGCTGTAGGTTCCGGCGGGGATGAGCCCGCTGGAGGCGAGATCCAGGACCCCCGGCAGAAGGGGGATGTCCCGTATCCCGAGGGTGAGCTTCAGGCCGCCCTCTGAAAGCATGTCCAGGACGTGTCCCGCTAGCCCGAAGCCTGTAACGTCCGTGCAGGCATGCACTACGCGGCACTCGTCCGCGGAGAGGCGCCTCGGAAGGTCGTTCAGGGTGGTCATCCACCGGGCGGCTTCAATTCTTGAGGCTTCGTCCTCCACCATATCCGCCTTTACTGCGGTGGCGACGATCCCCGTGCCGACCGGCTTCGTAAGGAGAAGAAGGTCTCCCGGCCGCGCCCCTGTCACCTTCCAGATGGAGTCCCGCCGAACTTCTCCGTAGACGACGAGACCGAACTTCGGTTCCCTGTCTTCCACGCTGTGGCCTCCCAGGAGGAAGGCTCCCGCCTCCGCCACTTTTTCCTGTCCTCCCCTGAGGACGTCCTTCAAAACGTCCAGTTCGAGGGTTTTTGTGGGAAAACCCACGATGTTCAATGCCACAAAGGGCTTTCCACCCATGGCGAAGACGTCGCTCAGGGAGTTCGTCGCCGCGATCCGCCCCCAGGTGAGGGGGTCGTCCGACACGGGGGTGATGAAGTCCACCGTGAGGATTCCGGCCCGCTCCGGGTCGATCGTCCAGAGGGCGGCATCCTCGCCGGACCCCCAGGACGTGATGATCCGTTCGTGGGATGGCAGCGGAAGATCCCTCAGCACCTTCTCCAGGTCCGCCGGACCTATTTTCGCCGCTCAACCGCTGGTGGTCGAAAGCTCGGTAAGCCTCATTTCCGCACCTCCTCCGCAGCTCATGATCCAAGCACCGCCTTCAGGGCGTCCACCGTTTTCCGGACCTCGTCCACGGTGGTGAACCACCCCGGGCTGAGGCGCAGGGCCCCGCCGGGGAATGTTCCAAGGGTCTTGTGGGCCAGCGGGGCGCAGTGCAGCCCCGGCCGGGTCTCTATGCCCCACTCGTCGGAGAGCCGGGCAGCGAGAATGCCGTTGTCCCGCCCCTCAAAGTTGACGGCGAACACGGGCAGGCGTCCGTCCATGGTTTTCCGCCCGGAGAACCGCACTCCCGGAAGGGAGAGCAGGCCCTCGAGGAGAAGGGCTCCCAGGGATTCTTCCCTCCGCCGGATATTTTCGATCCCTGTTTCCCCCATCCAGTCCAGGGCCGCCAGAAGGCCGGCTATTCCGGGAAGGTTGGGCGTGCCCGCCTCGAACTTGTCCGGCATGGTGTCGGGCTGCAGCTCCAGGTGGGAGAAGCTTCCCGTGCCGCCCTCCACGAACCATTCCGTTTTTTCGGCGAAATCGGGTTTCCAGAGAATGCCCCCGATGCCCTGGGGCCCGAAGAGCCCCTTGTGGCCGGTGAAGCAGAGAGCCGCAAGGCCCAGCTTTTCAGCGTCTAGGGGGAGTATTCCCGCGGTCTGGGCGCAGTCCAGCACGAAGGGTACACCAGCCTCCCGGCAGATCCCGGCAAGGGTCTCCACGTCCTGTACCGTGCCGCAGACGTTGCTGCAGTGGGAAAGGGCCACCAGGGAAATATGGGACTCCTTGAGGGTTTTTGCGAGCGTCGAGGGGTGAAGAAAGCCTTCCCCGTCGCACTGCAGGACTTCCACGGAAACCCCTCCGGCCTCGAGACGGCGGAGGGGGCGCACGACGGCGTTGTGCTCCATGGACGAGATGGCCACTTTCATTCCGGGCTTGAGATATCCCTTGAACACCACGTTGAGGGATTCGGTGACGTTTGCGGTGAAATTGACGTACCGGGGATCGTCTTCCCATCCTCCGAAGAAAGAGGCGAGGCGCTCCCGGCAGGTGAACACGAGGTCGAGGGTTCCCATGTCCCGCTCCGAGGCGCTTCCCCGTGCGAGATTTGCGCCCCTGCCGGTGAGGAAGTCGGCCATGGCCCGGGCGACGCACTCCGGCTTCGGCCATGTGGTGGCGCCGTTGTTCATGTAAATGCCCAATCAGATTCCCTCCAGGTTATACTATTTATAATCAATATCATACACTCTTTTGGAGAATTTTCATTACCCCGGAAGGGATATCGCATCATGCCGTTTTGGCTCAACGGGAAGAAAAAAGGAATAAGTTCCCGGAGTATGTCCCGGGGAAAAAGTCGTATACGGCAACGGACATTATGACCACCGGGCGGCGGACGGAAACGGGTCCGGAATCCCGCCGCCCGGTAGATCTACAGCATCTCCACGAACGCGTCCATCCTGGTGGAGAGCTGCTCCCTGTCGCTTTCCGAGTAGTCCGTTTCCACCAGGAGATACTTCTTTCCCAGTGACTGGACGAGATTCCGCACCCCGTACGCCTCCACCGCGTAGGTGTGGCAGGCGGTGAGGAGAATCTCCACGACCCCGTCGATACGATACCTGTCGGCCAGATATTTCAGGGCCTCCATCCTCCGGGTGTTGGGACTCATGACGGAACACCCGATGGCAAGATATTTCTCGGCCAGGGCGTCCATGGGGTCCTTCTCTTCATCCACCAGCCAGGTCAGCTCCTTCTGGCCGCCGCAGTTCTCGTAGCACACCACCAGGGCCCCGGCGTTTTCCAGGGCCTCCATCACCTTGACGACCCCTCCTGCTGGGCAGCCCGTGACGAGGACCCTCGGCTTCCCTCCGTGGCCCCGCCGCTCCCCGCCATCCCAGGCGGAACGTATCCTCCGGACCTGCTCTTCGAGCCAGGGAATCGCGGACTCCTTGTCGAAGTGAAACTGCATGTACTCGGTGAAATAATGGACTTCCAGCCCGGAAAGGGGAGGATCTTCGAGGGCGGACAGCTCCCAGAGGGATCTCAGCGCCATGCGTTCCCTGTTCCTGAGGGCGATGGATCTGCGAAGATCTTCATCTGTGACCGGGCGGCCCACAATTCCTTCGAGATACCGGCGGACCCCCCCGAATTCCCGCTTCAGTTGCTCAAAATCCTCCGGGCGGTCCGCCCTCTGGGGGATCTGGATGGTGTAGACGGGCTTCATGAGGTTCATGAGCTCGTACATCTTCTTCTTGCCGTCGCAGGTGGTCTCGGCGATGACCACGTCGCAGAAGTGGAAGTAGGGACAGGTGTCCTTCAGCGCATGGCCGTAGCTCGCCTTGATGAGGGGGCAGAGGTTCCGGGGCAGGTGCTCCTCGGCGGCGGATATGGGTTTGTCGCTCTTGGCGCAGAGGCTGGCGGGAATGGCCCCGGCGGCGTTAACGAGCTCCCAGGGCATGTAGGTGCAGTAGGTGCCCACTATCTTTTTGCCCTCCTCGCTTGCCTTCTTGATGGCAGGAGGCCCTTCGTTCATGTGTTCCCTCACATATTCCACGATCTCACGTATGGTTTCCATCCCGTTCTTCGTCCTCCCATCCTATTAGAGCAGCCCCGATGGCCCCTGCAAACTGGGAGCGATCGGAGGTCAGAATTTCACAGTCCGTTTCCCGCCCGATGAGACGCACCAGGCTCGGGCTCCTTGAAACGCCCCCGGAAAAGAAAAGGGGTTCCTTCATTCCGATCCGGGCAAGCATGGCGGCGGACCGGGACGCGATGGACCGAAGAAGGCCCCGGACAAGGGATTCCCTGTCCACTCCCCGGGCAAGATGTCCCACCACCTCGGTCTCGGCGAACACGGCGCACATGCTCGAAATAGGCTGAAACTCTCCCCAGGGGTCCACCGAGCCGAAATCGCCGATGTCATAATCGAGGACATGGGCCATCATCTGGAGAAACCGTCCCGTTCCGGCGGCGCACTTGTCGTTCATGGCAAAGTCCTCCACGGAACCATCCTCCCCCAGGAGGATCACCTTGCTGTCCTGCCCGCCGATGTCCAGCACCGTCCGTGCATGGGGCGCCATCCAGCGCACCCCCCTGCCATGGCAGGTAATTTCCGTCACCCGCCTCTTCGCCGAAGAGACCGACTTCCTGCCGTATCCCGTGGCCACCACGGGAACGGACGACCGGGACACATCCCCCGTGGAGGAGTACATTTTCTCAAGCGCCTGCAGGGCACTCTCCTTCGGGCTCCAGCCCGTGGGCAGCAAAACTGCGTCGGCAATCCCGCCATCGAAGAGGACAGCCTTTACGCCTACGGATCCGATGTCGATTCCAATGGAAAAATGACGGATGGTTATTACCCTCTCATATAATGATAATGACTATTAATTATAAAACTATACTACGGACCTCTTTGGAAATCAACATTTTCGGGAACGCCTAAATCCGTAGGCAGCGGGGAGCGTCACCGGTGCTAGCTTGGGCCGTCGGCCCGGGCGCTGCCCCCCAGGGGGTCATCTCTTCGCCCCTGGCGGGGCGAATTCACCTTATGCCCGGCGACACTCCCTCTGCCAGGAAAAGCTGCGGATTTACGGGACGTCAAATCTGCGGGAAGAAAAAATTCGGCGGCATTCTTTTGGCAAACTTTTGTTATGAAAACAGATACAGGCTGCTTCCCGGCGAACAACCGGTCCGGGGAAAAATAGGGCTCTTAGCTCCGGTTGACCCCCCTCCGGTTTCATTTTATAATTCAAAACAGTTGAAATAGCACATCATAACGGGGAATGATTTCAGCCAGACACAAAGGAGGAGATGCTTCCATGAACGCACCGGTCCATTCCAGGGTGGTCCTCGGGGTGCTGTGTATTTTCCTTTTCATTTTCTCCGCCCTTCCTGCACAGGCCCGGAACCCGGCGGATTTCGAGGTTATCCTGTTCGAGAATTCCGGCTGCGAAGGAGAAAACCAGCTGGCCTTCTCCTACGACAACGATCTTCCCAATCTCAACAGGTTCAACATTCCCGGCGGGGAGAAATGGAACGACAGGATCAGCTCCCTGGCGATCGGAAAAAACGCCCGGGTCATCCTGTACCAGCATTCCGATTTCAGGGGCCCAAGCATCAGCTTCGAGGGAGACGGCACCGACGGCCTGATCATCGCGGACCTGCACATCCTTGGCTGGGGGGACACGGTGACCTCGGCAAAAATCCGGCAGAGGGTTGTCCCTGCACCGGATGAGGTACTGATCTTCGAGCATGTGAACTACGACGGCGGCATGCTCTCTCCTTCCGCGGGAGGAAATTACCCGGATCTCAGGCAATGGACCATTTCAGGCGGCAAGACCTGGAACGACAAAATCAGTTCCCTGAAGATCGGGAAGGAGGCCCTTCTCTGCGTATACGCCGACATCGACTTTGGAGGGCCGTCCATTGTCTTCAGCGGCGACGGGCAGGGGACCGTTGAAATCATCAGCCTTCACGGTACCGGGTGGGAAGATGCCGTCTCCTCCATGAAGGTCCGTGCCCGGGGCTGGACTCCGGAAAGCGAGGACGCTTCCGGCGGATCCCAGGGATCGGAAGGAACGGGAGAGACCGGGGAAGGCCAGTCTGAAGGCTCCGGCCAGGGCAGCGGGACCGGAGGGTCCGGGGAAACATCCGCCGGAGATGGTCATGAGGAAGGCGGAGAGGAGGAAACCGATCCCCTGGAGAACGAAATAGTCTTTTTCAAGGATGCGGACTTCCAGGGCGAACACAGGATATATGCCGTCGGGGAGAACCTGCCCGATCTCCGGCAGCTTTCCTTCTGGGACTCCACCGGAAACTGGAACGACGAGATAAGTTCCCTGAAGATAGGGGCCAACGCCCAGGCCTACGTCTGCACCCACATCAACTACGAAGGTCCCTGCGTCCAGCACCGGGGAAACGGAACCGGTGTCACCCGGATCGACAATCTCCACCGCAGCGGGTGGGGGGACAGGATCTCTTCGATCAAGATCAGGGAAAAAGACTGGAACCCGGAGGACGACATCCCGGAACCCGAGGCTGACGAGGTCATCTTCTTCGAACATGTGGACTACGGAGGAAAGCATCTCGTCGTCAAGGCAAACCGGCACGAGCTCGATCTCACGAAAGTTTTCCTGGAGAACTCGAACACCAGCTGGAACGACAAAATCAGCTCCATTAAAGTCGGGAGCTCGGTGAAGGCGGAGATTTACGAACACATCAACCCAGGCTCCAATACCCGGCCCATACACACCTACCGGGCGGGATCAAGGGTCCCCACCCTTCATTCCTTCGGATGGGGCGACAGGATCTCGGCGATCAGGGTGCTGGACGACCTGGGGGACTGACGGTCCGGTCTCACATGAAGCGGCGGCACGGTTCCGTGAAGGAACCGCGCCGCCGCCGTTCAGTTTTTAATCCGTTCACTCGGACTCGAAACAGAGCCGCTCGAAACCGAGAAGCGCCGCCGGGACGGCGATGGTGGTCCCGAAAAAGATGACGCGCTTTCCCCCGAAGGCCTCCAGGATGCCGTCGATGGTTCCGTTCGTCAGCGACGACCCTGTCACGAGGGCCGCGTCGCTGCGGGATGCGGCGGCAGAAAGGTCTTTCTCACCGTCGAGGACGGTCACCCCGCTCACGGTCCGGCCTATGTTCTCCGGGTTCAGGTCCAGAACGCACACCCGCCCGCTGCCGAGAGCCGCCGCCAGGCCACCCAGGATCGCAGGCTGGTAGCCGACGAGAGTGATCCTGTCGTTTGCTCCCAGCTCCCCGGCGAGGTGTTTTCCCATCTTTTCTCCGCAGCGTTTCGGGGAGGCATCCCGGCAGTGCACCGTTTTTTCGCCCCACCCGAGATGCCGGCCGACGGCGTTGACCCCGGCGGTGAAAAAGGCGCGGTTCCTGTCGTTTTCAAGCGGCAGCTCCAGAAGAGCGGCGGGGGTGCCCTGCCAGGAAGAGGGGGAAGACGTGAAGGCCTGCCCCTTCGCCCCGCGGAACGACGCTTCCACGAGGCGCTCCTCGCCCCTCTGGAGGGCGAAGTCGGTGAAGGGGGCCGGGTCCCCTATGGCCTGCTGGACGTTGAGGCAGCTTATGGAGAGAGGTTCCGCCAGAAGATGGGGATAGTCATTCCGCAGACGCTTCCCGACCGTCTCCGCAAGACGTTCGAACACCGGTGTCCCGCTCATTTCGGAGCCGCCACGGGTTCAAAGCCCCATTTTTTCCACACCCCGGCGGCCTCGGGGGAGAGGAGGAAACGGAAGAACTCCCCGGCCGTCTCCGACGCTCCCGCCGTATTGAGCCCGGCCACGGTGGAAATCGGCGGAACGGCAAGCCGGGTATAGGCGCCTTTCGTCCCGATGGCAAGACTCTCCGGAATGAGGGCGGCATCGGCGCTTCCCGCCTGGACGGCCAGAACCGCGTGGAGGGCGTTTCTCGAAATGAGGATCTTCTTCGACGCCAGGCCCTCTTCCCAGAGCCCCGCCGACTTGAGATACCCGGCCGCGAGAATTCCGTGGGACGTGGTTTCCGGGTCCGGGGCGGCTATGCGGAGAGCGGGGAGTTTTTCCTCGGAACAGGACTCTTTGTTTTCAGCCCAGAGAACAAGATGGCCGTCGGCGCATTTCTGCAGGCCTGCCAGTTTCCCCCGTTCAGCGAGCCAGGCGGGCCATTCCGGGTCGGCTGCCACCAGGAGGTCGAACGGTGCGCCGGCATCCATCTTCTGCGCCAGGGGGCCGGTGGCTTCCTTCACGAAAACGATGGGGCCTCCCCCGGCTCCGGCGAACAGGCTGTAAATGTCCTCGACGCAGGGCGCTATGCCGGGGGATACGGCAACGTAGACATCATCGGAAGAGAAAGCGGGAAAGGAGAAGCAGAAGAGAAACAGGAACAGCAGAAAAAGACGGGCTGCCTTGAACACGGTACACACACCTCCATATTTTGCAACAGAGTTGCATTTTTTCAAGAATACCACCCGGCAAAACTATATGCAACCCGGTTGCAAAACAACGCAGTCCGCGGGAGCCTGAGTCTCTCTGCGGACTGCGTGGGGAACGGCGTCTGTATTGTGTTTTTTTCCTGCGGTTTCGAAGGTCAGGGGTATAGGCGGCGAATGGCCGCCGCCCGTTCCTCCAGGGGCTTCGCCTCTTCATTCCGTCCCGACTCCCGGTAGAGGGCGGCGAGGTTTTCCAGGGTGCCGGCCACGGAGGGATGGTCGGGGCCGAGATACCGCTCCTTGATGGCAAGGGCCCTTCTGAAATAAGCTTCCGACTGTTTTGCGTCCCCTTTTGCCCGGTTCAGTTCCCCCAGGTTGTGGATCACCGATGCCACTGATGGGTGCCCCTCACCGAAATTTTTTTCATAGACGGCCAGGGCCCGTATGAACAGAGGCTCCGCCGTCGTGACCTTTTTCTGCTCGAAGAGCAGGAGGGCCAGGTTGTTCAGCGAGGCTGCCACGTAGGGGTGCTCGGTGCCGAGAGTCTCGAAGATGGCGAGGGCGCGGCGGAACATTGACTCCGCCTGGTCGGGGCTGCCCCCGGCCTGGTACAGAAGGGCCAGGTTGTTCAGGCACATGGCCACGTTGGGGTGGTCCGTACCGAAATGCTTCTCGTAGAGAGCCATAGCCCGAAAGAACAGGGGTTCGGCGGCGGCGGCGTTTCCCTGTGAGCGGTAGAGTTCGGCGAGGTTGTTCAGCGGCGTGGCGAGGGCCGGGGCGTCCTTTCCGAGGGCCTTTTCGTAGGATTCTATGGCGCGCCTGTAGAGGGCCTCGGATTCGGCGTACCTGGCCTGAAAGTGGCGGAGCTGGGCGAGGTTGTTGAGGGTGGATGCGGTATCCGGGTGGTTCGGCCCGTTCCGTGCCTCGTGGATGGCCAGGGCACGGAGGTAGTACGGCCCGGCTTCGTCATACTGTCCGAGGCTGTGCCATGCGTTGGCGAGAAGTCCCAGAGTTGACGCCGCCTCCGGAGAGTCGGGTCCCGCTGTTTTCTCCGCTTCACCGAGGGCCTTCAGTCCCTCGGTGACGGCCTCGGAGAACATGCCGGACTGGTAGAGGGAGAGGGCATGCTGGTGGAGCGTTTCCCAGCTCCCTTCTTCTGCCCTCCCGGGCAGGCAGAAAACCTGCAGGAAAAGGAGCAGAGCGAGCACGGAAACGATTTTTCTCATGAGGGGCCTCCTTCCGGGAGCCTGGCTCCCGCGAAAAAAGGCGGCCCCGCCCGGGGCCGCCCCTGTTCTCTATCCGATGGTGCGTCCGAGGAAGGCGAGGAGGTTTTCCCCGAGGATGCCCCGGACGTCCTGTTCGCTCCAGCCCCTGGAGAGCAGCTCGGCGGTAAAGGACAGGCTTCCCGGGTAGCCCTTCACGCAGTCGTATTCCCTGGAGGGGCCGGGACCGGAAAAGTCCCGGGTCTCGTCGCAGAAATCGAAGCCGAAGCAGACGGTCCCCGGTCCTGTCAGCCGGACAATGCGGTCGGCATGGTCCGCCAGGTCTTTCCCGTCCACGGTCTTTTCGTCCGGGTTGGCGACGAAGGTGCTGCAGGAGTTCATGCCCTGGACGCCTCCCCGCTCTGCGAGCCGCGCGGTCTGGCTGTCGGTGAGGTTGCGCATCACCGGGGCGAGGGAGCGGCTGTTGGAGTGGGACGCCATAACGGGGCAGTCGAAGAGTTCGAAGACGTCCTCAACCCCTTCGTCGTTGAGGTGGCTGATGTCGAGGTACATCCCGAGGCGGAGGGCCTCCCGGAGGGCCCGGACGCCGAATTCCGTGAGCCCCCCCTTCCGCCCCTCCTCCGCCGGGTCGAAGAAGCACCCGTCGGCGGCGTAGTTCCTCCTGCTCCATGTGATGCCCACACCCCGGACGCCGAGCTCGAAAAAGATCCTGAGGAGGGAGAGGTCGTTCCCTATGGGGTCCAGCCCTTCAAAAGAGAGGAGAAGGGCAAGCTCTCCCCGTCCGTTGGCCTCCCGGATTTCGCCGGTGTTCCGGCAGAGGGAAAAGAGCCCCGGACTTTCCTCCATTTCGGCGTGGAGGGCGCTGATGTAGTCGAGAGACCTGCGGAGGCCCATCTCGGGAAGGTACCGGCCGCTCAGGAACAGGGAAGACACCACCAGGTCCACACCCGCCTCCCGGAGACCGGGAAGGTAGTGCCGCTCGATAACCCGCGTCTCTCCCCCCTCCCGCTTTTCCAGCACGAAGGGCAGGAGGTCGAAGTGGGCGTCCGCCACGAAAGAATTCCTGTGGAGCTCCGCCGCCCGGGTCAGAAAATCCGTTCCGCTGTTCATGGGATCATTCTCCTTTTCGATGAAGCCCGTCACTGCCGGGCGAAGAGATGGGCGTACTCCGCCAGGGAGTGCCTGATATGCCCGTCCCTTCCGGAGACGGGTTCCGCACCTGCCATGGAGTTGAGCACCGCCTCCTCCGTGGCCTCGGCTGCGGCACGGAAGGCGAGGTTGATATGGTTTTCGTTGAGCATGGAGAGGGAGACCAGGGGCGCCGTTTCGTGGTGGCGGAAACGGTTCGCCGTGGTGAAGGCGAGGGCGATTTCACCGCTGCCGCTGCCGATGAAGGCCCCGGTCCTGGTGATGCCAACGGACGCCCTGCGGGCGACCCGGCCGAGCTGGCGCTCCGTGAGAGGGATGTCCGTGGCGATCACGGCGATGATGGACCCCTGCTCGTCCTGGGGCGGGTGGATTTTCCCGATGGCGGGGCCGATGTGCCGCCCGTCCACCCGGAGGTCCTCCAGCTGGCCGTAGTTGGAGAGGACGAGGACTCCAAGGGTGAAGGAGGCCCCTTCTACTTCGAGAATCCGTGAGGCGGTGCCGATGCCGCCCTTGAGCTGGTGGCACGACATGCCCCTGCCCGCCCCGACGGCCCCCTCCTCAAAGTCCTCCGACGCCGAGGCGAGGGCCCGGAGCACGTGCTCCTCCCGGACGGCAAAGCCCCGTATGTCGTTGAGGAAGCCGTCGTTGCACTCGCAGACCACCGGATTGACCGTTCCCGTCTCCCGGCCGATGTCGGGGTTGTCCGCAAGCATGTACCGGACGAGGGCTTCGGAAGCCGCTCCCACGGCAAAGGTGTTGGTGAGGATCACGGGTGTTTCCAGGGTTCCCATCTCTTCCATCTGGACAAGCCCGGCGGACTTTCCGAAGCCGTTGATCACGTGGCAGGCGGCGAGGAGCTTTTCCCGGAAAAGGTTGCCGCCGTGGGGGAGAACGGCGGTGACCCCCGTCTGCACGGGGCCGTCGGCCAGGGTGCAGTGGCCCACCCGGACCCCCTCCACGTCGGTGATGGCGTTCCGGGGTCCCCGGGGCAGTATTCCTGTTTTAATGCCGTAGTCGGTTATGCGCTTACGGAAGTCCATGAATTCATCTCCTTGCGGATTTCGTCCCGGTTCACGGCTTCATTCTATCATTTCCGCCCGGCCAGGCTCCCGAGCCATTCGGCGGCCCCCGGGACGTCCAGGTACCGGGCGGCCCATCCCCGCCGCCGGAGCCGTTCCGGGACGAGATAGTCGAACTTTTCGATCTCCGTGTCCGGGGCGTCCGCCGCCAGTTCTTCGCCGGAAGGCAGGGGCTTGTCGAGGGTCCGTCCCGCGGCTTCCAGGAGCCCGGCGCGGCTGCACCCGGAAAGGGTGATCACGCCGCCGAAGGTGTCCGCCCGGAGGTTCATCCTCCGGAGCAGCATGGCGGCCGCCTCGACGACCTCGTCTCCCCTCCAGGGGAAGAGATGGAGGCTCCCCTTTTCTTCGAGGATGTCCGTCTCCCCGAGCCTCCAGTTCCGGAACCGCTCCGCTCCCTCCCGGAAGAGTTCCGCCGCCGTCCGGTCGAAATACCGGGGGGGATTCCCCGCGAGGAAGACCTGCTTCATCTCCCTCCGAACGGTGTCGTGGACCACGGTCCTTCCTCCCGCAAGGCGGGGGGGGGTTCCCCCGGCGGAGGGACGGAGCAGGACGGTCTTGCTGGAGGCAATCACGGCCACGGTCTCCCAGGCCTTTCCGGCGAAGAGGATCGAGCTTCCGGGCGACGGGGGGATCTCCAGCGGGACGGTCCCCAGAAGCTCCCCGTTGTATTCGAGCCGGTATTCCTCAGGGGCGGAGAAGGCGGTGAAGAAGGTGTACCGGTCCGTCAGGAGCTCCCCCTCCGTCCCGAGGACGATCCGGCCGTCCCCGAGCTGGGTTATGGCCTGCTTCTCCGCGAGGCCCCGGAGGAAGTCGCCGTAGTCCTTCTTTCCCACCGCATGGAAGGGCCCCGTGCCGCAGAGCAGGGTCCAGAGCTGGTCCGCCCGGACACCACCGTACTGGGCAATCACGGAGAGGGTCTGCTGGACCAGGGTGGAGAGGTGGTAGAGCCCTTCCCGGGGAGGCTCCCGCCATTTCCGCAGCAGCAGGGAGAGGATGGCGGCGGTCTGCACGAGGGACAGGCGGAGCGCGTCGGCCGGGTGGCTTTCGGGGCCGGTTTCGTCCTCCTCAGCGAAGACCCGGAGCACGGCGGGCCCGCCCCGCCGTCCCGAGCGGCCGAGGCGCTGCCGGAGCCCAGAGACGCTGCCCGGATCCCCCACCTGGCCGATGGACGCCACGGAGCCGATGTCGATGCCCAGCTCGAGGGTGGAGGTGCACACCGCCGTAGTAGGAAGGTCCTTCTTCTGGAGGCGCTCTTCGAGACTCCGGCGGAGGTCGGGCGCAAGGCTGCCGTGGTGGGGGAAGAACTCGTTGGGGACGAAATTGCGGTCGCAGAGGGCGGAGAGGGCGGCGGCAAGTTCTTCAGTCCGGGAGCGGCTGTTGGTGAAGAGGAGGTGGGAATCGCCCCTGAGCAGGCGGTAGACGTCCTGGACCAGTCCGCCGGGGAGGCCCGGCCGCTCCCCCTTTTCCGCCCGGGGCGTCCTGTATCCCCGGACCTGGAGCAGAAGTTCGCTGCCCTTTCCCTCCGAGACGAGGATTCTGCAGGGAAGGGTTTTCTCCGGCCGGAGGGCCGACGCGGCCTTCTCCATCTCACCGAGAGTGGCGCTGAGGGCGATTCGGGGGACCGTCCGGCCGATGAGGAACTCGATCCGACGCAGGAGGGACTGGAGCTGGCATCCCCGTTCGGTGCCGAGGAAGGCGTGGAACTCGTCCACGATGACGTCCACCAGCCCGGCGAAGGCTTCGCCGCACCAGGCGGGGGAGCTCATGAGCAGGGATTCCAGCGATTCGGGGGTGATGAGCAGGACACCCCGGGGGTTCTTCCGGAGGGCGTTCTTTCCCCCCTCCGGAGCGTCTCCGTGCCACGGGGTGACGGGAAAGCCCACGGAGCCGCAGAGACTGTCCAGCCTCCTGGCCTGGTCGTTGATGAGGGCCTTGAGGGGGCTCACGGAGAGGATGGCCGTTCCGGGAAGGGGCGATTCCGCCATGCGGGTGCAGGCTGGAAGGAAGGCGGCCTCAGTCTTGCCCCCGGCGGTGGCGGCGCTGAGGATCACGTCCTCCTTTCCGTCGAGGACGGGCAGAAGAGCCATCTCCTGGATCTCCCGGAGGGAAGGCCACCCCTGCTTCCAGACCCAGCGGCGGACCCCCTCGGCCAGGCGGTTGAAACCGGCGGAGGCTTCCACGGCGGCCTCAGATTGTGAAGGAGGTCAGCCCGTCGTCCCCGGCCTCCCCTTCGCCTTCCTCCTCACCGATCTCGGGCATGTCGGAGGGGCGGTCCTCCTCCACGGGAATTTCGTCGATGAGGGAGGTCCATTTGATGTCCGGGTTCTGCTCCAGCACGGCGAGGAAATCCGCGAAGGCCTTGATGGTGGTCCGGGGCGTCCGGAAATAGGCCTCGCCGATCTTGTGGGAGCAGTGGGCGAGGAAGGCCGCCAGAGCTTCGTCGGGTACGAGGTGCTTCGCCGGGTCGCCCGAGGCGTAGACATTCCGGATGTTCCCCAGGAGGACGTAGAGCTCCTCCGGGGTCAGGCTGCCGAGGTGGAGGATGGGGGCGTCGTAGTCGCTCACCCCCGCCGCCTTCGCGAAAGTGTTCTCGTTGAGCCGGGACTGGAGGGCTTCGTAGCTGTAGAGCCCCTTCCGGGGATCGTAGAGGAAGTCGGGCGTTCCGCCCAGGAGGAACCCCACGGCCTCGGCGGTGCCCTGGAGGCAGTCGTTGAGTATCCTGAGGATCTGTTCGTAGTTGGAGAGCCGGGCCTTGGAACTTGCCAGCTTGTAGAGGTTCACCATCTCGTCGAGGTTCACCAGCAGGCCGCCGTAGCCCGCCTGCCGGACGAAGAGGCTGAGGATCTTGAAGGTGTCGTAGACGTTGGCGTCGTCTATGATGGTGCGCACGCCCAGGGCGTTCCGGGCGTCGGTGCGGGTGGAGAACTCCCCCCGGAGCCACCGGACGGCGTTCGCCCGGAGATCGTCGTCGCCCCGCTCGTAGCCGTTCCAGTAGGCCTCGATGACGGAGGCGAAATCGTACCCGCCCACCAGTTCCGAGATTTTCTCCAGCCGGGCGCGGATGGCGGCGGACATGCCCTTTCCCTCCGCTTCCGCCTCTTTCCGCGTCTCGGAGAGGAACCGCTCCACGAGGCCGGGGAAGCCTCCCCCGTCGGGCTTCGTCCTGGTGGAGAGGTTGCGGGCCAGCTCGGCGTAGAGGTTCCGGGCCTGCCCTCCCGTGGAATAGAGCCTGCGGTCCGGCGAGAGGTCGCCGTGGAGGGTCACCAGCCCCTTTTCCAGGGCGATGGCCCTGACGAGCTGGAGGAAGAAGCTCTTGCCCGATCCGTAGGCCCCGATGATGAGCCGGAAGGCCGACCCGCCGTCAAGGATGCGGTCGAGGTCCTTCAGCAGGGCCTCCACTTCCCTCGCCCGGCCGACCTGGATGTGGTGGAGCCCCGTGCGGGGAGTCACGCCCGCCCTGAGGGACTGGATAATGGCGTCCCGCTCACGGGGCCGGATTTTCGTCTTTTTGCTGTCCATGGGAAAGAACCTCCTCTGCCAGGGATAGGTCGATAAAGACGGGATCCCCGTCCTCGGCGAGGGGTGCCCCCGCCGAGGAAAAGGCCCATTCGTTCAGTATTTCCAGCGCCCCGTCGGGAGGAAGGGACAGGGAGGCGCAGAGGGAGCCGTACTCTTCCCTCCGCCAGGTTTCCCGCTTCAGGAGGGCGGAGAGCAGTTCCCGGTGGGGACTGTCCAGGCCGGCAAGCGGTCCGTCCGCCTCCGGCGGCTTCTGCGCGGGGAGAGTTTCTTCTTCCGTTGAGGAGAATATCTCCCGGAGGACGCCGTTCACCTGCCGGGTTTCCTCTTCCCGGAGGCGGATGAGATCCATGTCCAGGGAGAATCCTTCCTTTGTTTCCGTTCCTCCGGACGGGACAGCCGTGCCTGACACGGCGGCGTGGATGTCCCTGGCTGCCTGGTCGCTGTTGAGACCGAGGTAGCCGTAGAGCTTCCCTATGGCGCGGACCTCCGCGGGGTCCACCCTGCCGTCGGCGGCGGCGATGGCGCCGAGAAGACGGCCCAGGGAACGCTTCGTTTCCTCCGGAAGGGACCGAAGGATACCCCTGAGACCTGCGGCGCCCTGGGGCACGGCAAAGGCCCAGAGGGCAAGGGCGGAGAGGGACCGCTTCTCCTCCGGTGAGAGGGCGTCATTGGAGGAAATGAGATTCTCCACTACCCTGCGCTCCCCTTCCGTAGCCTCGCCGGAAGCCTGGGCCGCCAGGCTTCCCAGGCGGACCAGTGCCGTCAGGGCGGCGAATTCCTCCCGGGCCGGGGGTACGACCCGGGGGTAAAAGAGGGCTACAGGGCCGTCCGTCGACGGGGGAAAGCCGTGAATCCCCGGATCGGGGGCCATGCCAAAGTTGAAGCCCCCTAGTGCGTCTGCGAGGGCCGCCGCCCGTTTCCGGTCCATTTTTGGCGGAGGGGTCTGTCCAAGGACGGCAAAGATCTTCGCTGTGTCAGTCAGGGAGGGGTTTTCCGGGCAGAGCCGGGCGAGCCTCTCCCTGACGGCCTCCCCGGCGGGGGCGCCGGTCAGCAGCTCCGCCGGCAGAAGGATGGCCGCCTCGGGGGATTCGGGGCTTCCTCCACGGGCTAAAAACCTGCTGTAGCCATCCAGGTCGTCGGCGCACACGGCGGCGAGGGCAGCCAGCTTTTTCACCGGGGCTGTGAGAATGAAGGGGTTCGGCAACCGGGGAATGCGGATCCTCAGCCGGTCTCCCAGGGATGGAGTTGCCGCCCTGTAGGTGAGGGTAAGGGGCGTCCTGTTAGGGTGGATCACCATCCCCTCGCCGAACTTTTCCGCGTACCGGAGGGAAAAGAGCTTCCGGAAGAGGTCGGGGCATCGCCGGGCAGGTGTTTTGAGACCCTGCTCGGGGTGAAGGATCAGCCACTGGAGGGCCGTTTCCGCCGGTATGGGCCTGTCCAGGGCCGCATACCTGGCGAGAACGGCCGCGAAAGGCTCCGCGCAGTACCTGTCGGTGAAGTCGATGTACCCCGGGCGGTCGTCGGGGTTCCCCCAGAGGATCCACTCCATGGCGAGAAGGTTCCGGGCGTGCCCCCTGAAAACCCTGTTCTCTCCGTAAATCTGAAGGAGCCGGAGGATTTCCAGCACGATGTCCGACCGCTCTTCAGGTGATACAAGCCCCCGCTGGCCATCCACCATGAGGCGCCGTTCCAGGCCGTAAAAAAACAGGAAGACATAGGGAACGGCAGTGTCAGGATCATTCCGCCCCCCTGCGAGCCACGACAGGTAGGCTCCCCGCTGCTCCGGGGTCACTTTTCCGTAGCTGAGCCTCTGCCCGGGGAGCGGAACCGACGGGGAGAGCCCGGGAGCCGCCCTGAGCGAGGGGTTGAGAAGGCAGGGATCGTTGAATCCCGAATAGTCAAGGAGCTTTTCCCCCACGTAGACCAGCCCTCCGGGAACGGAATATCCGTTCACCGACGGCGCTTCCATGGAGCCGAACCAGCGGGCGGGTTCGGCGGCTCCGGGCCTGCCCGTTTCGGCATCCTTCAGGAGCTTCTCTTTCGATTCCCGCTCCTTCCTGCCCGCGGCAAGGCGGAACAGCGCCCTGGCGATCCTATAAAGTACGGTCATGACGAAAGCGACAAGAAAAAGCTCCACTACGGCGACCTCTTTTCATCGAAATTTCCTCACCCTATCGTCCGTTTTCGAGAAATTCCCTCACCCGGACGGGCAGGAAAGATCTGAGCGCGGACGTTACCTGTTTCTCTCTGCGCTGCCAGAGTATGCCGAGCCAGATCACGGCAAAGCCGACAAAAGAAAGAACGAAGGGAAAAAGGGCACTGTTCTCGAAAACCCTCCAGGCAAGGTGGCCGATGTATCCGGAGATTCCGAGGCCCCCGTAGACGACGAAAGCCCGCCTGGAAAGCACCGCCCCGGCGGCGATGAGGAGAAGGTTGACGCAGAGGTAGAAAAACCGCCCGATTTCGCTTCCGGTATCCAGGAGGGAAAGCCCTCCCCAGAAAGCGGACAGCCCGAAAAGATAGAGCCAGAAGGCATAATCCCCCTTCGAACGGGTCCTGAAATCCACCCGGAGGGCGAAGAGGATCATGGCGAGCCCGAACCAGAGGGACACGATCCTGCGGAGCCTCCAGGTGATATCGGCGTCCCGGAACAGGAAGGGGGCGAGATCCATGCTCATGTACCAGAGAGTGGCCGCCACGGGGAAGACGAGGAACGGAATTTTGTACCGCTTCAGGGCCGCTGCTCCCGCGGCGAGGGTGGCAAGCTCCATGGACACCCACCGCCAGTCGATATACACGTGGTACTCCCGGTACACCCTGCTCCCTTCCCATAAGCCGAGTCCTGACTGGAGACCGTACACTGCAAGGGGAACAAGGGCCGTGGCGAAGACGGACATGATGCCCGCCGGGACCGAAAAGCCCTTCTTTCGGGAAAAGAATTCCGCCAGCAGCAGGCCGAAAAGGCCATAAGCCGCGGCGATGGTGAAAATTCCCCACCCGCCGAAAACCTCCCATCCGAGGTTCATGAAAAGGCTCATGGCCCCGATGGCGATAAGTCCGCCGAGGTAATACAGGATGTGGGTCACCTTGAAGGATGAAGTGTCCCCGCTGTTTTCCAGAAAAAACTCCCAGAGGCTCTCCGCCTGGCTTTCAGAAAGAATGCCGTTCCGGACCGCCTCATCCAGCCGGCCCTTCGTTATCTTCACCGTCTCTCCCCCCTTGTCCGGATCTCGCCGCCGATGCCCGGTTCAGAAACCCGCTCCCCAGTATTGTACCTCCTAATCCCGCCCTCTACCGGCAAGCCCGTCCGCGGACAGAGGAAAATTCCCTGCCTTGCCACTGGAGAGCCGAGCACATACAATACAGGGACTCTTTTCCGGGCCGAACGGCCGGAGAAATTCCTTCCGTCAGAGAGGCGGAGAAAGGAGCAGCACATGATCGCAGAAAAAGGAAAAAGGATCCGGGTCCATTACACGGGAACCCTCTCCGACGGCGAAGTGTTCGACTCGTCAAGGGGACGGAACCCCCTGGAGTTCACCGTGGGTGCCGGGCAGATGATCCCCGGATTCGACAGGGGCGTTGTCGGAATGAAGGTGGGAGAAGAGCGGACCCTTGTCCTGCCCCCTGAAGAGGCCTACGGGAGGAAGCGGGACGACATGGTTTTCTCCGTCTCCCGGGATGTGATGCCGGAGAACTACGAGCCTTCCGTCGGCGACAGCCTCCAGATGATGACCCGGGGAGGAAGCCCCATGAGCGTCACGGTGACCTCGGTGGGAGAAGATTCCGTTGAGCTCGACGCAAACCATCGACTTGCGGGAAAAGAGCTCACCTTCCAGGTCGAGCTGATGGAAATCCTGAAATAAACAAAGGCCTGCCGGATGCAGGCCTTTTTCATATCCTATTTCCCGGGAAATAGAAAGGAATGTATACAGCGCAATGTCTCTTCCACATCTTCCCTCCGATATCTCAAGGCGAACCCGTCTTCTCAAGGACGGTCGTTCAGGGAACGGCCCCGTGGTCTACTGGATGTCCCGGGACCAGAGAGCAGCCGACAACTGGGCCCTCCTGGCTGCCGTCCATTCCGCAAAAGCCCTTTCCTGTCCGCTACGGGTGTTTTTCTGCCTGGCGCCTTCCTTTTCGGTCGCATCTTCACGGCACTACCGCTTTCTCGCCGGAGGACTGCGGCTTCTGGCCCGATCCCTTGCCGAAAAAAACATCCCTCTGGAGATTCACTCCGGAGAACCGGGCATTTCCGTGGGGGAAAGGGCGAATTTCCTGAATGCCGCCCTCATCGTGACCGATTTCGACCCCTACCCGGAAAAGCGGAGCTGGAAAGAAGACCTCCGGAAAACCGCCGTCTGTCCTGTCGCGGAGACGGACGCCCACAACATTGTACCTGCATGGACAGTGTCGCCGAAGAAAGAATACAGCGCGGCCACCTTCCGGAGGAAAATATCTCCGCTGCTTTCCGGCTGGCTGACCGACATTCCGGAAACTGAACCGATGCCCCCGATGAACATGGACGGAACGGCCCCTTTTTCCCTCCCGGGGAGTTTTGCGGTCTTGCAGTCCGAACCCGGCACCGGAGAGCCGCCGGAATGGATTCACCCCGGTGAATCCGCCGCAGGGGCACGGCTTTCCGCCTTTCTGAAAGAAGGCCTCGCCGCGTACGCCCTGCAGAGGAACGATCCAGGCCTCGATGGGCTTTCCGGCCTTTCCCCCTGGCTTCATTTCGGCCATCTTTCAGCCCAGAGGGCAGCTTTTGAGGTTTTCTCCGGCGGGGATACGGAATCCTCAAGGTGTTTTCTCGAAGAACTTGTAGTCCGCCGGGAGCTCGCCGACAACTTTTGCCTGTACGAAGCAGACGCCGGAACCTACAACGGACTCCCTGAATGGGCAAGGAAAACCCTCGACAACCACCGAAACGATCCACGTCCCTTCTTCTACGATATCCACGCCCTTGAAGAAGCGCAAACGGCCGACCCCCTGTGGAATGCCGCACAGAAGGAAATGAGGCTGCTCGGGAAAATGCACGGATGGACCCGGATGTACTGGGCGAAGAAAATACTTGAATGGTCCCCCTCCCCTGAAGACGCTTTTGCCACAGCCCTCTTCCTGAACGACCGCTACGAACTCGATGGAAGGGACCCGAACGGAATAGCCGGCATTTCCTGGGCCATCGGAGGGCTTCACGACAGGCCATGGCCGGAAAGGACCGTTTTTGGAACGGTCAGGTACATGAATTACAGCGGAGCCGTCAGAAAGTTCAACGTGATACAGTACATCGAAAAGATCGATTCAATTAGACGGCCAATACAATAGGTCAGTATAGGTCAGCACCTTCTGCATCTTTTTCCTCATTGGAATCGATCATTTTTCCAGGAATTTCCAGACACTCCCCCATGAAGTTAATTCTCTTTTAACTATGCAGAGCTGCAATGTTTCACGTGAAACATTGCAGCCATCATTTTTTGCTAGGGCTCCCCTACTCCGGCATGTTCCGTATCACTTCATCCCTTGTAGATACCGAGTTGTTTCTTTTTTCGACTGGCATTTTTCGATTCTTTTCAGGCAGAGGAAAACATTGCCATCAATTGCCGTTTTCTCTGGAAGAATCGCATTCGGCTTTCAGGTAGAAAAAGGAGAAAGGAACTATTTTCGGCACGTTTCATTCCGGTTTATGTTGTCGTGAGGAAATGGGGGTTTGACATCGGGAATCGATTTTTTGCATTTCTCTTGTTTTTCAATGGCTCAAATTGAGATTGCTCGACCGATAGCGGAGTTTTTCCCATGGCAGAAATTTACACACTGGAAATGGCTTGGTTAAACCCATGGGTTTTCGTGGATTTTCCCGTGAACTGTTTTGCAGGAATTGGCCATCAATCTTTTACAGCGAGTTTTTCAAACGTCTTCTTATCTTCACTGTAAGGAGTGAAGCTACTCCCGCTTTCAGAAGGTCGGGAAAAATGAAAGGGTATATGCCGATTTGCAGTATCCGGCCGATCGGGGTTGAATTTTTCGCGAGGAAGTTGAGGTTCAAATACAGGAGAAAAGCGCCGGCGGAATATATGATGGCGATTCCGGCTATTGACGCAATTAACAGGTTCATCAGGGAGATTCCGTTCTTTTTGACTATACTTGCGATGGCCCATGCCGCCGGAATCTGCCCGACAAGATATCCGAATGTGGGGGAAAGGGCATATGAAATGCCTCCTCCGCCGGCAAAAACGGGAACTCCAGAGAGTCCAAGAAGAACATAGGCGGACTGGGAGAGGAGAGCGGCCCTTGGCGAGAGAAGCAATCCGGAGAGAAGGACCATGAGTACCTGGAGTGTGATGGGGACAAAAAGAAGGGGTATCCGAATAAAAGCGCCTACCGCCGTCAGCCCGGCAAAAAAAGCGGCCAGAATGAGGGTATTGAAACGGATTTTCACGAATGATCATCTCCTGTCTACCTGTTATTGTATTGGTTGACATGTTTTTTGGCAAGTTTTTGCGGAAAAAAAATCATTTGCTCTCAGATTTCCGAAGATCCGTTCTCGTGCACGTATTTATTACTCTGGATAGGAGAAAACTTGCAGTACTCGAATGGGTGTGCACTGGTTTTGTGTATAGGGGGGCTGACCTATACTGATCTATTATTTCATTCCATCGTTTGTGTCTCGTGCTATTGTAAAAACTGCCGGCCGTTTCGTGCTTTCTTTCATTTTCTGTAGCTGTTTCCCCTGAGTTTCGTGGATAGCAATTCCATTGCCATTACCGGATTTCCGGAAGATTATGGGTGGGGATTGAATGCTTCGGAACAGCGCGGTCTTCTTCGGGGATTCCATTCAATGGGTACTGAACGTCTGTGGTTCATTTAGGCTGAATACACGATTTCATGGGCATGTTTCTCCGGTCGTGGGAAGACAATGAAGGGTATTTCAACTGTTACGGACCTTCCGGGAGCATTTTTTTCCGGTTGAAAGGGTGTTGTCTTTGACTTTTGTATGGTATTTCGGGAGGGACTTCCTTTCGCACTTTCCGGAAGGATTGTCCTGAACCCATTCTTTTGCCGGTATCGCAGTTATCGAAACACTGGGGTGCGTCAGAATCAGGCGAGCTTGACCCAATCGAGGATTCTCCGGCTATTTTTCCATTCATCGAGAGTTGCCTCAAACCGTCCGGAGCAGCCGAGAGGAACGGCACACCGCACGGTCACAGCGGTTCCGTATTGGCTGGACCGGAAATCCACGCCGGTGTCGCAGGAATCCAGAAGCCGGTCCAGCATTTTTGCCATGTCGTAAGGCATCCGTATTTCGTAAATTGTCCTGACCCTCCGGGCAACTTTTCCTGCAGCCTGGAGGCCCGCGGAGGCCGAGGTGCCGTAGGCATCTATGAGTCCCCGCACACCGAGCTTGATGCCGCCGAAATAGCGGGTCACAACTACAGCGGTATTCGTTAGTTCCTGGCGAAGTATCGCGCCGAGGATGGGCTTCCCCGCGGTTCCGGCCGGTTCGCCGTCGTCGGAGAAGTATTCCTCTCCCTTCAGGGAACCGACACGGTACGCCCAGCAGTTGTGGTTTGCCTGTCGGTGCTCTGAGGAAATGCTCCTGATCCTCTCCCGGGCTTCCGCCTCATCGGCGCAAATGCAGACATGGGTTATGAAGAGGGACTTCTGGACTTTCGTCTCCGTAACAGTTTCGCGGGCAGGTTCGTTGTACAGGTCACTCATTCATTCCAGGCTTCCTTCATCCGTGCATAGGTTGCGGACAGTTCTTCGGCAACGACCCGAACATCGGCAAACACAGGCATGAAATTGGTATCGCCGTTCCATCGTGGAACGATGTGGAGATGGAGGTGACCGTCGAAACCCGCGCCGGCTACCTTGCCGAGGTTGATGCCTAGGTTGAAGCCCTGGGGATTCATCACTTTTTTCAGTAACGAAATGCACTTTCCTCCAAGGCGGTGCATTTCAAGCATCTCCTCGTCGGTGAGGAGCTCGTATTCCGCCGTGTGCCGGTAGGGAGCCACCATGAGATGGCCGGGGTTGTAGGGGAAGGCATTGAAAATGACGAAGCAGGTTTTCCCCCTGTGGAGAATGAGCCGATCCCCGTCGCGGTTCTCCGGCGGGAAATCGCAGAATATGCACCCGTCCTGCTTTTTCGATACCTGTATGTACGCCATTCTCCAGGGGGCGAAGATGTTCTCCATGGTCAATCATCCTTCCTCGTCTTTGTTCTGTTTCACGTGAAACAAGTGTGTTATTTTTTTCTCATGATCTCCCGGACAAGGAACCAACCCTGAGCGAGCCCGAAAAGAGCGAGAAGGGCGGGTAGGGCGGCGTTGAGCCAGGAAGGATACCCCAAAGCAACAAGTTTCCGGCCGATATATACTCCAAGAAACACATATCCTCCGATAAGGAATCCTGTGGAAATGATTTTTCCAAACATTACTACATCCTTGAACTTATCCACCATTGATCACCTATTTCCCGGGAAATAGTTCTTCCCCCCGTTCCTCGAGAAACTGCACGAAGGCCTCCATCTGGCGTTTATTCAGACCGTCGAGGGATACTTTCATGCGGTTCGGGTTTCCCGTCACCCGGAGAGAGATCCCCAATCCCCTGAGGGATGACCGCACTGGTTCCGGAATGACGAAGGAGACCCGTTTGGCGGCGGAGACCTCTGGTACCTGCAGCTTCGACCTTTTTACCGACTCCTCGAGCTGCCTGACGGACATGCCCCGTTCCTCGGCAGTCCGCGCCAGGGCGACCATCACGGAGGGGGAGTCCACCGAGAGAAGGGCTCTGCAGTGGCCTTCGGACAGAAGGTTCTCGGAGAGCATGTTCTGTATCTCTTCCGGAAGCTGGAGAAGCCGCAGCTTGTTCGTCACGGCAGTCCTGCTCCAGCCGATGCGTTCGGCCACTTCCTCCTGGGTGAGGGAATGGTGCTGGATCAGCTCCGTAATGGCCGAGGCGACTTCGAGGGGTGACAGGTCTTCCCTCTGTATATTCTCCACAAGGGATATCTCCCGCAGCTCCCGGTCACTGCCTTCCATGACCCGTACCGGCACCCTCGTCAGCCCGGCGGACCGGGCAGCCCGCCACCGTCTCTCGCCGGCCACGATCTCGTAGCTCTCTTCTTCTTCGAGGGGGCGGACGATGAGCGGCTGGACGACTCCGTGATTCCGTATGGACTCCGCGAGGGAGTCGAGGGCCATTTCGTCCATGTCCCGTCTCGGCTGGGCGGGATTCGGACGGATGCAGTCCACCGGGAGGGAGGTGATTTCCGCCTGTCCGCCTCCGTGGGGGAGGGGCGTCTCCGCGGCGGGGGTGAAGAGGGCCCCGAGACCCTTTCCTAGTGCGCGCGCTTTAGCCACAGTCCTGACACCTCCCTGGCAAGATCTCCGTAGGCCTGCGCCCCGGTGGAGGATGGGTCGTAATAGCCTATGGGGGCTGCATGGCTGGGAGCCTCCGACAGCCTGACGTTCCTCGGGATGACGGAGGAGAAGGCCACGTTCCCGAACTGGCGCCGCACCTCGTCGGCCACTTCGTTGGAAAGCCTGGTCCTCGAGTCGTACATGGTCAGGAGCACACCGCTGATTGTGAGTTCAGGATTCAGGTTGTCCCTGACGAGACCGACGGTTTTCGAGAGCTGGCCGACCCCTTCCAGGGCGTAATATTCGCACTGGATGGGGATGATGAGTTTGTCGGAAGCGACCAGGGCGTTGATGGTCAGCATGCCGAGGGACGGGGGACAGTCCACGATGGCCACGTCGAAACTGTCGAGGGACCGGAGATGCCGCCTCAGCCTCGTCTCCCTGCTGATGACGCTGGCGAGTTCTATTTCCGCTCCCGCAAGGTCGATGGTGGCGGGAAGAAGGGAGACTCCTTCCCACTTGGTGGGAAGGACGGCATCCTTCGCCTCGGCCTCCCCGAGGAGCACGTCGTAGAGGCTGAGCTCGAAGTCCTCCGGTGATATGCCCAGGCCGCTGGTGCAGTTCGCCTGGGGGTCGATGTCCACAGCTAGGACGGAATACCCGAGCCGGCCCAGTTCAGCCGCAAGATTGACGCACGTGGTCGTTTTTCCTACTCCGCCCTTTTGGTTTGAAACCGTGAGAATGAGCATGGGGGCGTCACCTCCACCAGTATGTTTTTTCCGCCATGCCCGTCTTCCGGGGGAACCTGGATGAACAGGGGGCGTTTTTCTTCCAGAGAAGAAGAAATCTCTTTTTTTCATCGCAGCCGTAGGGAACAATGGACGGGGCGGCGAGGCCGAGCCTGTTCCACCTGCCCTGGAGCGACTCGAGTTCTTCCGTGTACAGGGGGCCCTTCATGGCCAGGACGGTTCCCCCAACGGCGACGAAGGGGGAGAGGTATTCGAGGAGGACCCCCGTTCCGGCCACCGCACGGGCGCCTGCGAGGGAGAAGGTTTCCCGTTCCCGGAGGGCGTATTCCTCGCATCTTCCCCAGACGACCCGGACGTTGGGAAGCTCAAGCTCCGCAGCCATTTCTTCCAGGGCGCCGCACTTCTTTTTCACGCTGTCAAGGAGGGTCACTTCGAGATCGGGGCGGCAGATGGCCCAGACAAGGCCGGGAAGCCCTCCTCCGGAGCCCACGTCGAGTACCCGCCCCGTTTCGGGCAGGCTGGAGACGGTGAACAGGCAGTCAAGAATGTGGTCGTTCCAGAGTATTTCAGGATCGCTGGGTCCGGTCAGACGAATTTTCCCGCCGTAGGAGGCGAGGAGGTTCCCGTACCGTTTCAGGATTTCGCCCCGGGCGGAGAGAAGTTGTTCTTCCAGGTGGTCCACCGGCGTGTCCCCTTTCGTCCGAAGTTCATACGGGCAACATTATACCCCTTTCTTCCCGGGGTGCGCCCTTTCCCCGGGCATCCGGGGAGTATAGAATGGAAGGGAAGGGGGGATGGCAATGGGACTGTACGAGGATATCCAGGACCGGCTCCTTTCAGCCAGCGAAGGGGAAGTGGAGTCCCTCGTTCTCGGCTGGAAGGGAAGCGCCGTGGTGCTGAAGGACGGCCGCTGGGGGCTCGGCGCGGTACCGCCCGGAGGGGGAGCTGCCCTTTCACCCCGGGAGGACCATACAAGGCGTCTTCTTGTCTCCGGTGCCACTGGCCTCGCAAGGCTTCTTGTCTCGCCCTATCCCCAGGAATATGCCGCCGCCTCGGCAGCCGCTGCCGCCCTCGCCCCTGCGACGGAGGAGGGCCTTCCCCTGGAAAGCCTCCTGTCCCTTCCCGGAGGGGACCGGGTGTCCCTGGTGACCCCCGATCCCTGGGTCACCGATTTTCTCAGGGACTGGAACTGGAACATTTCCGTTTTCGACGACGGCAGGCGCGGCCTGAACGTCTTCCCCGAATGGACGGCCTCCCAGCACCTGAACTCCTCGGGATGGGTCTGGCTCACCGCCGAGGTCTTCAGGACGCGGGCGTTTTTCTCCCTCCTTCCCCGGCCGGGGGGGAAAAAAGTGGTGCTCCAGGGGCCCGGAATTCCCTTCCTCCCTGACGTCTACGGACGGGCGGGGATTTCCTATCTCGTCCTCCCGCAGGCTTCAGGAACGGATGCAGCGGCGGCGGTCCGGTACGTGGCATCCGGAGGCACACCGTGGACGTGCCCTGACCTTCGCTGGCGGGTGTATCCCCTGCAGAACCGGAGGAAGGAAGCGTGATCCGTCTTCTCTCCACGGCGGCGGCCCTGCTGTCGGCGGCAATTCTCTCCCTTGCCGGTCTCATGGGAGGTCCGGACGCGCAATCACTGCTCTCATCGGCGGGCATCGAGGTCCACGACGGAGACACGATTTCGGCTCCCCTGAACGGGGAGCGGACCACGATCCGCTATCTCCTGATCGACACTCCGGAACTCCACCACCCCCGCCGGGGGAAGGAGGAACTGGCCCTTGAAGCGGCCGGGGCGAACAGGAGCCTCATTTCCTCGGGCCCCCTCCGCCTGGAGTATGACGAGGAACTTCGGGACCGCTACGGAAGGCTCCTTGCCTATGTCTGGGTTGCCCTTCCGGAAGGAGAGCTGCTGGTGAACGAGGAGTTGGTGCGGATGGGCCTTGCCCTGCCGCTAATCGTTCCCCCCAACGGAAAACACGCCGGCAGGATCTTTTCGGCCATGGAGGAGGCAGCCAGGGAGGGCGCAGGGTTCTGGAGCAGGTCGGAAAACAGGGTCTTCACCTCTTCCCAGGTGTGGAGCGAGGCGACGGTCCTGGCAGGCAGCTTCGTCACGGTGCGCATGGTCCTGGAGAGAGTGGAGGAGCGGGGGCGGAGAATCTTCCTCTCCCAGGGAAGGCTTTCGGTCACCGCCTACAGGAACTCCCGCACGGAGGGCCTTCTGGCCCTCGGGAAGGGCGACCGGGTGACGGTCCGGGGAAAGCTCATTCTTTCCCCCAGGGGATGCGAAATACCCGTGGCTTCCATCCTCCAGGTCAGCCGGGATTCCGATGGGTGAAACACAGATGGGGCCTTTCGCTTCTTTTGTTCCGCCTTCCCTAGTGTCCCCGAAAAAATGTCCACAGGCACCCAGGTTATCCACAAATTCTCTTTTTTCAACCCTTTTTTGCCGTTTTTTTGGAAGTTATCCACCGACTTCTCCACATATCCACATTTCCACACCTCTCCACAGGCCGCCATATGTAGGTTGAACAGAAGTGACTATTCGCTCTTTAATATATCAGTAATCCTTCTCTGGCGTTCCCGGCGGTCCTATCCTATGATTAGACTGTTGCAGCCCCGGTACCTCGTTGCTGCCCCGGGGCAGCGGTACAGTAAACAGCCATAGCCGAAAGGAAACTGCGGACATGAGAAAACCTGGAAAAAAGACTGTCCTTTTTGTCTTTCTCCTCGTCTGCCTGGCGGCGGCGGCCCTGTTCCTGATCTCGGGGAAAGACGCGGGGACGGCATTGTTTAAGTCATCCCTCGACGAGGCCCTCGGGGATCTGCCAGGATGGAGCCTGCAGGCGGGGCGCTTTTCCGGCAACCCCGTCACAGGCTTTACTGCCTGGGATGTGCGCATCTCCTTCGAGAACGGTGAGATCCTCCGGGCGGACAGTCTCACCGTCTCCCTTTCGCTGCTCTCCCTGCTGAAGGGATCGGCGGGAATCGACAGGATTTCGGTGAAGAACGGCTTCGTGGCCGCGGAGGCCCTCTTCGCCGCCGCCGGCAAAGCCGAGCTCCCGTCGGCACCGGGTGGAAAACCCCTCGACCTCCCCGTGGTCATTGTCTCCCCTTCGGAGGTCTCCACTCCCCTGGGAAAGCTGAAACTTGACCTTCTCCGGCTGACTCCCGGGCGGGGAACGGTCACTCTTGAGGCACGGGGCAATTTTCTGGGCACCCCCGTGGAACTGGGAGGATCCCTTGCCGAAGACGAAAAGATTTTTCTCACAAACGGCTTCCTGAAGGCCGGCAGCGCGACGGCGAGCCTTTCGGGAGAGATGTTCCCCGAGTTCTTCCTTGAAGGAAAGGTGGAGAACCTGGACCTCGAGAAAGCGGGCTCCCTTCTTTCCATCCCCTTCACGATGAGGGGCACCGTCGCCTCCACCATAACGGCAAGCCGCCCCGGGGGGAAGCTTCTCCTGTCCGGGGAGGGAGAGATACTCGGAGGCGACATCTGGGACCTCCTCACGGAAGGGCGTTTCCACTGGTCCGCCGACGGGGAGAAGGCGACCCTTTCCCCCGCTGGAGGGACGGTCTTTTCGTCCCCCGTGGAGGGCAGCCTCTCCGTGTTCTTCGCCCCCGTTCCCCTGGCGGAAATAAAACTGGGCCTGAAGAATGTGGACTTTCAGGAGTGGACGCACTTCTTCTCGTGGCTTTCTTTCGGCCGGGGCGTCCTCTCGTCGCTCAGGGTCGACCTCGACGGACCCTTCGACAGGCTGGGGGGCTCCGTCGCCTTTGCTTCGCCGAAGGCTGTCCTCGAAGGCTTTCCCGTGACGGACCTGAAAGGGGGCCTGGAACTGACCGGGGGGAACCTCATCGACCTCAGGGCGGCGGGAAAATGGCTCGAATCCTCCTTCAGCGCATCGGGAAAGGTTGTCATCGATGAAAATGAACGGACCGAAACCGCCCTGGAGATCCGCTCCGACAGGCTCGACCTGAAATCCTCGGGCGCGGCCTACGCTCCCGGCCTGGGGCTGGCCGGCACGGGTACGGGAAAGCTCTTCCTGAAATATCCCTTCGAGGGGAAGATGACCCTTTCCGGGGCCCTCTCCGCCCCGAAGCTGACCCTCCTTGGCACCCCGGCGGAGAATCTTTCCGCCGCCTTTACGGGAACGGCGGACGGCATGAACGTGTCGTCCGTCTCCCTGTCGATTCCCGGCGGAGGAACGGTCTCCGGGAAAGGGACCCTGTCGGGCCTGTCCGGGGATGCGCCCGCCATGGCTTTTGAAGGGGAGGGAAAGAATATCCGCTGGGCCTTCATAGAGTCCCTCGCCTCGTCGTCAAAACCGCTGGGCGCCTCGGGCACGGCGGACCTGAAGTGGTCCGCCCGGTCACCCCTCTCGTCTCCGGCGGTGAACTTCGAGGTCAGGGGGAAGGACACGCCCCTGTCGAAAACCCTTCCCCTCCGGGGCGCGGTGCTGAAAGGCCGGTTTGCCGGCGGGGAGCTTTCCCTTTCGGAAGCGACGGCCTCCCTCTGGGGAGGGAAGGTGCAGCTCTCCGGAAAGGTCTCCTCCCTGGCCCGTTCACCGGCCCTGAATTTCAGAGGGGCATTCTCGGGGCTGGCCCTCAGGCAGGCCGCTGCGGACCTGGGAGCGCCTCCTTCCTCCGCATCGGGAACCCTCGGGGGAGAATTCTCCCTGGCAGGGAAAGCATCCTCGCCGTCCCTCTCCCTTTCCCTGAACGGACCGGAGCTCTCCGCCGGGGGGTTTTCCGTCCGTTCTCTGGCGGCAAAGGCGGAGGGTACCCTCTCCAGCCTCAAACTGACATCCTTTTCCGCCCGCATCCTGGACGCTCCGGTCACCGCGGAAGGTACCCTGGAACTGAAACAGAAAGGGAAAATCAGCCTTTCGGCGTTATCGCGGGAACTGGACCTCCGGAAGCTCTCGGCGGCCTTCTTCCCGGACGTGAGCCTCGGCGGCACGGCAGCGGGAAAAGTCACCCTCTCAGGGACCCTGGGGGGAAAACTGTCCGCCGTCTTCTCGGGAACCTCCCCCCTCATCACTTTCTCCGGACTTCTGCTGGAAAAGGCCGCTTTCTCCCTGAAACCTGACGGAAAGGGAGCCTATGCCCTGGCCGCCGAAGGGATCCTCGGCAAGAGCATCCTCGCCGTGGAAGGGAAAATGGCCTTTACACCCAAGGGTACAGAGATCACCCTCAAGAACAGCAAAAAGATCGACCTGGGGGCCACCGCCTCCGGACTGTCCGCCCAGGCTGCGGGCATGGTCTCCGGGGAGGCGGATTTCACCGCCAGGGGCATTCTCGGCGAAAAGGGAAATTCCTGGGAGGGGCGTATCCGCTCCGCTTCCCTCGGCTTTTACCGCACGGAAGTCAAGGCCGTGGACATCCCCTTCACATGGAAGGACGGCAGAATCAATGTCAGGGACGGGAAGGCGGAGTACCACGGCGGGCAGGCCGCCGCCTCCGGCATGGTCGACCCGGCCACCATGCGGTGGGAGGGAAATCTCACCGTCAAGGGCATGGACCTTGGGAACGCCACGGAGAAGATCCTCGGGGGCAAGGGATCGGTGACGGGAAAGGCGGACCTCACGGCAAGGGGAAGCGGCACCGGGGGAATGGTGGGAATGGTCTTCGGAAGCGGGCAGCTCTCCGCAAAGGACGGCACGGTGTCGGGTTTCGACGCCCTGAAGACCGTCTCCCCCACAGGAGTGGTGAAGTTCAGCTCCGTGCTGGCAAGCTTCAACCTCGACGGAAGAAACATCTTCCTCCTTCCTGGAAGCAGGGTCTCCGCTCCCGTGGGGGACGACGTCTACAGGTACTTCTCCGCCAGCGGGTCCCTGGGGTGGAACGATTCTCCCCTGGACCTCAAGTGCGTGGGGGACATCAACGTCCGGGCCCTGAACGCCTTCCTCGGCGCCCTCCAGGGCATCATCGCCGTCGACGGCAACCCTCTCACCGACCCGGCATTCCTCCAGAAGTTCCTCTCCGGCCTGCTGGGGGGCATGTCAGTACGGGACTTCCGGGAGACGTCCTTCAACCTCAAGGGAACCTGGGACGCCCCGGTGCTCACCGACCTCAAGGTGACCGCCCCGGCAACTCCCGCGTCCATACCGAGGCCCAACGGCTCGGGGAAAAACGAAACCCAGATCAAGATCACCGTGGAGATCCCCACCGGGGAAGGCAAGGACACCTCCACCAGCACCGAGGACCAGGTGAAAAAGCAGCTCCTGGAAAACATCATGAAGCAGATCATCCGCCCCGGCACCGACGACGGAAACTCCCCGGAGTGACGGGGGAGACCGGGCATTTCCCCTGCTGTATAATGGGAGACGAAGCCCACCCGCAGCGCCCCTGAAAGGAAGGGATGAATCCGCTGAAATACCGATCGGTCTTTCTCTCCGACCTCCATCTTGGAACCCGCTGGTGCCGGGCCGGAAACCTCTCCGGCTTTATTTCCTCCGTAGAGTGCGAAAACCTGTACCTTGTGGGGGACATCATCGAGGGGTGGAACATGGGCCCAAGAGGGGCGTGGCCGGCATCCCACTCGACCGTGCTCCGGTCCATCGTTTCTCTCGCGGGAAAAACCTCCGTGACCTATATCCCCGGCAATCACGACGAATTCATGAACCGGTTCGACGGCCAGTCCCTCGGCGGCGTCAGGATCCGCTCAGAGGCCGTCCACACGGGGGCTGACGGCAGAAGGTACCTGGTGGTCCACGGGCACCAGTTCGACGTGGTGATGCTCTACAGCCGGTGGCTCGCCTGGGCGGGCGACAGAGCCTATTGTTTCGCCCAGCACCTGAACGCGGGCGTCAACTTTTTTCGCTCTCTCGCCGGACGGGACTACTGGTCCCTTTCCTCTTTTCTCAAGAACAGGGTGAAGAGGGCGGTCAAGTACATCAGCCGGTACGAAAGCCGCATCGCCAGGTCCGTCAGGGACGTCGGAGCCGAGGGGATCATCTGCGGCCACATCCACAACCCTGCGGCACGGGCCTTCCGGGGAGTGCGGTACTTCAACTGCGGCGACTGGGTGGACCACTGCTCGGCCCTGGTGGAGCACATAGACGGCGTCATGGAGATCGTCCGGTGGTTCGACCGGAAGGATGAATCTCCCGCCCCCCGGCCGGCAGAGGCACGACTTCGGGCATCGGCGGCCGACTGACCGTTCCCTATTCCTGCAGCACTTTCACCCCGTCCCGGATCTTCTCCGACGGGTGAAGAATCACCAGGTCCCCCTCAGCGAGTCCCGAAAGCACTTCCGCCATAATGCCGTTGTTGTCGCCTGTTTCCACCTTCCTGTCCAGGGCCCTTCCTCCTTCTGCCGTAAAGACATGCCATTCCGTCCCCCTCCGGAAGAGAGCACTCAGGGGCACCTGAAGCACTCCGATGTCTGATCGCACCACGATGCGCGCAATGATGCGGAACCGGTCTCCCAGACGATAGCCCGGGGGAACCGGATCCAGGATGTCCACGCGCACCTTCACCCGCTGCTCCTCCACGCCGAGGGCCGACACCTTGGTGAAGCCGCTCCGCTCCACGGCCGACACCCGACCTCTCAGGGACTCCTCGCCGCCCCAGCCTTCAATGGAAACCTCCATTCCGGGCACCACCCCGGCGGCATCGGCGGAGAAAAGGTCCGTCTCCCCCTCCAGGTCCTCAGGGTTCCCGACCTCGAGAAGGGGTGTTCCTGCCTGCACCGGCCTGGCGCTCTCCTCGAAGACCTTCAGGACGTACCCGTCCACGGGAGAGAGAATCCGCACCGGTTCGGAGGATTTGCCCTTCTCCTGCCCCTGGATGAGTGAAGACCGGGCCTGCTCAACGTCGAACTCCGCCATGCGGAGAGCGAACTCCGCCGCCTTCGCCTCCCTTGAGAGAAGCTGCATCCTGTTTTCCGCAATGTCCCAGTCCTGCTTCGCAATGCCTCCGGAGGGCATAAGCCGGTCAATCCGCTCGAACTGTTTTTTTGCCAGGTCGAAGCCGAGCCTCGCCCGGTCCAGCTCGGCCTTCCGAAGGGACCGCGCTGCCTCCGCCGCCCGCTGACGGGCCTCTCCTTCCGCGAGGGCCCTGGGGGAGAGAAGCCCCGACGATTCAGCGTCGAGGACGGCCAGGACGGTCTCCCCCCGCCGGACCGGATCGCCTGCCCGGAGGGACGTCCTGTTCAGGAAACCCGCCAGGGGGGACGACACGGTGTACCGGCTCCGGATGGCCGTCTTCCCTTCTTCCGAGACGGTGACGGCAAAAGGACCGGCGGCGATTTTCATGATCTTCACCGGAACGGGGGAGGGCATCATGAGTATGGCTCCCCATGCTGCCGCGGCTACGGCGAGGAGCACGTACACGATCTTCCTGATCAGCCTCCGGATCCTCCCCATGCTGTTGTTCGTCCGGCCGGAATTATTGTTCATGCACCTTACCGTCCTTTCTTCATTCCCCTGATTTCAGCACCCCGAGCAGGTCCAGGGAGGCTATTCTTCTCGTCACCACGGCAAAGGAAAAAACGGATGAGAACAGTACAGTGGCGGCGGCCATGGCGTAGGTCCGCCCGGTGATGATCACGGGAAAGCGCATGGTCTCGCTTCCCGCCGATTCCATGACGGCTTCCGTCAGCCACCGTCCGAGCACCAGTCCCGGCCCCACCGCCGCGAGAGTCAGCAGGGCGAGCTCCAGGACGAGAATTCCCGACACTTCACGTTTGGTGAAACCGAGAACCCGGAGGGTGGCGAGGTCTCGCCCTCTCTCGGAAAGGGCAATCCTGGCGCCGTTATAGATCACCCCGAAGGAGACGATGATGGAGAAAATATAGTAGATCGCCTGGGACAGGCCCATCATCTCCGCGGTGGTCCTGCGGAAATTCTCGAGTACGGCGGCGGTGGAGCCCACAGAAGCGATCCGGGGGGTTTTCTTCACCTCCGCGAGGAAGTCGTCCCACCGGAGGGAATCCACGGCGAGATAGGCGCCGCTCACCGTCCCCTCTTCGCCGAGGAGCTCGCGAAGGGCTTCTATCTCCATGTAGACGGCCACGCCGGCGTAGTCCGACACCGTGCCGGAAAGTACAGTCCGTACCACGGGACGGCGCCCCTCCCTCACTTCCACGGTCACCTCGTCCCCGGGAGAGAGCCCGAGAATGTCCGCCAGTTTTTCCGACATGAGGAGCCCCGACGAGGGAAGGGAGATCTCCCTGCCGTCCCGGTCGAGAAGGCGGTTGAGCTCCGGATTCCGGAGAAGCCCCGTGACGGCGGTCCTCCACTTCCTGTGGCCGGTCTTCAGTACCACGGGAACGGCCCGGAAGGGCTCGGCGGAGAGTACCCCCGGAAAGCGGGCCAGCGCGGCCAAAGCCCCCGCCCCCCCCGGCTCGAGAAGGGCCGCCGTGGCATCCTGCCGCTGGGCGAGGGACCACTGGAACTCCATGAGGTAGTCCACCCCGTCCGCCATGGCGCCGGGGAGGACGGGTATCGCTGCGGCGAGGGCAAGGCCGAGGGCGGTGAAGACCGCCTGCCAGGGTCTCCGCTCCAAATTCCTGAGGGCCATGCGGAAAGAGGGCGGAACAAGCCTGTGGATCCCCATTTTCTCGAGACGGGAAGGGGAGAAATCCGCCGGCGGCTCGGGCCGCATGGCCTCGGCGGGTGGAAGGGAGGCCGCCCGGCGCACCGCGCCGAGGACCCCCAGGACGACAGCGGCGGCGGTCGCACCAATTCCCGCAGCCAGGGCCGCCCAGTCAGGGATGAACTGCAGGTAGGGAAGCTGGAAGAACCGGTGGTAGAGGGAGACGAAAGCCCGTCCCGCCCACATGCCGAGGGTAAGGCTGAGGAGGGTGGCCGCTGCGGCGGGGACGAGGGCGAATTTCAGGAAATGGGATCCCACGGCAAAGGGAGAATAGCCGAAGGCCTTCAGCTGCGCGATCTGCTGTCTCTGGAGCTTCACAAGGCGGGTCAGGGCAGTGCTGGTCATGAAGGCGGCCACGGCCAGGAACACCGCCGGGAAGGCCACGGAAAACCCCTTCAGCTGCCGTATCTCGTCCCTCATGAGCTTTGCCGAGGGGTGGTCCTTCCGGTCGTAGGCCGTCAATCCCCCGTAGGGTTCGAGCAGCCTGTCGATGCCGGCCTTGACCTCCTCTCCGTCAGCACCGGGAGAGAGCCTCACGGAGAGGCTGTTGAAGGCTCCTTCCAGGCCGAGGGCCCGGGACAGCTCCCCGCTGTTCATCCAGAAAACGCCGAACCGCCTGGGATCCGGGAGCATCTCACCCGCCCTGGTTTCATAGATGAATTCCGGCGACATGGCGATGCCGGTGATCCGGAACCGCCGGCGGACCCCGTAGACCGTTCCCTCCAGCTCGTCGCCGGGAAGAAAACCGTGGGCCCCGGCAAAGCCGCTGCTTACCGCTATCTCGTCCCGGCTGCCCCGCACGGGCAGCCGTCCTGCCTTCAGATGAAGAAGGTTCAGCCGCTGGGGACGGTCTTCAGGAAGGGAAAAGACCAGGCCGTCCACCGGTTCCTTCATCCCGGGAATGTCCAGGTTGAGGACGCCCGCTGCCCTGGTCTCCGCGGCGGCAACCCCGGGAAGGGATGCGAGGCCCGACTCCAGAGAAAGGGGGGCCCGCTTCAGCTCGCAGAAAACGTCGGCGAACCGGGAGGTTTCATAGTAGGTGCGCTCCGTCTCCTCCAGGGAGACCACGAGCCCCCTCGCCATGATCATCATGGACAGGCCGCAGGCCATGACAAGGGCTATGGCCGTCATCTGCCCCTTCATTCCGGAGATATCCCTGAGCAGCTTCCTGTCGAGGGCGCGCACGGCGGTCACCAGGAAAGGGAACTGGCCGGCTTGCGCCGTTCGTTCTCCCGGATGGACGTAATCTTCCCGGCCGAGAGAAAGATGACCCGGTCAGCCATGGCGGCGATGGCCGCGTTGTGGGTGATCACCACCGCGAGGGTTCCCAGTTCCCTGTTCACCTTTTCCACCGCCTCGAGGACGGTGATGCCTGTTGTGACGTCGAGGGCCCCGGTGGGTTCGTCGCACAGGAGGACTTCAGGGCGCTTCGCGATCGCCCGGGCGATGGCCACCCGCTGCTGTTCACCTCCGGAGAGCTGGGAGGGAAAATGGTCCATTCTGTCCCCAAGGCCGACAAGCCCGAGGACCTCCTCCGGTGACATGGGATCGGAGGCGATCTCCGTGACCAGGGCCACGTTTTCCCGTGCGGTAAGGCTGGGGATGAGGTTGTAGAACTGGAAGACAAAACCCACCGAATCCCTGCGGAACAGGGTGAGCTGATCCTCGTCGGCGCCGGTGAGCTCGTTCTCCCGGTAGAAGAGACTTCCCCCCGTGGGAATGTCCAGACCCCCCAGGATGTTGAGCAGGGTGGATTTGCCGCTCCCCGAGGCGCCAAGGAGCACCGCCATCTCGCCGTCAAAGAGCTCAAGGTCCACACCGTCCAGGGCACGGACCTCCGTCTGGGTTCCCTGGTGATAAATCTTCGTGATTGACGACGCAAGGAAGAGAGGAACGCCCGTCCTTCCGTCGCCGGCTTCCCGTCCGGGAATAATGCCGCGGTTCTCCATTCTGGTCCTCCTGCGGCTTGCGCCGCGTTCCCCTTATACCCCATAGAAAAACGCCTGTCAACCTGCCCGATACCGGCCGCACCTCCCTGAAAAAGAAGCAATTTCCGTAAATATACCGACACAACATTCGGGGAACTGTTCGGAATTCAGGTGACCTCTCCCGCCATGTACGGTATAATTATTCGACAAACAGAAAACAAGGGGGCTTTATTTTATGAAATTCCGTCCAGAGGTAAAACCGTTTCTTCTTGCTTCGGCAGCGTTCGGAGCGGTTATGTGCCTGCTTTTCCTGCTCTTCGGGGTGTCCGGAGGCACGTCCCTGTTCCTGGGGCTGCTGCTTGCGAACCTTTCGGCAGGCTACATGCTCTTTTTCTTCCGGGACCCGGACAGGGCCACTCCGTCCGACCCGGGCCTGGTCGTCGCGGCGGCCAGCGGCAAGCTTGCGAAGATCACCGAAATCTACGAAAAGGACTATCTGAAAACCGATACCGTGCGGATCAGCATCTTCCTCAGCCTGTTCGACGTCCACGTGAACCGTTTCCCCATCGGGGGCTATTCCACCTTCCTCGGCTACTTCCCCGGAAAAAGGCTTTTTACCTTTGACGAAAAATCCTCCGACGTGAACCAGCACAACACCATCCTCGTCAGGGGCGAGGGAACGTCCTGCCTCATCACGCAGATCGTCGGCCCCGTGTGCCGCAGGGTGGTCTACTGGCTCCGGCCGGACAAGACGGTGTCGGTGAGGAGAGGACAGCGGTTCGGCATGATGAAGTTCGGATCCCGGCTCGACATGTACTTCCCCAAGGGGGACATCGAAATAGTTGCGAACATCGGCGACAAGCTCACCGCAGGCCAGACCGTCATCGCCCGGATCGTGAAGAAGGAGAACCAGTAATCATGACCAAGGACCATCTCCAGAAGCTCCGGACGATAGCCAACTGGCGCAGGATCATACCTACCATGGTGACCCTTTCGGCGCTGTTCTTCGGCTTCGCCAGCATCCTTTCGACCCTGGAATCCATGCGGCTGGGCGTGCCGGCCCTCCTGGCCCGCTCCGCCCAGTACATCATGCTCGCCCTCATCCTGGACGGGCTGGACGGCAACCTCGCCAGGTGGCTCAAGGGCTCCACCGACTTCGGCGCAGAACTCGACACCTTCGTGGACTTTTCGGCCTTCGGAGCCGCCCCCGCTGTGCTGATGTACGCTCTGCTGCTCAACGGGCCAAGCCCCTTCTGGAGGACCATCCTCCCCTCCGCCATCGTCTTCTCCGGGGCCCTGCGCCTCTCCAAGTTCCGGCTGAAGGACCCCCTCCGGGGCCAGGGAGGCTTCATCGGTCTTCCCATCACAGTCAACTCGTCATGGATCGCCCTTTCAGCCTTCGCCGCCCAGGTCCTCTACCCGGCAGACCACATCCTGGTCACCGGGCCGGTTTCCGTGGTCTTCCAGTTCCTGATCCTCGTCATGATCTCCCTGCAGCTCTCGAACCTCAGGTACCCCAAGCCCTCGAACAAGGTGAAGTACTTTGCACCGGCGGCTCTCCTGGTTCTGCTGCTGTGGATTCTCAGCGACACCTACGCGGCGTGGATCGCCTCCATTCTCGTGCTGGGCTGCCTGGTCTATGTCCTCACGGGGCCCATGATCCACAAGCGTTCCGCACTCAAGCGGGTGGAGCAGTAGTTCTGACATGAAAGCGGTGGGAGTGGACCTCGGAGGACACAAGATAGCCGCCGCCCTCGTTGAGGACGGCCATATCCTGCGACGGATCTCCGAGGCCACTTCCGGACGGGAACCTGACGGGGTTCTCTCGCAGATCGCCGTCATGGTGAAATCCCTGGGCGCCTGCGCCGGCTGCCCGGTGGGCGTAGGCATTCCGGGCGTTCTTGACGCGGCCCGGGAGACGGCCCTTCTCCTTCCGAATTTCTCCGGCTGGAACGGCCTCCCCCTCCGGAAAATGCTCTCCTCAAAAATCGGCTTTCCCGTGGCCATGGAAAACGACGCCAATTGTCACGCCCTCGGAGAGGGATGGGGGGGAGCGGCCGTCGGAATGGACGATTTTCTTCTCCTTGCCCTCGGAACGGGCATCGGAGGGGCCATCGTCACCGGCGGACGGATTCTGAAGGGGTTCCACGGCATGGCCGGAGAGCCGGGGCACCTGGTTGTGGGCTCGGGCGAACCCTGCGGCTGCGGATCCCACGGCCACCTCGAGGGAATCAGCGGTGCCGACGCCCTCGAGCGCCAGGCCGAAGCCATGGGACTGCAGCCGGACCTGAAATACCTGTGGACCCGCAGAACCGACCCCGCGGTGGCCCCCCTCTGGGACAGGGGACTCGACCACCTCGCCAAGGGCATCGCCTCCGCAATCCACCTCCTGGATCCCCAGGCCGTCATTCTCGGCGGGGGGCTGAGCCGGGGAGAGGATTTTCTCGCCGTCCTCAGGCCGAGAGTGCTGGACTATCTCGCCGCCCCTTTTCGGAAGACCCTGGACCTCCGCCTGAGCCTCCTCGGGAACGACGCCGCCACCATCGGAGCGGCCGCCCTGACCCGGGACTGACCTCATCTCCCGGCGTTCAGCGCCGGCCACCCGAACGAACCGTGAAATTTCCAGCCGAACTCCGCCTTCCCCGGGATATACTCACGGCCCAACCGGTTTCCGGGCATCTCCTCGGCATCCTTCCCCTGGACGGGCGGTTCTCCCTTTCTGTGGGCACGGGGAGAATGGCCCTGGCGCAGGCCCTGGACTCCCTTCCGGCGGCACGGATGACCGGACGGGCCTGGCTGCCGGCCCTCTGCTGCGCCTCCCTGGCGCCGTCCTTTCTCCGCCGGGGATTCCGGCTTTTCTTCTACTCCAACCCCAGGTGGTCGCCCCTTCCGGAGCTGCTGCCGGGGGATGTGTTTCTGTACATTCATTTCTGCGGCTTTCCCAACCGCCCTGTTGAGGAAGCTCTCGGCTCGCTGCCCCCGAAAAACAGGCCCGTCATCATTGAAGACTGCGTCCATGCCCTTTTTACCAGCGGAGTGGGAACCTTCGGCGACTTTGCCCTGTACAGCTTTCGGAAATTTCTTCCCGTACCGGACGGCGGGCTGCTGACCTCCCGGCTGCCCCTCAGCGGGAAACTCGCCCCGCCCCTCGAAAGCTTTATCTCTGTCAAAACAGCGGGGCTGCTGACGGGGGAACCCGCTTTTCTCCGGCGGGGAGAGGCGTCCCTCGACAACGACGACGAAGCGAGAGAGCCTTCAGCCATGGGAAGCCTGCTTCTCGACAGGCTTCCATGGGAACACATACCGGCCGCCAGGAGGGAAAACTATTCCTTCCTCGCCGGGAAGCTTGGCCTGCCTGCTCTTCAGGACGGAACCGTGCCGCTGGGAGTTCCCTTTCGGGCGGAAAGGGGAAAGGGCGAACTGGAGCGGCGCCTTCGGGCGGCGGGCTTCGAGCCGCCCCTCTCGTGGGACGCCCCCGCAGGGGCTCCTTCGGACGAGGCGGAAAAACTGGTGATCCTTCCCTGCGGCGAGGGGCTGAACCTCCAGGACCTGGAAGAGTTGACCGCCGTCTGCCGAAGCAGGCTATAATGGGTCGGAGGACCGTCGGTCCTCCGACCCGCCAGAATTTCGAGGAGGTCGGGACCATGCCGGAAATATGCTCCCAGATTACGTTTTTTTACTATAAAGACCTGGCGAAAGCCGCGGATTTCTACGAAAGGATCATGGGATTGGAACTGACGGACGACCAGGGAACCTGCCGGATCTACAGGGTGCAAGGAAGCGCATTCCTGGGGGTAGTGGACGAGCGGCACGGCCACTGCTCCGCGCGAAAGAGCGAAAGCACCGTCCTGGCCACCTTCGTGGTGGATAACGTGAGGGAATGGTACGAACATCTCCTGCAGAACGGCGTCACGATTACCTCGGAGCTTCTCTCCAAGCCGGAAATACAGATCGAGGCCTTCTTCTTCGAGGATCCGGAAGGGTACGCCCTGGAGGCACAGTCATTCCTGAATCCCGCCCTCAGGCCGGTCTTCGGGCACGGGGAGGCTCCCGCAGGGCGGTAATTTCCGAAGCCGCTTCCGGCGAAGACTCCTACCTTCTTCCGCCGGAAGGAAGCAGCAGGGATGCCAGGTAGACCGCCGACGCCACCAGGATGATCACCGCGCCGGCGGTGAGGTTGAACCGCACGGCCAGGGCGAGTCCGGCGAAGGAGAAGAACGTGCTCAACGCGCACGAAATGCCCATCATCGACCAGAGCGAACGGGAAAACTTCTCCGCCACCGATGGGGGGATGGTCAGCAGGGCGATCACCAGGATAAGCCCCACCACCCGGATGATGAGCACCACCGCCACAGAAATGAGCACCACCACCACGAAATGGAGCAGCGTCACCGGCACGCCCCGCGTCCGTGCGAAGTCCTCGTCGTAAGAGAAAGCGGCGATTTCGCGGCTCCAGAACATCCCGACGAGGAGGGTCAGCGCCAGCAGTCCCGCCATAAGCAGCAGGTCCTCCCGGGCCACGGTGAGGATGCTTCCGAAGAGGTAGCTCATGAGGTCGGACCCGTACCCGGGTGTGAGGTCGGCGAAAATGATCCCCGCTGCCATGCCCACGGCCCAGATGACGCCGATGATGGCGTCCGCCCGGGAGGCCTTCTTCAGCATGACCCAGGCCATGAGCAGGGCCAGGGCAAGGGAGAAGCCCACGGCGCCCAGCCTGGGGGAAATCCCAAGGTAGAGGGCGAGCCCCACCCCGCCGTAGGCCGCGTGGGCCACCCCGCCGGCGAGGATCACGTACCGCTTCACCACCACCATGGTCCCCAGGATGCCGCACAGCCCGCTGCAGAGCAGGGCAGCCCAGAGGGCGTTCCGCATGAACTCGAACTGCAGCAGGTCAGTCATGGCTGCACTGCTCTCCGTCGTGGCGGTGGTCGTGGTCATGGACGGCCAGCACCCGGTGGGGGATTCCGTGGGCCACGAGTTCCACGGGGCACCTTCCCCAGACCTGCTCCATGGCATCGGGGCCGATCTCCGCCGAATCATGGTAAAAGACCTTCCGGTTCACGCAGGCCACGGCGGTGGCATGGGCGGAGACTGCCGACATGTCGTGGCTCACCATCACCACCGTCAGCTGCCCGCAGAGCTCGCCCAGCAGGGTCAGCAGCATGTCCCTGGTCTCGGGGTCGATGCTCGCCAGGGGCTCGTCGAGAAAGAGGATGCCGGGGTCCGAGGCCAGTCCCCTGGCGATGAGCACCCTCTGCCGCTGTCCCTGGGACAGCTCCCCCATGGACCGTCCCGCCAGGGACTCCATTTTCAGAGCCTTCAGCGCCTCCATGGCGACCTCCCGGTCCTTTCTGCCGTAGGACAGCCTCGCCCCCGGAAACCCGAGCCTCCCCTGGAGCACCACCTCCAGGGCGGTGACGGGAAAGTCCCTGTTCCGTCCCGTATCCTGGGGGACGTACCCCGCCGCGGACCGGTCCTCTCCCGGTCTTTTTCCGAAGACGGAGATCGATCCCGATTCGGGGACGAGCAGCCCCAGGGCAAGCTTCAGCAGGGTAGTTTTGCCGCCCCCGTTGGGGCCGATGATGATCAGGAATTCCCCCTCCGGAACGGAAAAGGTCACGTCCCGGAGCACGGGGTCCGTTCCGTAGGAAAAGTTCACGTTCCGGAACGAGAGAGCGGTTCTGCCTTCCATCATGACATCACGATTCCTTCCTGTGTTCTTTCCCGGGGCCAGGGGCACAACATCCCGGACGGGCTTCATTCCTGCCGCCCCGTCAGCCCCGCGGCCCTCCGGAACAAGTGTACTCCACTTCAATCGGGGTTGAAAGACCGGCTGATGATGTAGAATAGTGATGTTTCAATCTTCGAACGAACGGGGGAGATACCATGAAGGCCATTCTCGATGAAGCGCAGGCCCTGTCGGGCGAGATCACCGCATGGCGGCGCTCGCTTCACGAAATTCCGGAACTGGGGCTTGAAACGCCGAAAACCGCCGCCTTTATCGTGCAGGAGCTGAAGAAAATGGGCGCGGAGGACATTCGGGAAAAAGTGGGAGGATGGGGCGTAACGGCCCTGGTCAGGGGGGCCCTTCCCGGCAGGACGCTGGCCGTGCGGGCCGACTGCGACGCCCTTCCCATCAAGGAAGAGACGGGGCTTCCCTTCGCCTCGAAAAACGGCCTCATGCACGCCTGCGGCCACGACGCCCACACCGCCATGGCCCTGGGAGCCGCGAAGCTCCTTCTCGCTCGAAAGAGCGAACTTGCCGGCACGGTGAAGTTCATTTTCCAGCCGGCGGAAGAAAACGTCCTTGGAGCGAAGGCCATGATCGACGACGGCGTGCTGGAAAACCCGGCAGTGGACGCCCTCATCGGCCTCCACACCGGCTGTCTCTGGAAGGACATCGGCTTCGGCGAGATCGGCGTCCGGTACGGGTCCCTCATGGCGGCGGTGGACCGGTTCATCATCACCTTCAAGGGCAAGGGCGGCCACGGGGCCACACCCCATCTTGCAGTGGACCCGGTCACCATGACGTCCACAGCAGTGCTGGAACTCCAGACCATCCTCAGCAGGGAGCTTTCGCCCCTCGACCCGGCGGTGCTCACCATCGGCCGCATCGAGGGCGGCAGGGCGTTCAACATCATCGCCGAGAGCTGTACCATCGAGGGAACCGTCCGGACCCTCAGCCCCACCACCCGGGCCTTCGTTGAAGAGAGGATCCGTGCCATCGCCTCCAGGGTCGCCGAGGGAATGCGGGGCGAGGCGGAAGTGAAGTACGAGGCCGGGCCTCCCGCCCTGATCAACGACACGGAGTTCACGAAGAAGTTCCAGTCCTTCGCCGCCGGGGTCGCCGGGGCGGACAAGGTGAAGGAAATCTCCGAGCCCACCATGGGAGGGGAGGACGTGGCCTACTTCCTGGAAAAAGTGCCGGGCACCTTCTTCGTCCACGGATCGTGCAACCCCGGCAAGGGGCAGGTCTACCCCCATCACAACCCGAAATTCGACATCGACGAGGATGCCCTTCCCCTGGGAAGCGCCCTCTTCGCCGGGTTTGCCCTCACCTGGCAGAAGTAACGGAAAGAAAAAAGAGAATAACTCCCGCCCCCGGATTTCGTTCTTCCGGGGGCTTTTTGGTATGATATAATAGTGAATGAAATATCATATCAAGCGAGGTGTTGTTCATGTCCAGAATCATGATCGCCCCGGGGAAGTACATCCAGGGCTACGGAGAACTGAAGCGGCTGAAGGACCATATCGGCGCCATGGGGAGCACATTCCTCGTGCTCATCAGCAGGGGAGGGCTGGGCCGACTTGAGAGCACCCTCAAGGCCGGCTTCAGGGGGAACGAATCCTCCCTTGTGTTCGAGATTTTCAACGGAGAGTGTTCAAAGACCGAAATCGACCGCATCCGGGCCGTCTGCCGGGAGAAGAAATGCGACGCCGTGGTCGGCGTGGGCGGAGGCAAGATCCTCGACACCGCCAAAGCCGTGGCGTATTACGAGAAAACGCCCGTGATCATCGTCCCCACCATCGCGTCCACCGACGCGCCCTGCAGCGCCCTGTCGGTGATCTACACGGACGAAGGCGTCTTCAGTGAATACCTCGTCCTGCCGAAGAACCCCGAC
>Ga0209510_1000210_pt1 | contig 87826 bp, 67 predicted proteins | sample BiotimSIPDNA_FD_185749 | JGI IMG/M metagenome (GOLD analysis project Ga0209510, IMG submission 185749) | Anaerobic biogas reactor microbial communites from Washington, USA - Biogas_R1 time_0 SIP DNA (SPAdes) (version 2) | ecosystem: Engineered > Bioreactor > Anaerobic > Unclassified | place...
ATTTCCGGGAAGACACTACATATAAAGCTTTGGTTCATCTCAATGGGGAGAATTTATATCCCTGATATAGTTCGTATCAGCAGATCATACAACCCTATCTCCTCTCCTGCTGCTTCACTCAAACGGCAGTATTATTCAAACAAATAGCAAAGCTGCTGACTCTTTGCCCAGATTACTCGAACAGACCGTGTTATTGCTAGTAACTACTCATTAAATCTAAAACTATGGAAATATCAGACAGCAAGCAGAATTACATAACATCGTATAACTTTCTGGATAGATACTTAATATTTAAAAGGATGGTTCCAAATGTTCATGATTGGCAGCTTTCAAGCTTAGAAGCCAACCCACCTAGATACTACAGACTAAAAGAGTTGTTAGCCTTAATGAAAGCATTTAATCTGGGAAGTGACTTATACAAAGATTTCCATTGCCATAGCTTCTTAGAAAATAGAACGAAAAAGGATCTCGAGCCAGTATTAGATGATATAAATAAATACGCTTATGAGATTGAACATAAGCAAGATATATCTGAGAATGAATATCTGGAAGAAGACATAGAGTTCATTTTTGAGTATTTCATTAAATTTATCGACGAGGCTAGAAGACTTTTAAGTTTTAATAGTGGATGGATAATAGCTGGTTCGATTAGTGCTAGATACATTATCCATAAAACAGAAAATGCAATAAAGGCTATTAATCAACCAGAATTAAGAGAGATTGAAAGAGTTGTATGCAAGATTATTGACCCGGATGAGAAAACATTCCCTTTAGCAGAATTGATAGAAAAATATGACTACCCAAATGTCAATTTAAAAACCATTGACTTAGATCATCTCTAAAATATGAAGCGCATTCATGTCAACTTACAGATAATATCAATAAACATCTCCTCATCAAGCAGTACCTTAAGATGAAAACCAAATGATGGATTCATAGCATAGAGAATATATTGCCACGGGTCCGCTGGAAATAACTGATTCTCAAACAAAAGAATTGCCTTTATATCCCATGGAACTGACCTGTTATTAAACAGTCCCAATCCACTAAATGAACACATGCCATTGACTATTCCTTCACCTAAATACAGATATTCACGGTACTTGCATAAAAGATCATAATCCCAATTTATCAGATCATTACTACTGAAGTACACCCACAAAATCTCATCCTTCTTCTCTTCAATCTCCTCCATAGAATAATGGTGATACCTGATCCTAGGGTCAAAATCTTCATCCGTTACCGGTTCAAGGTCATCCCAATCTTGTTCCCAATAAAGATTAAAATACTCCATTACCTCTTTGTTCTTACGAACAGCTGGATTACAAGCCAAATCATAGCATAATAATCTGTTACGATATTTCCAGACAAAAGGTATTGTGAACTCAATTTCTCTATTATACGCTATCAATACCCAATCGAGATAAGGATCCAAATACTCAATCTGCTTTGGTTTTAGTGGGTAGTTTTTTGATATATAAATAAAAAAGAATTCAGGATTCTGCAGGAATATCCTTCTTAACTCTTCTCTCTCAGACATTTCTATCCTCCGTCTTGGGTTAAAACATGTAGTTATAAGATAGGAATTAAGAGAGAGATTTAGAAAGAATGCAATCAAAGAATTCGAACAATTCCCCGAAAATTATAATGATCCCAATAAGGCTCTATCTTATATACAATGTCCACAACCAAAACTAGCAATTTTAGCTCCTCGATTATAGAATTTACTACCCTCTGGCAATAAACATCCAGACTATAATTACAATTATAGCATATATGTTAATCCTCAATGGCAACTATATAGCCGAAATATGCTGCCAACTTTGGATCTATCAAGCCAGTTACTAATCCATTAACCATCCTTAAATTCCAATAGTTTCGTGCCATTCTTCCACGACACAACAACCATGTAACAAGAAGTACCACGAGTAATCCCCAGCTCTTACATAACATACTTACTACTGGTATAAGGCACAATATATGCCAGGATAAATATAGGTAGGTTTGATAAACTATCACTTTGTAGCTCTTTCTCAAGTATTGGGCGGGCATTTTTAAGAATTGGAACAATCGATAATAGTGAACTTCCTTCAGATTTAAAGAAGATCTCATCCCCAACTATTTTTACATCATTTTTACCTTCCTGATTTATTAATGCAGCCTCTTGCTCAATCCTTCTTATATACATCATACACAAAGCATAATACTTATCATAGATTGAACCAAATGCCTCCTTAAACCCTTTGTTATCCAATAATAATTGATAACTCTGCGGATAATCTCTTTGCATTTTAAGGAGATACTCAAAGATGTAATATGAGAATTCAAACAATGCATCCATTGAGCTCTGACTTTTCCTTATCCACAATAACAGTCCATTGAACCTGTCTCCTGCTGCTTCTACATATGCAGGGTACATTTCATAAGAAAATTTGCTGCCTAAATAATATGCATGCAACTCATTAAGTAAACCAATAATTCCTTGATTGAGTTGAGGTATCGCCATTTATGTCAACAAATTCACCAACCTAATCAAACAGCGAACCCAAACTACTTCCGTAATGATTTTCATATGTCTATTTGCTCCCCGTTTTCAAAGGAATCAAAAATTGACTATTGGTCAAAATACTAATCCTGCCCCAAAACGAACAACCCTTGGACTCTTTTCTGCCCTTGTCAGTAAATAAAATCTGAAGTCTTTATATATTTCATAATGAAGACTTAATCCAGCTATGTAAGTCATTTGCTGAGTTTTAACAAGGTCATTACTCGTAAAATACATTGAAGCTCCAAATTCAATTTTGGGGTACAACCTGGTTGCAGTTATTCTATAGTCCAGCATCAGTGGAACATTAAGTTGATAGCGATTTTCAGTTATAGGGACATAGTTATAATTTTTATCAAAGTGATATGCTCTTGAAACTTGGATGTATTCAGAGGCTAAAAATTCTACTTGCAATGAAAACCTCTCATATATTCCAGGTATATTCTTAATGTTAAATACTAAACCAAAAAAGTCACTACTGTTGTTATCTAGTTTATAATCTAAATTCTCTTTTAAGCGAACCGTCTTGTTGAATTGGCCATATGTAACACCGAAATCTATATGTACTTTGTCTTTTTTCTCATCATAAATAATGTATTCTTCATCTTTGGATACCTCGTTATGGTACTTTTTTGCTGTTTTTACAAGGGATTTTGACTCCAACTCTGTCCTGTTTATTGTCTCCGTCATTTTAGCATCTTGAAAAAGATACCTCATAATACCAATGTACTCTTTTTGGTCTATTAAGTAGTCGTTACCCTCATTGCTTACTTGTGATCGTGTATTTTTCAATTCATAGATTTGCCCGTCTTTTTCGAGAAAATACAAATCATCTTTATCTTTATAGTAGTATATTTTCACCACCCCATTAATCAAGAATTCCAGGAAAGCAGTTCTTTCAGTTCCATCTACCATGATTGGTTTTGAAACGTAATACTTCCCATCTGTAAATCTGTATGCTTTAATCTCTGTGGGTTCGTATCTATTGTCGACATCTTGCTTATCCTTTTTAAAATAACAATACTGACTATTACTTTTTGGGGAGCGATAGTCAATTAGGCCATAAATAGTATCGCCTGTGTTCTCAATAATAAATCCTTGCCTCCAATCATTTTGAGAATACCCTGTAAAACCCGAAACAAGAAGCAATAAGCTAATCACAAAGTCTTTTTTTGTCATTTTTCCTTTTTGTTAATCTTAAATTGCTGAGGACCAATCTTCTCACGACTCCGAATTCCTTAGTCACAAAACGATGAGAGTTAAAAGGCGTGGCTTATTGATCAATTTAATTAAATATTCAAATTTATAGCATTTTTTAATGCTTTCAATAAAAAAAATATATCTCGTTATTTCAAATCCAATACTTTGTACATTTCTTTGCAAAAATCATCAACAGAACAAAAAAGAACTGTCCCATATACTCTGTAAATGAAAATTCCAAGGGGTTGGACAAGCTCGTATTGTTTGTTTGCATTTATGATTTTACACGATCTAGAAAAAAGAAGATTTTTTAAGTGATAACTATTTGCGGCAGTTATGTTCACGTGAAGAACTAACTGACTTCTTAAAGCAGATCCAGAAGCTTTTCAAAGTAGTGCTTACTTTTTACCTGCATCGAATATTTTCTTCTACCTGTCCCGCCAGAACTGGCTGGTGAGGAGGATGAGGACGGTGGAGAGCTCGAGACGGCCGATAATCATAAGTAAAGAGAGTAAGAGCTTGGCCGCGTCACTGAATTCTGCATAGCTGTTAAAGGCACCTACATTACCGATACCCATGCCAACACCTCCGAGGCTGGAGGCTACTGCACCAATAGAGGTCAGGAAGTCCGCTCCCAGGAAGACCAGCAACACGGATCCAACGCAAAAGGTTATCATATACAGTAGCAAAAAGGAGATAATGCTGCCTACTTTCTCTTCATCAATGGCTTCTCCCCTCAGTTTCATCACTGATACACTGTTGGGATGCAGCATCTTCCTGAAGAAGATTACAATATGCTTGTATGCCACAACATGCCTGATAAGCTTAATTCCACCTCCGGTGCTACCAAGACAGGCGCCTGAAAACATCAGCATAAACATAAGCATCCATGCTTCACTGGGCCATACCTGATAGTCGTATGTTGCAAACCCGGTGGTGGTGACCATAGAGATTACCTGAAAGAAGGCATTCCTTACAAGCAAGCCCACTCTTGCAAAGGGGTTGTTGTCCAATACCAATACCACTATCAGCACGGCAACTACTACAACTAACCAGAAATATGACCTCAGCTCTATATTTTCAAAGACCTTCCTAAATCGTCCCTTGTAAAAATGATAGTGCAGGTATAGGTTCATACCGGCTAGAAACATAAAGAACATCACTACATACTGGGTGTAGGCCGAGAAAGAAGCAAGACTGTCATTCTTGGTCGAGAATCCCCCGGTGGCCATGGTAGTAAAGGCATGGTTAATGGCATCAAAGACTCCCATATCCCCAGCAGCCAATAAAATTGCCAGTACTGCTGTCAGTGTCACATAGACTCCCCACAATCTCTTGGCTGTACTGGCTGTCTTGGGCGTAAGCTTTTCCTTGCTCATCCCGGAAGCTTCGCTCTTAAAGAGGTTATAACCTCCAATACGCAATAGCGGCATAATGGCTACTACCAACACGATAATTCCCATACCTCCCAGCCACTGGCTCAGACTCCGCCAAAATAATATGCTGTGAGGCAGTGACTCTACGTCAGAGATCACAGATGAACCGGTGGATGTAAAGCCCGATACAGTCTCAAACAACGCATCGGCAAAGTCAGTTATCGTCTCGGTCAGCAAATATGGAAGGGTGCCAAACAACGATAGGATCACCCATACAAAGGTTACTGTAAAGTAACTGTCCCTCAGGTTCAACTCCTTCTTTAGATCCGACATGGTCAGCACATACATCAGCCCCCCTGCTGCCAGGGTCAGAAACGAAGCACTGATCAGGCTCCAGTGTTCGGGCTCCTTATAGATGATGGCGCAAACCACCGGTAGAAGCATAAAGGCTCCAAGGAGCATCAGTACTCTACCAAAAATATTGAGTATAAACTTGAGATTCATTATGCCTGAGCTTTACAACTCATTCTCAAAATACAGTTTGTAATAGTTCAATCCACGATTGTCATCGTAGCCCTTCTCAATAAAATCCCTCTTCCCGTGCACATACACATGAAAGTTCTTATCAAGCTTCAGCACCGACTTAAAGTACTTCTTCTCGCTCTTGACAGCGGTCTTGGCTATATCGAAGCTGTCATTGAGTGGTATTCCCCGTTCGGTCTCAAACTGATTCCTGTAATCATTAAAGGCCTCTGTCACCTCGGGTAAGCGTATCACTTCACGCTCAAAGTCATCCTGTCTGAAAGTACCCTTCTTGTCGAAAAAGTCGATAGACCTGTTTAGGAAATCAATCTGCTCAGGTTTTGGCACCTGATTCTCGCCATTGTAAACTTCTCTAACGAAATTCTTGCAAAGGTCCAGGTAGTTGCGGGTATAGAAGAATGCATCTTCCCTGGGCTGCAGGCCCAGGAAGTCGTCCTTCCAAAAGGCCGCTTCATTTCCCTTGTTCACGTTATCCACCATCACAACCTTAAAGCCATGTTCGGCTTCAGTATTAAAGATGATGCATCCTTTATCAAGCTTGCGTATATTGATTCCTTCCTCAGCACCCAGTTCAAAGTCCTGCCCCCTCAGATAGACTTTCAAAAAGCTGTCCTTATTCTCAGACTTGAAGATGCCAAGCGCATCCACACCTATTCCGTCAACAGCCACGTTGCTGAACAAGGCCACGTAAAACTCACCACCTCTGATTTTGGGATGGTTGCTGTGCTCATACAGATGCTCGGCCAGTCTAACAGATGCATTGTAAAGCTTAGTCTTGTCACTAAAGACCTCCACTGCCAGGTTGTACACCAGTCCAGCCGCTCCTTCCTCAGCCCCTATAAAGGTGTAGTAGCCCTCATTCTTAAAGGCATTAAAGAAATAGGTCTTAAGAAGGGAACCAACTTCAACGTTGTCCTGCAGGTTGATTGCACCCTTTGAAAATCTGATGGGCTGACCCTCACTGTGTGATCCAACATGATGGATCACAAGGCCGTCTATTACAACTTGTGAGCTTTCTATCATCTGGCTAAATTTTCAACAAATATAACTAAGTTGGAGGATATTAATCCTTATATTCGTTGCTATAGTTGATTATCAATGCAAGGGAAAATACGAAGACTCTATCTTATAGCTGCAGCTTTGATTCTTGTGTGTAGCAATATACATGCTCAGTACTACACAACGGGGAATGACCCATTTGGTCTCAGGTGGCGGCAAATCAGAACTCCACATGTCAGGCTTGTTTTTGAAAAGGGCATGTATGAACAGGCAGCCCGGCTGGCTGCCTTTATAGATAGTGTGGCTCCCCGTGTTGCCTGGAGTCTTGACCATAATCCCCGCAGGATAGATCTGCTATTGCACAACCAAACTGCGATTGCAAATGGTATGGTGACCTGGGCTCCAAAGCGCTCGGAGTTCTTTACTATTCCCCGACAGGACCTTACTTCAACAGAATGGCTTAGCCAACTAGCTATTCACGAATACCGCCACGTGGTTCAGATCGATAAGCTCAATCAGGGCTTTACACGGGGACTCAACTATGTATTTGGACAGCAGGCTACCGGTGCAGTGATCGGCCTCTACCTGCCTATGTGGCTACTTGAAGGGGATGCTGTGGTTGCCGAAACTGCTCTTACTGCAAGTGGAAGGGGAAGGTCTTTTGCTTTTACTAACGAAATAAAAGCCCAATTGCTCGAAAGGGGCATGTACAGCTACGATAAGGCCTACCTGGGCTCGTACCGTGACTATGTGCCCAACCACTACAATATGGGCTACCTGATAACGGCAAACGCCCGTGCATTGTATGGAGCAGATATCTGGGATAAGGCATTTGAATATGTGGGACGCAACAGTTGGAATCCTGTGGCCTTCAACACGACCCTGCGCAAGAGTACCGGGATGAGTCAAAGACAGCTTTACAAGAAGATATTCTCAGAGATGCGTGAGCAGTGGACTGAGGAATTGACCGGACAAATAGAAAGTTCCCGTCAACCAATCAATACACCTGATGACGATTACCTGCTATACAGTTCACCGGTTGCTATCAATGACAGCACACTGATTACCGAACTAAGCGGACCAGGCGTACGTTCAGCTATTATATCTATAGATATAAATACCTGTAAAAAAAAGACCCTGCGCTATACCGGACCAAGGCAAAGTGAACCAATCAGTGCCAATAGTGCTTTGGTGGTATGGAGTGAACTGAAATGGCATCCACGTTGGGAACATAAGGTGTGGTCGGTTATCAGAACCCATGACCTTGGCAGCAACAGGAGTCGCTATATTACACACAGTGGTTATTTGTCATCTCCAGCAGTGCATCCAGATAGGAAACTTATCGCTGCTGTTAAAAGCTCTACCATAAACAGCTACTCCATAGCCTTCATCGATGCCGACAATGGCAAATCAATTAAGGAGTTTCCAACCCCGGACAACTACTACCCAATTCACCCGTCATGGAACAGTAATGGTGAGAACCTGGTGATGGTGCTTCTGTCTGCAAAGGGCAGAGCCCTGTTTACCCTCCAGCCGGAGTCCGGGGAGTGGACACAACTTAGCTCTTGGACCTATGATGAGATTAAGAATCCTCATCAGCAGGGTAATCTTATTTGGTATTCTGCACAAGGTGACCTGAGCGATGAGATCTTTGTGTTTGATGCGGTTACCAAGGAGAACAAGAGACTAACCTCATCAAAATTTGGGGCCTACCACCCTACCATCACTCCCGATGGCAGACTGATCTATACGGATTATAGAGCCTCAGGTCTTAGACCGGTCATACATACAGATAACAGCCTCTACCCGGCTCCAAATCCGGCTTTGTCAGTGAGCGGTAATTTGGCCACCCTAATAAGCCGGCAGGAAGAGGGCTTTTTTGCAGCAAATGGGAAGAGAGCACATAATGATGAGTTTCCACAGGAAGAGGAGGCACCGTGGACTATGGAGCCTGTCGACTCAAACACTACAGACACAAGTTACTTAGCTCTCGAAGACCTAAAGGAAAAGTATCCTGAGAAGCGGTATAGCAAGTTCAACCTCATCAATATCCACAGTTGGGCACCTGCACATATTGATTTTGACGAGGGGGATATTCATACCGGGATCACACTGATGTCGCAAAACCTGCACGGCACTTCCCTACTGATGGCAGGCTACAATGCCAATCCGAGCTATGCTCACGAGAAGTACTATCTTGACTTTAGCTTCCGTGCCTTCTACCCAATCTTCAACATTACATGGCGCTTTGGAGACAAGGACTTCACGGATGAAGGCTACTACCAGCCCGACCCGTATGACGACTATGTGTACCACTATTATATAGATAAGCCACTTTGGCATCACAGCCTTAAAGCCGGGATGAGGGTACCGTTCAATTTTAGTCGGGGTGCATGGAACAGATACCTCGAAGGCGGTGTTCAGTTTACATACAACAGCCGGCAGGGTTTTAACTTCCCGTTTGATGAATACCTACGTTTGGGACAGGTACTGATTCCTACTGGCTCTACCCTGACCGCAACAGTCGATATGCAAGATCGCTATGGTATGGAATATGTCATGGGTATTCAGAATATCCGAAGGGGAACTTCAAGGGATGTCGGTCCCCGTATGGGACAGACCCTTACCCTTTTCTACCGGCACAGTACAGGGGGAACCAACGATCCCGGAGCTATTGGTGGCTATATTGCCCGTCTCTACCTGCCAGGTATTGGACGCCATCACTCAATATCTACCAGCATATCTTCTCAACAGAGGAAATGGGAACAGATAAGGGGTGAAACAGAAGATCACTTCTGGCTTTTCTACCAGTACAATGACGTGATTTCCTATCCACGGGGCTATGACGATATACCCAACAAGCATATGAAACTAATCCAGCTAAACTACACCATGCCACTGTGGAACCCGGACATGAGTCTTGGAAGTTTTGCCTATTTAAAGCGTCTTAACCTCACTGCCTTCTATGACAAGACCTGGGCTACTTATGCTATGGTGGATTCGAACCAGGGGAATACCTACAAAATGGAATATACTCCTTCGTCAACAGGTGTAGAACTAATGGCTGAGACGCACCTGTTCAGGATCTACTATCCACTGCAGATAGGCACAAGGGCGTCCTACCGCTTGGTGGATGATAAGCTTAGAGTGGAATTGCTGCTTAGAACAACAATCAGAATTGGTAGCTGATCAGTTGAGCATGGCGTTGATATGGGCGCCGTGGTGCAGTTCGAAAACAGTGATCTCAGGCGGCATACCTACTCTGGCAGGTAGCCCATGGTATCCAAGTCCGCGATTAACATAGAGGAATTTGTTGCCCTCCCTGTACATTCCAGCCCAGCGCTTCTGGACATACTGTGCCGGACTCCATCTGAAGTCGCCCTTCTCGATACCAAACTGCATCCCGTGGGTATGTCCCGACAGGGTCAAATCGTAGAAGTCCTGTGCCAGAATTTGCTTGTCCCAGTGATCGGGGTCGTGCGACATCAGAATATTAAAGGGCAGATGTCTGATTCCCCTTGACGCCAGGGCCAGATCCCCGTTGCGTGGAAAGGATGATGTGCCCCAGTTTTCTACTCCCCCTAATCCGATAATATCTCCATTGCGGAAAAGCTGAACCGACTCATTGCGCAGTACCTTGAAGCCCAATCTCTCATAAGCTGCAAGGATGCCTCTGAAGTTGGCTGCCTTTTCTGCCTCTGAATGCCAGCGACTATACTCGCCATAGTCGTGGTTGCCAAGGATAGCAAACTTGCCCATCGGAGCCTGCAGTTTGGCAAATATATTCTCCCAGCCCTTGGCCTCTTCTGCAAAGTTGTTGACAAGGTCGCCAGTAAACAGGATAATATCGGGATTGGCTTCGTTGACCAGCTCAATGGCTTCCCTCAGGGGATCCCTGTTGGTACCAAAACTGCCTATATGTAGGTCTGAGATCTGTGCTATACGAATACCATCAAAGCCCTCAGGTAGATTGGGGAAGACCATGTGGATCTCTCTGACGTAGAAGGCAAACCTGCCCTTCATACCTCCAAGGAGTTTGGAAACAAAGGGTGCTGTGGCCATGATTATGCCTACCTGACTGAAGAACTTACGACGGGTAATTCGGGGATAGTAGCGAACCTTCTCCTTTTGGAGCCGTGGCCTGACGACCCGGCTCATCAAGGGCTGAATACGGTTCACTCCCGAAGTTGGAAGGTTTCCTATATATATTGCAAGGAAAAAAAGCAGAAACCAGCTTAAAATAAGATAGGGATTAACATTACCAACCTGGGAAATTTGTAATACTGCAAAGATTACCGCTACAACCTGATACCTCATCTGCACAAATCGTTTGATAGTGAAGGATTGCGTAACTGATTGTTACACAAATAAAACTTTGCAAAATTACTACTTACTACAGATCAGACTAAAAATCAAAGTTAATCTTTCATAAATTATTACCGTTTCAGGAGTTAATATTGTCATATTGGTGAAAGAAAAGCCGGCAGATAGGCAAATTCATCATAGCTTTGTGTTGCAACCCATAGGTGGCTAAAATGCAAAAGACAAGTATCTCTAATTTTTTGAATGAGGAGTTTTTCCAGCAGAACGACAAACTGATGGGTGTCGGTGTTGGAGCTACTCTGCGAAGAATCATTTATGTAGTAATCGTTGCCACGGTGTCCACACTGATACTTGGCAAGGCCTTCGGACTAAAGGACATACTACACCCCTGGAAAGCGCTTATACTGGCAGTTATTGCTGTTGTTCTGCTGAGCGAGGGTAATGTTATAATCAATAGGATACTCAACAAAAAGATGCCATGGTACGGCACCTTCGTCAAGCGGATACGGATTCAGCTGACACTCAGCTTCCTCTGGATGGCGTTTGTATTTATGGTCTTTGGTTTCTTTGCTGCAAAAACCCAGTCAAAGGAGTACATCATCGCCTTTGCCTTCGGAACCATCTTCGTGCTCTTCTTCAACAACATAATGATAATGCGCAACTTTGCTTACAACTGGCGCTTATCTGCCATCGAGAACGAAAAGCTCAAGCAGGCCAAGCTACAGTCGGATTACAAGGTTCTCCAAAGTCAGCTCAACCCCCACTTTCTGTTCAACAGTTTCAGCGTGCTAATCTCCGAGATTCAGTACAATCCCAACGGAGCGGTTAAGTTCACCCAAAAGATGGCCGACGTGTACCGCTATGTGCTTCAGCAAAGGGATGCGACCACTATTCCACTCAAGCATGAGCTAAACTTTATATCCGATTATTTGTTCCTGCACAAGACCCGGATGGGTGTAGCCCTCGACCTGGTGATTGACATCAAGCCGGAGCATCTGCATCTGGAACTGCCTCCGCTGACACTGCAAGGGCTAGTGGAGAACGCAATAAAGCACAATAGGGCCAGTGACAAACAGCCTCTGCAAATCAGGATATTAAGCGAGGATAATGCGTATATTAGTGTAGTCAATAAACTGAATCCAAAGACAACTTCATACTCTACCGGTGTGGGACTTGAGAACCTGGTAATGCGCTACAAGCTCCTTACCCGGAAAGAACTTGTCATCAGCCAGGATGACAGACTGTTTAAAGTGTCGCTTCCCCTGCTCAATCAGGAAGAATTACAATTGGAAACCTACAATGATGAATGACATGAACACAAAGTGCAGGGTACTGGTAGTCGAAGACGAGCTGCCAACCCAGAGGCTTTTGAAAAATATGATCCAGGATCTTCGTCCGCAGTGGGAGATTGTAGCTGCTACCACTAGCATCGAAGATACCCGTGAATGGTTGGAAAACAACGGACATCCTGATATTATCTTCCTAGATATCCATCTGTCGGACGGTCTTAGCTTTGCAATCTTCGACAATATGGAGGTCAGTTCGGCTATTATCTTCACTACAGCTTATGATGAGTATGCCATACAAGCCTTCAAACTCAACAGTGTGGACTACCTGCTCAAGCCTATCAGTCGTGAGAGTCTGGAAGCAGCCATAGTAAAGTATGAGAAGATATTAAAGGTAGTACCCCGCTATGTTGACCAGAAGGATATCAGGCAACTGGCAACTCTGATTGAAGGTGGCACTCCCCTATACCGTAGCCGGATTCTGGTTCCCACTGTCGAGGGTTTCCTCAAACTTAATATCTCCGAGGTGGCTTTCTTTCACAGTTCACAAAAGGTAACTTCTGCCTATACCTACGGTGGCCAGCCTCATGTGATAGATATGACGCTCGAGAAACTGGAAGGTGAACTGGATCCTGACAAGTTTTTCCGTGCCAACCGCCAGTACATCATCCATATAGACTCAATACAGAGGATGGAGACCTGGTTTAATGGCAAGATGATAGTAAAGACCAGTCCCGAATCACCTGACAAAATCGTGGTAAGTCGCGAGAAAGTCAGGTCATTCAAGGACTGGATTAACAGATAAGCAATCCCCTTATCCTGGAGATTGAAGCCATCTAGATGAACACATCAATGGCTTATTAACACGGGCTCTTACTTGTTCTTAAGGATATCCCTGATTTCAGCCAGTAGTGTTTCTTCCTTACTTGGAGCAGGCGGTGCAGCAGGTGCTTCTTCTTCCTTTTTCTTGAGTGAGTTCATCACCTTGATCAGGGTAAAGATTGCAGCTGCAATAATCAGAAAGTCAAAGACAACCTGAACAAAGTTACCATAATTGATTGTTACGGCAGGGCTATCGGCTGTAGCAGCTTTGATTGTAATAGCCAGGTCGGTAAAGCTTACACCGCCGATCAGCACTCCAATAGGAGGCATAATAATGTCGTTGACCAGCGAGCTTACGATCTTACCGAAAGCACCGCCGATGATAATACCCACTGCCATGTCGACTACATTGCCCCTCATGGCAAAGGCTTTGAACTCTTTCATTATACTCATAGCACACAGATTAGATAGGTTAGTACTTTAAAGTTGAATTATTTTGGTGAAGGCGCCAGCAGGCCGGCAAGGGCGCCGATGGCTGCCGAACCGATTGCAGTAAGTATGGTCGGCACTCCCTGATCTCCTTCTATCTTCCCGCTGCCTATCAGGTACAATACCCCTACAATTATCGCGAATACAATTAGACTCAATGCTATTACAATGATGCGGTAGATCCACTTGTCCGTGTACAATGGACTCTGTTCAAACTTACCAACAGCCCCAAGTGGGTCTTTGCGGAACTGCTCCTGCAACTCCTGGTCCGTTTCAAGACGGGCTTTGAACTCATCAAAAGACTTGATTCTGAATGTATCCATGATATAAAAGATTTGGGTTATGATTTTCGACGTATATAGCTAAAAATATCCTCCCCCCTTTTAATTGAAAAAACCTCAAAGCCTTTACCCTTCAATATCTCAAGCATCGGTACAGGAACAAAGAGTGACCTTATCTCAAGTATGCCTCCGTCTTCCAATTCCCTGGCCAAATTATTTACACTCCTGAGCGGGTTATCACCCTTGTCCAGTGCTGCAGTGGCGTCAAACCTGCCGGTTATGACGCCCTTATTGTACCAGTCGGGCAGACTCCCTTCGTCCAGGAGGTATTCACTCTCACGTGCCTCAATCTTTGCCTTATCATCAGCATCTGTTATTCCCAGCAAGGACTTAAGCTGCAATATCAGGTCATCAGTCCTGATCCCAACCATTGAAGCAGCCTGTTCCAGGGATGTAACTTTTGCAATCGTATTCCTCAGTATAGGGTTATTAAGTTTTTTGAATGCTGGCGACAGGCTTATCAGCTTCTCCTCCAGCTGAGGAAAAGCATCAAGCAACTCTGCCACCTTGGTCTGTGGTGTTATCTCCATTCTTCTCTTACTTTTTATAGTTTAGCAGTCTTTGATCACCTTCAAGTTTTCTCAGTTCGGTCAGGTCCTGGGTAAACTCAACGGTACCCAAATATTCACCCTTCTCTCCCCTCATCGCAAAATACTCAATATACACGAAACGATCCTTGAAATTGATCCAGAATGCAGCACTATTTTCGCGCCCGCTCTTGAAGTCGTTGATTATCTTGTCAACAATATGAACGCTACCTGGAGGATGACACATACGCACATCCCTGCCCAGTATTGCCCTGTTACGCGCAAAAATCCTCTTGGGTCCGTGAGAGAAAAACTTGACCTTGTCGTCCTTGTCAACAAAGGTCAGATCTATCGGAAGGGTGGTGAACAAAGCTGCAAGTTCATCGATGCTGAATGAGCCGGTTGGAAGACGAACACTACTACCACCTCCATAGCTTATTTCTGACGCCTCAACTCCCTCAGGTTGCCAGTCATCCTCCGGATCAATCAGGCAAAATCCATATTCCGGTGTTTGCACGTGCACCAGATACCACTCCTCGCCTGTCAAGGTATCCATACACATAGGAAGCAATATCTCCTCCTCTTTCATTATCATATCCAGTACGGCCTGGACTGCCGGTTTTACACCAAAGTCAATTACAGCTTGCAATTCATCTAATGTCAGTTTATCATGATTGCTTACTGCGTCGATAGCAGCTTTAAGCAAAGCCCTGGTTTCATCATGCTTACCCCACATTACCTTCGGGGGACCTGTTATCCCATGTGCCTCCATATAAGGAAAAAGCAGATACTCCTTCCTCAGATAATGCTTGTCAACATCCATCAAGGCATTTAGTTTGCCATGCAGACCAATAAGCCAGTTGGGTAAGTCTTCCTGTTTGAGAGAGGTACTGCCGGCAAGCATATCCCTGATCTCAGAAGCTACTTTCTCAAGGGCACGGTTCTCCTGCCTGAACACATCAACAGGATGCCCGGGAGGTACATCCTTAGCACCGCTCAGATCTATATGCCCGTCCAGAACAGCAGTGTGTACATCACATAGTCGTAATACCTCCTCTACCGGAAGACCTTCAGCTATCAGTTCCTGTTCAACCTCTACCACTTCATCATACGGAATACGACTGAGCAGTTCGACCAGTCTGGCTCTTACCTGTTCGGGTGCCACACCCCTGTGAAGCTCAAGTATCATGTGCTTCAGCATCTCCTTTCTCTGAGACGAGTTGTTTATTAGTTCACTCATTGTGTTTTAGTTTTAGACTAAAACAAAAATAAAATAAAAGACTTTAAACTCCACAATTAACTGCCCATATTTTTGTACTCTCACTCTTATTGCCCTTGGCGTTTCAACAACAATGAAATTTCCACAATACTTGCAACAAAAGCAATAAAAAAGCCCAAACACTGGTAAAAATCTGAGAAGTTCCGTAATTTTCCTGTTACTGTAAACTCATGGCCCTATGAACCAAAAAGCTCAACGGACTCGCCTTGGGATCTTTATAATAACCGGAGTATCCATCCTGCTCTTTTTGACAGCCTACTTTACTGCACGCGAACTGTTCAGAAAGACCGAGACCTATTATGTATCATTCAGGGATATCTCGGTAAGCGGAATGGAAGTGGGCTCTCAGGTAAGGTACATGGGTATCAGGGTAGGAACCATCTCTGCAATCAACATTGACCCTGAAGATGTAAGCGGCATAATAGTGACCCTGTCGTTGAAGCCAGGACTGCCTATCAAGGAGGACTCACGGGCTGATATCACCAGTTTTGGCATTACCGGGATGAAGTCAATAGAGATAAAAGGTGGTACTAATGAGGCTCCGCGACTGCGTCCTGGCTCGTTTATACCTTCAGGCGGATCTTTTGCTGATGATATCTCAGGTCGTGCAGAGGATATTGCTGTAAAGGCTGAGCAGGTGGTAAATAATCTGCTGAGACTGACCCAACCGGAAAATACGGACAAGCTTGTCAGTGCGATAGAGCATTACAACAGTCTGGCGGTTAATGCCGACAGAACGGTGTTGCGTATTGACTCAATAATCAGGATTAATCAGGAGAATATAAATAATACCTTGGCTTCTGCAAGGGTGATAACTTCAACACTTGAAGAGTCATCAGAGCGCTTTAGTTATGCTGTGGATAAGGCTGCCGGTATTATAGGCAATGATTCGATAAGGATAATAATAGGCAATCTGAAGGAAGCTTCTGACAAGCTAAGGGATGCCGATCTAAAACAGATGGTTGAGGAGATTAGTTCACTGGCCGCTAAGGTCAGGTTGCTGCTCGACAATATGGACAGCGATATAAGTAGTGGAAGCCAATCCCTTTCTGAAAGTATGATATTGCTTGAGTCAACGATGAGGAACCTTGAGGAGGCTTCGCGCAAGATAAACAGTGATCCTTCTGTGCTGCTGCGGCAGCGCAGGAATACCGACAGCCCGGACAGGAGGCTGACCGAGTAGTCGGTAGCTGAGTATGTCAATGCTCAGGACTGAATAACAAGATTTGACGTCATATGAGAACCGGAAGAGCTATTTCAGGAACAAGTGGGATTAGGATTAAGGTAGCAATGATCATGATCCTGCTGACTGCATTACTGCTAGAAGCGTGTAGATCAGCTCCTGCTGTGCAAAAGAACTACTACCTCATTGAATCAGTTGACTCGGTTTCGGGTAGAGACTGGAAGCTTAGCGCTGCCCTGCTGGAAGTTGTCAATGTCGAGGTCTCACCTGCCTATGCGGGTCATAAGATTGCTGTCAGGGAGGAGTCCAACAGGATTAGGTATTACGACTACCACGAATGGGCTGTGCTACCCCAACTGGCAATTCAGGATGCAGTGATAGCCAACCTCTCCGGGACCGGTATGACAGCATATGCACCTCCAGGTTTTAGTGGCGTAAGGGCTGATTTCATCCTCCGCACCACTGTATCTCGTATGGAGATGCAAGACAGAGGCAAGGAGTTCTATGCCTTACTTGCTATTGATTTTACAGTGATTGACAACCGGGACAGATCTATCAGGATAGTTCACCGTGCCATCCGTGAGGAGAAGTTGAAGTCGAAGAGTATGAACCTCTTTGCAGATGCCATTAGCAGAATGCTTGCAGGGGAATGTGCTGCACTCGCACAAAAGATAGAAACGATTCCCGACCTGATACCAAAGCAATAAGGGAATATGCAAACGGAAACAGCTTGGACGACATCAAGTAATAAATGATGAACCGGGTGAGATGAAAAACAGCAACCTGGAAAACAAGGGACAAGACTATCAGCCTTGCTACGACTCTGGTCGTAGCAAGGAGTATGGCAGGGATCAAAATGTAGGGCTTGAAGTAGGTAGTGGACAACCTCTTGGTCATCGAAATACCGACACTGTAAATTACAGTTTCGATGACTCCGTTATCAGAATATGGGGCCCTGCTCTGACTAAGGATAACTGTGGCTCCTTTGTCAGGGAGGCTTTCGCTTATATTGCGGGAAGGAAGCTTACCCAACTCACCATAGATATTAGCGATCTAAATGATATTGACAGTGCAGGATGTACTGCCATAAATTATATCAGGCGACAACTTGAAAACCGATCTGACAGGGTTGTGATAAGTGGTGCACCTGAGGTTGTGGAACAAAAACTAAGGCTCTTTGCAATTAGTCAAGACAAACAGCCTCAACCGATTGAGAAACCGGGTTTTATGCACAGGACGGGTAACAGGATGTTCGAACTTGTTACCACCCATATCAGGAGTTTTATTTCTGTGAGTTCCGAACTCTTTTACTGGTCCATGGCCGACCTGTTCAATAAAAAGCACCGACGCAAGGGTTCGGTAGTCAACCAGGCCGTCCTGATAGGGGTCAATGCTGTGCCCATCGTTGGTGTTATGGCCTTTATTATCGGTCTGGTACTTGCCCTGCAGTCGGCATCTCAGTTACGCAATTTCGGGGCCAATATCTTTATTGTTGACCTTACTGTGATTGCAATGATGGCTGAGATGGGCCCGCTAATCACTGCAATAATGGTAGCCGGTCGCAGCGGTTCGGCAATAGCTGCCGAGATAGCGACTATGAAGGTAACCAACGAACTGGATGCACTGCAAACCATGGGTTTTAATCCCATCCGCTTTGCTGTGGTGCCCAAGATCTACGGCAGCCTGATTACAATGCCCTTTCTGACAACTATAGCTAATGTATGTGGAATAATTGGCGGCGTCGTGGCCGCCTATCTATATCTGGATATTAGTCCAGAGGTCTTCTTCAACCGAATGCATGGGGCTATTTATCAGAAGGATATCCTTACCGGCATTATCAAAAGCCTTGTATTCGGATGTATTGTGGTTACCACGGGTGCTTACTTTGGCTTTCAGGTTGACAAGGGTGCAGAAGGGGTTGGACGATCAACTACCGGTTCGGTAGTCACAGCCATCGCACTTGTAATCGTTGCTGACCTGATATTAGGATTAACTTTCTACTAATGAGCGAAGGGGACGAAATAATTAGCGTTAGGGGACTAAATGCCTCATTCGGGGACAGGCAGGTATTGCATGAGGTGTCCTTCAGCATCAGGAGGGGTGAAATCACCCTGATAATTGGGGGCAGCGGTTCGGGCAAGACTACTGTGCTTAAACATCTGCTCCACCTATATGAACCACCGAAGGGAACGGTATATATTTTTGGAAAGGACATAGCTGAAATTAGTGAGGATGAGCAGACCGAATTGTATCTGCAGATGGGTGTGATTTATCAGAACGGGGCCCTGCTCAACTCTATGACTGTGATGGAGAATATTGCACTGCTTCCCCAGCAATACACGGACATGCCAGAGGAACTGATCCAGGAAATGGTTCTGATGAAACTGGGACTGGTCAACCTGAGTGATGCGGCATGGCTCTATCCTTCAGAACTGAGTGGAGGTATGCTCAAAAGGGCTGCTCTGGCAAGGGCTATTATTATGGATCCACCACTGCTTTTCTGCGATGAGCCGGGATCCGGTCTTGATCCTGTGTCACTGGCAGCTCTGGATGGTCTGATTCTTGAGCTAAAGGAAAAGCTGGGTATGACTGTAGTAATGATTACCCATGAGGTGTCTTCGATAAGCAGGATAGCCGACAAGGTTGTATTTCTGCATGAAGGTAGGGTGCTTTTTGAGGGCAGCCGGGATGAGGCTATGAATTCAGAACTGCCTCAGCTACGGGATTATTTTGCTAAGGGACATGGAAGCTAAAAACCGCTGGCAACTTTCCAAAGCAAGGACATGGTCACTCGACGCGTAATAGCCATTCAACAGGTTTAGAGTCCATTCCCTAGCCCTCTATTTCGCTAAGCTCAAGCCACCTCATCTCGCACTCATCGAGTTCCTTAAGCAGCACACCCATTCTTTCTGAGGCTTTGATCAGTTCGTCAGAAGCCATGGCACCCGAACTCATCATCTCTTCAAGAGCCTTCTTCTCCTCTTCCAGAGCGGCCATACGCTTCTCCAGTTCCTCAAGTTCTTTCTTCTCTTTAAAGCTCAGCCTACGCTGCCTTTCTCTTGATGGTTCTCTCTTTTCTGCAACCGGCTTTTTGATCTTAGGCTCTGCAGGTTTTGCGTTTTCCTTTATGTACTCGTGGTAACGGGAATAGTTACCCGGGAAGACCTTAATAAAGCCATCCTGGAAGACAAACATCTGATCCACTACCCTGTCAAGAAAGTACCTGTCGTGCGATACAGCAAGTACACAACCCTCAAAACGGTCAAGGTAGTCCTCCAGCACTCCCAGTGTATAGACATCCAGGTCGTTGGTTGGCTCATCAAGGATAAGGAAGTTGGGATTCTTCATCAGCACGGTCATCAGGTAGAGGCGCTTCTTTTCACCACCACTGAGTTTGCTGACGGGAACATAGTGCATCTCATTTGGGAAGAGAAAGTAACGCAGAAACTGCGCAGCATCCATCCTCCTGCCGTTGCCTGCATCTATATCGTCTGCAATCTCACTGATTACCTCGATAACCTTTTTGTTTTCATCAAACTTGATACCTTCCTGACGGTAGTAACCCACAACGACAGTTTCGCCCAGTTCGATACTTCCAGTATCAGGCTTTATATCTCCGTTGATAATATTAAGCAGGGTACTCTTGCCTGTGCCATTCGATCCCAGAATACCGATTTTCTCTCCCTTAGCAAACTTATAGCTAAAGTCCCTAATAAGAGTTTTACCATTAAAGCCTTTTGATACATTATCAAAGTTTAAGACCTTGGTTCCCAATCTAGAAGCTTTGATATCTATCGAAAGGTCTGCCTCACGGGTCTTTTGTCCTGCGACTTCTTTTAGTTCATAGTAAGCATCTATACGGTACTTGGCCTTGGTAGCCCTAGCCTGAGGCTGACGGTTCATCCAGTCCTGCTCCTTGCGGAGCAGGTTTCTTGCCCTATCTATCTCCTGATTGCGCTGGTCTATCCTTTCGTCTCTCTTCTCAAGAAAATAGCTATAGTTGCCCGTGTATTTGTAGAGAGTCTCATCGTCCATCTCGAATATCACGTTGCACACCCTGTCGAGGAAGAAACGGTCGTGGGTCACCATCAGCAGAGTGGCCCTGTTTCGGCTCAGGTAATCCTCCAGCCAGTCCACCATATCGATATCAAGGTGGTTGGTCGGCTCATCGAGTATTATGAAATCGGGTTCTTCAAGCAGCACTGCAGCCAGAGCAAGGCGTTTTTGTTGTCCTCCCGATAACTGCTCCACAGGCTGATTGAGACGAGTAATCTTAAGTTTGTCAAGTACCTGTCTTACACGGGTCTCATAATCCCATGCACCCATGGCATCCATCTTCTCGACCATCTTGCCGATAAGGGCCTGGTCGTTGCTTTCAAGAGCCTCTTCGTAATCCCTGACAGCTTTGATAAGTTCATTATCCCCGCTCAGGAGGGACTCGATAACTGTTTTCCCTGCCGGGAAAACAGGATCCTGCACCAGGTAACCGGTTCTTATACCCTTCCTAATCGTTACTGTTCCTCCATCAGGGACCTGTTTTCCGGCAAGGATGTTCAGAAGTGTGGTTTTACCGGTCCCATTTCTTGCAATAAGTGCGGCCTTTTCGCCTTCTTCAAGTCCGAAGGTAAGGGAGTTGAACAAACGTATATCACCCCAGTGGTGGGTAAGATTCTCGACGGACAGGATATTTGCCATAAGTAGTAATTCGACTAAGTCGCAAAGATAACAATGATCCTGCTCTTTACCGCATATTATAGCATCGCAGGGGCAGATAACCTGTCGATTAGTTCGAGCTCCTCTTCGCTAAACTTAAGATTCCTGATAGCCCTGAGGCTGTCCTTAAGCTGGGCTACCGAACTAGCACCCACGAGCACAGAGGTGATGCGTTGATCCTTGAGCAACCATGACAGTGACATCTGAGCAAGGGTCTGACCACGCTCACCGGCCAGAGTATTGAGGCTTCTCAATGCCTGCATCCTTTCGGGTGTCAGCATCTTTTCCTTTAGGAAGCCATGGGGCTTGGCGATACGTGAATCTGAAGGAATGACGTTGAGATACCTGTCAGTAAGCAGTCCCTGAGCCAGTGGGGAAAAGACAATGCAACCAATGCCTTTTTCTTCAAGGGTGGCTAGGAGGTCTTTTTCAACCCAGCGATCAAGCAAATTATAACGCGGTTGATGTATCAGACAAGGAGTGCCCAGTTCCCGCAGTATGGCCTCAGCCTTTCGGGTCTGTTGCGCACTATAGTTGGATATCCCTACATAAAGAGCCTTACCCTGCCTTACTGCCTGGTCCAGGGCTGACATGGTCTCTTCGATTGGTGTTTCGGGATCTGGTCTGTGGCTGTAAAAGATATCCACATAGTCAAGGCCCATTCTCCTGAGGCTTTGATCGAGACTGGCAAGAAGGTATTTCCTTGAGCCCCAGTCCCCATAAGGACCGGGCCACATCGGGTAGCCTGCCTTTGTCGAGATTATCATCTCATCCCTGTATGTCTTGAAATCTGTAGCAAGCATACGACCGAAGTTTTCCTCTGCAGAACCGGGTACGGGACCGTAGTTGTTTGCCAGGTCGAAGTGTGTTATTCCGTTGTCGAAGGCAAAGCGTAGGATGTCGCGCTGTGTAGCGTAGGGATCCACAGATCCGAAGTTATGCCACAGGCCAAGTGATATGGCCGGGAGTTTGATTCCACTGCGTCCGCATCTGCGGTAAACCATCGAGTCGTAACCCGACCTGTCTGCTACATAGTCCATTGTCTTTCTTTCTGGTTTATATAACCTCAAATCCTTACTTATCATATCCCTCTTTCAGAAATGCTAATCCAAATATACTATATACCAGTGCTAAGATCACTAGCCAACTGCCAACTGATTGCAACCACACTCCCGAAATGTAAGATCTACGGGTTTAGTTATCGCCTGACCCAGGGCCAACAAATAGATTAGCCAGATTCAAGCCCGGGAATAGCACCTGATGCTATGAGCTATTTGCATCCGGGCTTACTGTCCTGCAGAAAACCTGATGGTCCTTTCGAGTACTCTGGTACAAACCTCACAAAAACCCTCGGCCTGATTGCTGTGCATACGGCAATCGATGGACGGTCTGTACACTCCCTTGGCTACATAACCACCCCCTTCAAATACTCCGGTTACCCCTTCATATTCCTTATCAGCAGGAGTGGGAACAGGAACACCATCCTTAATCAGATCCTGCCACTTGGATGCAAAGTCCACCAAGGTTGTAAGGTTTGGCTGAGCCGGTTCGCTATTCAGATCATAAAAATCCTCATAGGTCGTAGCACTCTCATAATATTCATCTGCAAGTCCTGCAAAGCCGTGCCCCAGTTCGTGAATAAGTATGATACCTGCCAGTGGGTGATCTGCAGTCAATATCGAGAAGTGGTTGTACACACCTCCTCCACCATACTTATCTGTGTTGACAAGCAACACAATATGATCGTGTGGCAATTGTGCTGCCGCATCATAGATCTTCCATGTAGAAAGACTTTCAAGATAGCGCTCAATACCAAAGGTGTTGAAGGTCGCATCAAAGGGAGTATTCTTCCATTCTCCAATGGTAGGAATATCACATCCGCTTTCGGGTGATGGCACTGCCAGGGCATATATATTTATCAGATCCTTGTTTGCCTTATACGGCTCATGATTGAGGAGTTCTGCAGCCACCTTAGCCGCCCTGCTGTAGAATTTTTCAGTCTCAGCTTCAGTATAACCTTCAGCTATAAAGAGGAAGCAGACCCTGTCGGTCCTGCCGTCACCATGTACAAGGCGGTAAGGAAATGCAGCAGGTATAAAGCGGGATACTGAATGATGCCTTGGATCAATAAGCTGATCAAGCAGCAGCCTGACCTCTCCCCTTCTGTTACGGACTTCAACCAAGAGTCTGAGTTCTCTTAGTGGGAAGGGCATCTCGATACTCTGTTGAAAAGACCTCTCAGAATAAATCGCATCGGCAGTACTCTGCCATTCCTCAAACAGAGTTGAGAAACTGCGGAAAAACAGAGTGTCCCCCCTCTGTGGGTCGATCAGCATATAACGGTAACTACCGTAATCAAAGGGTGAAATAGCCCGGTCGGGTGCACTCACCCGACCGTCATAATATTTTAGCGACGCTATATAAGCGTTCTGGTAACTTTTATTTCCAACAAGGGTAAGGTCCACACGTAGTATTCTTTCCCAGTCAAATACATCCTGTGCATTCAGGGTCTGTGAAAGGATCAGAACAGCTGTAAGGATCAGGTTTCTACAATTCAAAATTCTCATCTCCACTATCTCAATTATTCATTCAAAATGGTGGTCATCAGGGGGCTCCGGAACTGGTAAAACCTTTGGAATCCCTGTTTTTCTTGGCAATATAGTAACATTTGGGTAGTTTTGCAGAGGATAGAAACCAAAATTCAAGTGCTGAAATGTTAGATAGCGTGGTATCCCTCTCAGATTTTTTAAGTGAGTGTATAAGTGGATTATTCGAATCGTCTGATTTACCTCCTCTGGTTTTAGAACTGATTGACTTTTCTATAAGGTTATCTATAATCATAGTGATTAGTCTGTTGGTATTCTGGATAACCAGGAGGCTTTTGTTGCATTATGGTATCAAACTGATAAGCAAAACCAAGAACATTTATGATGATTATCTGGTAGACAGGCGGGTTCTGCACAGGATATCGCACCTGATTCCTGCACTTGTGATCTTCCACCTTGCTACGCTACTGCTGGATATCTATCCAATAGGTGGCAGAATCATACATATAATTGCAATAATCTATGTAGTTGGCGTTGCCTATTTTACGGTCAGCGGCCTCTTGAATGTGCTTGAAGATATTTACAATACCAGACCATACTCCACCTCGCGACCCATCAAGAGTTATGTGCAACTGCTTAAGATAATACTCTTTTGCATAACAGCCATTTTGCTAATTGCCTACCTCTTCAATGTAAAGGTAACTGGAATTTTTACCGGACTGGGTGCTATGGCAGCTGTGCTGATGCTGATATTCAAGGACTCGATACTGGGCTTCGTTGCAAGTATTCAGCTTTCGGTAAACAAAATGGTGAGGGTTGGTGACTGGATCTCAATGCCCGGCTATAATGCCGACGGGGACGTGCTTGAGATTACCCTTAATACTGTCAAGGTACAAAACTGGGACAAGACTATTACCACGATTCCAACCTATGCTCTTGTGTCAAGTCCCTTTATGAACTGGAGGGGAATGCATGAGTCTGGTGGTCGTCGCATCAAGCGCTCCATAAACATTGATATGCGCAGCGTAAGGTTTTGTACTCCCGAGATGCTTGAGAAATACAAGTTGATACACCACCTAAAGGACTATATAGTTGAAAGGGAGGCCGAGATCGAGAGGTTCAACAAGGAGCATAATATAGACAGTTCGGTAAAGGTCAACGGCAGAAGAATGACCAACCTTGGAGTGTTCAGGAAATACATGGAGAACTACTGTCGCAGACACCCATTACTTAATCAGGATATGACGATGCTTATCAGGCATCTTCAGCCAACTGAAAAGGGTTTGCCTATAGAGGTTTACACCTTCTCTGCAAGTACTAAATGGGCTGATTATGAAGGTGTGCAGGCCGATATCTTCGATCATATACTAGCTGTAATTCCCGAGTTTGATCTCAAGGTATTCCAGGAACCGTCAGGGGCCGACCTTCAGGATGCAATCAGCGGTTTGGGTTCTATACTCATAAAAGAGAATTAAGATATTTCAGAAAGGATTCCGGCTTTTTATTAAAGAATCCCACCATTTAAACAAGAGCTCCACTAAACTTAATAAGAAATGAATACTAATTCATTTCCAGGTAAATCATTATATCAACTAAGTAGAGATTATGTTATCGGATGTTTTTAAAAAGGATATTGATGAATTATACAAGACCTCTATAGTTCAACAAACAGCATTCTGGTCGATTGTAAAAAGAAAAGTCGGTCTTGATTCAATTGCCATGAATTTCAAATCAAGAAAAAGCGATTTATACAATCATATTAGTAACGACAGCACCATTAATTCAGATCTTCTGATACTTATTCAAAGGCTGAATAATACCGATAGTATCGCATACGTGCCTTATGGCCCGGAATTGGAACCGGAAGATGAGTTCCGAGGTGTGTTTTTGGAAGAATTATCTGAATGCCTACGTTCAGTCCTCCCCAAAGGCTGTTTTATGGTCAGGTACGATTTGCGTTGGGAGAGCTTTTGGTCAAAAGAAAGTTCTGTTACAAATAATCACGATAGCCTAATTTCAGAGCCTTCGATAAAGTCACAGGAAATCAGATTTAATTACAACACGGTAAACTGGAATCTACGCAAATCAGGGACCAATATACTACCTACAAACACCTTGTATCTTGACTTACAATCGGAGTTTGATACGATAATGTCGAGGATGAAACCCAAGACCAGGTACAATATAAAACTCTCCCAACGAAAAGGTGTTGCCGTTAGAATTGCTGACTTATGCGATTTAGACATTTGGTACAGGTTATATACTGAAACAGCTAACAGAAATGGCATCTACCTTAATGATATCAAGTACTTTGAAGCAATTCTAACAGCCAAAGCAGATAAAACCAAATCACCCGCAGAAGTATATTACCTGATAGCGGAAGTTGACAACGTACCATTGGCAGCAATGTTCTTAATAATATCAGGCAATCGTAGTTCTTATTTATACGGGGCATCCTCAAGCTCAAACAGAAACTTTATGGCTACTTATGCTCTGCAATGGCATGCAATAAGGCTGTCAAAGGAAAAGGGATGTAAGGAGTACGATATGTTTGGAATCTCACCAAACAATGACGCAAGCCATCCTCTTTATGGCTTATATAAGTTTAAAACAGGATTTGGCGGAGAACTGTATCAAAGTTTGGGCTGTTGGGATTATCCTTTCGACGAGGAAAAATATAACATCTTCAAAAATGTCGAAAGGAGGAATCAAGGCTATCACATAAATTAAATACAACAGACTAACAAGCGGTATACCAGCTTTGGATCCGAGTAATACAGGATGGTCGGCTTTAGAAGGAAACCCTGAGAAAAAAAAGGGCTGTCACCCGGAGGTGACAACCCAAACAGCTACGAGTTGGAATTCTCTATCGTGCTTGTTTCTTAGTTTTTACCAAGATATTCTGAGATGCCTTCCTGAGTGGCCTTCAGACCTTCAGAACCCTTGTGCCAGTTTGCTGGGCAAACCTCACCGTTTTCTTCGAAGAATTGAAGAGCGTCCACCATACGCAGAGCTTCGTCAACGCTACGGCCAAGAGGCATATCATTAACTACCTGATGACGAACGATACCATTCTTGTCAATCAGGAACAGGCCACGGTAAGCAGCTGGCTCACCATTGAAGATCATTGCTCCTTCTTCGTTGTAGTCATATTCACCTGCCAACACATCGTATGCATCTGCAATGGTCATGGCTCCGTCGGCTACCAATGGGAACTTAACACCCTTGATACCACCTTCTTTCTTTTCGGTTTGCAGCCACTTCCAGTGAGAGAATTCTGAGTCTGTTGAACAAGCAACTACTGCTACGTTACGGCTTTCAAACTCAGCAATCTTGTCCTGGAATGCGATGATCTCAGTAGGACATACAAAGGTGAAATCTTTTGGATAAAAGAAGAATACTACATACTTCTTACCAATATACTGGTCGAGTGAGAAATTCTCAACGATCTCACCGCCGTTGATAACTGCCTTAGCCAAAAAGGAAGGCGCTTTCTTACCAACTAAAACTGCCATACTTTTAATTTTTTAGATGAATTATAATTAATGTAACTGAATTACTACCGATTGTTAATCTATATCAGTGCTTCACGAACAAAATTACGCAATGTTTTCGAGCCCCCAAGAAATAGTGGTATTTAATTGCCTAAATAAAACTGATAGAATATAACTGGAATTTATATCTCAATGCTAAGGTGCTTATGCCTTGTATAGTAAGGTGTGCATGGTCATAAGCCTTTCAGGCCATAAAGGGTAACTTATACATTACAGCATCAGGCAACAGATGGTCTCGGGTAGCAGATTATACCAGGACAAATCACGCTAACCATGGGAGACTATCTGAAGGCAGACTTTCTCCTATGCATCAGAAATACCTGAGGCGGGCCAAAAACCCTTATTCAGAAGTCCCCTTACTCTCGATAAGTTGTACAAGCTGAAGGATTACCTGTGTGGCCTTCTCCATGCTTTGGATTGGAATAAACTCGAAGCGTCCGTGGAAGTTGTGCCCACCTGCAAAGATATTTGGACAGGGCAGTCCCATGTAAGATAGTCTTGCTCCGTCAGTTCCACCTCTGATAGGCACTATACGGGCTTCAACATCCGACTTCAACATAGCCTCTGCAGCCAGGTCAATGATGTACATTACAGGCTCGATCTTCTCGCGCATATTGTAGTACTGATCACGGATGTCAAGTACTACGGTACCTTCACCAAATTCTGCATTAACCTTGTTGACAAGGTGCTGCATTTCCTTCTTGCGCTTTTCAAACCTATCCCTGTCGAAGTCCCTTATGATAAAGGTAAGTTCGGTTCTCTCTACATCCCCGTTGAATGAATTGAGGTGATAGAAACCTTCATAGCCTTCGGTATGCTCGGGAGTCTCATGTCTTGGAAGCATCGTAATAAGCTGGTTGGCTATCCTTATTGAGTTGCGCATCTTGCCCTTGGCATAGCCAGGATGGACGTTGCGGCCAAAGATTGTAATCTGAGCTACAGCAGCGTTGAAGTTCTCGTACTCCAATTCACCAATCTCACCACCATCAATAGTATAGGCAAAGTCAGCTCCAAATCCTTTTACATCAAAGTGATCAGCCCCCTGTCCTATTTCCTCATCGGGAGTAAAGCAAATCCTGATTTTGCCGTGCTTGATATGAGGATTCCTTATAAGGTATTCCATTGCTGTCACAACTTCGGCAATGCCTGCCTTATCGTCGGCTCCAAGTAGAGTATGACCATTGGTAGTAATAATATCCTGGCCTACATAGTGCAGCAATTCTGGAAAATCCTCCGGCTTAAGATAAATGCCATCTTCGGCATCAAGCGCGATATCGCCACCCTCGTAATTCCTGACAATATTGGGCTTGACGTGCTTACCGCTAAAATCAGGGCTTGTATCGAGGTGAGCAATAAAACCAACGACGGGCACGTCATGATTGGTATTTGACGGCAGGGTAGCCGTCAAATAACCATTATCATCAAGTTTAACCTCTGACAAGCCGATGCGTTTTAGTTCGTCAGCCAGATGTCTGGCAAAGAACATTTGTCCCGGAGTACTAGGTGTTAACCCGGTGTTTTCATCAGACTGAGTATCAAATGATACGTACTCTAAAAAACGCTCTACAAGTGTCATATGGCTAAACAATTAAATCTATTTCTAATATGCACGTGCAAACAGAACCCTACGTGCGGAGGGTTTACCTGTCACCATACATTTACCTGGTTCAACTGGTCCTTCGAGAGGTATGCACCTTATGGTGGCCTTGGTCTCGTTCTTGATCAACTCTTCAGTCTCGCTGGTACCATCCCAGTGGCAGAGGAAGAAGCCGCCCTTTTCGTCAAGCAGTCTCTTAAATTCCTCATAGTCATCAACCACAGTGGTATTGGCTTCGCGGTAGGCATAGGCCTTCCTGAAGATATTGCTTTGGATGTCGTTAAGCAGGACTTTAACCTGATCAGCTATACCGGCCATGGGAACGACCTCCTTGGTCAGCGTATCCCTTCGTGCCATTTCCAGAGTCTGATTTTCGATATCTCTTGGACCGATTGCAAGACGGACGGGAACTCCCTTGAGTTCGTACTCTGCAAACTTCCATCCGGGCTTCTTGGTATCGTCGTTGTCGTACTTGTAAGAGATGCCCAGAGCTTTGAGTTCAGCACATATCTTTGCAGCCACCTCATTGATCTGAGCCAGCTGTTCGTCGTTCTTGTAGATAGGAACAATAGCAACCTGGACAGGTGCAAGTTTCGGAGGCAGCACCAGACCATGGTCGTCAGAGTGAGACATTATAAGCGCTCCCATCAGACGGGTTGATACACCCCATGAAGTAGCCCAGACATAATCAAGCTTACCTTCCTTGTTGGTAAACTGTACATCGAAGGCCTTAGCAAAATTTTGACCCAGGAAGTGAGAAGTACCTGATTGCAGAGCCTTACCATCCTGCATCAAGGCCTCGATAGTCATAGTTTCAAGTGCACCGGCAAAACGCTCATTTGCAGTCTTGTAACCCTTGACAACCGGCATGGCCATCCACTCTTCTGCAAAGCGGGCATAGACATTTAGCATAGTCTCAGTTTCCTCTATTGCTTCCTCCTTAGTGGCATGAGCAGTGTGACCTTCCTGCCAGAGAAACTCAGCAGTACGCAGGAAGAGACGGGTACGCATTTCCCAACGAACCACATTGGCCCACTGGTTTAGCTTAATAGGCAGGTCACGGTATGATTGAATCCAGTTACGGTAAGTATTCCAGATAATTGTTTCCGAAGTAGGCCTGACAATCAGCTCCTCTTCAAGTTTGGCCTCAGGATCTACAATAACGCCCTTGCCGTCAGGATCATTCTTAAGACGGTAATGAGTCACCACGGCGCACTCTTTTGCAAAACCTTCAACGTGGTTAGCTTCCTTGCTGAAGAAGGATTTTGGAATAAAGAGCGGAAAGTAAGCATTGGTGTGACCGGTTTCCTTAAACATATCATCCAGTGCCCTCTGCATCTTTTCCCATATCGAATAACCGTAAGGCTTTATCACCATGCAACCTCTTACAGCCGAATACTCGGCAAGGTCGGCCTTGATGACCAGGTCATTGTACCACTGCGAATAACTTTCGGAGCGACTTGTCAATTCTTTTGCCATATAAACTGAACTATTATTTAATCTGTAAACTATTTCAGGGAAATTGCGTAAACGTCCTCTGGGACATTTACGTTTTAAACCTCCAAAAATAGAAATATTTCAGGATTATTCCCGAAAACAAGGGCGCTTTTGACGGAAAAGTCTTACTTTCATCATACTAAAACTCTACCCTGAAAAAAGCTCAGAAAGCCTTTGATTTTTATTAATTTATAATGGTTTTTGGTATGCAATTTGCTGTTATACTAAAAAACCAACGAGGAGGACTAATCATGAAAGCAAGACTAGTTTTATCTGCAATGAGCCTGCTGATGTTGATTGGAGCATGTGGTACAGGAAGAGTGGCAGGCCCCGGCGTCTATTACGACGACGTGTATTATGTTCCCGGTCAAAGTCGTGAGAACAACTATGACGCATTTGACCCTGTGCCTACTCTGACCAGAGAGGAACAAAAGGCGGAAAGCAGGGCCCTTGCTGCTCAGCAAAGGGAGTATGAGAGAAATCGTGGTGCTTATTATGAAGACACAAGGGATTTCTCACAGATCCAGAATGAATATGCATCTGTATTGAAAGATGGAAACATTCAGAATACTGATACATTGATCTACTATAACGATGAGACCGGTTATTGGGTAAATGGATTCAATGGTTCGGATTTTGACAGGAGCTATGCCGAAAGGTTAATCCGCTTCCATGGACCGGCAATTCGTATTCCATATTACTCTCCTCTATACAGTGAGATAGTCTATTTCAACAGCTATGACTGGAATGTGTATGTTGATGGTCACTATGCCTATGCAGTTCCAACATGGACTAATCGTTGGTACGATTATTATTACTTTGACAGATTTCATTACGGTACTTATTATACCTATGGTAATTACCCATATGCATTCTATGGCTGGGGATCACCATTTTCAAGATGGAGCTTTGGTTTGCATGGATACTATAACGGCTTCTATTCAAGGTACGACTTTTATGACCCATGGTATTACTACAGCAAACTTTATTACAAACCAAACTATTACTTTAGACCCGGCAATTATGTATCCGGTCCCCGTAAGGACAGCAACATTGCTACTAGGCCGAGTACAACTGATGAAAGAGGTCTTCGTGGTGAAACAAGAACTCAGGGTGACATAAGATCAACCACACCAAGGTCATTGAGAAACGATGAACCCAGAAGCCTCAGGTCTGAAGCAGACGGTAGCCTAAGAAGCGGAAGCACTGTTACTGATGCCGGAGCACGCAGAGCCAGCGAAGAAGCTGCTTCAAGAGGTGGACAAAGCACTGTCAAGAGCGGACAGACAACAGGGTCAGAAAGTGGACAGGCCACTCCAACCAGGAGAAGTTATACAACTCCGACCTATTCACAAGGGGATAATACAAGCCGTCCGGTTTACAACAGAGCTTCCTATACAAGGGTAAGCAATGCACCTCGTCCTGCACAAACTACCGGAACTGTTCAGTCAGGTACTGAAGGTTCAACAAGGAGTGTACAGCAAAGCAGTACAACTATCGGTACGCCAAGAACTGCAACACAACCATCTGCTACACCAAAGAGCGGTAGTACTGCAGTGTATCAACGTGGTTCTTCAACCTCAGCTCCATCTAGAAGCTCATCTGGAAGCAGTTCTTCAGGTAGCAGCTATTCTGCACCATCAAGAAGCAGTTCTTCAGGCAGCTCATCAGGAAGCAGCTACTCAACACCTAGTCGTAGTTCATCATCATATAGTGGCAGCAGATCAGGTGGTAGTTCTTCAGGTGGCAGTTCTTCAGGTGGAGCTACACGTAGCGGCGGCAGAAGATAATCAGGTCCTCCAATAGCAGATAGAGCAGTTATAACAATAAGTCTCCGGTGTCGCAGAACACCGGAGCCAGATGTGACACTCATTAATTGAAATGATCATGAAGAAGTTGATTCTCACACTAAGCATATTCTCGGCAGCAGGGTTGACGATGGCACAGGCACCTGATGACGCCCTTCGCCTTTCGCTAAACAGGCCTATAGGTACTGCACGAAGTCTTTCTCTAAGCAATGCAGTAGGCGCCCTAGGAGGCGACTATACCAGTATCGGTATCAACCCGGCCGGTGTAGCTGTTTACCGCTCCAGTGAATTTACCTTCACCCCCTCTTTGACAATCAATAATACAAACAGTAACTATTACGGGTATTCAGCAGATGATGACAAGATAAGTTTTCCCTTACAACAGATTGGTTTTGTAGGAACTTACAGGCCTATGAGGGAAGTGACCAGTGGACTGGTAAGCAGCCACTTCTCGATTGGGTATCAGCGAACTGCAGACTTCAACCGCAGGTCCTTTATACAGGCTTATAAAGTACCTTCTTCTCTGCTTGATGAGATAGTATATCAGGCAGACGGTCTGAGTCCAAATGATATGTATAGTTTTCCACGCATCAGGGTGATGTACGATTCATACCTGATAGATCCGCTGAATGAAGATGTCTATGACGACCACGATTTGTCAACCGGATACTTCCATGCATTCGAAGAACTCGACGAAAACGGTCAGCCCATCTGGGGTCTTCCTGAGGGGCTAAATCAGAAGAGACTGATCACTGAGAGCGGAAGTGCTGGTGAGTTTCATATTGCAGGTGGTTTAAACTTCAGCAACAAGGTTTACATCGGTGGTCTGATAGGTATCGCAGTAGAAAACTACAAAAGGACTATCAGCCATGTTGAAGTGGTCAATACTGCAAATAACAACTGGAACTACCTATTCAATTACGAACTCAACGATCATCTGACAAGTTCATCAGTTGGCGTCAACCTCAAGGTGGGTGTTATCTATAAACCTGTTGATCCGGTTCGTCTAGGATTTTCATTCCACTCTCCAACATTGTATTCTGTTGATGAAGAGGCTTACTACAAGGTTACCCCTCAGAGTGGTTATACAGAAGAAGGGAGTTTCAGGAGTGACATACAGGAATACTCTTATAATTTCAGAACTCCTTACAAGGCTAATGCGAGTGCAGCCTTTGTAATATCAAATAAGGGGCTGGTAAGCGTTGACTATGAGTTTACCGACTATGATGCAATGCGTTTCAAAGACAGGTCCACATCCTCGGCAGATAATACCAGCTATTACAACGACCTGAACAATGATCTAAAGAAATTTTTCAAGCCGTCACACAGTGTGAGGCTTGGTGCAGAGTTCAGACCAGCAGAGGTAATCTCTCTAAGGGGTGGTTTTTCCTGGACCCAGAACCCATATAGTTCGTATCTCCAAAATAAAACTGAGCTCATGACCTACTCCTTTGGTGTTGGCTACCGTATGAACAATATGTATATAGACTTAGGATATATGCTGCGCGATCAAGACTATGACTACTCACTGTATTACTCAGGTTTTGTTGCCGATGAGTACCAGAAAATGGCAAAGATGAAAAACAAGGATCACATTGTTGCAGTTACTCTAGGCTGGAGGTTTTAATTTGATATGAAGAGGATATTGTTTATAATCAACCCGGTATCGGGTATTGGCAGGCAAAAGAGTATTGAGGAGTACATAGATGCCGGCATTGACCGTAAGACAGGGCAATACGAAATAGCTTACACACAGCATAAGGGACACGCCTTTGAGATTAGTACTGAAGCAGCCGGTAAATACGATATAGTGGTTGCCGTAGGTGGAGACGGGACCGTGAATGAGACAGGTCGCGGCCTGATAGGCAGCGAAACTGCATTGGGTATCATTCCTACAGGTTCAGGCAACGGATTGGCCCGTCATATGGAGATTCCATTTCGTATAGCAAATGCTGTAAAGGCATTGAACAACCCTGTGATTACTCCCATTGATGTAATCTCAATGAACGGATACTATGCGCTCAATATGGCAGGTATAGGCTTTGATGCGCATATCAGCCACAAGTTTGCTACAAGGCGTAACCGTGGTCCCCTTGCCTATATGCAGCTTATCACAAGAGAGTTTTCCAAGTACAAAGCCTGCCGTTATAAGATGACAATCGACGGGCATAGCAAGGAACTGGAGGCCTTCCTTATAAGTTTTGCAAACTCAACCCAGTATGGCAATAATATCCATATTGCACCTCAGGCCAAGGTTGACGACGGCCTGATAGATATCTGCCTTATCAGGGAGTTTCCCAAATACACTGCTCCTGCACTGCTCTTCAGCATGATAGATATGAGCATTGACCAGAATAAATACGACTCTATTATCAAGGCTCCTCATGTAAGCATTGAGTACCATGAAGACTTGCAGGGACACGTGGATGGTGAACCGGTAATGCTAGGCAAACAGGTCGAGGTAGGCATTATTCCGCTAGCTATTAAGGTTGCAGCACCACCACAGGAGCTAAGACAAACGCAGAATATCCTTACTCCGCTTATCGAGTTGCTTCCGGGGATGTCCTAAAAAACCGGGAGGTGAAATACACCTGCCCGGCTTCGGATTTGGAGGTTAACAAATAAAAGGCTTAGGTTTTAAATAATCATTCCCGCAGCTACGGTTTCATTAGTACCTTCGTCAATCAGTATTACACTTCCTGTGATACGGTTGGTCTTGTAAGAATCAACAAACAAAGGTTTTGTAGTGCGTATTGAGATACGGGCTATATCGTTCATTTTTATCGTCAGGTCATCCTGGTTCTTCTCAAGGTTGCTGATATCCATCTTGTACTTTACTTCCCTTATCATGCAACGAACATCGGCACTTGTGTGCTTGAGTGCATATTTACCGCCGGGAACAAGTGGGCGCTCGTTAAACCAACAGATCATCATATCAAGATCCTGCTCCACACGCGGGGCTGTGCCATTTGACTCCTTTATAATCATATCACCGCGGCTGATATCTATGTCGTCCTCGAGGGTGATGGCTACTGATTGCGGAGCAAAAGCTTTGTCGAGATTTGCCGCTTCAAGGTTAATACCCTGAACCCTGGATGAGAATCCTGAGGGCAGTACGGTAATCCTGTCACCTACTGAGATTACTCCGCTGGCTATGCGTCCTGCATATCCACGATAGTCTGGCCATTCCTTTGACTGAGGACGGATAACAAACTGCACAGGAAAACGGAAGTCCTCCTTGTTGATATCACTACCGATATGGATATTCTCAAGAATATAAAGAAGGGTCGGACCGTCGTACCATTCCATGTTGGTACTGCGAGTCACAACATTGTCACCCTCAAGCGCACTGATGGGTACAAAGCGCACGTCCCTTACAGTAAGTTTTGAAGCTATAGCTTCAAAATCCTTCTTAATATCGGAGAAGACCTCCTCCCTGTAATCGACAAGGTCCATCTTGTTAACACAGATAATAAGGTGGGGTATCTGAAGCAGAGAGGCTATATAGGCATGACGTCGGGTTTGCTCCAGTACACCCTGGCGGGCATCTATAAGGATTATTGCTGCATTTGCAGTACTGGCCCCGGTCACCATATTACGGGTGTACTGTATATGTCCTGGGGTATCGGCAATAATAAACTTCCTTTTGGGAGTGGCAAAATATCTATAAGCAACGTCAATAGTAATACCTTGTTCCCTTTCTGCCCTAAGTCCGTCTGTCAATAGGGCCAGGTTTATTTGTTCGCCCCCTGCCTTCTTACTGGCTCTTTCAATAGCTTCAAGCTGGTCCTCAAAGATTGCCTTTGAGTCGTACAGGAGTCGGCCGATAAGAGTACTTTTGCCGTCGTCAACACTGCCTGCCGTAGTAAAGCGCAGCAGCTCCATATTTAAATAACCGGTATCTTTTCCGCTCATAACAGTCGATTGAATAAATTAGAAATAACCCTCCCTCTTACGGTCCTCCATGGCTGCATCCGAACGCTTGTCGTCAGCTCGCCCTCCACGTTCAGTTACCCTTGATGCGGCAACCTCCTGTATAATGTCCTCAAGAGTGTTGGCGGTCGAGAGAGTCAGTCCGGTACATGTAATATCACCTATGGTACGGCACCTAACATTCATCTCACGAGCTACCTCTGTATCCCTAAGTTTCATAAAGGGAGCAGTAGCCATAATTACACCATCACGTTCAAAGACCTCCCTCTTGTGAGTGAAGTAGAGTGAAGGAAGTTGAATTCCTTCACGATAGATATATTGCCAAACGTCCATTTCGGTCCAGTTGCTTATTGGGAAGACCCTGAAGTGCTCACCAATATTCTTGCGGCCATTAAACAGATTCCATAGTTCAGGACGCTGATTCTTTGGGTCCCATTGACCAAACTCATCTCTGTGAGAGAAGAAGCGCTCCTTGGCCCTTGCCTTTTCCTCATCACGACGTCCGCCACCCATGGCAGCATCGCATTTGAGTTCCTCAAGAGCATCGAGCAGGGTTACTGTCTGCAGCTTGTTGCGGCTTGCATTGAAACCGGTCTCCTCAACCACACGCCCCTTGTCAATGGAATCCTGCACATAGCGCACAAGACAGGTGGCACCGTACTTCTCCATCAACCAGTCTCTATATTCCAGCGTTTCTGGGAAATTGTGGCCCGTATCAATATGAAGCAAGGAGAAAGGCAGCTTTGCCGGATAAAAAGCCTTTATTGCCAGGTGAAACATCACTATCGAATCCTTGCCTCCTGAGAAGAGCATAAGGGGATTCTCAAACTGAGCAGCCACCTCGCGAATCACGAATATTGACTCTGCTTCCAGTTCATCCAAATGATTGATTTGATACTTATCCATGCGGTCGGTTTTTCAGAAAGACAAATCAAAAGCAAAAAACCATTGATTTGTAATAAATACAACGCAAATTTAAGCCCTTTTGTAACAATATGAAAATTTGAGACATGGGTCAATAAAAAAAGCCGCCCAAAATAGGCGGCTTTTTTTATTATTGTATTTCAATACTTTAACCCTAATTACACGAAATTACCCTAGCTGTTTAGCCGGAATAAAGTCTTGATTAGTGTCAAAATTCAGTATTAATACGCATGTATCAAATCTCTGAACCTTCTTCTGCAAGTTCCTCTGGATCAAAGCTTTTGTTGTATTGATCCATAGCCCTGAGACTCATACCCATGCTTGAGAATCCACCGTCGTTGAAGAGGTTTTGCATGGTAACCTTCCTCGTGTAGTCAGAGAACATAGTGACGCAGTACTTAGCGCAGTCAAGGGCATCAGCATTGCCTAGCGGCGACATACGGTCAGAGAAGTCAATAAGGCTGTTGATTCCCTTAACCCCGCTACCAGCCGTTGTGATGGTTGGTGACTGGCTTATTGTATTAATTCTAACCTTCTTCTCACGTCCATAGATGTATCCAAAGCTACGTGCTATTGATTCAAGCAGGGCCTTGGCATCTGCCATATCATTATAGCCATAAAGCGTACGCTGAGCTGCAACGTATGATAGGGCTACGATAGAACCCCACTCGTTAATTGCATCCAACTTGTAGGCTGTCTGAATCATCTTATGAAAAGAGATGGCTGAAATGTCAAGTGTCTTTGACAGGAAGTTGTAGTCAAGGTCGTTGTACACACGTTTCTTACGTACGTTGAGTGACATACCTATTGAGTGCAGAACAAAGTCGATCTTACCACCGAGAACTTCCATTGAAGTCTTGAATACATTCTCAAGATCCTCTACATTGGTGGCATCGGCTGGGATTAGTTCAGAACCGGTCTTCTTTGCCAATTCGACTACATCACCCATTCTGCAAGCAATGTGGGTGTTGGAAAGTGTAAATATTGCACCTTCTTCGTGTGCAAGTTCTGCTACCTTCCATGCTATTGACATGTCATTCAGGGCACCGAAAATTATACCCCTCTTACCTTTTAATAGATTACATCCCATTTTTTTCAGTTTAATTTTGAGGCAACAAATATAAGACTTATTACTCCAGATATAAAGAGTAAAAAGGCAATAGTGTTTAATCAGTCTTGTTAAGAATTAGCTCATGAGGTCTCTCGCATTGATAAGAGCCGCCTCTGAAAGCTCTGATCCACTGAGCATTCCGGCAATTTCAAGTACTCTTTCTTCGCTGTTAAGTTTTTTAATTTCTGAGACCGTAAGTTTGTCGGTATCGCGCTTGCTAACCTTTAAGTGGGAGATGCCTTTAGCGGCTATCTGAGGTAGGTGTGTTATACTGATAACCTGTATGTTACGGCCCATTTCTTTCATTATACGGCCCATACGGTCGGCTATCTCGCCCGACACACCAGTATCTATTTCATCGAAAATTATAGTAGCCAGTCCTTTGGCTGTTGACAACAGGGCCTTTATGCAAAGCATCAGCCTTGACATTTCACCTCCCGAAGCCACCTTGGGAATTTCACATAGTTCACCGTTTTTGTTTGCCGAAAACAAAAACTGTATCACATCCCTGCCATCCTCGCGGTAATCGTCCGCTTCACGGCAATCTACCAAGAATCGTGCATTTGGCATTCCAAGCTCCGCCAGATTTGACACTATATGCTTTTCAAGTGTTTCAAACACCCCACGACGGCTCTGCGCAAGTACGTCAGCTGCTTTATCAAGCCTTGACTTGCTTTCGGCAATTTTATAATCCAGTTTTTCAATCTCCTCGTCAAATGCATCGAGGGCATTCAGCTTGTCCTGCAGTTCATTGAGGATGGCAATAAGTTCGCCAACACTGCCAACCCTATGCTTTTGCTGAAGGGAATAGATCAGATCCAGTCTGTCACGAACAAAGCTTAACCTTTGCGGGTCAAATTCAAGGTCAGCAGCAATCCTGCTAAGCCCGGAAGTGATATCCCTTAATTCTATTAATACTGATCTGAGCCTTTCTGCAAGTTCCCTCCCCCCCGTCAGCCATGACTCTATCTTCTCAATCTCGGTCTGAACCATGTAGAGTCTGTCATTTACAGGAGATTCACCCGAACTGAGCAGTCCATCAGCCAGGGTCAGTGCACTTCTGATCTCTTCTATGTGGATCAGTTGTTCCAGTTCCTTCTCAAGCTCTTCCTGCTCACGATCAACCAGACGGGCCTCACTCAGCTGTTGCACCTGGAAATCCCAGTAATCGCGGTCAGAACTTTGTTTCTCGTTAAGTTCTATCAGCTTGTCCCTCTCCTTTTGAAGGTGTCTGTAGTTGTGATACTCCTGACGATATGCAGCTCGTTCGGCTTCATTTGCTGCAACATTGTCAACAACTGCAAGCTGGAACTTAAAGTCCCCAAGCAGTAGGTTCTGGTGCTGGGAGTGAATATCTATTAGTCGCTCGCAAAGATTCTTGAGAAACTGCAGGGTAACGGGGGTATCGTTTACAAAAGCCCTTGACTTACCCTCAGGAAGGATTTCCCTTCTTATATAGGTTTTAGTGTCAAAATCTACGTCTTCTGTTTTGAAGAGCTCTTCCAATCCATAATCTGCTATATCGAAGCCTGCCTCAACAACGCACTTCCTCTCCTTGTCCCTGATAACTGAAGTATCGGCACGCTGTCCAAGTATCAAAGCCAGAGCTCCGAGCATAATCGATTTTCCAGCTCCGGTTTCGCCGGTTATAACGGTGAAACCTCTGTCAAATTCAATCTCTGCTGAATCAATCAGAGCATAGTTGCTTATCGAAAGATGGAATAGCATAGGTATTTCTCTTTACAGGCAAATCTAAGAAAAAATTCAAACCAAGGGGGAATCAGAACCTGTTGCCTTCCTCCTTAATCTTTTGATATTTGTCTGAATTAGATGGATCGATCTCTGTAAGAATCTCAACTGCCCTGCTCTTTTCCATCATCTGCCCACCTGAAAAGATGCTGACCAGTTCGTCGCTCTTTGCAGTAGCAAAGAGCACCATCGCAAAAGAATTGGGCCTTTGGCGTGTAACCCTGGGCAGTTGTTCTATAGCCGAAAGTATGTTTGATCTTCCCTCCTCTGGCTTTTCAGACATTCTGTCCAGTCCACGTCTGTGATACTGATAATAGCAGTTGCGTAGCGGTGTATGATATTCATTGAGCAGGTTTTCTATAAGCCAGTACCTGTTGCGCGGACTCTCGAAGGACTTCCAACCGGCTTCGCGGAAGCTCTGAGCAGTACTTACAATCTTTTCAGCTTCCCTGAAGTAAGGTGTGCCTCCCATAGGACTGAAGGTATCGTAGTCGTAGCCAATAATTACATAGGCATAGTAGGCCAGTATGGCTACAAGATTGGACTCCAGATTAGTGGGGTTAAATACCAGGGGTTCAAACTCCACATAACGGAAGTGAAGACTCTGGTCGAGGTAGTTGAGTACCGGTGAATTGAAAGATGTATTGTATATGGGACGGCGTGATTGCACCTGTATGGTGCCCTTGAACTCGTCGGAACCAATCATTTCCCTTATATTAATCAGGATGGAGCAGTCTATGCGTTCAGCTGGAGCATATTGATGTTCAGTCCACCTTTGTCCATTCATAAACTCCATTATAGCAGTCTGGAGAGTTTCGAAGACTCCGCGGTTGGTACCCTGAACGCCCGGAGCCACTACCTGCACCATACATCTCAACTCCTGAGCTCCGACTTTGTTGCAGAAGCCCGATATTGCAAGTAAAAGCAGTAATGCAGTCCTGTATATTATGCTCCTGGTCTTCATGGTGCTTGTTGTTTATCAGACAATGACGCCCTGCGGGTGTATAAGCAGGCGCTCAATATAGTTGACTATATCTGCAGCTAGTTCCACCTTGGACTTGAGAGGTAGGTCGTCGATTACCTGATCCCTTCCTATAATTGTAATTCTGTTGGTATCGACCATAAAGCCCGCACCTTGTTCTGCAAGAGAATTAAGCACAATAAAATCAAGGTTCTTACTATCGAGCTTTTTGCGGGCATTGGCCTCTTCGTCGTTTGTCTCAAGTGCAAAACCTGCAAGTATCTGTCCCGGCTTTTTGATACGGCCCAGGTCTGCAGCTATATCTGGGTTTGGTACCAGCTTGAGCACCAACTCATCTCCCGACCTTTTTATCTTTTGTTCCTCAGCTTTTGCGGGACGATAGTCACTTACTGCAGCCGACATAACAGCACCATCTGCCCCTTGAAAATGCGCAAGGCATTCCCTATGCATCTCAAGAGCTGAGTGAACATCTATACGATTGATATTGGGATTCTTTGTCTTCAGACTTACCGGGCCACAGACAAGGTCAACCAGAGCACCACGCGATGCCAGCTCCTCAGCTATTGCAAAACCCATCTTACCAGAGGAGTAGTTTCCAACAAACCTCACAGGGTCTATTGCTTCATAAGTTGGTCCTGCGCTCACAAGGAAGCGTTTGCCCGACAGTATGCCGGAACTTTCCTTAGCGGCAAAGTATGACTTAAGCCTTTCGACGATAGCCTCAGGTTCCTCCATCCTACCTTTACCCAACAATCCACTTGCAAGTTCACCAACCCCCGGTTCGATAACCTCACAACCATATGTTTTAAGCTTTTCAATATTGTTGACCGTCGAAGGGTGGCTGAACATGTCAAGGTCCATCGCAGGGGCTATAAATACCTTACAACGTGCAGAAAGATAGGTAGCCACCAAAAGATTATCGGCCAGACCATTGACCATCTTGGCGAGTGTCGAGGCCGTGGCCGGTGCAATCAGCATGGCGTCAGCCCAGATTCCAAAATCCACATGGCTGTGCCAGGTCCCGTCGTTGGCTCCGAAAAATTCGGATAGTACTGGTTTACCTGATAAGGCCGAAAGGGTAACCGGCGTAATAAACTCCTTGCCTGCAGGGGTAATGATAACCTGTACCTCTGCACCCTCCTTAACAAGAAGCCGGAGCAGTAATGCAGCCTTGTAGGCTGCAATGCTTCCGGTCACTCCAAGTACTATTTTCTTCCCTTTTAGCATCTTCAGGTATAGAAGTGATAAGGGGACTTATTCGGCTGATTCTGCCTTTTCGCCCTTACCGGGTTTGCGGTAATAAATCTTACCTTCGAGAAATTCCTCAACACCTATAGCAGAAGGCTTGGGCAATCTCTCATAAAAGCGTGATATTTCTATTTGCTCCCTGTTTTCAAACACCTCTTCGAGGTTGTCGGTATAGGAGGCAAACTCCTGGAGCTTACGGTTAAGCTCTTCCTTCATATCAACCCCGATCTGGTTAGCACGTCTGGCAATAATATTGATTGTCTCATAGATATTGCCTGTTTGCTCGCTTAGCTTGCGGGTGTCGTAGGTAATGGTGTTTCCCGGAGCTTTTGACTTTTTAAAATCCATATCTGCAAACTATAATTAAGACTATTGATTACTACTTGTTGTTGATTTAAGCAATTTGTTTATGTCCTGAAAGATTTTGTTGGCATTGCTAAGATACGCACTTTCAGGGTATTCGTTTATAAAAGAATAATATTCATCAAGAGTATCCCTTAGACGCTCATCCTTCTTGGCCTCAACACTGTTGACAGCCTCTTTGTACTTGGCATCAAGGATCAGGAAATAAAGCTCTTCCCTGTATTTTGTATCGGGAAAATCATCAAGAGTGTTACGGGCTGTAATTACTGCTGACAGATAATTGTTACCCAGATATGATCCCAAATCATAATACATCTTTGCATTTAGATAAGCCTTGTATGCCAGTTTGTCACGCAACTCATCCATAAAAGCTGTCGCTTCCTTAACCCTTTTGCTTGTGGGATAAAGATTGATAAACAGCTGAAAACCTTCAAGTGCTTTATTTGTCTCAGTCTGATCCAGACGGGCTGTAGGTGAAAGCATGTAACTACAGTATGCTGCATTAAACTGAGCCTCTTCTGCATATGCACTGCTGGGATAGCTTTGAACAAAGACTGTAAAATAATGACCAGCAAGCACATAAGCCCTGGTCTTGAGAAGGCAATCTGCATAGATATAGTGAGATAACTCACCCCTCTCAGTAGCCCGGTAGCTCCTCATCACATCATTGAAAAGAGTTGCAGCCCTTTTATAATCCCCATTGTTATAGTATTCCATTGCCTTCTCAAACTTCAAATCGGTATCATTGCTCTTTAAAAGCTTTTGATAATTACTGCATGAAGTGCTCAGGATTAGCAAGGTAAAAAAGAGTACTCCCCTTACAAGCTGACTTTTATTCATAGTTATTTTCTGTAGTTTTTCAACAGGAGCCATACCTGGAAACATCCTGCAAAAATAGATAATTCCACGTAATTCCCCAATAAATGATTTCTTTAATTTATAGCACTATGACCATAGCGGGTCATAGCGCTACAAGGATAAGCAAAATTCAGACCATCTTTTAAGGCATATGCAGGCAAATACCGAAAAAAATAAAAAACCCTTGGCGACTAAGGTGAATATATAAAAAAACTTACCTTTGCCTTAGAAATAATTAAAACCTTATTAACGTGGATATTTTTGATAAGATACACACAAGTATGGGCCCTTTGGGCCAATATGGTAAAGAAGCCCATGGTTATTTCATGTTCCCCAAACTTGAAGGGGAAATTCATCCTAGAATGAAGTTCCGCGGTAAGGAAGTTCTTACCTGGAGTTTGAACAACTACCTTGGATTGGCCAACCATCCTGAAGTGCGCAAGGCTGATGCTGATGCTGCAAAGGAATACGGACTGGGCTATCCTATGGGTGCCAGGATGATGTCAGGACATACCAGCAAGCACGAGGAACTGGAAGCTCAGCTCGCTGATTTTGTCGGAAAGGAAGATGCTTATCTTCTCAACTTCGGTTATCAGGGTATGATTTCAATTATCGACACTCTGGTAAATCGAAATGATGTCATCGTATACGACTCTGAGTCGCATGCTTGTATCATCGACGGTCTGAGGTTGCATATGGGTAAACGCTTCGTTTTCCCACACAATAACATTGAGAACCTACACAAACAGCTACAAAGGGCAACAGAACTAGCAGAAAAACAAGGTGGTGGAGTACTCGTAATCACTGAAGGTGTATTCGGTATGGCCGGTGACCTTGGTAAGCTTGATGAAATCGTAGCCCTCAAGAAGGAATTTAACTTCCGCATTCTGGTTGACGATGCTCACGGTTTTGGTACCATGGGTAAGACCGGTGCCGGTACTGCAGAACACTTCGGCGTTGCTGATCAGATAGACCTTATCTTCGGAACCTTCGCCAAATCAATGGCTAGCATAGGAGCTTTCGTTGCCGGTCGTGAAGATGTAATCAGCTACCTGCGCTATAATATGCGCTCACAGATCTTTGCCAAGTCACTGCCAATGCCATTGGTTATCGGTGCTCTGAAGCGTCTGGAACTGGTTCGCACACAACCTGAACTGCGTGAAAACCTGTGGAATGTAGTACACAACCTGCAAAAGGGTCTGCGCGAACAAGGCTTCGACCTTGGCCACACTCAAAGTCCGGTTACTCCGGTGTACCTCAACGGTACTATTCCAGAGGCTACCGAACTTACTATGGACCTGAGGGAAAACTACAGCATCTTCTGCTCTATTGTTGTTTATCCCGTTGTTCCAAAGGGTGTTATCATGCTTCGTATTATCCCGACAGCAGTTCACACTCTCGAAGACGTGGATTACACTATCAAAGCATTTGCTGAGATTAAGGAAAAGCTTGCTGCCGGTAAGTACAAAGCCGACAAGATCGCAAGCATCTGATAATATTGCGAGTCATCCTGATTAGGGTAATGTTTATTCATTATATCTGAATTAGGTTGATGAGACTTTTAAAGAAAAAGAGGTTGTCCCCACCGGGACAGCCTCTTTTTCTTTACCGGAGCCTATTGACCGGAATCTCGTATTTGTTGTACCTTTACCCTTGAATTAACCAAAAAAGGAACACCATGAAAAGGATTGTTAGTACACTATTTCTTAGCATTTTAATCACTACCCTTGGAATGTCACAGATTCAAAAATCAGTATTTCAAACTGGTGAGGAGGAGTTGGAGATATGGCATATAGGTCACGGATCTCTGATGCTGCAATATAAGGGCAAAGTTATTCATATTGACCCATTCAGTACCCTGACCGACTACACAACCCTTCCAAAGGCTGACCTTATACTTATAACCCACGAACATGCCGACCACCTTGACCCAAAGGCAATCGAAACAATCAGGAAGGAAGGTACTGATTTCATTCTGACCTCGGTGTGCTACGAAACAGTAAAGGAAGGACAAGTTATAGCTAATGGTGAGAACACATCATGGAATGGCATCCAGATTGAAGCTGTACCTGCATACAACATCGTGCACAAGCGTCCCGACGGTAAGTTCTACCATCCCAAAGGTATTGGCAACGGCTATGTGCTTACTGTTAAGAACTTAAAGGTGTATGTTGCAGGCGATACAGAGGACATACCCGAGATGAAGAATCTTAAAAACATAGATGTGGCCTTCCTTCCAATGAATCTGCCCTACACCATGACTCCGGAGATGACTGCAAATGCAGCACGTATGTTCCGACCCAAAGTATTGTATCCCTATCACTATGGCAATACAGATACCAACAAACTCGTTGAGTTGCTGAAGGATGATACCGCAATAGATGTAAGAATCAGATAACAGAATCAGGAGGAGATATCACCAAAGAGAGACAACAGCTCTTTAATCTCCTCCGCCTTTTCATTTTGCTTGTTGCTTTCGTAAGAGTACACAAGGTTGTTGAGCAGGCGTTGTACAGTATCCTTGTTGCTACAGGGCAGATAGTACGAGTCACTCGGCTCCAGCTTTTGCTGCTTAACGAAGTATTCTATTTCCTTGCGACCGAGAACAGCTCCCTTATTAATTGCATTAATATAAAACAGCACGGAGATCTCTTCTCCCTGGTTGACTGTTGCAAGGTCTCCCCCTTCATCAAGATATGCCATCACGTAGTTTTTGGGAAGATTTACACCATAGACGGGAACTCCCGAACGCTGTGCTATTACTGAATAAAGCACCGACAATGACACCGGATTGCCCTTGCGTGAATCAAGGACGTCACTGATGAAATTGTTTTGAGGTGCCATGAAATTGGTATTATTGCGACCGAATTCATGGACATCAAACAGGATATGGTTGATTATGCGAACCTTTTCAAGTGCAGTAAGGTGGTCGTTTAGCTCTAGCCATACATCCTTACGAATTGCATTGACTTTCTTGTCTATATCCTCGTACCTGAGTTCGGGGTACTGATATCTTGCAACAAGGTAAACACCGTATAGGAGGTCATCTTCGGAAACTGAAAGCCAGTTGCGCATGCGGGCTTTGAGGTCTTTAAACTGAAGGGTATGTATCAGGTTTTCCAAACGACGTTGATATACAGCGTCACCGGTACTCTCCCAGGCCTTTTCAAGGTCGGGTACTATATCAACCTCCTCTTTGAGCAGCTCGCCCTCGACGGTTGAATACACCTCTTCACTAGGATCATCCAACAAGCAAATCAATGCCTGTACTTTGTTTCTGTCCATACCAGGTATGTCTTAAGCTATTTAGCTAAGCTATCCAGAACATATTCTATAAGCAGTGTAACCTGCTTCTTGTAATCCTTGCTGTAATTACCGGCAAGTCTGTTTGCTATTATCACACATACAGTAACCGCCTTGTGTCCCAATAGAGCCGAAAGACCATAAATGGCCGAGCACTCCATTTCGTAGTTGCATATCCTCTGCTCACCGTACCTGAAAGCAGTAATCCTCTCATTTATGTCAGGCATCGCCAGACCCAGACGAATTACCCTGCCCTGGGGACCGTAAAAACCCGGAGCAGAAATAGTAGCACCCGGATATACCTTGTCACTCTTCAACCTTGATATCAGAGTACTGTCAGCTTTGACAACATAGGGTTTGGTAAGGTTGGCCTTCCATCCGCTATGACTTATAAATGCCTGTTCAAATCCAAGGTCGCTGATTCCATCACGACCTGCATAAAAATTCAAAAGCCCGTCGAAACCGACGGCCTTCTCGCTTAGCACCCATGAATCTGATGGTATATCAGCCTGAAGTGACCCAGAGGTCCCTATCCTCACTATTTCAAGTGACCTGTGATCCTCTTTTGGCAGACGTGTGGCAAAATCAACATTTACCAAGGCATCCAGCTCATTTAACACAATATCTATATTGTCTGTTCCTATTCCCGTAGAGAGAACAGTAAACAGCACTCCTTTGTATGAACCGGTGCTCCACACAAATTCACGGTTGTCACCTCTATGCAACACCTCATCAAAAAAACCTGCAACCGTCTCCACCCTACCCGGATCTCCTACCAGAATTACCTTTCCGGCTAATTGTTCCGGCTTGATATGAAGATGAAATGCCGAGCCGTCAGGGTTGATTATTAGTTCTGAATCTGCTATTGGCTTCATGCCTAAAAATTAAACTTTGGTCAAAATAATACATAATTTTCCAAAATTCAATAAAAATGTTATGAACAAGGCTGTTTATAACTCAGCACATTAGGGTTTCAGGAAATCTATCGATTATCAATATATATTATTTTGTAAAGCATAATTATTCTGGAAATATGAAGTGCAGTAACTCCGCTTTTTCTGGACTTTCTTATTAATTTTACACGAAACAAAAACACCAGCGATGATACAGCGAATACAATCACTCTATCTTTTAGTTGCCTTGCTGGTCACCGGAAGCCTGTTGTTTACCAACATGCTATATCTAGAGACCACAACCGCATCTATGGCACTGAGACAAAACGGACTTTTCGAAGTTACGGGAAATGCAGACCTTATCGGCAGAACAATGCCACTTCAGCTAATGCTGACGGTCACACTGCTACTGCTTCTGGTTACTATCTTCCTGTTTAAAAAACGTCAGCTTCAACTCCGCATCTGTGGCATTAATTTGGCCATGCATGCCGGATTATCGGTTTTGATATTCTATTATGGTAAGCATTTCTCCAAATTATTTAATGCGGAATTATCGTTTAATTGGCCTCTGGTCCTGCCGGTAGTTTCCATTGTATTACTGCTTCTGGCGATGAGAAGCATACTGAGTGACGAACTACTGATAAAAAGTATTGACAGGATAAGATAAAAAAGCGGCCTTGTAGCCGCTTTTTTATCTTCGATTTATTCATTCCTGATAATCAATCTCTGCTATATACGTAGGGACTGCAATATATGCCAACCTACACCGAAATCTCAACAGGCTTAATTACAAACCCAATAGTGCTTCTTCGGGGTTCTTTCCTCCAAAGACCAGCGACACCGGATTTTCAATTAACTTTTTCACCTCAACAAGGAAGCTTACTGAATCCTTACCGTCAATCAGTCTGTGGTCGTAGCTCAGAGCTACGTACATCATAGGTCTGATCACTATCTGTCCCTTGACTGCTACAGGGCGGTCAACGATATTGTGCATTCCTAGAATAGCCGACTGTGGCGGATTGATAAGTGGGGTTGACATCATGGAGCCATAGGTACCACCGTTGGTAATCGTAAAGGTACCACCGCTCATTTCTTCGAGCGACACTTTTGCGGAGCGGGCCTTTTCGGCCATTTCCTGCATATCGCGTTCTATCTCGGCCAGGCTCTTTGCATGAACGTTACGTATTACAGGAACGAGCAGACCCTTGGGTGACTGCATGGCCACCGAGATATCTACGTAAGACGGGGTAATAATATCATCTCCATCTATTATGCTGTTGATAACCGGAAATTTCATCAGAGCCTGCGCAGCAGCCTTGAGGAAGAAGGAGTTAAGTCCGATTTTGAAGCCATGTTTCTTGACAAAAGCATCCTGGTAGCTCTTGCGGAGATCCATCAGAGCCGACATATCCACTTCGTTGAAGGTGGTAAGCATAGCTGTCTCGTTCTTTACCTTAACTAGGCGTTTGCTAAGTTGCTTGCGCAACTGGGTCATAGCCTTGCGTTCCTCTGTTCTTTCAGTGGACTGAGCCACAGATACTGCATCCAGTCTTCCTTCGCGTAAGGCAAGGATTAGCCCTACCTCCTTGGAACTTAGTCTCTTAAGCCCCTTGAGAACCTCATCAGCAGAGAGATTTTCCGCAGCCATCATGCTACGGGCAAGTGGTGTTGTTCTGATCTTAACATCTTCACCTTTGGAAGACGTAACCGGGTCTGCCTGATCTTTAGTGGTAGAAGCTGATGCAACAGATGCAGGTTTTGCCTGGTCAACCGGAGCAGCAGGTTTGGATGCAGGTTGTGGTGCCGGAGCAGCAGGGGCATCAGGTACTTCGACTGACGTGTCGATAGTACAGGCAATGGAGTTGACCTTTACAGTCTGTCCGGCCTGAATAAGAAAAGTGATTTTACCGCTTTCGGGGGCTATTAGTGAAAGAGTGGCCTTATCGGATTCCACCTCTGCAAGTTCCTGATCCTTGCGAACAAGGTCGCCGTCAGCAACAAGCCAGTTGGACAATTCCACTTCAGTTATTGATTCCCCGGGAGTGGGTACCTTTACTTCTATTATCATATTGTGTATATGTTTTGTCTTTTACCTGTCAGATTGAGAATTTCTGATTTGCACTGAAATAATAGTGAGTCTTCAGGATTTCCTCACGTGTTTTACCCTCCATACATTGCAAATTACAATATGGCAAATTCTTTTCGCAATGACATCTCTTGAAAACCTTTTCAATGATTTCCCTCTGCCCTACCATATGCAGTCCGGCTAGTCCGGTAGCCGGACTGGCGCTTGCGATACGTGCAACCGGTATCAGGTCTTCATATGGCAACATGCTGCGAATATAATTCCATGCACCCATATTTTCAGGTTCTTCCTGTACCCACAGTTTCAGTTTTACCTTCTCATACTTCTTGAGTATGGCCTGAACATGCTTGCGTGGGAATGGGTGAAGCTGTTCTATTCTTACAAGTGCAACATTTCTTGCGTTGAGCTCCTGTTTGCGCGCTAGCAGGTCGTAGTAAACCTTGCCAGAGCAAAAAACCAGCCTTGACACAGAAGTCATATTGACATTATCGTCATCTATAACCTCCTGAAAGCTTCCTTCGGCAAGATCCTCAATTGTTGACACGCACATAGGGTGACGCAGCAGACTCTTGGGAGTAAAGATAACCAAGGGTATGCGGTACTCACTTTTTACCTGACGACGCAGCACATGGAACAGGTTTGCCGGTGTTGTCAGGTTTGCCACCTGCATATTGTTGCGGGCAGAAAGGTTCAAAAAGCGCTCTATCCTTGCACTTGAGTGCTCGGGCCCCTGCCCTTCGAAACCGTGAGGTAGGTAAAGCACAAGGCCGTTCATCAGACCCCATTTTTCTTCAGCCGAACTGATGTACTGGTCGACAATAACCTGGGCAACATTGGTAAAGTCACCAAACTGAGCTTCCCAGATATTTAGTCCGTTGGGCACTCCCAATGCATGACCATATTCAAAACCAAGTACACCGTACTCTGACAATGGTGAATTATAGGCATGAAAGGAATTAGGGTTCTTGTCAAGATGGCGAAGCGGCATATAGCGCTCGTTCATATCTTCTAGGGTAAAGCTGGCATGACGGTGAGCAAAGGTCCCCCTCTCACTGTCCTGTCCGCTCAGGCGGACAGGATGTCCGTCATCAACCAGGGTAGCATAAGCCAGAAGCTCAGCAATAGCCCAGTCCACCTTGTTGCTATCAACTAGTTTCTTTCTATCCTCCAGTATCTTATAGACCTTTGAGAAAAACTGCATATCCGAAGGAAGGGTATTTATCCTCTCGAAGAGCTTATGCAGAACATCCTTAGCCACGCCTGTAGGATAAGTCACCTCAAAATCACCTTTGACAGCATACTTATACCCTTTCCAGAGATCGGGAAGGAAGGGGCCTATCGACATCTTCTTAATAAGTTCGGAGGCCTTAAATTCTTCTTCAAGATAGGATTCAAACTCTACATTGAGTTGCCTAATCTCTTCCTCGCTCAGTACCCCCTGGTTTATAAGCTGCTGTCCATAGATATCTCTTGGATTGGGGTGAGAGGCAATAATCTTGTACAAAGTAGGCTGCGTAAAACGGGGTTCATCTCCCTCATTATGACCGTACTTTCTGTATGATAATATGTCAATAAAGACATCACTTTGGAACTTCTGGCGGTACTCCATAGCCAGTTCGAAAACATAAACAATAGCCTCGGCATCATCACCGTTGACGTGGAATACTGGGCAGTTGGTTACCTTGCCCACATCAGTACAATAGGTGCTAGAGCGAGCCTCCAGATAGTTGGTTGTAAAGCCCACCTGGTTGTTTACAACAACATGAATAGTTCCCCCTGTCATGTAACCCGGCAACTTGGCCATCTGAATCACCTCGTAGACCACTCCCTGAGTAGCAACTGCGGCATCACCGTGGATGATAACGGGAACAACCTTTTCAAAGTTGCCTTGATATGCGTGATCTATTCGAGCCCTTGACAATCCCTCGGCAACCGGAGTTACAGTTTCCAGGTGAGAAGGGTTGGGTAGCAACATAAGGCGAACCCTCTTGTCACCGCTGTCTGTTACGTTATCATAACCAAGGTGATACTTTACGTCACCCAGGGAGATATTGTCATCATATTCATCTGCAACGAATTCCTTAAATACATTGCGATAAGGCTTGCCCAGTACATTTGTAAGCACATTCAGACGGCCCCTGTGAGCCATACCAAATACAAATTCGTTGACACCCAACTGAGCACCCTTGTCTATCAGGGCTCTGACACCGGGGATAAGGACTTCCGATCCTTCGAGAGAGAAGCGCTTCTGACCAACAAATTTCTTGTGCACAAAGGTCTCAAAACCCACAGCACGCTTGAGGTAACGATAAATACTCTTCTTCTTGTCCGCATCAAACGATGGAAGGTTTTTCACACTCTCCATCTTATCACGCAGCCATCCTACAATTTCTGGCTTACGGACATAAAGGAATTCCACACCAATCGAAAGACAGTAAGTGTCTTTGAGGTGTTGTATTATATCCCGCAGTTTTGCAGGTCCAATACCTATCTGGCTACCAGCCTGAAAAACCTGGTCGAGATCACTTTCCTCCAAACCGAAGTTTTCAATGTCGAGAGTAGGGAAATACCTACGTCTTGCCCTAACGGGATTGGTTTGGGTAAACAGGTGTCCTCTCTGCCTGTAGCCATGTATCAGGTTTATAACCTTAAACTCCTTGCCAATCTCCTCACCACCAGCGTGGTTGAAGTTGGCAAGCGCAAAGTCAAATCCCCTGAAAAAATTTAGATATCCGGGATCCACAGAAGATGGATCCTTTTTATACTGTTGGTATAATGCCTCAATAGCTCCTATTTCGCTATTGCTGACAAATGAAAATTCATCCATAAATACCTTGAGCCCCCTTTTATGATGACAACATTTTTAATGCCTGCCCCAAAATTTCGTACAAAACAAAAACATTGCTAATTTCAAGGCTTCACTTACTATTGCAAAGTTATGCAAACATTCCTCGAACACTTAGCAAAGTATCATATAACTTTCCATTTAACAGATTTAGACGAATTTTGTTTTGTATTCCCTAGTCGCAGGGCATGCAGGTATTTCTCAATGTTTCTGGGAAGGCTAACAGACAAGCCTATATGGGCCCCCAAGATATTGACGATCAGCGACTTTTTTGGTCATCTAGACTCCACTCCAATCCCAGACAATATTACCCTTGTTTTCAAGCTCCACGAATCATACTGCAAGATTAGTGAAAAAGATATTTCAATAGATGATTTTCTGCCATTAGGTGAGATGTTGCTGAATGATTTCAACGATATCGACAATTATATGGCAAACCCCCGTGAGGTGTTTGCCAATCTGGCTGCTATCAAAAATATGGAGATGGACTATTCTCATCTTACTGAAAATCAGATAGAGGCTATCAGGAGCTTTTGGAACACCTTTGATCCTGAAAGGCTATCGCAACAGCAAACAGGTTTTCTTTCTGTTTGGGACAAACTGGGAGATCTTTATAATCATTTCAGAGCCTCTCTAACTGAACAAAACATGGCCTATGGCGGAATGATAACAAGGAGCATAGCTGAAAAGGTCAGAAACGACAGGTCTCTTGATATACCTTTTAAGCATGTGGTATTTGCCGGCTTTAATGCTCTCAACAAGTGCGAGCGAACCATATTCAATTACCTGAAGATACAGCAGAAGGCCACATTCTTTTGGGATTATCCGCAATTGCTGTTGACTGAAAAGCAGGATCCTTCCAACCCTGTTATGAAAGTGATGCATGAGGGTGGGCTTTTTATGAAGCAGAATATTTACGACTTTCCATCACCGGAAAACTGGGAAGACCCATTCAATACGGATGCTGCCGAGATAGTGATTACAGCCGCATCCAACAGTCTGGTACAGGCCGGTGCAGTATATGACTTTCTGGAACAAATAGCTACACAAAAACAGTCAGGTACCCCTGACTCTGAAATACCCAAAGTGGATCTGAGAACTGCAGTAATACTTGCCGATGAACAACAGCTCTTCCCGGTGCTTAGTTCCATACCCCCTCAGTTTTCCCCTATCAACATCACCCTGGGTTATCCCCTAAAAAGCACCCCGGCTTTTGCTCTGGCCGAAATCCTGCTGGCTATGCAAAACAACTGCAGGGAAACCCGTGAGGGAAAGACATGGTTTTACCATAGGGACGTTACAGCCCTGCTGCAACATCAATATATCCTTGGAATACTGGGTCAGTCGGCTCTTGAACTGAGTCGCAGACTCATTAGGTACAACAGCCCATTTATTGAAGGCGGATTGCTGCAGGAAAACAGCCTCTGCTCAAAAATATTCAGGAAGGCCGGTGATGTAAACGAGCTCACCTCCTATCTTATGGATATCCTGACCCTTATTTACAGATATCTTAGAGGCAGTGACAATTATAACGGGAACAAGCTGGCAACCATTGAAAGTGGGCTTCGAAATGGTCAGTCACCGGTACAAGGCACACTGTTTGAAGAGATTTCTGGCCAGGAGCTAGCCTCTGGTGATGAAGATGGAAAGAGTGCACATATACAAAATTCGTCTGTCGGGAAGGAGTTGAATGATATTAGTGCTGCCGGGACAGAAGGCAATATTGGAAGCTTGCAACAGCCCTCAGACATCGAAGAGCTTGATGTACATGGAGAGAAGAAGGCCCTTGAAATGGAGTTTATCTACTACCTCTACACCACTGTCAAGCGTTTGTCTGACATACTTTCCAAACTACCTGTCCAGCCAAATCCAACAACATGGCAGTCTTTATTCCGCAAACTGGCAGCTTTTCAATCTGTGCCTTTTAACGGAGAACCGCTGAAGGGTCTCCAGGTAATGGGTTTGCTAGAAACCAGAGCGCTTGACTTTGAAAACCTTGTAATCATTGGAATGAATGAGGGTGTCTTCCCCAAGAGTTCCCCCCCGGATTCCTTTATTCCATACAACCTGAGAAAGGCCTTTGACCTGCCGGTAATCGACAACCAGGATGCAATCTTTGCCTACTATTTCTACAGGCTGATCCACAGGGCCAGGAAGATCAGGCTTGTGTACAGCACTACCGGAGCAGGTGCAGAAGAGGCTGAGATGAGCCGCTTTCTGCAACAGCTCTATTACGAGTATCCCGGCAAGATTATTATGGAAACACCCATGCAGAAAGTAAGTGTACCTGCAATCAAGGAACTTTATGCAGAAAAAGACAAGTCTGTGATGGCTCAACTAAGCCGATTCCTTGAAAATGGGCAGGCCAGGCTGTCGCCTAGTGCTATGAGTGATTATCTTGAATGCCCCCTTCGCTTCTTTTACAAGCATGTGGCCCGGATCAGGGAGGCCGACTCAATAAGTGAGGATTTGGATCCCCGCATCTTTGGAATTCTCTTTCACAGGATAATGGAGCAAATCTATTCCCCGCATAAGGGCAAGGTGGTACAAAAGGAGAATATCGAATTATGGCTCAGGGACAAGGACAAAATAAGGGAAGTGATGAATTCCGCATTTGAGGAGCAGGTCCCCTTTATTAGGCAGAGCGGTAGTGAGTTTGTTGACCTCCAGGGCAAGAACATTCTGATTTATGAGATTCTGTTCAGGTATGTAGTGCGCTTCCTTGAAATGGAAAGAGATCAGGCACCATTCAGACTTGCCGACCTTGAAGAGAAAGTTGCTATCATACATGCTGTAAATGAAAAGCTAAAGGTCAATCTTGGGGGTATAATTGACAGAACCGACGAAAAAGAAGGGATAACCAGAATACTTGATTACAAGACAGGATCGGCATCCAACAGCGCCTCCAGACTCGAAGATCTATTTACCCAGGAAAAACATGGGGATAAAAAGGCAATATTCCAGACTCTGCTTTACTCTTATATCAAGTCTGTACTAGCCGGTCATGATTCTATTGAACCAGGCATTATCCCTATTACCAAGATCTTTGACAAGAACTTCTCGAGTTCGATAACAATAGACAAGCAACCTGTGATCTTTGGAAGTGTTAAAGCGGAGTTTCTGGAAAGGCTGAATCCGGTACTTGAGGAACTGTTTAACCCCACCATACCCTTCATGCAGACCAGGGTGGAGAAAAATTGCAACTACTGTCTCTTCAGGCAGCACTGCTTTAAGGATTAAGATTAAGCCTGATCCTCCCCGAGGAGGTCAGGTCTTAGTCTTTTGGTCCTTTCGAGCGCTTGTTCTTCTCTCCACCTTTCTATTTTTGCCTCATGACCTGAAAGCAGTATATCAGGTACTTTCCAGCCCTTATATTCAGCCGGACGGGTATAAACCGGAGGAGCAAGCAGATTATCCTGGAAGGAATCAGAGAGAGCTGAGGTCTCATCTGAAATCACTCCGGGTATAAGTCTAACAACAGAATCCACAACAACTGCAGCTGCCAGTTCACCACCAGTCAGCACATAGTCGCCAATTGAGATTTCCATTGTGATAAAATTGTCACGGACACGCTGATCGACACCCTTGTAATGGCCGCAAAGGATGATCAGGTTACCCTTGAGAGAGAGCTGGTTGACAATCTTTTGGTCCAGACGTTTGCCATCAGGACTCATATAGATAACTTCGTCATACTCTCTTTCACCCTTAAGTTTTGAGATCACCCTGTCAATAGGTTCGATCTGCATTACCATACCTGCCCCTCCTCCAAAAGGATAGTCATCCACCCTGCGATGCTTGTCAGTTGAGTAATCCCTTATATCATGCAGGACTATCTCCACATGCCCTTGCTCAACAGCCCTTTTTATAATGCTTTCAGAGAAGGGTCCCTGAAACATATCCGGGAAGAGGGTCAAAATATCAATCCGCATATCATTAAATTTCCTGCAAAGATAGCAAAGCAGCACGTATCGGCATAATAAGGTTTTTTCAAAAAATCTTTTGACACTAACGCTTTATGTGATATATTCGTAATCTAATTAAAATAAGAGCTTAATCACAGCTCAGATGTTGCACCCCCAAACACCTACGGTGATGGAAGCAAATGAACTGAACAAGGAGCCCATTGAGGGCACCAATGTGAATGCAGATGCCAATTCTAACGATCCTAAGGACCTCTCTCACAAACTGAACGTTCCTGAACTACCTATGGAAGAATCGGAGGCCTATCCGGAAGATCATGATATTCCAGATCAGGATAATGTTGCTGGGGATGAAGTTGATGATACCCCTCAGAAAACGGTAACAGAAGATTATTCTACATTTGGCCGTGCCGAACTTACAAAGGCATTGAGGACACTTATAAGGGAAAACCAGGCGGCCTCTATCAGGGATGAAGTTGAAACTATTAAGCAACATTTCGATAAGGCTACAGCAGAACTTGACGAAGAGGCTAAGGCTAAATTTGTTGAGTCGGGTGAACCGGTAGAACTGTACGTTTCCCAACCTGACCAGCTGCAGAAGGAGTTCTCAACCCTATTATTTGAATACCGCAACAAACGTGATGAAGAGCGACAAAGTCTGGAGCAGATAAAGGAAAGAAACCTTGCTCTCAAATATGAGGTTATCGAAGGCATTAAGGATCTTATCAACCGTCAGGAATCACTGGATCATACATTTCAGGAATTCAGGGCCCTTCAGCAACGTTGGAGAGAGATAGGTCCCGTACCTCAGAGCAAGCTGCAGGATATGTGGGAAAACTACCACCACCATGTAGAAAACTTTTACAATTACATCAAGATAAACAATGAGTTACGTGATCTTGACCTGAAGAAAAATCTGGAAGCCAAGGTCGAACTCTGTGAGAAAGCTGAGAAATTGATTCTGGAACCATCTCCCGTCAAGGCTTTCAAAGCGCTACAGAAACTGCATGACCTATGGAGGGAAATCGGTCCTGTGCCCCGTGACAAAAAAGATGAGATCTGGGAACGCTTCAAGGATGCCACAAACAAGATTAACGCCAGACAACAGGAACACTTTGAGTCTTTGAAAAATCAGCTCAAAAAGAACCTTGAAGCCAAGATTGAACTTTGTGAGAAGGCTGAGGCTATTGCTAATGCTGAGATTAACTCACCAAGGGATTGGGAACAAAAGAGCAAGGAGCTTATAGATCTGCAACAGATCTGGAAGACTATCGGCTTTGCTCCCAAGAAGGAAAATAATCAGGTCTATGAGCGTTTCAGAAAGGCCTGTGATAGCTTCTTCAACAACAAGAGAGATTTCTTCAAACACTATAAGGAAGATCAGCAAAACAATCTTCAGCTCAAGACCGAATTGTGTATTCAGGCTGAGGCCATGAAGGACAGTACCGACTGGAAAAAGGCTACCGATGAGTATGTCCGTATTCAGAAGAGATGGAAGGAAATTGGCCCCGTTCCCCGCAAGCAGTCAGATGCTATATGGAAGCGTTTTAGGGAAGCCTGTGACCATTTCTTTGCACGCAAAAAATCCTTCTTTGAAAATATTGACAGTGAGCAGTTTGTCAACCTGAAGGCTAAGGAAGCCATCCTCAAGGAACTCTCTGAGTTTGAGCTCCAGGAAGACAACGATAAGTCTTTCAAGGCATTACAGGATTTCCAACGTCGTTGGGCTGAAATTGGTTTTGTTCCACTAAAGGAAAAGGACCGCATCAACCAGGAATTCCGCAACCTGATAAATCAGAAGTTTGACCGTCTCAATCTTGACGAACTTGAAAAGAACCTTCACAAGTTTCGCAATAAGCTGGATAACTGGAAGTCTACCAATCAGTTTGAGGAGAAGATTGGCCAGGAGCGCAACAAGATTATGCTCAAACTGAGACAGCTTGAAAGTGACATAGTGGTATGGGAAAACAATATTGGTTTCTTTGCCAAGACCAAGAACTCAGATGCACTTATCAGGGATTTCAAGCATAAGATCGAGAATGGTAAGCGTAATATGGAGCTGCTTAACAAGAAACTCGACATGATCGAGGAAATGTTGTAAGCAGATTACTCAAGGGACGAAACCAGTACAGTTCTACCCCAGGCTGTCCTGCCTGATATAAAAAAAGAAGGACATAGTGACATTAATGCAGGAAGGTCTATTGATGCTACTACATACAGTAATCAGGAAGTTCTGAACAGATGACTTTGTACAAATAGAATCAGGGTGTCATGTGGTGCATGACACCCTTTTTTGTGTTAGTCATGTACCGATATAAAAAAGATTAAACATCTCATTTTATTTGTACAGCAGTACCAAGACCTTCAATAAATATAATAGATTTTGCTACCTTTGTACTTTGTTATTAATTTAACCGGCAATCAAAAGGACTGTAAGTCAAGTAATTGACATCCATACTTTTGCCGGAACAGGTTGTTTAATTCTTTAAAAACTGATTAAGGTGCCGGATACTCGTTATGTCTTTGTTACCGGAGGGGTTGCCTCTTCGCTGGGAAAGGGAATTATATCAGCATCGCTGGCAAAGCTATTGCAGGCGCGTGGTTACAAGGTAACCATACAGAAACTGGACCCCTATCTGAATGTTGATCCGGGTACCTTAAACCCGTATGAGCACGGTGAGTGTTTTGTAACGGAAGATGGTGCCGAAACGGATCTTGACCTGGGACACTATGAGAGATTTTTGAATGTCCCAACTTCACAGGCCAATAATGTAACCACCGGGCGTATTTACCAGACTGTTATCAACAAGGAGCGCCGTGGGGATTTTCTTGGAAAGACAGTACAGATTATACCTCACATCACAGATGAAATCAAGCGCAGGATAAAGCTTCTGGGTACCAAGCACCAGTTTGATGTAGTTATTACCGAGATTGGGGGAACTGTTGGTGACATTGAGTCCCTTCCCTATATTGAGGCAGTACGTCAGCTAAAGTGGGAACTTGGCAACAGGGCCCTGGTGATCCACCTTACCTTAGTTCCCTTCCTTGCCGCTAGTGGTGAGTTAAAAACAAAGCCAACACAGCACTCTGTCAAGGCTCTGTTGGAAGAGGGAGTTCAACCCGATATTCTGGTTCTTCGTACCGAAAAGGACCTTTCAGCAGATATACGCAAGAAAGTAGCTCTCTTCTGCAACGTTGATATGAGGGCAGTTATTCAATCAATTGACGTCAAGTCAATCTATGAAGTTCCGGTTAAAATGCAGGAAGAAGGCCTTGATGCCATAGTTCTCGAGAAACTTAATCTGCCCACCGACGAGGAGCCGGATATGAAAGAGTGGAAGGCCTTCCTGAGCAAGCTGAAGAATGCAAAGAAAACTGTCAAAATAGGTCTTGTAGGTAAGTATGTAGAATTGCAGGATGCTTACAAGTCAATTATCGAAGCATTGATTCATGCTGCCACATATAACGACTACAAGGTTGATATAGTAAGCATACAGAGTGAAAACGTAAAGGAAGACAACGTTGCCGAGAAACTGGCAGGATTGAAGGGTATTCTTGTAGCTCCTGGTTTTGGTCATCGCGGTTTTGAAGGCAAGCTGGTAGCAGTGAAGTATGCAAGGGAAAACAATATTCCATTCTTTGGAATCTGTCTTGGTATGCAGTGCAGTGTTATTGAGTTTGCCCGTAATGTGCTGAAGCTTGACAATGCCAACTCCAAAGAGATGGATCATGCTACTCCCCATCCGGTAATTGACCTTATGGAGGATCAGAAAAATATTACTGACAAGGGAGGTACTATGCGTCTGGGAGCCTATGACTGTAAGGTTGCCAGAGACAGCAATGTGTATAAGGCATATGGCAAGGAGCTTATCAAGGAAAGACACCGCCACCGCTACGAGTTCAATAACGAGTATCTGGACGAATTCAAGAAACACGGAATGATTGCCACAGGTATTAATCCTGATACCGGTCTGGTAGAGATCGTTGAAATACCAACTCACAGATGGTTTGTCGGCGTTCAGTTCCACCCCGAGTACAACAGCACTGTTCTTAATCCTCATCCACTGTTTATGTCCTTTATAAAGGCTGCTATAGCGATGGGTGGCGACAACTGATATCTTTAGTTTTAATCATATTCAGGTAAAAATACGATGGATAGAAATTCGATAACGGGTCTTATTCTTATTACGCTTGTTCTTATTGGTTTTTGGTTTATTAATAAGCCTGATGCCGAGCAGATAGAGGCCATGCGCAGGCAAAGAGATTCTCTCTATCAGGTAGAGCTTGCAAAGCAACAGGAAGAATTAGCCAGAGCTGCTCAGATTGCTGCAGAAGCTGCTCAACTTGACAGTATAAGTATTGAAGATGATTCTCTTGCTACAGATCTCAGACTTCAGAAATTTGGTCAATTGTGGCCTTATGTAGAGGGAGAAGAAAGCTTCTACAATCTTGAAAATGAAAAGATAAAGCTGGTACTGACCAATAAGGGTGCCCGTATCTATTCTGTCGAACTCAAGGAATACAAGACTCATGATGGAAAACCCCTGATATTATTTGATGGTGATGCCAACGTGTTTGGTTTCCCCTTCTCACACGATACCAAGGTATTCCACACGTCAGACCTATATTTCAACAAGGTTAGCCAAAACGATAGTACTATAGTGTTTGAGATAGCCGGCAATGCAGGAGAGACGATGCAATTCAGCTATACCCTGCCTGCTGACGAATACATGGTTGACTTCGACATCAATACAAAAAATCTGGGTCAGTTTATCTCCACCTCAAGAGGCACTATGGATCTCAACTGGTACGTCGAGATGCCTGCATTTGAGAAGGGAAGGCAGATGGAACAGATGTATTCAGGTATGTACTACAAGTACTATCTTGACGAAGTCGATAATCTGAAAGCCAACAAAGATAAAAGTGAGAATCTACGTACCAAGGTTAAGTGGATTGCCTTTAAGGGACAATTTTTCTCCTCAGTTCTTATCGCTGATGACGCATTTTCAGGGGCCTATGTTGAAAGCCGCTTCGAGAAAGATAAAAACAGTCCTTATTTGTTATACAACAGAACTGAAGCAGCAGTTCCTTTTGAATTAGCAAAGGACCAGCAATTGGGTTTCAGTTTTTACTTTGGTCCAAACCGGTTTTATACTCTTGACAAATACGACAAGGAGCTTGAGCTTAACAAGCTGATTCCGCTTGGTTGGGGTATCTTTGGATGGATTAACCGTTATGCTGTGATACCCACCTTCAACTTCCTTGAAGGGTTTATTGGCAGTTATGGTATTATTATCCTGATACTAACCATCCTTATCAAGCTGGTATTATTTCCGCTTACATACAAGTCGTATATATCAGCTGCCAAGATGAAGGTGCTCAAGCCTCAGATTGACGAGATCAATGCAAAGATTCCGGCAGAAAAGGCGATGGAAAGGCAGCAGGCCACAATGAACCTATACAAGAAGGCCGGAGTCAACCCTATGGGAGGATGTGTTCCTATCTTGTTGCAGATGCCGATACTTATCGCTATGTTCCGCTTCTTCCCGGCTTCTATCGAATTAAGACAGGAAAGCTTCCTTTGGGCAAAGGATTTATCTACTTACGACTCGATACTGGATTTACCGTTTTCCATTCCGTTCTATGGTGCACACGTAAGTCTCTTTACCCTGCTTATGGCGGTAACCAATATACTGTACACGAAGATGAACTCAGAAATGACCCAGACATCCAACCAGATGCCGGGCATGAAGGCCATGATGTACATGATGCCTATAATGTTCCTCTTCCTGTTCAACAGTTACGCATCAGGTTTGAGCTACTATTACTTTATTTCAACTTTGATCACCATACTGCAAACTATGGTAATCAGGCGCTGGGTGGATGACAAGAAGTTACTGCTTCAGATTCAGGCAAACCAAAAGAAACCTGTAAAGAAAAGTAAGTTTGCTGCACGCCTTGAGCAAATGGCAAAACAACAGCAACAAATACAAAAGAATCAAAGGAAAAGGTAATAGCTAACATATCAAAGAAGGAAAGCAGACAGACCCCGTGGTCTGTCTGCTTTTTTGTCATATCCCTCCCCTATTCACGGAAACTTAACCTAAGTCCTGTTCCGGCCGGGAAGCCCTCAATACTTACAGGTAAGATACCATCGGCCTGAATAGCACCTTCCAAAAACTCAATTATAGCCTCCTGGGCCGGGCTATTATTCTTGAATGCTACCAGTATTACATCAGCTTTGCTTGCGCCTCTTGCACGCGATAAACGATAAGGATTGCCCATATATAATACCATGGTTGGACCTGCCTCATTCAGTCTGGTAACGACTGAAGCATCGACCTTCTGTACATCGCTGATTACAAGAATATGAGCCTTGTACTTCAAATCCAGTTTCAATCCCGGGTCTGTGGCTGTTCCATTAAGCTTTACAAGCTCAATACCCCTGCCCTTGAAATAACTTTCCAGCAGGGGTGACTCACCTGCAAAAACAGCTGCATAATTAGCTGCAGTATTACCGGAAGAGAGTGTAGAAGACCCAGAATCGGCTGCCCAAAATGCTTCCTTAAGCGGTATATCCAATTTGTTGACCAATGCCGTCAGTGCTGCGCCATATAAGGCCCTACTTAGGACTTCAGCCTCAGGTGTGTTGATATAATGCAGAAGTGAGTCAGCATCAATGAGATTCACTTGTTCACCCCTTGTAAGCCAGTATTTGAAAGCAAGGGAACGTCTTACCTTAGCTTCAAGCTCTGCTGGTGTAATCAGACTATCGGTCAAGGCCTTTATAACTGCCTGTATGGCGGCGGGCAGGTTTTCGGTAAACTCAACAATATCATTGCCTGCAGCAAGAGCAAGGGCATCTACCTGACCCGGTTTTCCCATAACCTTGGCTCCCTTCATATTTACAGCATCGGTAATTACCAGTCCTTTAAAACCCAGTGTATCCCTGAGCAGATTCCCTACCACTTTGGGAGAGAAACTTGAAGGAATGCCCGTTGTATCGGTTAATGCCGGCACATCTATATGAGCAGTCATTATCCCCCAGATACCTGCATCTATCAATGCCTTAAATGTAAGGAGGTCGCAACTGTCAAGTCTTTCACGGTTATGATTGACCAATGGCAGGGTATGGTGTGAATCAGTACCAGTATCTCCATGACCTGGGAAATGCTTGCCTACGGCCATAACTCCACCATCCTGCAACCCTCTCATATAGGCCACAGCCTTGGCAGCAACATTATATGGCAATTCACCATACGACCTCACCCCAATAACAGGATTATTCGGATTACTGTTGACATCAGCCACCGGAGCAAAATTGACGTGAATACCAAGTAGCTTTAACTGGCGGGCTATCTCCAGACCCATCCTGTAAATAAGGCTATCGTCACGTATTGCGCCTAAGGCCATTGCATCAGGAAACTCAACGGCACCATTGATCCTCATTGCGGGTCCGTTTTCACCATCTATAGAAAACAGAAGAGGAACCCTGACCTGCGACTGCAGGTCATGCACTGCCTCATATGCCTTACGGGCACTGACCTTCAGAAACAGGATTCCACCTGGTTGGTACTTTATTGTATGCTGCTTTATTTTCTGATATGAAGCCTCATCATCTGCCTTCTCGAGCGTGATCCAGAATAGCTGGGCTATTCTCTCCTCATCACTAAGGGAGACATACACAGAATCAACCCACACACGGGCCGAGTCATAAATGGCTTCAACAGTCAATGGCTGCACCCTGATCTCCTCCTCTACCACAGGTTCAAGCATAACTCCTCTCCTCTCAGAGGTATTGCTGCAAAAGGAGGTAAGCATTGCAACTGAAAGTAAACATGGCAGCAGTGATGTTCTCATATGGCTAGTCGGGATAAATCAGATATTTTATTCTCATTGCTTTGTATTCATCAAGCTCGGCCTTCCACGAAGCACGTATCTCTTCCTCGCTCCTGCCTTCCATAATTTGAGTAGCCAGCCTGTCTGTTCCTACCAGCTGGTTGAAGAATCGCCTCCTCGATATAAAGTTCTCTGACCTACCAGACAATTCCCAAAAACGTATCAGATATTGCAATGTAAAACGATGATCCAGATCCTCAGTCGTTCTGAGATCAATACCGTAACATCTCTTACCCATATGGAGGGGCTTAGTGTCCATGCCGGGTATGGCTTTAGGCACAAAACTGAATGAACCATAGGTTCTGTCAGGAAAGCCGATTACCTGAAAGGGATGCTCTGTACCCCGACCGACACTTACTTCAGTTCCCTCGAAAAGACAAAGTGAGGGATACAGTCTAATACTAAGGCCATTGGGCAGATTGGGAGAAGGCTTGACCGGAAGCTCATATCGCATTGAATGGGTATAGGCAGCCGCAGGAACAATAATAAGGTCACATTTAATCCCAGCCCTTAACCATCCCTGTCCATTAATCATTAGTGCCAGTTCACCGACAGTCAACCCATGCACAATGGGTATGGGATGCATACCTACAAAGGATCTGAACTCATTGCGGAGTATCGGACCATCTATGTAGTCCCCATTGGGATTGGGTCGGTCGAATATGACCATGGAGACACCATGTTCAGCACAGGCCTCCATCATATAGTGCATACTCGAAATATAAGTAAAGAACCTCACACCCACATCCTGTATGTCAAACACGACAACATCCAGATCCGCCATCTGCTCAGCCGAAGGCTCCTTGGTATTTCCATACAGGGAAACTACAGGTAGTCCGGTTCTGGTATCGAACTGGTCGTCAATTCTGGCACCTGCATCAGCATCACCCCTGAACCCGTGTTCAGGTGCGAAAACCTTTCGTACATCCACACCCAGCGCCAGCAGGGTATCAAGCAGGTGAATATTGCCGACCATCGAACTGTGGTTCACCAACACCCCTACCCTTTTATCTTTTAGCACAGGAAGCCATAGCTCTACCCTTTCAGCACCAACCTTAAACACAGTATCTGCCTGACCCGATACAGGACTCAATATTGAACCAGCCAATACTACATCGTCATTGGGCTCATCAATGGTTTGACCCTCATACAGTACCCAATCCGAGTCAGAGGAACCATTTTGCTCCAATGCCCTGTTACGGCAAGCTGCCTGCGATGGCACAAGCAGGGCCATCGCAAGTATAAGCAAGCACCCCCTTATACCAGATCTATGCCTGTCCACCGTGGCCTCCGAAAGGAATCGGGTTAAAACCTGCAGGACCTTCGTCAATATCCTTGACGGAACCAAACTGCTTTTCATAGCGGCTGATATTGTCATTTAGAGCTGCTAGAAGTCTTTTGGCGTGCTCAGGTGTCAGTATGATACGTGATTTGACCTGAGCCTTGGGCATGCCGGGCATCACCCTCACAAAGTCGAGCACAAACTCCGATGGAGAATGACTGATAACCACCAGATTGGAATACACACCCTGTCCTACTTCATCATTGAGTTCTATCTTGATCTGTTGTCCTTTTCTTTGATCTTCCATGTTCGTATTTTTTTCCAGTTTCCCTTTAAAGATATAAATTTTTGAAAGGCTATTCTTAGCAAAGCCCCCATTATTTGTGCAAAATGGAGTCTCTCCCTTTTATGGAAAGTTATAGTCAGGTTAAAGACCAGGGATATTCATCTACGTATACCAAGAAGGCTGCATCCTGAGATTTGAGCAACAAAAAAGGCATCCCACAGGGGACGCCTTTTTCTATCTATAGTGGACTTGCTAATCTTATTCAGCAAATCTTTCAGTCTCCACTTTACCACCGACAAGTTTCTCATATTCTGCACGAGAACCGACGATTATATTTTCATATTCACGTAGTCCTGTACCGGCAGGAATAAGGTGTCCGCAGATAACGTTTTCCTTAAGACCTTCGAGGTTATCAACCTTGCCCTGAATAGCAGCTTCGTTGAGTACCTTTGTTGTTTCCTGGAAGGAAGCAGCTGACATAAAGCTGTTGGTTTGCAGTGCAGCACGAGTGATACCCTGTAGAACCTGGCTGGATGTAGCGGGAACTGCCTCACGGGCAACAACCGGTTTGAGGTCACGTCTTTTAAGTTGTGAATTCTCATCACGGAGACGACGTGCAGGGATGATCTGACCTGGACGCAGTGCCTTAGAATCACCAGCATCCACAACAACCATCTTACCCCAGATATTGTCGTTTTCTTCCATGAATTCGATCTTGTCAACAACTTGCTTTTCAAGGAAGCGAGTATCACCCGGGTCATCAATTTCAACCTTACGCATCATCTGTCTAACGATGATTTCGAAGTGCTTGTCATTGATCTTAACACCCTGCAGGCGGTAAACGTCCTGAACTTCATTGACGATGTATTCCTGAACGGCTGTCGGACCTTTGATGGCCAGAATGTCGGCAGGAGTAGTTGCACCGTCAGACAATGGAGTACCGGCGCGTACGTAGTCGTTTTCCTGAACAAGGATCTGCTTGGAGAGAGGTACGAGATACTTCTTAACCTCACCGGTCTTGGAAGTAATAATGATTTCGCGGTTTCCTCTCTTAACTTTACCAAAGGTTACCTCACCGTCAATTTCAGAAACGACTGCCGGATTAGAAGGATTACGAGCTTCAAATAGCTCGGTGATTCTTGGAAGACCACCGGTGATGTCACCGGCACGACCAAAAGCTCTAGGAATCTTGGCAAGGATTTCACCTTGTTTGATTTCTTCTCCTTCATCAACGGCAATGTGAGCACCTACAGGCAAGTTGTATGAACGCAGAACCTCTCCGGTTTCTGAAACGATCTGTACACTTGGGTTCTTTGACTTATCACGGCTTTCGATGATAACCTTTTCACGGAATCCTGTTTGCTCGTCAGACTCTTCCTTATAAGTGATACCGTCGATAAGGTTTTCAAATACTACCTTACCATTTCTTTCACTGATAATAAGAGCATTCCAAGGATCCCATTCACTGATTACATCACCTTTCTTGATTTCCTGACCAGGCTTGATATGCAGTTTGGCACCATAAGGGATCGGATGTGTGGTCAGTGCGATATTGGTATTCTTGTCAATAATACGCAATTCAGCCAGACGACCGATAACGACGTCAACTTCATCACCTGTTTCAGTTGTATAAGGTACTGTACGCAGTTCCTCGAACTCGGCAATACCGTCGTAACGTGCATACAGACTATTTTCAGTTGTGATGTTACCTGCAGTACCACCCACGTGGAATGTACGCAGTGTCAACTGAGTACCAGGCTCACCGATTGACTGGGCAGCGATCACGCCGACAGCCTCACCCTTCTGAACCATATTACCTTTAGAAAGGTTACGTCCGTAACACTTGGCACAAACACCCTTCTTGGACTCACAGGTCAGAACTGAACGGATTTCAACACGTTCAATTGGTGATTCATCAATAATAGTGGCCTCGTCTTCACATATTTCCTGACCTGCCCTGACAATGATTTCACCAGTAAGTGGGTGATATACATCGTGCACAGAAACACGACCAAGAATACGTTCGAACAATGAAACAACAACTTCTTCGTTGCTCTTGACTGCAGTAGCAGTCAAGCCTCTTAGAGTACCGCAGTCTTCCTCGGTGATGATAACATCTTGAGAAACGTCAACAAGACGACGGGTCAGATAACCAGCGTCAGCTGTCTTAAGAGCGGTATCCGCCAAACCTTTACGAGCACCGTGAGTTGAAATAAAGTACTCAAGTACCGACAGACCTTCCTTGAAGTTTGCAAGAATCGGGTTTTCGATGATTTGTCCTCCATCAGCACCTGATTTTTGAGGCTTAGCCATCAAACCACGCATACCTGAAAGCTGACGAATCTGTTCTTTAGAACCCCGGGCACCTGAATCAAGCATCATATAGATGGAGTTGAATCCTTGCTTGTCCTTGCTCAGTTTGTCCATCAGGATCTGAGTCAGTCTGGCATTAACGTGTGTCCAAATATCAATAATGGCGTTGTAACGTTCATTATTGGTAATGAAACCCATGTTATAGTTGTTCAGTACTTCCTCTACTTCCTCATAACCCTCTTTAACAAGAGCAGCCTTTTCATCTGGAATCAATACGTCGTGAAGGTTGAATGACAGACCACCCTCAAACGCCATCTTAAATCCAAGGCTCTTGATTGCATCAAGGAATTCTGAAGTCTCAGGAGCACCACATACTTTAAATACATTACCGATAATATCCCTCAAAGCTTTCTTTGTAAGAAGCTCATTGATATAGCCAACCTTGGCAGGAACAACCTCATTGAAGAGGATACGGCCTACGGTTGTTTCAATTATTCTGGGTTGACGTGTACCGTCCTTTGTAAGGTCATTGATCTTAACCTTTACAAGAGCGTGTAATTCAACCTTCCTTTCATTGAGAGATATTTTAGCTTCTTCGGGAGAATAGAAGATAGTTCCTTCACCCATAGCACCTGGACGCATCTTGGTCATGTAATACAGACCAAGTACCATGTCCTGAGAAGGTACTGTGATAGGAGCACCGTTTGCAGGGTTCAGAATGTTCTGAGAACCCAACATCAGCATCTGAGCCTCCAGGATAGCAGCATTGCCAAGTGGCAAGTGAACAGCCATCTGGTCACCGTCGAAGTCTGCGTTGAACGCAGCACAGGCAAGCGGGTGCAACTGAATAGCCTTACCTTCAATGAGCTTGGGTTGGAAAGCCTGAATACCCAAACGGTGCAGAGTTGGAGCACGGTTCAGCAAAACCGGGTGTCCTTTCAGCACATTTTCAAGGATATCCCATACGACGGGATCCTTACGGTCTACAATCTTCTTTGCAGATTTTACAGTCTTGACAATACCACGCTCAATAAGCTTCCTGATAATGAAAGGCTTATAAAGCTCAGCAGCCATATCCTTCGGAAGACCACATTCATGCATCTTTAGTTCGGGACCAACAACGATAACCGAACGTGCAGAATAGTCAACACGCTTACCCAACAGGTTTTGACGGAAACGACCCTGCTTACCTTTCAAGCTGTCAGAAAGAGACTTGAGAGGACGGTTGGCATCAGTCTTTACTGCATTTGACTTACGTGAGTTGTCGAATAATGAATCAACAGCTTCCTGAAGCATACGCTTCTCGTTACGGAGAATTACTTCTGGAGCCTTTATCTCAATAAGTCTCTTAAGACGGTTGTTACGGATGATTACCCTACGATAAAGATCGTTGAGGTCGGATGTTGCAAAACGTCCACCATCAAGGGGTACCAGAGGCCTCAATTCAGGAGGAGTAACAGGTACAACCTTAACAATCATCCATTCTGGACGGTTAACGCCCTTAGATTCTCTTAAAGACTCAACAACTTGCAGACGCTTCAGAGCCTCATTCTTTCTTTGTTGAGATGTCTCAGTGTTTGCCCTGTGACGCAGGTCAAACGACAACTCATCAAGGTCAAGACGCTCAAGAAGCATATGGAGAGCCTCAGCTCCCATTCTGGCGATGAACTTGTTTGGATCATCGTCATCCAACTGCTGGTTGCCTTTGGGTAGTGAATCAATAATATCCAGATATTCTTCTTCTGTGAGAAAGTCCATTTTCTGGATACCGTCGGCTTCTTTAACACCGGGATTGATTACTACATATCTTTCATAATAAATTATAGCATCGAGCTTCTTACTCGGCAGACCGAGCAAATACCCAATCTTGTTGGGCAGGGAACGGAAATACCAGATGTGGGCCACAGGGACCACAAGGGAGATATGTCCCATGCGTTCACGGCGGACCTTCTTTTCTGTAACCTCAACCCCGCATCGGTCGCACACAATACCCCTGTAACGGATACGCTTGTACTTACCGCAGTGGCACTCATAGTCCTTTACCGGACCGAAGATCCTCTCGCAAAAGAGGCCGTCCCGTTCAGGTTTATAAGTACGGTAGTTGATAGTCTCAGGCTTCAAAACTTCCCCACTGGAGCGTTCCAATATCTCTTCAGGTGAAGCCAAGCCTATAGACATCTTGGTAAAATTACTCTTGACTTTCTGATCTCTCCTGAATGCCATATATAGTCGAGTATTAATTATTTAAAATGTGATACCGGCAAATACCGGAAGATCTATTCAAGGTTGACACTCAAACCAAGACCACGCATTTCATGCAGCAATACGTTGAGTGATTCCGGTATACCTGGTGTTGGCAGCGGATCGCCCTTGACAATTGCTTCATAGGCCTTGGCACGACCTACAACGTCATCAGATTTGACAGTCAGTATTTCCTGCAGGATATTGGCAGCACCGAAGGCTTCGAGTGCCCAAACTTCCATTTCCCCGAAACGCTGACCACCAAACTGAGCCTTACCACCAAGTGGTTGCTGAGTGATCAGTGAGTACGGACCTATAGAACGAGCGTGCATCTTGTCTTCGATCATGTGACCCAGCTTAAGCATATAGATCACACCAACTGTTACAGGTTGGTGGAACTTTTCGCCTGTGCCACCATCGTACAGATAAGTCTTACCAAAACTTGGAATACCTGCCATGTCTGTGTACTTGTTCAGGTCTTCTTCAGTAGCTCCATCAAAGATCGGAGTGGCAAACTTAACACCAAGAACATCTCCGGCCCAACCTAATACTGTTTCGTAGATCTGTCCAAGGTTCATACGAGAAGGCACACCCAACGGGTTAAGCACAATATCTACAGGAGTTCCGTCTGCAAGGAAAGGCATGTCTTCCTGACGTACGATACGGGATACAATACCCTTGTTACCGTGACGTCCCGCCATCTTATCACCAACGGTGATCTTACGCTTCTTGGCAACAAACACCTTGGCAAGCTGTACTATACCAGCTGGAAGCTCATCACCAATTGTGACATTGTACTTCTGACGTTTTTCCTTAGCATCAAGTTCCTTGTACTTGATCCTGAAATTGTGGATTACACGTGCAATAAGATCATTCTTATCCTTATCGGTAGTCCACTTGTGTGGATTGACATTCAGGTAATCGATTTCCTGTAATACCTTTTGGGTAAACTTAACACCCTTAGCTACTACATCGACTCCCATATAATCCTTGACACCCTGACTAGTCTTTGAGTTGATCAAAGTGAACAACTTGTCAACCAGGCGGGTTGTCAATTCGGCAACCCCACGGTTAAACTCTTCCTCAATCCTGGCCAGCATCGGCTTTTCAGAAGCACGAACTTTTCTGTCCTTGATAACCCTTGAGAAGAGATTTTTGTCGATAATAACACCGTGCAGTGATGGCGGCGCCTTAAGCGAGGCATCCTTCACGTCGCCTGCTTTCTCCCCAAAGATAGCCCTTAAGAGCTTTTCCTCCGGAGTCGGGTCGCTTTCACCCTTAGGAGTGATCTTACCAATCAGAATATCACCTGGTTTTACATGGGCACCAATTCTGATAAGACCATTCTCATCGAGATCCTTAGTAGCTTCTTCGCTGACATTGGGAATGTCGGCAGTAAGCTCTTCAAGACCTCGTTTTGTATCACGCACCTCAAGAGAGTACTCATCAATGTGGATAGAGGTAAAAATATCCTCTTTAACCAGCTTTTCATTGACTACGATAGCATCCTCAAAGTTGTAACCCTTCCAGGGCATGAACGCAACCTTGAGGTTGCGACCCAGTGCAAGTTCACCATTTTCAGTACCATAACCTTCAGTCATGGTAGTACCTTTCTGCACCCTCTGACCTTTCTTAACGATAGGCTTTAGGTTGATACAGGTATTCTGGTTGGTCTTGAGGAACTTGGTAAGCTTGTAACGCTTAGTTTCCGGGTCGAAGCTTACGAACTTATCATCTTCAGTAAGGTCGTAGCGAATGACTATTTCTTCAGCATCAACATATTCAACTACACCGTCACCTTCAGCAAGGATCTGCGTACGTGAATCGTGAGCTACTGTTTCTTCCAAACCGGTACCAACAATAGGAGCAGCAGGCCTAAGCAGAGGTACTGCCTGACGCATCATGTTTGATCCCATGAGGGCACGGTTAGCATCGTTGTGTTCGAGGAAGGGAATCAGAGAAGCTGCAACTGAAGCGATCTGGTTGGGAGCAACGTCCATCAAATCTACCTCTTCAGCTTCAATATGCGGGAAGTCACCTTCCAGACGGGCTTTTACCCTGGGATTGACGAAGAAACCTTCATCATCAAGGGGAGCATTTGCCTGGGCGATTACCTTGGCTTCCTCTTCCTCAGCACTCAGATAAACAACGCTGTCGTTGCTGAGATCAACCTTCTTGTTTGTAACCTTACGATAAGGAGTTTCAATAAAACCGAGGTTGTTTACCTTAGCAAAGACGCAAAGTGATGATATCAGACCAATGTTTGGACCTTCAGGTGTTTCAATCGGGCAAAGACGTCCGTAGTGAGTGTAGTGAACGTCACGTACCTCGAAACCAGCACGCTCTCTTGAAAGACCACCAGGACCCAAGGCCGACATACGGCGCTTGTGAGTAACCTCAGCAAGTGGGTTGGTCTGATCCATAAACTGAGACAGAGCGTTTGTTCCAAAGAAGCTGTTGATTACAGAAGACAAAGTCTTACTGTTGATAAGATCAATAGGTGTAAAGACCTCATTATCGCGAACGTTCATACGTTCACGGATAGTACGGGCCATACGGGCCAAACCGACTCCAAACTGATTGGCCAGCTGTTCGCCTACAGTGCGCACCCTACGGTTGCTTAAGTGGTCAATATCATCAACATCTGTCTTGGAATTGACAAGCTCTATCAGATATTTGATAATAGCAATTATGTCTTCCCTTGTAAGTATCCTTGTCTCAAGGTCAATGTCGATACCCAGTTTCTTGTTAATTCTGTAGCGACCAACATCTCCAAGGTCGTAACGCTTGTCAGAAAAGAACAGTTTATCAATAACGTCACGTGCGGTAGCATCATCCGGCGGATCTGCATTACGCAACTGACGATAGATGTAAACAACTGCCTCTTTTTCTGAGTTACATGGGTCTTTTTGAAGAGTATTGTAAATCAGTGCATAGTCGCTGACACTTGTAGATTCCTTGTGTAGCAGAATAGTCTTAGCACCTGAATCAACAATCTCGTCTATATGTTCATTTTCGAGGATAGTTTCACGATCAATGATCACCTCATTTCTTTCGATAGAAACTACTTCACCGGTATCCTCATCCACAAAGTCCTCAATCCATGATTTAAGAACCCTTGCAGCGAGTTTGCGGCCTACAACTTTCTTAAGTGCAGCCTTAGATACCTTAATCTCATCGGCCAGGCCGAATATTTCAAGAATATCTTTATCGCCTTCAAAACCGATAGCACGCAACAATGTAGTTACCGGAAGTTTCTTCTTACGGTCGATGTATGCATACATCACATTGTTGATGTCGGTAGCGAACTCAATCCAGGAACCCTTTAATGGAATAATCCTGGCAGAATAAAGTTTGGTACCGTTGGCGTGAATACTTTGTCCAAAGAATACACCGGGGGAACGATGCAACTGTGAAACAACGACACGTTCGGCGCCGTTAATAATGAAGCTTCCCTTCTCAGTCATGTAGGGAACGGTACCCAGGTATACATCCTGAACAACCGTATCAAAATCTTCATGCTCGGGATCCGTACAGTATAGCTTCAATTTAGCCTTGAGGGGCACACTGTAGGACAATCCGCGTTCGATACATTCCACGATTGAATAACGTGGAGGATCGATGTTATAATCCAGGAACTCGAGTACAAAGTTGTTACGGGTATCAGAAATTGGGAAGTTCTCCTGAAATACCGTAAATAACCCCTCTTTCCTTCTTTCCTCCGGAGTTGACCCCAGCTGAAAGAATTCACGGAATGATTTTAACTGAACCTCCAAAAAATCAGGAAACGGAAACTGACTTTTAATGGCGGCAAAGTTTATTCGTTTGGCAGTGTTTGGAGTCATCTATCAACTATTTAATTGAACTTAAAACATACAAGCATAAAAAGGTTTAGGATTCCGCAAAGCGGATTCCTAAACCACATACCTTATAATAAGGTTATCTTCTTACTTAAGTTCAACTTCTGCTCCAGCTTCTTCTAATTGTGCTTTTAATGCTTCAGCTTCTTCCTTAGTTACTTTTTCCTTGATAGCTGTAGGAGCCTTGTCAACTAATTCCTTAGCTTCCTTCAGACCAACACCAGTCATTTCCTTAACAAGCTTAACGATAGCTAGTTTTGAACCGCCTGCAGACTTCAGGATTACGTCAAACTCAGTTTGTGCAGCAGCTTCAGCAGCATCACCACCAGCAGCAGGTGCAACAGCTACAGCAGCAGCAGCTGGCTCAATACCATATTCATCTTTCAATATAGTAGCTAACTCATTAACTTCTTTTACAGTAAGATTAACTAATTCTTCTGCAAGCTTCTTAATATCTGCCATTTTTGTAAGTGTTAAATTTCTGTTAGTAATTTTTTAGTTTCTCTCTTCCAAAGTTTTGAGGAGTCCGTGGATTGTAGTACCACCGGATTGAAGTGCTGATACAACATTCTTGATCGGCGATTGAAGCAGACCGATAACGTCGCCAAGCAGTTCCTCTTTAGATTTGATTGTAGCCAGAGTATCCAGCTGATTTGCACCAACGTAAACTGATTCTTCAACAAAAGCACCTTTAAGCGCAGGACGTTGAGTCTTCTTTGCAAAGTCTTTGATCAGTTTTGCCGGCAGGTTACCGGAATTGGTAAACATTATAGCGGATACGCCTTTAAGGGTAACATCAATTCCTTCGATGTTCCTTTCGCTGGCCTCGATAGCCTTATTAAACAATGTATTCTTGACTACCACCAGTTGCACGTCTTTTTGATAGCAGAGACGACGCAGTGCTGTTGTTTCAGCAGCGTTCATTCCTGAAGTATCTGTAACATAAAAGTGTGGATACTCCTTTATCTTAGACGCCAGTTCTTGGATTATTTCAGCTTTTTCTGTCTTTTTCATAGTTCCAAAATTTCTCTTTTAAGACATTAATTAAACCTCAAAAGACTTGGGTTCAATCCGAATTCCGGGACTCATGGTACTAGACAGGAATACGCTCTTAACGTAGGCACCTTTTGCAGCAGACGGTTTTAATTTCATAACCGTGCTAACAAATTCCTTTACGTTATCTACCAATTGCTCGGGGGTAAAGGATACCTTGCCGACAGTAGTATGTATAATACCGTAACGGTCAACCTTGAAGTCGATCTTACCGGCTTTTACTTCCGTTACAGCCTTACCGATATCCATGGTTACAGTACCGCTTTTGGGGTTCGGCATAAGACCGCGGGGTCCCAAAACACGTCCTAACGCACCAACCTTACCCATCACATTGGGAGTAGTGATAATCACATCTATATCAGTCCAACCTTCTTTGATCTTGTTGATATAGTCATCCAAACCAACGTGATCGGCACCGGCTTTTCTGGCTTCCTCTTCCTTGTCAGGCGTACAGAGAACCAGTACTCTGGTTTGCTTACCTGTACCATGTGGAAGGGTAACCACGCCACGAACCATCTGGTTAGCTTTTCTTGGGTCAACTCCCAGACGAATATCAATATCAACAGAAGCATCAAACTTGGTAGTGCTAATTTCCTTAACCAGTTTTGTTGCATCTTCGATAGTATATGACTTCTTCTGATCGACCTTTTCTAGAGCTAACTTCTTATTTTTTGTCAGTTTTGTCATTTTCGCAAAAAGGTTTTAATTGTTACCAGGGAATTCACCATCAACAGTGATACCCATACTTCTGGCGGTACCTGCAATCATCCTCATTGCGGAATCCATAGTAAAGCAATTCAAATCAGCCATCTTATCTTCAGCGATGGTCTTGATTTGATCCCAGGAAACGGAAGCTACCTTCTTTCTGTTTGGTTCAGCTGAACCGCCCTTAATTTTAGCTGCTTCCAACAACTGAACAGCTGCCGGAGTTGTCTTAACGACAAACTCAAATGACTTGTCCTTATAAACAGTTATTAGAACCGGCAAAACCTTTCCGGACCTGTCCTGTGTCCTGGCATTGAATTGCTTACAGAACTCCATAATGTTCACACCCTTAGAACCCAAAGCGGGACCTACTGGGGGTGATGGATTTGCTGCGCCACCTTTGATTTGAAGTTTAATAAACGTTTCTACTTCTTTAGCCATTGTAGCAATTCATATTGGTTATTAAAATTCAGATCAAGGGAATAGCATTACTTTTGTCCGTAGAGACAATTATTAGATTGTCCTGGAAGCTCCGCTACTAAACAAACACACTATTCCTTTTCAACCTGTAAAAAGCTTAATTCAAGTGGAGTTTTTCGGCCAAATATTTTGACCATTACTTTCAATTTCCTCTTGTCTTCGTTAACCTCCTCAATAACGCCGGTAAAACCATTAAATGGTCCATCTGATACCTTAACAGTTTCGCCAACAAAGAAGGGTATATTTATCTCCTCATTTGCCTCAGTAAGTTCATCTACCTTACCCAGAATGCGGTTAACTTCAGAAGAACGAAGTGGAGTAGGTTCATCTTCCCTATCAGTAAGGAAACCTATAACATTAGGTACATTCTTCAGGATATGGGGAATCTCACCAACAAGTGCAGCCTCGATCAGTACATAGCCGGGGAAAAAGTTCCTCTCCTTGCTGATCTTTTTGCCATTGCGGATTTGATACACCTTTTCGGCTGGTATCAAAACCTGGCTGACATACTCCTGTAGCTTATGGTTTGCAATTTCGCTCTCGATATACTCCTTTACCTTCTTCTCCTTACCACCGATAGCGCGAAGTACATACCATTTTTTTTCAATTTCGCTCATTATTCCCGTGTCTCCCTATTAGTATAACTTATTGTAGAGCCAATCAAGTATAGTGTCGAATGAAACGTCCATCAGATAAACGACAATTGCAATAATAGCTGAAGCTACCATTACAACAACCGCACTGCTCTGTAGTTCTGACCATGTCGGCCAAGAGGTTTTCTTTACAAGTTCTGTATGAACTTCCTGAAAATACGTCCTAATTTTATTCATCCGTAAATGCTTTGAAAACTATTAGCAGGAATAGTCTTGACCTTGCGGTTTGATCTTGGTTAATCAATAAACTATACCACCTTGTTTACTTGCACGGGAGGAGAGACTCGAACTCCCGACACCTGGTTTTGGAGACCAGTGCTCTACCAACTGAGCTACACCCGTGTATATTTGGGAATGCCCATAGGCATTCCCAAGTTACTATGTTGATTAGTTAACAATTTCAGTAATCTGACCAGCACCAACTGTACGACCACCTTCACGAATAGCGAAGCGAAGACCGATGTTGATAGCAACAGGATAGATCAGGTTAACAGTGATAGATACGTTATCACCAGGCATAACCATTTCTACTCCTTCTGGTAGGCTGATTTCACCAGTTACGTCCAGAGTACGGATATAGAACTGCGGACGATATTTGTTGTGGAAAGGAGTGTGACGACCACCTTCTTCTTTCTTCAACACATAGATCTCAGCTTTGAACTTAGTGTGAGGAGTGATTGAACCTGGTTTGGCAAGAACCTGACCACGCTTAATTTCTTCCTTGTCAACACCACGAAGCAACAGACCTACGTTGTCACCAGCTTCACCCTGGTCAAGAATCTTACGGAACATTTCAACTCCTGTACATACAGTCTTATTGCCATCAGCACCAAGACCAATGATTTCGATTTCTTCACCAGTTCTAATGATACCTGTTTCGATACGACCTGTAGCAACAGTACCACGACCAGTGATTGAGAATACATCTTCAACAGGCATCAGGAAAGGCTTATCCTTATCACGGGGTGGAAGTGGAATCCACTCATCAACAGCAGCCATCAGTTCCATAATCTTATCTTCCCACTTTGGTTCGCCATTCAATGCACCAAGAGCAGAACCCTTGATAACAGGAGTGTTGTCACCGTCGAATTCATAGAAGCTCAATAGATCGCGAACTTCCATTTCTACAAGTTCCAAAAGCTCTTCATCGTCTACCATATCAACCTTGTTCATGAAAACAACGATACGTGGAACGTTTACCTGACGAGCCAAAAGAATGTGCTCACGAGTTTGAGGCATAGGACCATCAGTAGAAGCTACTACAAGAATAGCACCGTCCATCTGAGCAGCACCAGTTACCATGTTCTTAACGTAGTCAGCGTGACCTGGACAGTCTACGTGAGCATAGTGACGGTTTTCAGTTTGATACTCTACGTGAGATGTGTTAATAGTGATACCACGCTCTTTTTCTTCTGGAGCGTTATCGATAGCATCGAAGCTCTTAACTTCGGACAGACCCTTCTTAGCTAATACAGTTGTGATAGCAGCAGTTAAAGTGGTTTTACCGTGGTCAACGTGACCAATGGTACCGATATTAACGTGAGGCTTTGTCCTTTGAAATGTTTCTTTAGCCATAATTCGAAATTATTTTAGACAATTAGAACAATATTGAAAACCAGTAAAACTTTAACTAACCAGAGCCAATGATGGGAATTGAACCCATGACCTCTTCCTTACCAAGGAAGCGCTCTACCCCTGAGCTACATCGGCTTTTTTAAAGAGCGGGAAACGGGACTCAAACCCGCGACCCTTAGCTTGGAAGGCTAATGCTCTATCAACTGAGCTATTCCCGCAAATTTTCGCGCCCCAAAGTTAAAACTTTTAAACTGAAACCGCCCAAAAAAATCGCACTAAATTCGGGCAAATTCTGATTAAAAATTACAGAGTTTTGATTTTCAGGTGTAATCAGGAGAGAATCAGAAAGTTGAAAACATGATCAGAATTCCGTCCCTTATAAGCTTTATTTCATTCAACAGGCTGATCATCTATGATAACCAGCCTGTTATATTGTTATCGCTTATTGCTTACACACAAAAATTGGTGTGCAAATGTATAATAATTTTCAAACAACACAAAAATAATATGTCAATTTTAGATTATTTGGCCTTTATCTTATCCTTTGTTCTGATTAGCTGTTTGCGTAATGCCTCACATGCAAGATCCACAGACTCTTCAAAAGTCTTGCTTTGCTTCTTTGCAAAGAGAGTATTGCCAGGGATCTCTAAATTGATCTCGGCAACTTTGTTCTCGGTTGTTTCCGCCTTGTCCAGACGCAACACCACTGCAGCGCTAATAATTCCATCATAGAACAAATCAAGCTTGCTCACTTTTTTTTGAATGAATTGTTCCAGCTTATCAGTAGCGTCGAACCTCAGTGATTGAATCGTAATGTTCATAAAACTCTCCTCCATCATTTTATGCTCTGGGATGAGCCTGTTTATAAATAGCATTCAGTTGTTCAAATGTGGTATGTGTATATACCTGAGTTGCATTCAGGTTGGCATGTCCCAGCAATTCTTTGATTGCATTAAGGTCTGCCCCCCTGTTAAGAAGTACCGAAGCATAAGTATGGCGTAGTACGTGAGGGCTCTTCTTGCTTAAGGTCGTCACCGTTGCAAGTGAAGAGTGCACTATCCTATATATAAGCTTTGGATATACCTTCTCACCTTTAGATGTCAAAAACAGCCAGGGAGAGGCATAGGCACCAAAGGTCTCTGTTCTAATATCCAGATACTTTTTAAGTAGAGTATAACATTCACCAGGAAGCGGGATAATCCTTTCCCTGGATCTCTTTCCCTGTACTTTTACAAATCTGCTGTTCATATCCACATCAGAAAGCCGCAGTGAAATCATTTCAGCCAGCCGCATTCCTGTATCATAGAACAGTTCAATAATAAGTTTGTTTCTTATTCCTTCGTATCCTTCACCAAAATTATTATTGTCCAAAAGCTGGGTCATTGCCTGTTCCTGAACAAACTGTGGTAAACGACGAGGTATCTTTGGAAGATTGATTATAGTAGCCGGGTTGTGATCTATCTCACCCAGTACCTGAAGATGTTTATATAAAGTACGTAGTGCTGATATTCTTCTGTGTATGGTCCTTGGACTCATACCCGATTCACTCATCGAAATGATCCAACCACGAATATCCCTGGTACTTACAGAAAGGAGGGCTGAAGTATCGCTACTGCCCAAAAAATTCAGAAAAGCCCTGACGTCGTTCTCATATGCAGCTAAAGTATGTTCAGAACAACGTTTCTCCGACCTCAGGTATCTGGAAAAACTCTTTATATGGTCCATGAAAAAAATATCTTACCTCTTTCCCTAAATATACGAAATAATAGAGAAAAAGGTAAGATACTTAATGATAAATTTCCTGAAAAATTAAGCCTCTTCTTCGCGTTGCAGCGTCTGAATATAAATAGCTTTTTTCTTCTGCTCCCTCTTGATAACAGATGGCTTTTCAAATGCCTGACGGCTACGAAGTTCCCTCATTACACCTGTCTTCTCGAATTTTCTTTTGAACTTCTTCAAAGCTCTTTCAATGTTTTCACCTTCTTTGATCGGTACAATTATCATAATTACGTGATTATTAAATTTCTATATGCAAATATACTATTAATTCGATACTTACCTCAAAAATTCAGGTTGCAAATAAAGTGAAGTTTCATGAAAGTAGCAAATATTCATCCCCAGTATTTGGTCATTTTTTTTATTTCAGACTCAGGATCTTCACTCTGTACAAAGGTAGTACTTTAATAACTCCCACTTGGCACTGTCAATATTTTCGAGGGAGTCGAGCTGTGCAATATTATTAATATGCTTTAGTGCCTTCCTCCGCTCAACAATTTCAGAAGCAATGAAAAAATCAATATATGGATGGCGCCTCAAACCGGCTACTGTAGCCTTGTTGACATTAATCCTACGGGGTACTACCGTATCCAATACCAGATATTGTTTTATTCTATTGAAATTATCCTCTGAAATCCCATAGACCTCTGCAATCTGATTGACCGACACAAAGCCTCCGAGCAGGTTGCGATATGCAACTATCCTCCGACTATAGGTCTCCCCTATTCCCGGTAGTTCCATCCACTGTGTCTCATCAGCACTGTTAATACAAATCAATGGTGGACTATCAATATCATCTCTGCTGTATCTCTGGCGAGCACTCAATCTGATAAAATCAAGGCTGTCATAAGTCCAGCAGGCCAAACGAGTATCCGCGTACCATCCCGGAAACCATAATTCCTCACGCATTGTCATTAGTTCGGCTATCATGCAACTATCCCACCCCAATGTAATCAACTGATCCGAATCCACTTTATTGAGATCAAAATAATGTGGTTTTGGTGGCTGTGGCTTTGACTCCGGTTTCAGATCCATCTTGATATAGGGCAGTAACAATTGCAGAAGGGAGTCATTCATACCATAGATCTTACCTACATCTTGAGGTGAACGGAAATGTCCACCTGCTTTCAGATACGCAGACCAGTTGTGTGAAATTCTGGCAGGAATACCAAAGGCAACAAGCTGATCATAGCCAATATCATTGGGATCAAATACAGAAAGATTCATACCGGCAGCTTTGGCAGAAGCTGCCGGTATCTCACCGCTTTCCGGTTTAAGAGGGACTATATCATCCTGACCAAAACTCTCGTCCCTCCCTACAGGATCAAAATAGCTCAGGCCAAAACGTAGCAATATCAACATCAGGAGCAAAAGCAGGAGGACTATCAGGCCTCTCTGTTCACCCCGGGAGAGGGTCAAAAGGTCCTTCCACATCTTGACTTTTTGAAACAAAATATCAACTATGTCTCAAAAAGTCAAGCAGGCTAAAATTTAAGAAGTCCGATACTATTCAGGAATACTATTGCTATTGCAAGGGGAGCAAGGAATCTGATTACAGGGATAAAGATTCTGAAATAAAAAGCAGGTCTTCCATCTTCTTCCAGTTCGTTACGCACAACAGTCTTACCCAGAACCCATCCTACAAAGATTACCGTGAGTAGTCCTCCCATTGGCAATAATATATTCGAAGATGTTGAATCAAAGAAACCAAAAATGCTACTATTGATTGCACATAGAACTCCAAGGGCAGATATTGAACCAGCTGCAACCCAGGTTGCAACGGTACGCTTCATCTTCAGTTCTTCAACAAAGTAGAGAACGACTACCTCTAGCAATGAAATTGTAGATGTCAGGGCTGTAATCGCAAGCAGGACGAAAAATATCACTGCAAAGAAATACCCACCAACCATCTGGTTGAATATTCCGGGGAAGATTACAAAGACCAGACCGGGACCTTCACTGGGCTCAATCCCGAAGGCAAACACAGCGGGGAAAATAGCCAAACCAACTAAAATCGCAAAGATTGTATCCGCAAGAGAAGTCAATATTGCAGATTGACCAAGCGATTCATTTTTATTAATATAAGATCCGTATGTGGCCATGGCACCCATACCAAGACTAAGTGAAAAAAAGGCCTGACCCAGTGCATTAAGTATGGTACGTCCCTCTACTTTACTAAAATCAGGCTGAAACAAAAATTTAAGTCCTTTTGAAGCCCCTTCAAGAGAAAGCGATTTTCCTATAAGCACCAGCACAATAATAAAAAGCATGGGCATCATCATCTTGCAAGCCTTCTCTATACCGTTTTGAACACCCGCCTTCACGATAACAGCAGTAATCGCCATAAAAGCAAACATAAAAACAATAGGGCGCCAGGACTGACCTGTTGATATATCATAAAATGCCTTGATCTCTTCTGAAGATTTATCAGCAAAGAAGTTACCTGCTGCAGCGATTATATATTCAAGCGTCCAGCCAGAAACCACTGAGTAAAATGCAAGTATCATAAAAGCTGCTGCAACCCCCATTATTCCAATAATAGGCCAACCCGAACCAGGAGCGAGTTTCCTAAATGCCCCGAAAAAATTGGCCTGTGATTTCCGTCCAATAATAAACTCGGACAGCATCACTGGAACCCCAAGAGCTAACACAAAAAACAGATATATAAATAAGAAAGCTGCACCCCCGTTCTCTCCTGTCATATATGGGAAACGCCATATATTGCCCAAACCAATTGCTGAACCTGCAGCTGCAGCGACTATACCAAACTTACTTGAAAAAACGTCGCGTTTATGTTCTTTGTGACTCATTCCCGAATACAATTATTTTGTAAAGTATTTTGATACTTAAATAGAGGTACGAAAATATAATTTTCATTAATATTCTGAAAGCACAAAGCCCGAAATTGTGATTTTTCCTTATGTTTACCCGCACAAAAATAAATAGTTTGTAAGCTTCAATCACTTATCAGGAAATTGCTAAAGTGATATGATTTCCTTATTTTTGTGGCTTGATTAAGAGAATCAAAATTGATTAACAGGATTTACAACAATCATTAAACTATAAACAAAATGGCAATACATTACAAAGAGCTGGGTCTATCAAACACTAAAGAGTTGTTTGCCAAGGCCATTGCCGGCGGTTATGCCATACCGGCATACAACTTCAATAATCTGGAACAGCTACAGGCTATTCTTCAGGCATGTGTTGAAACCAAGTCACCTGTCATCCTGCAAGTATCTTCCGGAGCTCGTAAATATGCCAATGCCACTCTTCTTAGGAACATGGCAAAAGGTGCAACTGAATATGTGAAAGAACTGGGCTACGCAGTACCTATCGTTCTTCACCTTGACCACGGTGATTCATTCGAGCTTTGCAAGGATTGTATTGACAATGGTTTCTCTTCTGTTATGATTGACGGTTCTCACCTTCCTTATGAAGAAAATGTTGCTCTTACAAAGAAAGTTGTTGAGTACGCACACAAATTTGACGTTAGCGTAGAAGGCGAACTTGGAATACTGGCCGGTGTTGAAGATGATGTTGTTGCAGAACACTCAAGCTATACTCGTCCTGAAGAAGTAGAAGACTTTGTAAAGCGTACAGGTGTTGATTCACTTGCTATCTCTATTGGTACTTCTCACGGTGCACACAAATTCAAACCCGAACAATGCACCAGGAACGCTGAAGGTGTATTGGTTCCCCCACCATTAAAGTTTGATATCCTTGAAGAAATCGAAAAGCGCATACCCGGATTCCCGATCGTATTGCACGGTTCTTCTTCTGTTCCGATGGAACACGTAAATACTATCAACCAATATGGTGGTAAGATTGACGCTGCTATCGGTATTCCGGAAGATCAGCTTCGTAAGGCTGCCAAGTCAGCAGTTTGCAAGATCAACATTGACTCAGACGGTCGCCTTGCCATGACTGCTGCAGTTCGCAAGGTTCTTGCTGAAAAGCCAGGTGAATTCGACCCACGTAAATACCTCGGTCCTGCAAGAGATGTACTGAAAGAACTGTACATGCACAAGAATATCAACGTTCTTGGTTCAGCTGGTAAGGCTTAATCCAGAATAAAGATCTAGTAACACAAGAGGCTGCCCCCGAGGGCAGCCTCTCTTTTTTGTCATTTATTGATATCCAATACTGTATAAACACTATCAGAATCTGGCACAAACCCACAGCTAAGCCCAGGATACTTGTAATACCAAGAATTCTTTAGAAAGGATAACCGATAGCAAAGTTGAATGCTACATCGCTCCACTTGTACGAGCGGCTGAAGGGGATCCAATTATGTTCTGCTGTCACTGCAGGGTCATGGATTTTGAATCCGGTATCCAGACGGAATATAAAATAGCTGAAATCGAAGCGGGTACCAAAGCCTGCTCCCACCGCCAGTTGCTTGTAAAACTTATTCCACTCAAAGAGTCCTCCTTCGGGACTACTGTCACTCTTTATACCCCAAATATTACCTGCATCTACAAATAGTGCACCTTCAATCAACCAGAATAGAGGGAAGCGATACTCAAGGTTTGCTTCCAGTTTGATGTCTGCAGTCTGATTGTAAAATCTGGTAGTCTCATCAGAAAAGGTACCGGGTCCAACGGCTCTAACGGGCCAGGCTCTGATACTATTGGCACCTCCCGAGAAGTAACGCTTTTCAAAGGGAAGCACATTCAGATTACCATATGGCAATCCCACACCTGCAAAAAGCCGGTATGTAAGGGATGTATTACGATTAAATGCGTTATGGAAACGTATATCAAAGTCAGTTTTGAAATATTGTGCGTACCTTATGCCAAGGAAAGTGTTATAATCTTCCTCCCCTCCTGAACCCCAGACTGGAGCCATCAGATCCAGAATATTACCGGCCGACTCTGCTGTATACCTGAAATACCAGAAATCCCGGTTACGCTGTGTCAGCTGTTGCTGATTGTATGTATAATTATAGTTGATATTGGCAATAAGGTGGTTCTCGTAACTGTTTCGCAGGAAGGGGTTTTCCTCGATATACTCCAGAAAGCTCTGAGATATCGCAGGTATATCCACCAGATTGAAGTCGATAGGGAATAGTGAGTGGGAACTGAATCTTGAAGATCTCCAGTTGTAACCGAGTCTCGCATTGAATATCGTACGTGTATAGTCTGGTCTGCGCTGGTGATTATATGCCAGGGCTATTGTTGTTTTGGGGTTATACCTTTGTCTGAAACCCTCTATTCTGAAAGGCATAAAGAACTTGGGAAAGACAACAGAGACATCGGAACCAAATTCGATAGTCTTGAAGCTTTCACCGCTACCTCCACGTAACACGACCTGGTTTTCGCGAGCCAGCCTTGTACTGAAGGTAAAGAGTTCTGCACCGTTGAAAAGGTTCTTGTGCTGATATTTCAAACTACCGGCAGCACCCAGATTACCTGAGGAGTTTGTGCCTTCTACCTCAACAGCATAAGATTGATACTTACCCGGAATAAGATGAATTACACAGTCAAGCAGGTAGTTGCCATCCTTGTCTCTCTCACCAGGTCTTTCATAAAAGCGTATACTTATATATTTAAAGATCTGAAGGCCACTCAAAAGAGACTGAGTTCTTTCAACCAAACTGGATCTGTATATATCACCGGGAACAATGTAGTTGCTGTTGGTCAGCACGTTGGGATTGAAATCCAGTTTACCTTCATAGATAATGTGAACTCCGTCATATACCAGGGTGTCGGCTGCAGGAATCCCTACATTATCCTCAAATGACAATTCCTGTGGGTCAATGTCAACATGGAAATACAGGCTATTGATGATATACCTTGCATGGTTACCTTCTGCAGTCCTGCCTGCTGCATTGGCAGCCGGCTTCATAACCACTAGAGTGTCATTAATCCTGTAGTTGCCTACAGTGCTGTCGGCAATGAAATAGATATATTCCTTTGCAAAGTTGTAGTAACCATTATTTCGCAGTGTCTCAGTAATTCTCTCCCTCTCCCTTTCATGCATCTGGGAGGTAAAGCCCCTGCCCCTTCTCATTGAACGGTTAATAGTATCATTCAGAACAAGACTCTCCAAGTTCTTATCTTCAATTTTGTAGTATAGTTCGTTGAGTCTGTATCGTACACCTGAGTTAATATAATACGAGACTTTGGCCTTCTTGTCAGATGGAAATGACAGCTGGTAGTCGACATCCGAGAGATAATAGCCCCTATTGTTAAGGAAGAGTTTGATCTGTTCGGCAGATCTGTCAACCAGTGTTGAATCAAAAATTACCGGAGCCTCACCAATGTTCTTCAACCATCTGTTAATACCTTTGGAGTCATCGCGGCCCGATAGATTATATAATCCAAGGTGAAACTTCCAGAAACCGAGGGTTCGGAGATTTTCCTGTTGACGCAGATAAGGCTTCAGGTCGGAACGCTTTATATCACGTGCATCGCTGTATATTTGAACTCTGGATAAAAGACGCTCATTCTCGGCAACATATTTTGTGGTGCTGCACGATGCAAGCAACACAATTATAGTTACTGCCAGTCCCGCACTACGCATAAAAGCGGCCACTCTCCTGTTCATTCCAAAACTATTATAACGGCTTTTTAGTTACATTTGCAAATTAAGGTAAAATATTTGGAGCATGCTAAGCCAGAGACAGAAGAAACTGATAGCCTCAATGGCTAACAAGAAATTCCGTGACGAGTACAAGCTATTTTTGGCCGAGGGACCAAAAATAGTTTCCGATCTAATTGTATCCGGCATGAAGCCCAGGCTGATCTGTGCTGCCCCTGGCAAGGAACTTCCTAAAATTCTGATTCATTTTGAAATTATCGAGATCAGTCAAAAGGAATTGGACTCCATTTCTTTCCAGATAACTCCCCAGCAGG
>Ga0209510_1000215_pt1 | contig 85259 bp, 64 predicted proteins | sample BiotimSIPDNA_FD_185749 | JGI IMG/M metagenome (GOLD analysis project Ga0209510, IMG submission 185749) | Anaerobic biogas reactor microbial communites from Washington, USA - Biogas_R1 time_0 SIP DNA (SPAdes) (version 2) | ecosystem: Engineered > Bioreactor > Anaerobic > Unclassified | place...
AAAAACTTTTTCATCTTGAACATCGTTTATTTAGTTAAAATTGTTGTCCTATTACAAAGTGGAACTGACTTCTATCTTCAGGATTGTCAGCATCAAACCCATAACCCCAGTCGATACCGAGCATACCCACGATGGGCAGTAATACCCTCACACCCGCTCCTGCAGAGCGCTTGATATGAAAGGGGTTGAAATTGCGGATATCCGACCAGCAATTACCTCCTTCGAGAAATAACAGCGCATAAATAGTGGAGTTCGGTTGCATTATCACGGGATATCTGAGCTCGACAGTGAACTTGTCGTATACGTTACCCGCATAGGCGTTACCTATGTATGGTGTGAGGGAGTAATTTTCATATCCTCTAAGGCCGATGACCTCGGAGCCGTAAGTATTGTAACCCGACATACCATCTCCGCCGAGTATAAAGCCCTCGAACGGAGAATAGCCGTAATTTTTGTTGTAAAAGCCCAAATAACCGAACTGCGCTCTTGTCATCAACACAAGATCACCTACTAGTCTGGTAAAGAGTGATCCCCTGAAGGTCCACTTATGATACTCTATCCACTTATAGTGATCTTGAACTGACATGCTACTATAATCCTTATGACGATTGGCTCCAATAAGCGAAAATGGAGGAGTAAGCTGTATGGAGAATGACAAGTCAGCACCGCTGCGCGGATAAATCGACTGGTCTGTGGAATTACGGGTCAAAGTTGTAGTCCAGCTTATATTATGCGAAATACCGGTATCGAAAATAAAATTGTACCTCCAGTCTTGGAGGCGGTATGATTGCCATCCGAGTTGATTGTAAAGCACAAAGTAGTTGTCAGGCCATTTAAGGCGTGTGCCTAATCCGACTGCTGCACCAAAAATCTCCATATATTCGTCATCATTGAGTACCTGATAGTAGTAGGTGGCGTAGGAATTAGTCTGACGTGTAAAATACGCTGAAATGTTAAGCGAGGTCGGCTTCTTGCCGGTAAGCCAGGGCTCGACGAAACTTGCCGTGAATGCAGTATAGTATGAACCGTTGGTCTGGAATCTGACGGCCAGCTGCTGGGCATCACCCAGGGGAACAGGCCTCCATGCCTCTTTTTTAAAGAAATTGGAGGTAGAAAAATTATTGAAACTCACACCCAGAGTTCCTACAAATGTATTGTTGCCCCATCCTCCGGAGAGCTCCAGCTGACTGTTGGCCTTTTCCTCTACATTGTATGTTATATCTACAGTGTTGTTCATAGGATTTGGAATCAATGCATAACCCTTCGCAGGGTCAGCTGCATACTCTGCATCAAAATGGCCCATAGAGGCTATTTCACGTACAGAACGTTCAAAGTCAGTCTGGCGGAAGAGATAGCCGGGACGAGTAAACACAGCCCTGCGCACCACGTTTTCGTTGGTGATTGTATTGCCATTGATGATGATATTGTTGAATGTGGCCGGCTTACCCTCAATCATACGCATCTCTACATCAACCGAGTCACCATCAATTGTAAGTTCCACCGGAGTGACATTAAAGAAGAGGTATCCCTGATCACGATAGAGCTTTGAAATTGTCAGGTCATTCTCCTTGTCACCGCCGAAAAGGCGTTTTTCCATTGTCACCACATCATAAATGGAGCCCTTTTCTATACGTAGTATGGAGTTGAGCTGCTCCTCAGTGTACTCGGAGTTTCCTGTCCAGGTGATATCCCTGAAATAATATCTCTTTCCTTGGTCAATGACAAAATGAATGCCTAGCCTGCCCTCCTCTATCTCATAAATCGAATCACGGACAATTCTTGCATCACGAAAACCGGCCTCATTGAATGCGTCGATAAGGGACTGTTTATCGTTTTCGTACTCATCCTCATTGAATTTTTTGGATGAGAAGAGGTTATACCATTTGGAATCCTTGGTCTTCTTCATCGACCTGTCGAGCTTAAATTTAGTAAGCTCGTCATTGCCTTCATAAGTGATGGTCCTCACCTTGACTTTCTTGCCTCTCTCTATATCGAAGGTGACTGATACGGCATTATTGATGATAGAGTCAACCTGCTGAATCACATTGACCTTGGCATTGTTAAAACCTTTCTCTTTAAAATATCTCTTAATAACATTTGTAGAGGTGGAAATCACATAATCAGAAAGCTCACCTCCCCTTTTTAGCGAGAGTCGATCCCTAAGCTCGTCACGGTCTGAGTTCCTGATACCCCTAAAATCCCATCTGATAACTCTGGGGCGTTCTGTAACCTTTAATACAAGATAAGCGGTATCACGTGATGCCGAAAGCGAGTCAACATAGAGTCCGACTGTGGAGAATGCTCTCTGAAGCCATATTCTCTTGAGTGCTGCCGAAACATCCGCGCCGGGAATCTGAACATTGTCACCCTCGTGAATGCCAAGCACTGAAAGCACCTGCTCTGCCCTTCGGGATTTGAGACCATCTATAGTGACGCCTCCCACCGTATAAGTTCTTGGACTTGAATAATCTATCTCCACACCCTTTCCTGAAACAACTTCCTGCGCCGACACAACAGCACAGGGAAGCAGGAAAAGCAGGATTAGAATCAGCCTAATGTGTCTCATCAAACAGCAAGTAATAAGTCTGCAAAGATAACCTTTTATTTTAGTTTGCCAAAGCGCCGCTGCCTGTTGTTGAAGCTTTCCAGCGCCTTATCAAAATCATTTTTGCGAAAATCAGGCCAAAGAACTTCCGTGAAGTATAACTCAGTGTAGGCAGCCTGCCACAACATATAATTACTGATGCGCTGCTCGCCGCTTGTACGTATGATAAGATCGGGATCAGGAATACCATCAGTATTGAGTAACCCTGTGAATAAGTCTTGATCAAGAAAAGGTATTGGTTGCCCCTCATTGGTGGCATTTACACACATTTCACCATATCTACGCGCCGCTTCGAGGATATCCCATCTGCCACTATAGCTCAACATAATTATCAGGTCGAGTGACGAGTTAGAGATGGTCTCCGCCTCAACCTCCTCTACAAGAGCAACCAGATCGTCCGGAAGCTGCTCTCTGTTACCGACAATGCGCAATCTGATCTCATATTTGGCAAAAGTTTGCCTCTCATTAAGCACTGCCTTGGTCATCAAATCCATAAGCCCTGACACTTCATCATCCGGTCGTCCCCAGTTCTCCTCGGAAAAAGCAAAGAGACTCAAATACCTAATGCCTTTCTCTCTTGCATACTCAACAACAGTTTTTACGCTCTCCACTCCGGCATTGTGACCGAAGAGGCGGTCATGGCCCTTACTGCAGGCCCACCGACCATTACCGTCCATTATTATTGATACGTGTGTTGGGATATTTGTGATTTCAGATGTCATTGCGTTTATCTTCGCCCCAAAGGAGCTTGTCTTGTATAGCTTTAATAAAATTATTGTCAAAAAGGGAGATATAACCAAAAGGAAATTCACCTCGGGTAATCCATGCCGATCCTCCGGAAGGGAGCGTGAATGAGCGGTTATCCATTGTTACTATCGCAGGTAAGTCCCTCGATGAGAGAGTAAGCTCCAGTATGGAGGTAATCGGAGCCACCAGTGGGCGCACATTGAGGTTATGAGGTGCTATCGGAGCGATAATGAGCACAGGAGAGTCGGGCATTACTATCGGTCCGCCAACACTTAGGGAATAGGCCGTACTGCCTGTTGGAGTAGCTATCACTATGCCATCTGCACGATAAAGAGGCAATGGCCTGCCGTCAATCTTGATGCTTATGGAGAGCATTGCAGGACCCTGGCGGTGAATCGAAATCTCATTCATCGCATAGGGATAAAACCCTTCCGGCACCGAGTCGCAATCAATCTTGAGAAGATCACGCTGTTCCAGCGAGTAGCGTCCCTCCAGCAGATCATCTATCCACAAGGGGGGCTCACTCCCTACCTTTGCAGTAGTAAGAAAGCCCAGTCGGCCAAAGTTGATGCCTGCAACCGGTATTCCTCTGTCCCTGACATACGTGACCGAAGAGAGGAAGGTACCGTCACCACCAAGGGAAAGAAAAAGATTTACATCTTCAGGAAGATCTTCACTTGAGGTAAAGATCTCACCATGAGGCAATTTCAGACCCTTTTCCAAAAGTTGCTCAACAAAAGGCGCATACCATACGAAACTCACTTTTCTAGAGGAAAGCACATCCAGCAAAAGAGTAAACTGATCAAGGTGTCCTATCCTGACCTCTCTTCCCAAAATGGCAATCTTAGTACTCTGTTTCATTTATAACGCTAAATTTGTCAAAATTATGTATTTTTGTAAATATGACAAAATTAAGTGTAAATATCAACAAGATTGCAACTGTCCGTAATGCACGCGGCGGAAATCTTCCCGATGTGGTGAAAGCGGCCATCAATTGCGAGAAGTTTGGTGCTCAAGGCATCACCGTTCACCCCAGACCTGACGAAAGGCACATCAGATACAGCGATGTGCGTCAACTAAAACCGGTACTTACCACCGAATTCAATATCGAAGGTAACCCTATCTCCTCTTTCATTGACCTTGTAATGGAAATTCGACCTGCACAGGTTACACTTGTGCCTGATGCCGAAGATGTCCTTACTTCCAATGCCGGATGGGATACAAAACGCAACCTGAACTACCTGAAGAAAATTTGCAAACAATTCAATGATGCCGGTATCCGCACCTCCATCTTCATAGATCCCGTTATTGAGATGATACAGTATGCAGCCGAGACCGGCTGTAACCGTGTTGAACTCTATACTGAAGCCTATGCAACAGGCTATTCCGCCGGACGCGAAAAGGCTATTGAACCCTATGTGAAAGCGGCCGAAGAGGCCACCCGCCTCGGTTTGGGTCTTAACGCCGGCCACGACCTTAATCTGGAAAATCTCCGCTATTTGCGTCAGATGATTCCCAACCTGCTTGAGGTTTCAATAGGTCATGCTCTTATCAGCGATGCTCTCTACCTTGGACTTGAAAATACAATTGCAGCATATTTGGAGCAATTGTCCGATTTTTAACTATATTTGCATGATATTTGCTCTTGCAAAGCAAATCATATAAAAGAATATAAATCACGTTTTTTAAAGATTTTTTATGGAAAATAACGTTCAATCATCCTGCGGAAACAAGACTCCGATAATCCTCAGCGTTCTCGCTCTCATTATGGCCATAGTTGTGCTGGTATTTCAATTTATAGGTGAAAAGGGTCCCAAGGTTACCATTCCTGAAGGTAATTCAGAAGTGACAGCCGAGAGAGGTGACATAGTTTTTGTTCGTATGGATACTCTTATCATGCAATATGATATGGCAAGCGACCTCTCATCTACTTTCCAGGCAGAGGCTCAGGCAGTTCAAGACGACCTCAACAAAAGGGGAAGAAAGCTAGAAAGCGATATGAAAAGTTTTGAAAACCAGTACCAGAAAGGTCTTCTCACCCGCTCAAATGCCGAGCAGCAGCAGAATGCTCTTCTCAAACGCCAGCAGGACCTCCAGAATCTTGCCAATCAGAAACAGCTTGAACTCCAGGAGAAAGAATATGTGATGAACAACCAGATAATCTACGCTATCAAGACCTATCTTGAGGAGTACAATAAAGTACGCGGCTACGCAGCAATTCTCACCACCACTGATGTAACCAACACCATAATCGTAGGCAATGTAGCACTCGACATTACTCAGGAAGTGGTTGAAGGCCTAAACGCCGAATACATCAAGGTAAGGAATAAAAACTAAATTATACCGGACAATACATTGCCGTATCAGCCCAGTATAACAGACTGACTGATGCGGCAATTTTCATAAGCAGGCCATTATTCATCTATTATGAATGCAATAACACGAACCGCATTTGATTTCTCAGGACAAACCTCAAAATATGTCGGTAAGGTGAGGGATGTCTATTTCATTGCAGACAAATACCTCGTCATGGTGGCTACAGACAGGATTTCTGCCTTTGATGTAGTTCTCCCCAAGGGTATTCCTTACAAAGGACAGGTGCTTAATCAGATTGCCTCATCTTTCCTCGACCAAACTTCTGACATTGTCAAAAACTGGAAAATCGCATCTCCCGACCCTATGGTTACCATAGGTTATAAGTGCGATCCGCTCCCTATAGAGATGATTGTACGTGGATACCTTACCGGAAGTTCCTGGAGAAGTTACAAATCGGGAGAGAGAATGATATGCGGCGTTCATATTCCCGAAGGAATGAGGGAACACCAGAAATTTGAGCATCCCATCATCACTCCCACTACCAAAGCCGAAATAGGAGAACACGATCAGGATATCAGTAAAGAGGAGATCATAAGCCGAGGACTCGTATCTCGCGAGGATTATGAAGAACTCGAACGCATTTCCCTGACTCTCTATAAAAGGGGTTGCGAAATTGCAGCCTCACGCGGGCTTATACTGGTAGACACCAAATATGAGTTCGGTAAAAAGGATGGTGAAATCTATCTAATAGATGAAATACACACCCCGGACTCCTCAAGATATTTCTATGCGGACTCCTATCAGAAACTCTTCGACCAAGGAAAGCAGCAAAGGCAACTCTCCAAAGAATTCGTAAGAGAGTGGCTTATGGAGAATGGCTTCAGCGGACAACCTGGCCAGGTCGTTCCTGAAATGACTCCGGAACGGGTTGGTACGATTTCTGATAGATATATTGAACTATATGAAAAGATCACCGGTAAAGAGTTCTCTAAAATGAGCTACGATGAGATCTACGAAAGAATAGAGGAGAACATCAAAAACATGCTCGCAAGACTTCCCTTATGAACAGAATCTTAATAACAACCCTCCTGGCTCTGCTCTTTCTCCCTATGGGAGCGCAGAACACATTACCTCCCCAAATCACTATTTCCACTGAAAAGGTCAACATTGGCGGCGCCATCTACCTTATACATAAAGTGGAGCAGGGAGAGACTATCTACTCACTCTGCAGAGCATATCAGGTGGACTCCGAAGAACTGTTCAAAGCCAATCCCCAGCTCAAAGAGGGACTTAAAGCGGGCAAAATCATCTATATTCCCACATCAGCCAAAGCCGAGTTTTCTAAACCCGATGCTCCGATACAACCTATTGAAGAGCCACAAAAGGGCATAGAAGAGGAATCCGAGAGTGTAGAGCAGGAAGTATCCGAAAAGGATTACATTAAACATAAGGTCAAACTCTTCGAAACCCTCCACTCCATATCCAGAAAATATGGTGTGTCGGCACGGGAAATAGTGGAGTTCAACGGACTTGAGAACACACATATCTACTTCAGACAGATACTCCGCATTCCAATCAAAAAGGAAGTGGAAGAGCCGGAAGATGAGCTCGAAAATGATGAAAACGGCACAGAAGAGAATACTGAAATCATACCCGAAGACGTTCTATTCGAAGAGATGAGCGAAACTGAAGCTCTCGCTAAAATAGAGCTGCTCAAGAGTACACCCCACTTTGACAGAGCAAATCCTATAAAAATCGCTCTTATACTCCCCTTCGACACACATTCTGCCAAGCCATCCACCAACTATCTGGATTTTTACAGCGGAGCTTTGATGGCAGTGGAAAAGGCCAAAGAGGCCGGCATACACATAGCACTCAATACTATAGACATCACAACATACTCCTGGACAGGAGAACTATTCCAAAATAATTTGATAAGGGATTGCGATTTGGTGGTAGGCCATATCGATGCAAAGCAAATCAACGCTTTCACTGACTATTGCAACTCCAACAGGATACCCTTTGTATCCCCGCTCGACCAACAAACAGACTCTCTAGCACTGAACAACCGCTATTTCTTTCAAATGCCCGTGACGACAACTACCCAGATAACCAATCTGATTGACAGGATAAAACTCAACAACAATTCCAGGCTGACACTATTCTCTGACGCATCAGGCAGCGAGGAACCCTACAGACGTAGCATATTGGCTGCAATTGATTCGGCCGGACTCCCCTGCAATGAGATTAGATACCATATTGTCAGCGGCAGGACCATAATAGATTCACTCCTGGCCACAATGAGTCCGGATATGGAACACCACATTGCCGTGGCTTCAGAGCAGGAAGCCTTTGCTTCGGATGTGATAAGAAATATGGGGGTTCTCAAGTTTAACGGTTATAACATTAAAGTCTACTGTTCCAACAGAGTCAGGAATTTCGAGACTATTGAAGGAGTTCTTCTGCACGAGGTCAACACCCATCTCTCCACCAATTATTATGTCGATTACAGTGACAAGGCCACAAAGGAATTCATCCTAGGCTACCGCGCTCTTTTTAAAACAGAGCCTACCCCATTTGCCTTTCACGGATATGACACATTCCTCTATTTTATCACGATAATTAATGATTTAGGCAAGGATTTCCCCCAGTTAATTTATTATTGCCCTATGAATATGCTCCAGAATGATATTCATTTCCGCAGGACCGGACCTAACGGAGGATTTGTAAATATTGAAAGCAGGGATGTGGAGTACACACCCGACAGGAGGATCACCGTCAGATAGGACGGCATTTATTTTTCAGCCATATCGCCTCTTCATCATTTAGATGGGGGGCGATTTTTTCATATACCCTACGGTGGTAATTGTTGAGCCACTGCGCACATTCATCTCCCAGTTGTTCACGATCTATACATGAGGTAGCAATTGGCACCAGCGTAAGCGTTTCGAACCTATAAAAGGTGCCGAACTCATTCTCCGTAAAGGACTCCACCACAAGTACGTTTTCGGTGCGAATTCCATATTCTCCCTCAATATAAATCGCCGGTTCGTTTGACTGCACCATTCCCGGGAGTAGAGCTACTCCACTATCTCTATCCATACGTATGTTTTGAGGACCTTCATGTACGCAGAGGTAATGACCTATTCCATGACCGGTACCATGGAAAAAGAGTCTGCCGAGAGAGATCAATGGCTGTCGCGCAAGGATATCGAGCTGATATCCGGTAGTCCCTTTGACAAAGGATACCATCGAAAGCTGTATCATACCCTTTAGCACCGCAGTATAATCCGCAATCTGGCTTGAATTAAGATCTGAAAGAGGTATGGTGCGTGTAGTATCAGTGGTACCAAAGGGATATTGTGCGCCCGTATCCATCAGTAGAAATCCCTGAGCTGTAACCACCGCCGCTTCTTCATCAGAAGTGGCACTGTAATGCGCTGAGGCAGCGTTTGCATTGAAAGCCACGATAGGTTCGAAGCTCTCACCACGATAGTCCGGGCTTTCACGACGATATGCGATTAACTTCTGAGCGATGGAATATTCATTAAGAGTACCGCTTGCAATGTTATCTTCGATATATTTGAGTATTCTGCACCAAGCAATGCCATCTAAGAGATTTGCCTTGCGGAAACCCTCCATCTCAATGGGATTCTTAATACTCTTGCGATACGCAACCTCACCTTCGTGTCTGGCTTCATAGCCAAAGTGTTTCGCATCGGCAAAAATGGATTCCAGACGCATAGAAGTGGAGGAAGCAGGTGATAAGAAATAAATTGACTCGTCTAAGGCCATTTCTCCGCAAATATCGTAGAATGAGGCATAGGGTAGTATTTCCACTTGTTGGGATGTAAGATATTCCAAGGCTGCCTCTTCAAATGCCTCTTTGCAGGCAAAAAGCAAGATCTTATCACGAAATACCATCGCATAGGAGAGCGCCACCGGATTGTAGTCAATATCGCTTCCTCGGATGTTGCAGAGCCACATTATATCGTCACATCGTGTCAATATGCGGCAGATTTGACGATCGGCCGGATCTCCGGAAAAGACCATTTCCCTTTTAGCCGCAACGGAGAGTCCCGAATAGGACTCCGGATGCAAAATTACCCGCCTGAAATAGAGCGGTTCGCGTTCCGGAAGAATTTCGTCAAAAGGGTCTGCAATCCCAACTACCCGCGCATTCAGTTTTTTATTGTAGGACTCATATTCGGCAGCAGAAATGAGCGCCCCGTCAAGCAATATTCTACACCCATCATCAAAACGTGCATTTAGCCACGAAACTATGTCAGGCACACCCTCAATTCCCATTTTCATGAGGTCAATTCCCGAACCCTGAAGCTGAGCCTCAGCCTGGATGAAATATCGGGAGTCGGTCCAAAGGGCCGCCTCCGAAAGTGTTATTACAAGAGTGCCGGCAGAGCCATCAAATCCGCTAAAAATTGCACGGATACAGAAATGTTTCTGCACATATTCCCCAAAATGAGGATCGTTGGAAGGGATAATGATTGCATCCGCTCTTTCGGCGGAAAGATATGCTCGTACTCTTGTCAGCATAATAACTCTATTCTAGAAGTGAAGCGGGATCGAGATTGTTTTTCTCTATATCCTTGAAATAGTTTACAGTACCCACTTTTAGTTCCACTGTTGCAGCGTCATCGCATACAATAATGCCTTTGCGATGCATCTGGAGCACTGAAATAGTCCAAATATGGTTGATAGAACCCTCAACTGCGTGGTAGAGAGCCCTTGCCTTATTATGTCCATTTACAAGGATGAGTACCTCTTCTGAGTCCATAATGGTGCCCACACCCACTGTAAGTGCTGTTTTGGGTACTTTATTGATGTCGTGGCCAAAAAAGCGGGAATTGGCAATGATGGTGTCAGTGGTGAGGGACTTTACACGTGTACGTGAAGTAAGCGAGGAGCCAGGCTCATTGAAAGCAATGTGGCCATCTGCACCGATACCGCCCATAAAGAGTTTGATGCCACCGTAAGAGACAATTTTCTTCTCATAATCCTCACACTCTTTTTGGAGATCTTCAGCATTGCCGTTTAGAATATTTACATTCTCTTCTGGAATATCGATATGAGAAAAGAAATTGGTCCACATAAAGGTTTTGTAGCTTTCGGAATGATCCTCAGGAATGCCGATATATTCGTCCATATTGAAGGTTACAACATTTTTGAATGACACCTTGCCTATATTGTGGAGATGAATCAGCTCCTTGTAGGTGCCCAGTGGGGTTGATCCGGTGGGAAGGCCCAGCACGAAAGGACGTTCCGCCGTGGGTGCAAAATCATTGATTTTCTTCGTAATGTAGGCGGCAGCCCACTGCGACATCTTTCCGTAAGATTCTTGGATGATTAGTCTCATGGTTATTAATGTTTTTATATATTATTACTATTTTATTCGGATTGCAGGAGGACACGTGCGTTGGCAAGTGCTTCTTCGGTAAGTTTTGAACCGCTCAGCATACGGGCAATCTCCCTGACACGTTCCTCTCCTTCTATATATTTTATTTGGGTACGGGGTTCGTCGCCCTCCTCAAAAGTTTTATAAACCAAATAGTGAGCGGAGCCTTTACTGGCCACCTGTGGTAAGTGCGTAATAGCGAATATTTGCATATTTCGTCCCATATCCACTATTTTGCGTCCCATCTTATCGGCAATACTTCCTGAAACTCCGGCATCTATTTCATCAAAAATCATTGTCGGCATACCGATATATTGAGCCATCAGTCCCTTTATAACCAACATTATCCTCGAAAGTTCACCTCCCGATGCACACCTTGAGAGCTCCCTAAGCTCACCGCCGTTGGCGGAAAAGAGGAAAACAGCTCCCTCGCGATCCACTTGCACTGAGAAAAGCGCAAAAGGCATCTCCAAAGCCCTGACAGACTCTTCTATCTCCTGTGAGAGCAACGGAGCTGCCTGAGAACGTTGATTAAAAATAGCCTCTGCACGAGCATCACAGCTGCTTTTTAGCGCATCTCTACGCTTTTCGGCTGCCTCCTTCTCCAAAGAGAGATCCAGGGACTTCTCCAATTGCGCTCCGATTGACTCTCTGATGGATATCAACTCACCGATACTACCCACAGCGTGCTTGCGCATAAGGTCATAAAGCACGGAAAGGCGTTCATCTACCATCTGAAGACGCTGGGGAGAGGTGATCACTGAGCCACCCCTGACCGAAATCTCGCTCTCTATATCCTTAAGCTCGATCCGGGATGAAGAGATGCGCTCTGCGAGAGGTCCGAACTCAGTTATGAAAGAAGAGAGCCTTTGCAATAGTGACTCTATCTCCTTTAAGCGTGAAGACATACTGCCCTCCTCCCCTTCGAAGAGGAACTCCATTCGGGAAATGCTTTGCAATATCTCTTCGCTATTTGCCAACTGCGCTTGCTCTGCCTCAAGTTCTTCCAGTTCACCTTCTACAAGAGAAGCGCTCTCCAACTGTGCATATTGATACTCCAGATAGTCACGCGTCCTGGCTGCCTCCGCTATTTTCTGCTCGAGTTCGGAGATTTCACGACATGCATTCAGGTATTCCGCGTATTCTGCTTCGTACTCGCTGACCTGGAGAGTCAATCCAGCAAAATGATCCAAGATCGACGTTTGGAATTCGGCCCGGGATAGAAGCAGATGCTGATGCTGAGAGTGAATGTCGACAAGAGATTCCGAGAAATTTTTCATATTCTCCAAAGTGGTCGGCTCATCGTCAATAAATATGCGTGAACGACCTCCAGGAGAGATTACCCTCCTTAGGATGCATTCCCTACCATCTTCGAGGGTAAAAATAGCCTCTACCACGCAATTGCGTGTACGGTCTTTGAGTGTGGAGTTATCAGATCGGCCACCAAGCACAAGTGATAGTGCCCCTAATAAGATTGATTTACCTGCGCCCGTCTCACCGGTAATGATAACCAAATTGTCCGGAAAGGTAATATCCAAACAATCGATCAAGGCATAGTTCTGTATTGTCAATCTACTGAGCATACGGATCCTCTATGCTGGAGCGGTAATGTTATTCTTCCGCCTTACGGTAGTAGATCTGGTTTTCCTCAAACTCGTTAATAGCAACGAGAGTGGGCTTAGGCTGAACTTCGTAATACTTGGAGATTTCCGCTTGCTCTTTGTTTTCGAAGGTCTCTTCCAAAGCGTCTGCATCACTCTTGAACTGTGCGAGCTTTTCGCTAAGTTCCTTTTTGACTGCAGCAGCAATTTGGTTGGACCTGATGGATATAATCTTAACTGACTCGTAGATGTTTCCTGTAGGCTCTGCGAGTTTGGTGAGATTACGGGTTTCCGTGTTGTTGCTTATAGGTTTAGTATTGCTCATTATAGTTATTGTTATTAATTATTTTCTTCAGGGGAATCCTTCTTGAGGATTTTCTGTGCCTTGGAATAGAGTCCGTCCAGCTCCTTGCGATATTGTGATTCCGGATATTCGCTGACAATATTGAAATATTCATCTACAAATGTCAGGTAACGCTCACGCTGTTTTTCAGGGACACTCATTGAAGCATATTTGTATGCCGACATTGCCGTATAATAGAGTATCTCTTCACGGTAACGGTTATCAGCATTCTCCTTAAGAACATTTTTTAAAGCATAATGGGCTGCCAGATAATCTTCCATATGGTAATAGAGGTAAGCAGATTTATAGGACTTGAGTTCCAGACGACCGTTAAGTTCATCCGCCATCTCATGACATTTGGCTATATACTCCGACTGTGGATTCTCAACCACAAATTCGTGGATGGCGCCGAGAGCCTTGTAGGTCGGGCGCTGGTCAAGTTCATAACGATAGGTTCCCTTGTAAAGACAATCCAGACGATAAAACTTGGCCTTCTCTGTAAAAGGACTGAGAGGGTAAACGCTTATAAACTGATTAAAATTGCTCTCAGCGGTCATATAGTCACCGTAATAGTAATTGCTCAAGCCCCAGTAATATTGTACAGTATCATCCTGGGGCGTACCATTTGTAGCAATGGTCAGCGATTCAAAGAGCTCTGCCGCCTTGAGATATTTCTTGGCTTCAAACATTTCAAAGGCCAGCGCATATTTGGCAGAGACATCATTACCATGCAGTATGGCATCGTACTGCGATTTACATGCAGTAAGACCGATAATTGCCAAAGAAATAAAAACCAGGATATGTCTGTACTTTTTTATCATATGATTATTTATTTTCCAAAATAAATTTTTCAGCATCAAGGGCCGCCTTACAGCCACTGGCTGCAGCAGTAATTGCCTGACGGTAATTAGGGTCCTGCACATCTCCGGCAGCAAAAACGCCGGAAACATTAGTCTTAGAGGAACGTCCGTCTGTAACAATATAACCATTTTCATCAGTAGTAATCCACTCTTTGAAGAGATCCGAATTGGGATGATGGCCAATAGCCAAGAAAAAGCCATCGATAGCCTTTTCATACACTACCCCATCCTTACGGAAAAGGCGCATTCCTGTCACACCCATATCATCTCCAAGTACCTCCTGCGTATTGGAGTTCCAAAGAACTTCGATATTATCGGTAGCAGCGATCCTTTCCTGCATAGCTTTTGATGCTCTGAAAACATCTCTTCTCACTACCATATAGACCTTTTTGCAAAGGGAAGCCAGGTAAAGAGCCTCTTCACAGGCGGTATCTCCACCTCCCACTACTGCTACCGTCTTACCACGATAGAAAAATCCATCACAAGTTGCACAGGCAGAAACACCCATTCCTCTGAACTTACTCTCCGAAGGCAAACCAAGATATCTCGCAGTAGCACCTGTGGCTATAATCAAAGTCTCTGCCTCTAAAACCTTTTCATCATCTATGGTGACCTTAAAAGGCCTTTCAGACAAATCAGCCTCTGTTACCATACCATATCTAATATCAGTACCCAAACGCTCGGCCTGAGCACGCAGATCAGCCATCATCTGGTTGCCAGAAACGCCTTCTGGATAACCGGGAAAATTTTCAACTTCAGTAGTAGTGGTAAGTTGTCCGCCGGGCTGCATCCCCTCATAGACTACGGGCTGCAAAGCTGCTCTGGATGCATAAATCGCAGCAGTAAACCCTGCAGGCCCACTACCTATAATAAGACACTTTATTCTTTCGTTATTCATAAAAACATTATCCTAATCGGTTTAAACTGCAAAGTTACGATTTTTTCTTTTGGCAATCGCATCTTTGATATAAAATTCCAACCTCAATTCCCATACCAAGACCATTGACATAGCCCATCTTATCAGCAACATAATCCATCCAATTGCTCCAACTGCAGTAAGTAATATCAAATCTTCGAGGTTACTGTGTGAAATACAAATATGGGTGTTAATGAGCAGCACATCGCGACGTCCCAGTTTGCCACGTGCTATTTCATCCAACATAGCCGCGGCACCATAAGCCAGGCCGATGACATTTGCCACTATCCAAAGGAAAGCTGTTCTGGGTGGAAGTCCGAAAAAAAGCATCAGCGGCTTTAGCAGCTTCGATATCATCTTCATCACACCGAATTCAGAAAGAAGTCGCTGGACAATATTAAGGGTATAGATAATAACGGTTATCAGAAACACCAGTTTAAATGTAGACCAAAGCCAGTCAAGCAAAGTAGGCCAAAAGGCAAGCTGTTCCTGCGCTGCAGCAGCTGTAATCACTTCCCCACTTCCCACAGGCAATATAATGTTTAGTAGCCAACCAAGAAAGAGAGCGCTCGCTGTTCTAATAATTACCATCCTCGTCCCAGAAACACCTGTCTTTTTAAGTACCGCTGTTTCCAATATCATGGAGTGCGAACAAAGTACCATCGTACATAGAATTGTCAGTTCACGAGCATCCAGCGCCAAAGTACTCATTACCGCCATAGCAGAATAAACATTGATAAGGTATCCCGACAGGTAGGCCAGTGATGCCGACCCTGGCAGGCCGAAATGGCGAAAAACTGGACTTACGGCATCAGAGATATAGGGCAGGATATTGAAGTACTTAAGCAACATCATCGCAAAAGAGATGCCCACAGTAATTTTTAAAATCCAGATACAGGTCTTGGTAGTGGTAGGAAGGACCTCTTTAACACAAGAGATAATCCTCTGCTTGGTTTCAGGTTTCATTTGTGGATTTGATCTTGCTGCCATATTTCTTGTCAACGAAGTGTAGCAGACGTTTTGGAACAATTGGCAATATCGGCAATGCTATCCAGTTTATAAGACCTGGCATCACATTAGCTCTACCACGAAAAGTAGCTTTGAGAGCCTTGCGGGCAGCTTCTTCAGCAGATATCATAATACCCAAACGGAATGCTCTCTTACGCATATCCTCCTCCAGGGGAAAGAGATTGGTTGAGACAGCACCAAAATAGGCGGTAGTTACTGAAACTCCGCTCCCCATCAATTCGATTCTCAGAGAACGAGAAAAGGATTTGATAAAACGCTTGGTAGCAGAATATACAGAGAGCACAGGATATGGCATCCAGCTGCAAAGCGAGGAAATATTGAGTATATAACCGTATCCTTGCTCCTTCATCCCGCGAGCAAATAGGTGGCAAAGTTGCACCAATGTGAGATTGTGCAGCACCATAACCCTGGAGATTTCTTCCTGAGAATAATCAAGGAAGCTCCCGTAAGGCAGAACGCCGGCATTATTGATCAGTATATCCACCCTGCGCTCCCCTACTTTCTCCGCTATGAAAGTGACAGCTCCCTCACAAGCCAGATCAACTCCTAATGCAAGCACATCGGGTTTACGCCCTGAAAGAGTTTTGTCAAGGGACTCCAGCTCCGTTCGCACCTCATCGGCAAATTGCTGATTTATGTCGATTACAATCAAATTATGCCCGAGAGCGTAGAGCTGTCGGGCATATTCTCTCCCCATACCGGACCATGTTCCGGTGATAAGGGCGTAACCTTCTGTAACAGCGGCCTTTCTTTTCATGACCGCAAAGGTATTAAAAAATTAATAATTAGACTTCCTTACCTCGAAATAGGCCTGAGCGTGTTTACAAGCGGGGCACTCTACGGGAGCCTTCTTTCCCTTGTAAACAAATCCGCAATTGCGGCACTGCCATTCTATCTCTCCCTCTTTCTCAAACACCTTACCTGCTTTAACATTGGCTAAAAGTCTCAGGTAGCGCTCCTCATGAGCCTTTTCAGCAATGGCAATATTCCTGAATGTAGCAGCAATTTCGGGAAATCCTTCCTCTTCTGCCACTTTTGCAAACTCGGGATAAAGCATAGACCACTCTTCATTCTCGCCCTCGGCTGCTGCCTTTAGGTTCTCTGCCGTAGTAGAGATTACACCTGCGGGAAATGAAGCGTTGACTTCCACCATACCGCCTTCAAGATATTTAAAAAAGGTCTCAGCGTGCTCCTTCTCCTGCTCTGCCGTCTCGGCGAAGATAGCTGCAATCTGCTCATAGCCCTCTTTCTTTGCCTTGCTTGCAAAGAAAACGTATCTGTTGCGTGCCTGTGATTCGCCTGCAAATGATTGGAGCAGGTTTTTTTCTGTCTTTGTTCCTTTTAATGATTTCATGTTGTTTTGGTTTTTAAAAAGGTTGATATTGTTAATAGTTATAGTTTCACGAAAATGTCATTTTGATCTACCTACCCTGCGGTTTTTTCCAACAAGCTGCACATCTATACGATGCAGGTCAAATCCTCTTATTCTTTTATTGCGAAAATGATCGTGGATCATAAGCATCAACTCTGGATCATCATAGTCCCTGAAAGTATGCGTTTCCTCACAATAGAGATGACAGTGATTGTAAGTATTGACATCCATATACATCTTATTGTTGGAACTCATACGGCGCTGCAGTAATCCGACCTGTACGAATGATTCCAGTACGTTGTACACCGTAGCCACTGTCAATGTCGTCAGCTTAGCGCTTGCTTGCTGAAACACCACATCGGCTGAGGCATGTCCTAACTCCCTCATAGCAGAATACACAGCAATACGCTGGGGGGTAGATTTTAGCCCATACCTTCTGAGGATTTTCTTTATATCTATGGCTTCTTCTATCATTTTAGTTGGGTTTTGGTGCGTGAAGTTAATTATAATAATTCAAAACTACAAACTATTTAAACAAAATATATTTTTTTTGGTAAATTTGTCCCCACAATAACAGTACTAATATCGTTTTTATGAAAAAAATATGGATGCTGGCGACTTTTGCGCTTCTTTTTCTCATTTCAGGATGCAAAGATAATAAAATTGACAAAATGGTAGACCAAATGGTCAGCACAAAAGTAATTGCACACAGAGGATACTGGAAATGCGAAGGTAGTGCTCAAAATTCAATTTCCTCGCTCCGCAACGCACATAGAGTTGGAGTTTACGGTTCTGAATTTGACGTTCAGATTACTGCAGACAGTATACTGATTGTCAATCATGACAATGATTTCAAGGGATATGTCATTAACCTTACGCGCTATGAGATAATTAAGGACTCCCTACTTTCCAACGGTGAAAAACTGCCTACTCTTGAAGAGTACCTCGCTGCCGGCAAAAAACTCAAAGGACTCCAGCTTGTACTCGAACTCAAGCCGGTAAAAGATAATCCGGCGCTTGAGCAATATGCTGTAGAGACGTGTGTTGAAATGGTCAAAAAAATGGGGCTCGAAAAAAGAGTGGATTACATATCATTCAGCCTTGAAGCCTGCAAAAGATTTTCAACACTGATGCCCAAGGCCTCTGTTGCCTATCTGGGCGGCTACTATATGCCGATAGAACTGCTGGAAATGGGAATTAACGGTTTCGATTATCATTACAATGAAGTCCTTATGAACCCTTTCTGGGTGGATGAGGCACGCAATTATAATATGACATCCAACGTTTGGACAGTCAACGACTCATTGCTTGTCGAGACTATTCTCGTAGGCAATCCTACTTTTCTCACAACCGATAACCCGGAAGAGGTAACATGCCAAATCCAGGCCCTCAAAGAGAGAGTAAGAGAGCGGTTCTAAACGATAATTGGAGAGATCGCACTAATAGGGATCTACATCTATATTGATGGTAGTCATCCCGTTGTACTTATGATTCAAAAGCTCTGTTTCAGAATACAGGGCTTTTTTTATACGAGAAAGAGAGTTGTTGCGTCTTAGCCGCAGGCGAAACTGAACCTGGTAATGATCACCCATTTTTGCTATAGGAGGTACTAAAGGACCATTAAAATCTCTAATACCGATAGCTCTAATTGCATCAGTCAACTCATAGGCGCAACTCCACATCCTTTTATCATTTTTATCCTTTAAGGTAATCACCACCAACCTCACAAAGGGGGGATAGCCAAACATTGTGCGCTCTGCAAGAGCAGCTGAGAGATCATCCGAATCGCCTTCACCGGTAAGGACCTTCAGGACCGGATGGTCCTTCTGCTCCGTCTGTATGATCATCCTGGCCCCATCTTCTCTGCGGCCAGCCCTGCCACGCAACTGCCACAATAACTGGAGCGCACGTTCGTCCGCCCTAAAGTCCTGTACGGAGAAGAGAGAGTCGCAGCCGATAACTGCCACCAATGAGAGGCGGTCAAAATCAAACCCTTTAGTGATCATCTGAGTTCCCACCAGAATGTCTATTTTTCCTTCGGCAAAGCTTTTCAGAATACGCTGCTCCTCACTTTTGCCCAAGATGGTATCGGAATCAAACCGTTCTGTGATATAATCAGGAAAATATTCGCGCAGCAGCTCCTCAATCTTCTCAGTTCCCGCTCCACGGTCAACGATCGAAGGTGAATTACACTTGGAACACTTCGGTTCAAATGGTATTTGATATGAACAATAATGACACTTGAGCATATTATCAAACTTGTGATAGCTGAGAGCAACATCGCAAGAAGGACATTTAACTACTGCACCACACTCTTCACATTGTGCATAAGGAGCATAGGCTCTTCTGGAGCGGAACACCATTACCTGACCACCGTCATCCACCACTCTGCCTATCTCGTTAAGCAACCGAATGGAGAAAGGACCCTTGACATTACGAAGTTTCCGAGCCGTCACCATATCCACAATCTCCACCTGGGCATCCTCCGCCTTGTGGTACTTCTCCAACAAATCCACCTGTGAAAGTTTACCAACAGAAATGTTGTAGAGTGACTCGAAGGAGGGAGTGGCACTACCCAACACTAAATTTGCTCCGGTCTGGGAAGAGAGCATCAGCGCACCGTCTCGCCCGTTGTAGCGCGGTGCAGGATCAGATTGCTTATAAGAAGAGTCGTGCTCTTCGTCCACCACTATCAGTGAAAGATTAGGCAATGGCAGCAAAAGTGCCGATCTAGTACCCAGCACAACATAAGGTCTCTCGGCAGCCGCCAAACGGTTATATATGCGCTTTTTGACAGCAGCGGTCTGCTTTGAGTGGTAGGGCAGCAGAGCACTGCCGAAGACCTTCTCAAGTCTGGATGTGAGCTGTCTGGAGATAGCTATTTCGGGTACGAGGAATAGTACCGATCCGCCACTCTCAAGTGCATCCCGCATCAGGTGGAAGTAGATCTCGGTCTTACCGGATCCCGTCACTCCACGCAGGAGAACCCTGCGACCTTCGGTAAAATGCTCTTTTATAGTGTCACAAGCCCCTTGTTGTGCAGTAGAAAGTGAGGGAATAGCACTGAAATCCGGTTCCCGGAACTCTTTTTCCGATTTTCTGGAACGCACTTTTATTTGTTTTCGGAAAGCACTGGAATAAGCCGCCTTGAAGACCTCCCCTACACTGCACATATAATAATCGGATAAAGCACGCCAAAAATCCAACTGTGCTAAAGTCACCGGGAGCATATCAGGAAGAGATTCAACCGCTCTGATCCTGGTAGGATCCAGACCTGCAGGTGGCTGATGTGAAATGGCAGTCACTATAGCATACCGACTTTTTCCCACAAGTTTAACCTGCACCCAGCTGCCAATCGCAATCTGCCCCTCAAACTCTTCAGGAACTGAATATGACAATTCCTTGCTCATTTTCAGAGGCAACAATACCTGCACATATAATAATATCTTCTTTTCCATATCCGGAGTGCTAAAATAACACTTTTTTTTGCAGATATGGAATAAAAACCTACCTTTGCAATCCTATTGGTCAGAAATGACACGCATAAGGTGCCATAGCTCAGTTGGTAGAGCAACGGACTGAAAATCCGTGTGTCCCTAGTTCGAATCTCGGTGGCACCACAAAAAACCGTCAGACTTCTGACGGTTTTTTTGTGGTGCAGTCGCTTCGCTCCTTATCTACCCCTCCTTTTAATGGTTCCCTTGGGGAACCAAAGCAGCGCAGAAGCACTGCGTGTCGCTTTCGCTCCGATTACCGCATCCCGCAACTCGCAACACGAACACTACTCCACAATCTCTATTTCATCGAGAATGCGTTGTGCGCCGGCAAGTTTGTCGATAATGAAGAGTGCATATCTGATATCAATGGAGATATTGCGACACACATCGGGGTCGAAGTCTATATCACTCATCGTGCCTTCCCATACTCTGTCGAAATTAATACCTATCAGATTACCGTCGGCATCAATTACGGGACTACCTGAATTGCCGCCCGAAGTATGATTAGTTGCGATAAAGCAAACCGGCATAGTGCCATCCTGACCCCATTTACCATAATCTTTACGCGCATAAATATCTCTAAGTTCCTGAGGTATGTTGTAATCGAAAATATCGGGATTGTCTTTCTCCATTATACCTTCTATGGTAGAAACGGGCTTAAAGAAGATGCCGTCCGCAGGAGAATAACCCTGAATATGGCCATAAGAGACCCTGAGGGTTGAATTTGCATCAGGGAAGAAAGATTTTTCGGGAGAGAACTCCATCTGACCTTTCATATAGGTGCGGTAGAGCAGTGTAATCTGCCTGTTTATCTCAGTATAGGGCTGATTGATCTCATTGAGATAGTGCTCTCTGAATTCATTTGAGAATGCAAAGGCGGGATCAGCTGAAAGCACATCCTGAAAATTATCGGCAGAAAGAGCTTTTTCTATAAGGGTGCGTGTCCCTTCTTCTTTGGTAAGGGCGGAAGTATTAAAAATATGTTCTACCCAGGCATCAGTGTTGCCGAAAGCGGTCATTTGTTCCGCAAAATAGGAAGGACGAAGATGCTGCGGCACATTCTTGCCATATTCTGCCAGGAGAAGATGGAAACTCTCTTTGTCGATAGGAAGAAAATAATCCTTGAAATATGCCTCTATCATCTGGTCGAGATAATCCTTGCCACGATTACGGCTTAGCGCTGTGGAAATATTTTCCGCAAAGCGGATAATCTCATTTGCGCGGATGCTCTCGTTATAATAATCGGTGGCAAATGCATAGTCCTCGAGTTCCGCATATAATTTATCCAACATCGGAATTACCTCTCTATACTCCGGCTTATCAGTCGCCCATTTATGGAATTCTCTCTCGTAATCTTTCTTTTTCTGATAAGTCTTGAGTTTAATGATACCGTTCATCTCACCAAGCCATTTTTTCCAGGCATTGGAAACACTGGAATTCTTGGAGGAGTACTGGATTCTAACTTTTTGACTCTGGGACATATATTTCTCCTGTATGTCGAGACGCTTTGTGCGGAGACTGCGTTTGTGAGGGTTGGAGATATCAGAGATATATTTCACTGCTTCAGAGTGGATATATTCCTGAGTTCTGCCGGGATAGCCATAGACAAAGGTAAAATCACCCTCTTTGCGCTCTTTTATGGAAAGTTTGAAATATTTTTTGGGCTTATATGGCACATTCTCCTCTGAGTATGGTGCAGGATTGTTGTCCTTGTCTGCATAGATTCTGAAAAGAGAGAAATCTCCGGTATGACGTGGCCACATCCAGTTGTCGGTATCACCGCCAAATTTACCAATCGATGAAGGCGGTGCGCCCACAAGACGAACATCAGTAAATGTCTGATAAACCCAGATAAAATATTGGTTGCCATAGTATAAAGGTCTTACTGATGCGCTATATCCGGCACCTTCCTTGGAGGCAGCCTCAATCAAAGGTGCACTATTAGCCTCGATAAGAGAATCACGCTGAATCTCGGTCATTGAAGAATCATAGCCTTTTAGTACCGTTTCAGTAACATCATCCATTCTGACAAGAAATCTCACAAAGATGTTCTTGTTGGGTAACTCATCTTCAATAGTCATAGCCCAAAATCCATCCTTGAGGTAATCGTGTTCCACTGAACTGTGTTCCTGTATCCAATCGTAACCGCAATGGTGGTTGGTAATCAGAAGCCCATTGCCTGAAATCAATTCAGCAGAGCATCCTCCGTTGAAATGGACTGAGGCGTCCTTAAGGGAAGCCTGATTGATACTGTAGATATCTTCAGCCGTAAGCCTGAGACCTTTGGCCTGCATATCTCCGATTCTTTTGGCAATTTCCGAAGGAAGCCACATCCCGTTATCCGCAAAAACAGATCCGGTAAAGGTCAAAGCGAGAACAAATAGTAATAGTTTTTTCATCAGTCTTGAGTATAAATTGGTGCAAAATACAAATGTACAAAAAAAACGGGACGACACATGGTCGTCCCAATTTGGATATATGTAATCAAATCTTATTCAGCAAGAAACGCATTGTACTTCTCATAAGCAGCCATGTACTCGGGTGATTTGTCACGGAAGCGGAAGTAAATAAACTTAAGGAACTCAGCTGCATTCTTTTGGATCTCAATGTTGTCAGAGATTGAGAATGCCTTCTCAAATGAAGGTATTGCATTTTCAAGGGTCTGGTTAAACTCTTCAACAAGAGCATCATATTTAACCTGATCATATTCAGAGTCAGCCTTTTCTGCAATGTCCATGGCCTGTTCGTAATAGAGAACACCTACACTCAAAACACCATATACATAGTCAGGTTGGATTTCAGTCGATTTATTATACAGCTCAATTGCTTTTTCGAAGTTACCCAACTCTTTGTAAACATTGCCTTCAGCATAGTAGAGAGAACCGTTGGTGGGTTCATTCTCCTGTGCAGTGTGGATGATGTCGAAGAGCTTCTGAGGATCCTCTTTTGTGGAAGTGTAGAGGTTAATCAACCCCACAAGGATACCCTGGTTGTGAGGGAACTGCTCAAATCCTGCCTCGAGTGTCCGTTTCTGGCTCAGAGTGTCTGCATTAAGTCTATAAACCTCTGCAAGATTGGAGAACACGTTACCGTCAGAGTAGTAGCCATAGTCCAGGCACTCTTTGTAGTATTTCTCTGCTTTTGCATTGTCGCCACTCATGCTTGAAAGAAGAGCGGTGTTGTAGATCACCATTGTATCAATCTTCTGCATCACCTTGTTGTTGTAATTGCCGAGACACTCCTCGAATATAGCCGTAGCCTTTTCATAATCACCGAGGTTGTAGTATGAAGCAGCATCTTCGTAGTTGTAGTTGTGAATCTGCTCAAACAGCGCCTGGATATCTTTAAGTTTGGAGCCTTTCGGATCAACTTCTGCAGCCTTGAAAAGAGCCTCCTGGGCTTTCCCAAGGAGATTTTCGCCTACGGGCTTGGTAACAATCAAGAAGACGAGCTGACCGAAATCATTGTAATAAAGATCCTTGTCACTGTAGGTATCAACAGTGAAAGTGCCCTGAGGAAGGGTTTTCTGTGCAGAAGAGAGTACTTGCTGGTCTTTGAGGATGGTCTTAAGAAGCATCTGGTCAAAGCCGGGTTCAATACCCTTGCTAGGGAGTTCGTATGCTGAGATGTACGCTTTTGCAAGATTAATCCAAGTAGCAGGTCTGGTTGCCCTTTTGGGATTCTGGCTTGCTTCCACTGCCTTGTCAATTGCCTTCAAAGCGTCTGTTACCGCTTTAGATTGCGCACTCACAAAGGTAACAGAAAGGACAAGTGCCATTGCTAATAAAACTTTCTTCATAGTCATTGAAATTAAATAGTATTTATTCTTGTTATATTAATTGCTGTTGGTGTTTACTTTAATGGTTTATTATCAATTCAATTGCTAATTTAATTACGAGCTACTTACTCTTCATTCTCCTTACTTACGCACTCCGCAACTCGTACCCCGTATCACTCCTCACTACACACTACTAACTACACTATCTTCCTCTGCTTCATCTTCTTCCTTTTGTTCTACAGAGCAGACTGCAGCAATGCTGTCACCATCTCTTAGACTGATAACCTTGACACCCTGTGTGGCCCTGCCGACAACTCTGATATCGGCAACCGATACCCTGATGGTAATGCCGGACTTGTTGATGATCATCAGGTCATCATCGTCAGTCACTGACTTTATCGCTATCAAAGAACCTGTCTTTTCAGTAATGTTGATGGTCTTGACACCCTTGCCTCCACGGTTGGTCCTACGATACTCTTCCAAAAGTGAACGCTTGCCGAAACCATTCTCGCTGATCACAAGAATATGCTCCTGGGGCTCAGCCTCATTACTACCATCTACACAAATCATACCAACTACTTCATCGTCTTCGTCAATCCTGATTCCACGCACTCCTGTAGCTGTACGACCCATAGCGCGTACGGTAGACTCATGGAAGCGACAGCATCTGCCCTTACGACCTGCAAGGAGAATATCCTTTTCTCCGTCTGTGAGCAGAGCCTCAATCAATGAATCATCCTCGCGGACATTTATTGCGATTATACCGTTAGCTCTCGGGCGGGAGTAGGCTTCAAGAGAGGTCTTTTTGATAGTACCTGTACGTGTGGCAAGAACTACATAGTGATTATTGATATAGTTGGAATCATCAAGATTCTCCACATTCATATAGGCCTGTACAGCATCATCCGGCTCGATATTGATAACATTTTGGATAGCTCTACCCTTGGATGCCTTAGTGCCTTCGGGCAAATCGTATACCTTCAGCCAATAACACTTCCCATTCTTGGTGAAAAACATCATCGTGCTGTGCATATTAGCAACATAGATATGCTCTATGAAATCTTCCTCGCGTGTGGTGCTGCCTTTAGCGCCTATTCCTCCACGATTCTGCAAACGATATTCGGTGAGAGGAGTCCTCTTGATGTATCCCATATGGGAAATCGTGATGACCACATCCTCATTGGGATAGAAATCCTCAGGATTGAAATCTTCGGCAGAAGGTTCGATTTTAGTGCGGCGATCATCACCATATTTCTCTTTGAGAGCAATAAGCTCCTGCTTGATGATGTCCATCTGAAGAGAAACATCAGCCAGAATAGCCTCAAGGTGATTGATAAGCGCCTGGAGTTCATCGTACTCTGCCTGAAGTTTATTTCTTTCAAGTCCCGTAAGTTGTCGAAGCCTCATTTCCACGATGGCCTCAGCCTGCTCAGGGGAGAACTCGAATTGCTCCACGAGGCCTTCTCTTGCCTCCTGAACGCTACCGGATGCCTTAATGAGAGCAATGATCTCATCGATGATATCCAGTGCCTTGAGCAATCCCTCGAGGATATGTGCCCTTTTTTTAGCCTTATCAAGCTCGAAGCGGGTCCTGCGGAGAACCACCTCATGGCGGTGACGCACAAAACACTTGATGAGATTTTTCAGATTGAGCATCCGTGGACGACCGTCCACCAGTGCAATATTGTTGACTGAGAAACTGGATTGGAGCGGTGTGTACCTAAAGAGATTATTGAGTACTACATTAGCCACAGCGCCCATCTTGAGCTTGATGACAATGCGCATACCGCTGCGGTCGCTCTCGTCATTGATATAGGCAATCCCTTCGAGTCTCTTGTTCTCAACCAGTTCAGCGATTTTCTCGATAAGCTCGCGTTTATTGACCATATAAGGAATCTCGCTAACCACGATCGTTTCGCGTCCGCTGTCTGAAATCTCAATGTCGGTCTTTGAGCGAATTACTATGCGACCACGACCTGTTTCAAATGCATCCCTAATGCCTTTTGTGCCCTGAATAATACCTCCTGTAGGGAAATCAGGTCCCTTGATATGCTGCATCAGCTCATCAAGCGTGATGTCGTTATTGTCAATATAAGCGCAAATGGCATCACAGCACTCGGTAAGATTGTGCGGAGCCATATTTGTAGCCATACCCACTGCGATACCGTTTGCTCCATTGAGCAGTAGTAGAGGGGCTTTGGCAGGGAGCACTACAGGCTCCTGAAGTGATTCGTCAAAGTTGGGTTTAAAATCTACCGTATCCTTATCAATATCTTCGATAATCTCTTCGGCGAGTTTTTGGAGTTTTGCCTCAGTATAACGCATCGCTGCTACCGGGTCACCGTCAACGGATCCGAAGTTACCCTGACCTTGGACAAGCATATAGCGCATGTTCCAGGACTGGGCAAGTCTGGCCATGGCGTCATAGACGCTGGAATCACCGTGGGGATGGTATTTACCAAGCACTTCACCCACTATACGGGCAGATTTCTTTACAGGCTGGTTACTAGTCAGACCGAGGCCGTACATTCCGTACAGAACTCTTCTATGCACAGGTTTCAGGCCGTCTCTCACATCCGGAAGCGCGCGCGACACAATCACCGACATCGAATAATCGATGTAGGCGCTTTTCATCTCAGTTTCAATATTGATAGGAATGATCCTACCTACATTATCTTCTAATTCTTCCATTCTTTTCTCTTTCTACTATATGTAAAAATTAACTCGTAAAACTACAAAGAAAAAGTGATTCGGCCAAAATTTTTCACTATCTTGGCACTTTGAAATAAAGCACCGCAGGATTATGACAAACACACTTCCCAGAAAACTTTCGACACTGCTGGAGACTGCCCGCGAAGAGGCGATGAGACTGGGCAGTACCGTTATTGATGCCGACCACCTGTTTCTGGCAATACTCAGAGATAGCCGAACACTTGTCAAATCCATCTCAGACCGCATTGGAAGTGATATTTTAGTGGTAAAGCCAGCACTGGAAAAAATGATTTCCCAGCCTGAACCCATCCCTTTCGAGAAGATCAGTGCGGTAACCATTTCACAAGAAGTCAATGATATCTTCGGACATGCATTTGCCATCTGCAACACAAGCGGCGTACAGCCCGGAATAGCAGATATTTTGGAGGCAGCAATCACTCTTCGCAAAGGCAAATTCATTCCCCTAATGGAAAAACTAGGTATATTGCCAAACACATTGCTTGCCACAATGGGACAGATAACCCGCGAATCAGGCCGTAAAAACAGGAAACCAACATTCGTGCTTATTAAGTATTGTCGTGACCTTACATCCGGCGCAGGAAATGATAACCGCGATCCGCTAATTGGACGTGAATCCGAAACACTACGCGTCAAGCAGATACTCAGCCGCCGCAAAAAGAACAATCCCCTCTTAGTAGGTGAATCCGGAGTGGGAAAATCTGCTATTGTGGAGGGACTCGCCTCAACCCTTGAGGGCAAACAAATACTCTCCCTTGACATCCCTGCTCTGATTGCTGCCAATCCCCACCCTTCCTCGCTTGCAGAGAGCATCAGACAGATTGTTTCTGCGTTTGAGCTCTCTTCAAATGCAATCCTATTTATAGACGACATACACTCTCTGGTAGGAGCAGGCGGAATGCGCGGTTCTTCTGACATAATCACCCTACTTAAACCGGCACTCTCAGGAGGCACCATACGTTGCATCGGAACTACCACCACCGATGGCTACCGCAATTGCATTGAAAATGACAAAGCTCTGGACAGGGTATTCCAGAAAATAGTGGTCAAACCCTCCACCGAAGGCCAAACCATGGAGATACTTAAGGGTATTAAAGATAAATATGAACGTTTCCACAACGTTATCTATACACCAGAAGCACTGAAACAGTGCATAACTCTTTCTCAAAAGTATATTTGCGAAAGGCACTTGCCCGATAAAGCCATTGATCTGATGGACGAAGCGGGATCTAGGGCACATACCTGCGAAACGGATCAGAAACCTGACAACTCTGCTGATCCTAATACTCGTATACTGCTGGAACAGATCCGAAATGAGAAGCGTCAGGCTGCACTTGTGGGCGACTACCCGACCTCTGCTTCACTCCGCCTTCGCGAAAAAGAACTCATCGGTGAATTATCCGCTAAAGAGAATTCTGATAACACTACTCCCGTGACCATCTCCGGTGATGACATCGCCCGGGCTCTATCTCTTATGACAGGCATCCCTGCACACAAGATAGCAAGTGACGAGAGCAAAAAACTTCTGGCAATGGAGCAGGTACTGAAGAGTCGCGTAATAGGACAAGATGAAGCTGTCAAAACTGTAACAAAGGCTATAAAACGCGGTCGCGCAGGTCTAAAGGACTCCCGAAAACCAATAGGAACATTTATCTTCCTCGGCCCTACAGGTGTGGGCAAAACTCTCCTGGCCAAGAAAATTGCCGAATACATGTTTGACTCCGAAGACTCCCTAATCAGAATAGATATGAGTGAGTACATCGAAAAACACTCCATCAGCCGCCTTATCGGTTCTCCTCCGGGCTATATAGGTTACGACCAAGGAGGCCAGCTTACAGAGCAGGTGCGACTCAAACCTTATAGCGTTGTACTTTTGGACGAGGTAGAAAAGGCCCACCCGGATATCTCCAATATTCTCCTGCAGGTATTTGACGAAGGACGGCTAACCGACAGCAGCGGACGTACAGTGGACTTCCGCAACACCATCCTGATCCTCACCTCCAATATAGGCAGCCGCAAACTAAAGGACTTCGGAGGTGATGTGGGATTTTCCACCAGTACCACCGATAGGGAGTTTAGGCGCAAGTCCATCATAGATAAAGCTCTGCAGCGACAATTCTCTCCGGAATTGCTCAATCGTCTGGACGATAAGATTTACTTCAACTCTCTCTCAAGGGAGGACATTTTACGAATAATAGAGATCGAGTTAGGGGACCTAGCCGACAGAGTGAGCCACATTGGATACACTCTTGAAGTGGACCAAAGTGCCCGCACATTCGTTGCAGACGAGGGATATGACCCTGAACTTGGCGCAAGACCACTTAAGAGGGCTATCCAAAGGCATATCGAAGACCCTCTTTCCGAGCTCATCATAAGCGACGGGTCGGGAGCAGGGGTGTTAAAAGTGACTTTTGACAAACAATCAGGCGAGATTGCTGTCACACATATTGCTTAAGATATTTAGCACTACCCAGATTGGATATTAATACATATTTTTCCGCAGGGAACGCCTCTCCGCGGAATTTTTTATCTGCAGACACTTTCCTCTCAGAAATTCTTTTGAATGTGGTGCGGTCCACATAGAAACGCATCGGAGGCTTCTCCCCCACCTTTTCGAACCCCAAAAGGAGATAGGCATCTCCGGGGGACCATTCATAATCTGCATATGACATGACCTCGTCCGGACTGACATCAGTCACGAATGCCTCAAGAAGCCGTCCCATACCTCCGCTTATACGACAATCCGGTAAAGAAGCATATCTGACCCATTCATAACTCTCTAGTATACGTTCATCTCCTCTAACAGGACGCTTCATAGGTCTACCTGCTGAGAATGTAGCCACCGCCACAAGCTTATCTTCATAAAAAAGCCCGTAACGATATCTACATCTCGAAGTACCGTAACTGTGATATTTTTCCAGAAAATCGGCCGCTTGCTGCGCTTTCAGCTGTTCTACTCTACATTTCCTGGCAAAAATGGAATTAAAACAACCCAAATGGGCCAGGATTCGCTTGCGAATCACCTCTCCACCACTCCGCCAACGATCTTCGTAAAGATATATACATCTCCCTCCACCATCTGCACTCTTCGTTGCATCATTCACCGCATCGACAGTCGGAACATTCTCGATGTTTGCGACCATGTCATTCGCCGGACCGGCGGCAACATCAAGCGGAACAAGCCGAATAGTCACTTCCCTGTCAGGAAATAAAAAGAGAGTCCCGCATCGCTCATAACGCACTGAGAAACTCTCCAAAAAATCTGAAAACTCAGCAATCACTTGAAGATATTTTTGAGGACCTCTTCCGTTATCTTTCTGGTAGCGGTTGTGGTAGCGGTTTTAGCGGCTCTTCCAAGTGCACTATCGCCACTCTTTTTAGATGTAGAGCTTTTACCGGATGTGCTCTTCTTACCGGTGACTTTCCTTGCCGCCTGAGTACCCAGACTGCGTATAAAACTGGTGGCACCTGCAACTACCATCGTACCCAAAACGGTTCTCGTAAAACCTCCCTTTTTACCGGAGGATTTCTTCTTCTCTTTTTCTTTCTCTTTCTCTTCCTTCTCCTTTTCTGCCTGTATCAGAGCCTCTTCTTCAGCTTTAGCCACCTCTTCGTAATAAGCGCTCAGCACCTCATAGGCACTTTCACGATCAAAAAACTTGTCATAAGCCTTAATTTCAGCCGGTGCCATGTTGTTTATATCAAGACGCTGCCCCTCTGTAATAGGTCCGATAGAACTTAAAGGGAATAGGATTCTGGCTCGTTCCACTATAGAAGGAGCTCCTTTTTCATCCAGAAAAGAGACGAGCGCCTCTCCGGTAGCAAGCTCCATGATGGCATCTTCTGTTTTAAACTCAGGATTGGTGCGGAAGGTCTGTGCCGCTGCACGAACCGCCTTCTGATCTTTTGGAGTATAGGCCCTTAGAGCGTGCTGGATGCGGTTACCAAGCTGTCCAAGAACAATTTCGGGGACATCTGTGGGCGATTGTGTTACAAAGTAGATGCCCACTCCCTTGGAACGGATAAGTCGTATCACCTGCTCAATCTTCTCCACAAGTGCCTTGGAAGTGCCTTGGAATAGCATATGGGCCTCGTCAAAGAAAAATATAAGCTTGGGAAGGGGCTGGTCGCCGACTTCCGGGAGTTTGGCATAGAGTTCCGTAAGCAACCACAAAAGGAATGTAGAGTAGAGTTTGGGATTATGCATAAGTTTATCGGCAGCGAGGACATTCATTACTCCACGGCCCTTCTCAGCAGCAATCAGATCCTCCACGTCAAATGCGGGTTCGCCGAAAAATTTATCTCCTCCCTGGCTTTCAATGGCGAGCACAGCTCTCTGGATAGCCCCAATACTGGCTGATGAGATATTACCGTACTCAGTAGTGAACTTTGAAGCATTCTTGCCTACGAAATCCAGCATCAGACGCAGGTCTTTAAGATCTATCAGCAGCAGTTCCTTATCATCAGCTATGCGGAAAACAATGTTAAGCACTCCGGACTGAGTCTCATTGAGTTCCATCAGGCGAGAAAGAAGCAGAGGGCCCATTGACGAAATGGTGGTGCGCATAGAGTAGCCCTGCTCTCCGAAGACATCGAAAAAGCGTGTCGGGGAGCCTTCAAAAGGGGGGTTTTCAATACCGAATTCAGCGCAGCGCTTTTCAATGAATCCATTCATTTTACCCGCCTGGCTGATGCCTGAAAGGTCACCCTTCATATCTGCCATAAAACAAGGAACTCCAGCCTGGGAAAATGTCTCCGCCAACACCTGCAGTGAAACGGTTTTACCTGTACCTGTGGCACCCGCTATAAGTCCGTGCCTGTTTGCCATTTTTCCCTGTAGATATATGGGGCCGTTAGCCGAATGAGCTACATACAATTTATCGTCTACATACATAATTGTTTAAATTTTTCCGGTTAATCTTCAAAGATAAGAATTTTTTTAGTTCTGAGTTCCGAGTTTCGAGTTATGAGTTAGTTTTTAGTAATGAGTTGTGAGTTCTGAGAAAGTTTTGGGAGTTGTGAATGCGGGGTGCGATTTTGGAGTTATGAGTATATGAAGTATTGAGTTAGGGTCCATTATCCTGCTATTTTAGTGCTATTATCGTCAAATAAGAAATAGCATCGGCAGAACAGTATTACTCCGAAAACAGCAATAATTGCCAAAGTTGAGATGGCGGGAAAATTTATAAATAAAATTTATTGTATTTTCCTACTAAAAATCTATCTTTACATTAATAACCGAAAACTTCGGCACTATGAAATACAACAACTTCAAAGAGCACCGGCTCTCCTTCCTGGGATTCGGCCTGATGAGATTACCTGTGACACCTGATGGAGCGATTGATTGTGAAGTTACCTTTCGTATGGTGGACTACGCAATTGAACATGGTATAAACTATTTTGATACAGCATACCCTTACCACGGAGGTCTTTCAGAAGTTGTTGCTTGCGAAGCGCTACGCCGTCACCCACGCGAAAGTTGGTACATCGCGAATAAGTATCCGGGACACCAGATAGCGTCCGAGTATAACCCGGAAGAAATATTCGAGGATCAGTTACGTAAGTGTGGGGTGGAATGGTTTGATTTCTACCTTATGCATAATGTACATGAGACCTGTATAGAGGTCTATCTTGATCCGAAGTGGGGTATTCTGGACTACTTCCTCAAACAGAAGGAGAAGGGTCGCATCCGTCATCTCGGTTTTTCAGCGCATGCGGAGCTTGATACACTCAAGCGTTTCCTCGACTCCCCCTATGGAGAGCATATGGAGTTTTGTCAGATCCAGCTCAATTTCCTTGACTGGTCCTTACAAAGAGCACGGGAAAAGGTAGAACTACTCAATTCGAGAAATATTCCCATCTGGGTAATGGAACCATTGCGCGGCGGCAAGCTACTCTCCATTGCCAAACCGGAGGAGGCCTTCAGGTGGGTGGCCGGTATTCCCGGAGTCACTATGATTTTAAGCGGTATGTCCAATGAGGAGCAAATGATAGAGAATGTTGAGATATTCAACCGTATAACACCGCTCAGCAAAGAAGAGTGTGACCGTCTCTATGCCTTAGCTGAGCAAATGAAGGATTCTGTACCCTGCACAGCCTGCAACTATTGTACTCCAGCCTGCCCTATGGGGCTGGATATCCCCACTCTGATCCAAGCACGCAACGATTTTGCCATTGAGACCTCCTTCACACCCATCATGCGCATCGAGTCGCTTCCTAAAGAGGGACACCCTTCAAACTGTATCGGATGCGGTGCCTGCAGTAAAATGTGCCCTCAAGGTATCGACATTCCTGAAGTAATCAGTGAACTCAACTCACAGCTGGCCAAGGCTCCATTATGGAGAGAAATATGCCGCCAAAGAGAAATAGCAGCCCGCAAAATGCGGGAAGCGAAATAGCAAGAAACTTTACCATACATCAATTAATCCTTTTTATTCACTTATTAATCCGCTTACCTAATGAAAAGATTAAAACTTTTATTGGTTTGTCTCTTCACAGTTGTAACCTGTACTGTGTTCGCACAGGGAGGTACCGTGAGAGGCACTGTGACCGATGCATCTACGGGAGAGCCGGTTGCATTCGCGTCTGTTCAAGTCAAGGGTACAATGTCAGGAGCCGTTACGGATCTGGATGGAAAATATTCCATCATGGTCCAGAGTGGCATAAGTGACATAACCCTTGTTTTCAGTTTTGTGGGATACAAGACTATTGAGGTTGCCGTAAACGGCAGGACAATTGTCGATGTATCTATCTCGCCGGATACGGAGGTACTTGAAGATGTACTTGTGGTTGCATATGGTACTGCCAAGAAGTCATCTTATTCCGGTTCTGCTTCCATGGTAAGATCTGAGTCAATTCTTCAGAACCCTAATTCATCATTTGAAAAGGCTATGCAAGGTAAGGTTGCAGGTCTTCAAGTCACCACATCTTCCGGACAGCCCGGTGCAACAGCATCATTCCGTATCAGGGGATCTGGATCTCTCAACGCATCCAACGAACCCCTCTATGTTGTAGACGGTATAGCTACTTCAACCGCCGAATATTCCGTATTGGCAGATAGAAATACTTCTACATCCAGCATTCTCTCTACCCTCAACCCCCAGGATATTGAGTCCGTAACTGTTCTTAAGGATGCCGCAGCTGCTTCGCTTTATGGTTCAAGGGCTGCCAACGGCGTAGTCATTATTACTACTAAAAACGGATCTCAGGGTAGTGGAAGACTCAATGTTAATGCCCAACTTGGAGTTTCAATGGTGCCCAAGTATTTTGAGCTGATGAACTCGGCAGAATATTATCAGACCGTATTTACAAGCTACTTTAACACTCGACAGAAGGCTGGTTATGCTGCCTCAGATGCAGCTATATGGGCAAATCAGCAGACACAGGGACTTATCACATTCAACCCTTATAGCGTGGATAATCCTTACGATGCAAGTGGTCAATTAGTCTCCGGTGCCAGAATTATTGTTGACACAGACTGGCAGAAAGAGGTTCTCAAACCCAGTTTGACACAGGACTATAATGTCAGTTATTCCGGAGGAAATGACAGGGTGCTTTATTTCTTCTCAGGAGGCTATTTTGACCAGGAAGGAACCTCTCCTACCGCAAGATATACACGTTATTCCGGCAAAGTGAATGTTGACGCAAACGTTAAGCCCTGGCTCAAGGCCGGTATGAATGCGATGTATTCATTCTCCATACAGAACACTGAAGTAGCCGGTGGCGCAGGTGCCTCTCCCCTCTACAACTCGCTTTACTTCCCTAGTGGTGTTCCTATCTATATGACGGACCGCAACGGCAACTATATCCTCGATAAAGCCGGAGAAAAGCAATTTAACTGGCTCAACCCGGTATCGAAGGATTTTAACCCTCTTGCCATTCCCTATATGGACACCCACAAGACCAAAAATTACAGATTGTTGGCATCCCTCTATACGGAAATCAAATTTATGGAGGGGCTTACACTAAAGACAGTATTCTCCCCTGATTACATAAATCTCTACGAGATACTATTCTGGAACAAACTCCATGGAAACGGTCCCGCATATGGAGGACGTAGCGAGAGACACCAAACTCATGATCTAATGTACACATCCACCACCACTCTCAACTTCAACAGGACATTCGGGGATGTGCACAACGTACAGGCTATGGCCGGTTATGAGTTCTGGCATAGTACCAGGGAATATGCGCTTGCACAGGGTACTAACTTTGCATTCGACTTTATGACAGAGCTTGCAGCCGCTACCAGTGCCCTTGCTCCCTCTTCATGGACAAGCGAAGAAACACTCAAGTCATATATCGCACGTGCGGAATACAGTTATGATAATAAGTATTTCATTTCCGGATCGTTCAGGCGTGACGGTTCCTCTGTGTTCGGTGCCGACAACAAATGGGGTAATTTCTTCAGTGTTGGAGGATCCTGGAGGATTGACCAGGAATCCTTTATGCAGAACGTTGAATGGATCAGTTCACTGAAACTACGTTCAAGTTACGGCACTTCCGGCAACAATTTAGGTCTTGGAAGGTATCAGTCTCTAGGCATCTGGGCTGCCGGTGCTAATTATAACTACGGCCCTTACCCCGGATTCGGACATACTCAATTTGCCAACCCTAACCTCGGTTGGGAGAAACAGGCAATGTTCAATGTAGGTCTGGACTTCGGATTTTTCGACAACAGACTCTATGGTACTGTTGAGTTCTTCAATAAGACTTCAAAGGACCTGCTCTACCAATTTCCTCTACCCTCTTCGCATGGTATAACATCCATCATGATGAACCTTGCGAAAGTAAGGAATCATGGTGTGGAACTTGAACTGGGAGCTGACATTATAAAAACAGGTGATTGGCTCTGGAGCGCCAATTTCAACATTTCCTCTTCAAGGGACAAAATTCTAGATCTTGCCGGCAATGATGACGTGGTAATGAGTACCACCAAGAAGATATGGAAAGTAGGCTACAGCCAGTACGAATTCTATATGCCTACCTGGATGGGAGTGGATCCCGCCAACGGAAGTCCTCTCTGGAAGAAAGATAACGGCACGACTTCAGAATTTGCACTTGCCGACTACGAAATGCAGGGCAGGGCTACTCCCTGGGCATACGGCGGTCTAACAACTGCGCTCAAGTGGAAAAACCTCAGCCTCTCGATGATGTTTTATTACAATCTCGGCGGCAAAGTATATGACGGCCTTTATGCCGGCCTGATGCACGACGGTGCCGATGCGGGAAAGAACCTCCACAAGGATGCTCTTGACGCATGGCTGCCAGGCAACACAAATACTAATGTGCCGATTTATATCAACTCCAATCCAAATACCGCAAACTCGGAATCCACAAGATTCCTGTACGATGCCACATATTTCAAATTCAAAAATCTTAACATTTCCTACACTCTTCCCAAAAAATGGATGATAAGGACAGGTATTATTTCCGATGTGAAAATCTATGCCAACATAGAGAACATCTTCACCTGCTTCAAAGATGACTGGAAAGGTTATGACGATATTGACATCTACGGAATCGGAGGATATACCCAATATGCTGAAACGATGCCTCTATCAAGGACATTCACCTTCGGTGTTAATGTTGCATTCTAAATTATCATTCCTAATCATTCACTAAATAAATGAACAATACAATGAAAAAATATATCATATGGATGGTAATCGCGATAGTCGGAATCACATCATGCTCGAAAGATTACCTCAATCCATTACCCACAAACTCAGTTTCCGACGAACAGATATTCTCATCTGTGGCCGCTGCTCAGACAGCACTTAATGCTGCCCACAGATACATCGGCACTTACACCAATCATACTCTCGCCTACATCATGTCCGACGTGATGGGTGAAGACGCTACCGTCACCTCCGGCGCATATGGAAGACCCACATACAACTGGAATATGTTTTCATACTCCTATTCACAGGAACCCTCTTCCAACCCATGGTGGTCCGGCTATGCTAATTATATCTGGCCCGCCCTCTACAAAGCAATAGACCATGCCAATTCCATTATAGCATTTGTTCCGGAACTGCCAGACGAGGCAGGGAAAGAAGAACTGATAGCCAAGGCTTATGGAGTGAGAGGATACTGCTATCTCTGGCTTGTAAGACTTTTTGCTGTACCTTACAATGTAAATCCTAACTCTCCCGGCGTCATACTCCGCCTCGAACCGGCTGTAGCCACATCAGACCATCTGCCCCGTTCAAGTGTAAAGGATGTATACGACCAAATCATCAAGGACCTGCTCTATGCTTACGAGAAGTGTTCCCCAGAGAAAACGGATTTCATTACACCTAAAGCGGCAGCACTTCTTCTTGCCAGAACATATCTGGACATGAATGACTACCCAAATGCAAAGAAATATGCGGAAGCTGCAGCGGGAAATATATTCAACGGCTCCAATCTGATGTCAAAAGAAGAGTGGCAGTCAGGATTCAAGGATCACAATTCCGAGTGGCTATGGTATCACCATTTCACACCCACAACCTGCAACATATACGCTTCAATACCCTCATTCTACTATCACGCCGAGAGATACATCGGATATGAGTATGGAGCAAAGGTTGATATCGATGATATGATGTCTGACAAAGCTGTGGATATGTGGGACGGTTACGGTACAGTACGCTGGACTAAAGCCTTTGTGGACACATTTGAAGATGGTGATGCGAGAAAACGTTTCCCCTTCTATTTCTATGAAGAAGACGGCTTCTATACATCAAAATTTGGTCACAGGACAATGATGGGTGATGCCGAATTCCCTATGGCAAGAATTGCTGAGGCATACCTCATCAAAGCTGAGTGTGAAGCCCATCTCGGTGGCAATGCCAAAGCAGTTCTCAACGCTCTTCAGGTCAAGAGAGGTGCCACTCCCACGGAGGGCACTCTTGAAAAAATCTATCTTGAAAGAAGAAAAGAGCTCTACGGTGAAGGTCACAGACTGCACGATATCAGACGTCTACATCAGCCTCTGATAAGGAGTATCCACCCTGAGCATTGGACAAAATTGGATCTTCCTGCTGACAGTCCCAGATTTATGCTTCCGATCCCTGAGAATGAAATGATGCACAACAACGCACTCACTCCCAACGATCAAAATGAATATTGGAGATAACGGACTATGAATAAATCATTCGCAGCGATATTGCTGGGAGTGCTTACAACAGCGCTCCTGGCAATCTCCTGTCAACAGACGGGAGAAAAAGATGGAATTGTAAAATTTCACGGAATGGATGTTGACGTTAAATCCTTCCTCACCCAATTTCCCTATTCACCTTACGGAATAAAAATGTCGGATGACGCAACAAAACTCTTTTATCTCAGAAGCGGCAAAACAAATGAACTATTGATGCTGGATCTCTCAACTGGCAGCGACCTAGACCAAGGGAAAGTTATTAGCAGCGAGGATTTCTCCAAAAAGACATTCTGGAGCCACGAATACAATGAAACAGACGGAAGGCTCTACTGGATAGGCGACGAGAGAAACGACGAAATCATCAATCTCTACCGTCTGAACATTGAGACAGGAGAAATCGAAAAACTCACTGACGTACCCTATATTTACGGATGGGCATTCAATGCAGACAAGACGAAAATCGCCTATATTGCCAGACTTGCCCAGAATGAAAACAGGCTGGATGAACTTCACATTCTCGACTTGCAAACTCTCGAAGACAAACTGGTCTATACAGACAAACCTGACTTCAGGATGACCTGGACCGACATTTCCTTCAGTCCCGATGAAAAAAGCATTGTGTTGACGGTTCTAAAAGAAGCTGACAGAACTTATACAAATGCTGCCTGCATCAATCTGGATAAAGGCACTCTTAAAGTGATAACAGATCCTTCGAAAGAGGGCAGTCTGGATGGTACCAACATGCTTTTCCCTTGGTATGATGAGAACACAGCCTATTTTACAAGCGACCAGACCGGATATCCCAATATCTATTCTTATAATAGAAAGAGTGGCAAAACTACGCGAATCACCACCAATGAATCATCTCTTTCAGTGGATTGGATTGAGGTTGACGGCAAAAAATACCTTTTCGGAATTGAAAACAATCCTGCACAAACCAAGGTTTCCATAATTGACCCTCTCAACGGAGTGGTAATCGCCAGTGAGAATTATCAGGTGACACTCGGCATCAAGACAACAATCGACAATAAAGCCTATCTTGGTGCAGGTGCTACGGACATTCCATTCCAGCTATGGGTAATGACATTCGATGGAACAAATCTCACCAAAGAGATTGTTGTCGATTTGCCTCAGGAGAAAAAGGAGAAGATGATTGCCTCAACGACAGAAAGGGTGACCATTCCTACTTTTGATATCGATCCGAAAACGGGAGAAACTCGCCAACTTCATGCGTATATCCTGACTCCGGAAAATCCTCTTCCAGAAGGTAAAGAGATTGTGATGATCCAGTCTTTTTACGGTGGAGGCAACTATTATGATATCGAACATCAAATATTCAATGAGGCAGGTATGTACGTGCTCAGTCCCTCCCCTAGAGGCACCAGCGGGTTCGGAAGAGACTTTGCAGCTCTCAACGACAGGGATTTGGGTGGAAATGAAATTATTGACATTATCTACTGCGCACAATATATCTCTGATAAATTAGGGGTTCCTGCTGAAAGAATCGGTGTATTCGGAATGAGCCACGGAGGATATGCAACAATGAGACTGATGACATTCCCCGGAGAAGTCAACGGCAACAAAGCCTCCTTCCCCTTCGGTTTCGGAGTCTCTGTAGCAGGTTTCAGCGACATTATTTATGAGCACAATCACTCCAATATTCCTGACTGGACCTACCTCGAAGCGGGAGATCCCGACAAGGATAGGGATAAATTGATTGACAGATCTCCAATTACTCACTATGAGAAAATTACCGGACCTCTGCTCCTTATCCATGGCAATCACGACGACAGAGTCAACATTGAGGGTTCAAGGATGATGTACAACGCCCTAAAGGGCATAGATAAACCTGTCGAATTTCTCGAATTGGATGGTCAGGGACACGGCGTCAAGGGCATAGACAATAATATACTCTACTACCGCACAATCCTGCATTTCATTGACAAGCTTTGATCTTTGATCACTGATAACCTAGAAACAAACTCCTCGAGAATTCGGGGAGTTTTTATTTCCTCCCTCACTCTAACGATTTAAATCTCTAACTAGCTGTTTTTGTGAGAATTTGATATATTAGGGGTTGAAAATATTGTAATATGTAAGCAATTTAAGGATTTTATTCCAACGTTATATTGCATTTATTTGCTATATTTGAGGATTGAATGAAAAAATAATAGATAATGAAAGTTAAAAAATTGCTATTGGGTGATGAAGCGGTGGCGCTGGGAGCTATAAATGCCGGCATTACCGGAGTTTATGCCTATCCGGGGACACCCTCCACCGAGATTACTGAATATATTCAGGGCAGTGAGACGGCACGCGAGGCCGGTATTCATTCTACATGGTGTACCAATGAAAAAACCGCGATGGAGACGGCCCTGGGTGTCTCTTATGTTGGACAACGTGCACTTGTATGTATGAAACACGTAGGCTTGAATGTGGCTGCCGATGCCTTTGTAAATTCCGCAATTACGGGAGTAAACGGAGGCGTGATAGTGGTGGTTGCGGACGACCCCTCAATGCACTCATCGCAGAATGAGCAGGATAGCCGCTTTTATGGCAAATTTGCCTTTATTCCGATACTGGAGCCATCCGATCAGCAGGAGGCCTACGATATGATGGAGTATGGTTTCCGCCTGTCGGAGAAGAACAATATCCCCGTGATGATGAGGCTTACCACCAGGATGGCCCACTCGAGGGCAGTGGTAGAGGTGGCTACGAAATCTATTCCCCGTAGGGAGAAACTCACATTTCCGAAAGACCCCTCCTCCTGGATACTGCTTCCGGCCAACGCACGCCGCAAATATCCGCAGGTAATATCCGGCTATGAAGAACTCGAACGCATCAGCGCATCGAAAGAGGGATGGAACCGCTATTTTGCTGCTCCCGACAAGAGCCTCGGCGTGATTGCCTGCGGCATCGCATACAACTATCTCAGAGAGAATGTCGGAATGAACTATCCACATCCGATTCTAAAGATTTCGCAATATCCTGCTCCGTCGGACCTGATACGTAAAATGGCCTCCGAATGTGACTCAATCCTCGTTATGGAGGAGGGACAGCCGTTGCTTGAAGAGATGATCAAAGGTATTCTCCCCACCCCTGTAAAGGTACTCGGACGTCTTAGCGGTGCTTTGCCGAGAATGGGAGAACTTAACCCGAACTCAGTCAGAGAAGCTCTCGGACTACCCGCTCATAAAACTAACCAGCCAAGCAGCGTGGTGGTACCAAGACCTCCCGCTCTTTGCCAGGGTTGCGGACACAGAGATGTTTATACTGCATTAAATGAAGTGCTCGCAGACTATCCGGGTCACAAAGTCTTCAGTGACATCGGCTGCTATACTCTCGGAGCGCTGCCTCCCTTCAGAACCATCAGCTCCTGCATCGATATGGGATCCTCCATAACCGTTGCGAGAGGAGCGGCAGACGCCGGTTTATGGCCAAGCATAGCGGTTATCGGCGACTCCACTTTTACCCACTCGGGTATCACAAGTCTGCTTGATGCGGCCAATGTCAATGCCAATATCGTGGTGGTAATCTCAGACAACCTCACCACCGGTATGACCGGAGGACAGGATTCCGCGGGCACAGGTAAGCTGGAAGCTATCTGCGCTGCCGTAGGAGTTGATCCTGCTCACATCCGTACTGTGATACCTCTGCCGAAGAATATGCCCGAGATTACGCGCATTATTCGCGAAGAAATAGAATACAAAGGTCTGTCGGTTATCATTCCCCGAAGGGAATGTATACAGACTGCCAAACGTCACGCAAAAAAGAGAACACAATGAAAAAAGATATAATACTCGCCGGTGTGGGAGGACAAGGAATCCTCTCCATCGCTGCCGTCATAGGAGAAGCTGCCCTCAAGGAGGGCTTCAACATCAAACAGGCCGAGGTCCACGGCATGAGCCAGAGGGGTGGCGACGTGCAGTCCAATCTCCGCATCAGTTCCAACCCCATCGCTTCCGACCTGATACCAAAAGGTTGCGCAGACATAATCATCTCGCTTGAGCCGATGGAAGCGCTCAGATACCTCCCATGGCTCTCCAAAGAGGGATGGATTGTAACCAACACTACTCCGTTTGTCAACATCCCAAACTATCCTCAGATAGAATCGATAATGGAGGAACTCCGCAAAATAAAAAACACCATCCTGGTGGATGTGGATACCATCGCACGCGACGTGGGCAACCCTCGTGGGGCCAATATTGTCCTTCTGGGTGCCTGCAGTCACCTTCTGGGAATGGAATTGCAAAAGTTTGAAGAAGGTATCCGCAGAATATTTTCCGACAAGGGAGAAGAGGTCGTGGAGGCCAACCTCAAAGCCTTCAGAGCAGGCCAGGCCGCTTCATTATAATCAGGCCGCATCAATATTAGGAACCTCGTTTTAATTTTTAATAGAATAAATCTAACTAATCCATTTCATACATGAAAAAAATTTTGACATTCGTCCTTGCATTTGCAGTTACAACGACGGCAATGGGACAGGGCAGGCTGGGTAATCTGCTCAACAAGGCCAAAGAAGCTGTTTCCAGCGAAGTAAAATCCGACAACAAAGAGAATAGAAACACCGGTAGCTTCAGTAACGGAAATGCAATCCATGTGAGTAGCCTCACAGGTTCAAACCGCAATGACGGCTCCAAGGCAAAGCCCTACAAGAATCTCCAGAAAGCAATTGACAACGCTAAGCCCGGAGATGTTATCCTCGTGGCACAAGGCAACTATTTTGGAATGCTCAATTCCGGCAATATTGTCATCGATAAGTCTTTGACCATCATGGGAGGCTACTCCGATGATTTCTCTACCAGAGATATTCTGAAATATCGCTCAATGGTACAGCCGGACGCTACTTCCAATGGCACCGCTAAAGGTGGCGGCACAATACAGATCAAAGGCACTCACGGCGGCGAAGTGGTGATTGACGGTCTGCTGATCGACAGAGGCAATTCCGTTGCATACAATCCGGCCGGCAAAGGCAAGCCCGAGGGAGTTGATAGCCCGATGATGCAGCCTATCGGTACGGCAGGTATCGGCGGCACCAACTTTGAAGAAAAGGTATATACCACCGAGACTGCCCTGATCTATCTGGACAATCCCACATGTAATATAAAGGTCCGCAACTGTGCATTCGTCAACAGTCCCAACTATGGTATTAGAGGTATGTTCAAAGGCAAAATGGAGGTTGACAACTGCATTTTCATCAACATACGTATGGCCGCAATGGAGGTATCGGGAAGCTATGCAACAGATTATTGTGATCTGAAATTCACCAATAACACTGTCCTTTTCAGCTGGTCACGTCTCAAAGACATGTCTGACATGGGTTACGGCTATCGTTATATGAATGGCGTACACAGTTATCTGGACCACAACATTATCGGCTGCAGTATTTTCTCAGGTCTTGACCGCTGTCGTATTGATAGCAATGCTGCAAGGGAGCGTGAGAAGATAACAACTTGCGAAAACACTCTCTTTTTCCTCAACAAACAGGCTGACATCTGTCTCCCCGGAGGCGGTATGTTCCTGCGGGTGTGGGTAAAAGACTTTGACGATGTGGAGCAACTTGCGGAGGTTTCCGGCAACAAGTCGGTATCCGATCCCTCTATCTTCAACGGTGTCATCAACGAACCTTATCTCAAAGGCTTTATTGAGGCTGCATATAACGAAAAGACCAATTTCGATCCCAACTCCGGCGCAAATGTATTCCGCCAGGCAATGGGCATGAATATGCAGGGAACCATCGACTCTTCCGCATCGATGTTTGCCAACAGATATCCTTTTGAAGATGCGCTCAAATTATTCGGAGCAGTTCAGGGCTACGGCGCACAAATCCCAGGCAACGCGAAGAGATAACCTACATATATTTAATATGAAAAATGCACCTCAATTGAGGTGCATTTTTCATATTGCCGGATTTACAATTTTTAGATCGTAGTCTTTTATCTTTCCGCCTTAATTAACTGGTCGAGCAGAGTGGTGGAATAGCCGTCGCAGGTAAGGAAAATACGGCCAAAACTGTCCGCTATTACCACCAATGGCATTTTAAGATTTTTAGGATCTAGTTTCATTGCATCACAAATAGCAGATAATGTGTTATTGTTATCGGTTGCAACAGAGACTTTATGAGGTATCTGAGGGAACAATTCCAGATTTAAGCGAGACATTTCGGCTTCCGAGCCGAAAAAGAGAATTACCGGAATAGTCCACTCATGGGCAAAAAGAGTACGGATAATATGGTCACTGGGTTCGTGTGAGGGTAACACAAAGGCAAGGATATACATTCCCCTGCCGGTAAGTGGCAACAAAGGATCTGCATAAAAATTGCCCAATACCTGTAAATCTTTATCATCCTCTCTCAGACGAAGATCCACAGTGGTGGTATTCCCCTCTTCGATATTGAAAAATTGCAGTACTGCGAGGACCTTACCACTGGCCATACGAGTGCCTGTAGTGAGCAGATAACTGCCACAATCGAGTTCTACCGGCTCTTTGAAGACATTCCGAACGCTCATTGTTCCCTCTATACCCTCTTTGTCACGAAAATTGAGAGTATTGATAAGTCCATTTTCAAGTGAAGCAATAGTGAAATGTGATTCAAATTTTGGGTCGTCAATATTGTCGAGATCGCTGTCCGTGATCATCAGAAAACCGGAAGGATTCTTTACAGCTGAGGCATCCGTACCCTCGGATGAGAGCTCAGCGGCGGCATCAATCCAGTATCCGGAATCGTAGTACTGCACCTTACCGCTGATCTCCTCTATTCTCGCAGGGATATTGAGAGCGCGACAGAGTGCCACGAAATACCGGTCACGCGAAAGGGCATCCGCAGCACGGAGATAATGAACACCCAAAGGGGTAATAGGGATACGCTGAGGATTGTAGCGATCGAGAACCTTGATGTTGTCGCGTACATAACCGGCAATCTCACTTCCTGAAGTTAGAGAGAGCGAGAGGTCGAGAGTCTGGAATTCTCCTCTCCAGCTCTTGAGCAATTCGTTTCCGATACGGGGATTCAGCACGTAATTATACCATATCTCCCGCTGCTGAGGATACATTCCTTCTACCCCACAAAAGTTGTTAAGGTGATCGAGGAGTATGGAAGCAGGAGTGTCACGCAGGTCTTTTTCGCTTATGAGGCTAAGCAGACGCATACCGTCACGATAACGGGATTTGCTGCCCGATTTGATCTGCTCCAGATAAGAAGAAATCTCTCTCCAGTTGCCTCTGGAAGCTACCAGGAAGCTATTTTCGGGATCATTTGCCAAAGGTTTGACAAAAGTGGCGACATAACTGTTACGAAGGGAATCCTCATATGCAAGGCGCAGGTCATTTGCCGCTTTCTCTTCAGGAGATATAACCACAGGGACCTCCCCCTCAGCCGGCGGCACAATATCTATTTCATCCTGAAAAACATCTCCTAACTTGTGCTCAAGTACAATTGTCACTTGACCCACCTCTTCCCTTGCCCGTGCCTTCGCATAACCATAAGCGCCATCTTTGGAGGCCCACACCAGAACATCTCCCTTTCCGAGAATTGCCGAGGCATATCCACGGGCATCTGAGAGGACTTTTATCGCACTGTAAAATTCTGCATAGTTGTATATCTTAAACTCCACCAGGGCACCCTGCACCGCATCACCTGATACATCCTTTACACAGACCGCAAGACGCTCTGTCTCCGTGTAATTGGCAGTCACATTGATCTCTGTAAAGCAATCGGTATGTTGTATAACATCTTCACTGCCGGCATAGCGTCCAAAGCTGCGGTTGTGCATCAGCAGCGCGCGCAGGGCAGTAGAGCTGAACCAGGCCACATCAAGACACGCCTCCGGCTCACAAGCGCCCAAATAGTGCCATTGCCCCTCCACCCAGGCCTCCACCCAGGCATGATTGTCATCAGTATGAGCCCAGCGCGGGGTATAAACCTGCCTTGCAGGGATTCCGACAGCACGTAAGGCTGTCACGGTAAAGGTAGATTCCTCACCGCAACGACCGTATGCTGTACGCACACTGGCCAAAGGAGCTGAGGTACGTGCATCACTCGGAGTATATGTCACCTTTTCATGACACCAGTGATTGACCTCAAGGACCGCATCATACATGGAGAGTCCCTCCACTCTCGGTTTAAGTTCACGATAAAAAACTGTTCTGGCCGAATCGAGATTTTCATTATTTACTCTTAGCGGGAGAACGTAGTGTCGAAAGAGATTATCAGGTACATTATCGCCCCAGGGCATCTCTTCACGTGCTTTAAAAGCACTTCTGACACCCTCCACAAAGAGTTGGGGGTCATAATCGGCAATATCGCCAAGCGGCATATATGCATAAAGAAATTTGATTGCATCGCGCTCCTGGTCTGTTATGCAAAGGTCAAGTACAGCCTCAAAGTCTGAACGGTACTCCAGCAAATCCAATTTTTCAGTAAGATCCTGCTCAACGGATGCGCGCAATCGTGCCTCGGGAGAGATACAGCATGTAAGTATCAATGTTGTTGCAGCAACAATTGCTACGTTAATAAGTTTACGGAAGATTTTCATATTGCAGGTTTTTGAATTATCAATCTCTGTATTATCTCTCTAAATTGCAGCACTTTGAAGATAACTCTGCAATTTACGAAAATTGACCTATATTTGTACCATGTTAATAGAGATTTGTTCCGAAAATATGGATATTGCGCTCAAGGCGCAGGAGAAAGGAGCCCTCAGGGTGGAACTCTGTAACAACCTTTCTATCGGCGGGGTGACACCCTCCTATGACGAGATTGAACAGACACGTAAGCGACTGGATATTGCCCTCCATGTGCTCATAAGACCACGCGGAGGGGATTTCTGCTACTCTACAGCCGAGATTGCCCGTATACTGCAAGATATTGAGTTCTGCGGCTCTCTGCTTACGGAGGAGGGCAAGGTGATAGATGGTGTGGTCATTGGCGCCCTTGCGCGTGATCGCTCCATAGAGTATGGCGCTTGCAGCGAAATGTTTGCCGCCGCAAGCGAGTATGGTCTCTCGACTACCTTTCATCGGGCAATCGACCGTTCGAGGGATATTTTCAAGACTTTAGAGAGAGTGATTGATATCGGTTTCGACCGCGTGCTCACTTCAGGCGGTGCAGAGTCGGCCTTTGAAGGACGGGAGACAATTGCCCATATGGTAAAAATGAGTTCAAACAGCGGGACGACCATAATGGCGGGTGCCGGGATAACACCCGAAAACGCCCGACAAATTATTAGCGAAACTTCCGTTCCGGAAATTCACGGCTCCCGTCTGAGTCTGCTAGACGGGTTTCTGTAAAAAAAATGTTTGTTCTCTCTGAATTGCTACAAGATTAGCTACTCTGCGCGAAAGAAGCGACGTGTAGCAGAGATGCCAAATTTGCGACCTTTAACATAAAGGACACCATCCTTAATCCATAAAGTACCCCTGGCTGTTAACCGATGGTCGGGTGAGTACATATAAGATGTTGTCCAGGTATTGTCGGAAGCGTTATAGTGCATACCTTTAATGAAAACAAGATTGATTCGGTCCTGTTTTTTCGGATCCACATGCCAGAGGACCTTTGCACAGAATGTGCCATCTTCATTGCGGTAAAATTCAGATCTGGTTTCCCCTCTCTCATCAACCCAAAAACCAAGAATCTCGTTTTCGGGCAAATCCTGACCATAAGTGATATAGGGCAGGGCCAACACCAAAGTCAAGGCTGCCGACAGTAATCTTGAGATGCATTTCAACTTCATAATCTCTCTTCTCTGCTAAGATTCTCAATGTCCTTAATACCGTCACGTGTCATTTTTACACGGAAATGGTGATACCTGGATTCAGAGGCATCTTTAACCTGGGTTATGATGTTGATATAGTAGAATTTGTTGGCCTTCACCCTGCTTATTCTGCCATCTTGTTCCAATAAATCAAGCCACTGTTCGGGATTGTCCATTTTATGGCAGAAACTCTTGAAATGAAGGCGGAAAATATCATTGATGCCGGTGAGCGGGTAGACGCTGTTTTGGGCAAGTAGCTGACTGTCGATGGTGACCAGTTTACGGTAAAGAATGATTTTCTCATCCAATATGTGAATTGCAGCCGGTATCAACGTGGAGCTGTTGCGCATTTCCAGCACCTCTGCAGGAATTTTCGATTCGGAAATAAAATCAACTCCCTCTTTGATATAACCCACCTTCTGCTCTTTAATATTAATAACAGCCTTATTGTCAAAATATTTTTTACCCAGTTTGTGGGCAAAATAGTAACGCATCAAATCCTTGACTCTATCCTTAAGCATATAGCTCGCAATGAGCGCCAAGAAAAGGAGGATGGGGAATGATGCGAAACTTTTCTGAAAAATTATGGTAACTACCGTAGCAATCACCATAGCCATTCCTGCTGCAATGGAGTAGTAAATCTGCTCGACTGCCACACCATCTTTTTTCTTTGTAAGCTCTACAAAAAGATCACTCGCTACATATTTGCGCAAAACACCATAGCGATAAATCAGCTGATCATTATTTTTTTTGTTATTAGCCGAAACGGCAGGAAAACCCTTGCGACTGCGATAGTCACCGGTTTCCCTTAAAAATTCCTTAAGAGCAGCACTTTGTCGTTCTGCTTCCGGCTTATCCTCAAGCAATTTGATGAGTTTGAAACTGTAATATACCGACATATAACTCAAAAACTCATCGCCAAAAGAGAAATGAGCCCGCAGAGCGGGGTTGGCTGTCGGTACATCGATAATATGCTCCAGAGCACGGTAACTCTGCACCAACCCATTTATATAACCAATATAGTTATCACAGGAATCGAGGATATCCTCCATCTCACTCTTTTCAAGTATATGCTGCACCTCATCCCTGATAGAACTCTTGGCTATGGCACAGAACATCTTGATCTGATACTCGTACTCCGCGATATTTACCTTGTCCGGAGCTTTAGCCATCACACTCATTGCATCGCGCAGATAGGTCAAAGGCACGGCATCTCCCCCCGCAATATCTCGTAGAAGATATACGGGGGTTTTGAGACGCACATTACTCTTTACATCACGATAAAACTGCTCTTTGCTGTAACTATCAGGGTGAATATCGAGACTATTAGGCACAAAAATCCATGTATTGACTGCAAAATCGTTTTTTCTTTGCTGCGCGTCAACCACAAAACTCTCCTTAAATTCTACGGAGAAGTTGTCATGAATTCTTGTCCTGATATTTATCATATACTTGCTTAGCAATTAGCTGTTGGCCATTAGCAATTGCCAAAGGCCAACAGCCAGGAGCTATATCACTATTCCTCCGGGTTCATCACAATCTTGACAAGGTTGCCCTGCCCGATGAACTCTGCAACAAAGTTTTTCACTTTTTCAGCAGTGAGGGAATTGATTAGAGCTTCGCGCTCAGTGTCCAGGTCCACACCTGTGAGATCATACTGACGCAGGTTGTTCGCCCAGTAACTGTTGCTGATACGGGATTCGGAGACATTTTTGAGGAAATTTTCCCTGACTTTAACCATCTGCTCTTCGGTAGGACCGTTATTTGCAATATCCTCGACACCTTGGATTGCCAATTTAATCATCTCTTCCACTCTGGCGGGATCGGTATCAAACTGAATGATCATCTCGCCCCTGTTCTGAGGTATAGCCGATACGGAGCCTTGTGTACCCACACCGTAGGTTGCACCCTCCTCCTCCCTAATGGTCTCTGTATAGATGAGGTCAAGCGTATAGCGGAAAGCCTGCATTGTAAGCACGTTTTCAAGATCATACTTCAGATCACCGCTAAAGATCATAAGTACGCTGCTCTTAGGAGTAGTCATAGGAGCATTGAAAATATTCTCAACCTTTCCGGGCACCACCTGGAGATTATGGTCAATATATGTGTTTCCCTGACCTACAGTAGGGAGAGAACCGATATATTTCTCTACTAATGGCTTGATCGTCTCAAGGTCCACATTACCCGTGATATAGACACAGGCACCTGCCATATTGGAGAATAGAGTCTTGTAAGATTGCTCCAGGGAAGCTACCGACATCTTACTTAGCATATCCATGGAGATAAGTTGTCTGCGGGGATTGTCGCCATATGCTGTCTTGAGATATGCTTCACCAAGTATATAATTGGGCTGTTTTGAGAGATTGGGAACAATGGCATTCATCTGAGTAAATGCGGGAGCGATCTCTTCTTCCACAAACCTAGGCTCTGTCACCTGGAGATATACCAGTTGCATTAATGTCTCGAAGTCCTTAGGTGCACTCTGTCCGGCTATTCCGTGGAATTCATCCTCTATAAAGGGTGATTCGGAAACGATTATACCGGTGAGCATTTTGTTCAATGTAGTTGAAGGGAAATGGGAAACGCCTCCCATATTACTATAGAGAGCAATCATATTGTCATCAACCGAAGGAAGTTCCGATTCTGCAATCAGAGATTTTCCACCGGGAACCTGAAGACGGAATGTAACCTCTTCCTTTTTATAGTCTGAGGGTCTTACAATCACGCGGATGTCATTTTCAAGGGTCCATACTGTGGAATTAAAGAGACCTTCTTTCTCCTCTTTTACTTTACTACCTAAAAGAAGCGCTGCATCTACCAATTCTCCCAACTCCTCTTCCTGAATTCCCGATTCCATTTCAGCATTTTTCACCTTGTCAATTATAGTTATAAAGTCCTGCTCTACAGGATGTACAAGACCCTCCCGTTCGGGAGCAAGGTAAAGAACCACTACATTCTTATCATAAGAAATAGTCTTAAGGAATGCATTTATTACATCCAGGGAAAGAAAGGGAAGATAACCTTTTATCTGCTCTTCTTTGTATGCAGGAGTCATAAAAGGCCAGCCTGAGAAGAAATCAGTCATATAATCCTGTACATATTCACCATTCTTACGGCTCTCAGCATTGGAAGTAGCCCTTTCAGCGTTAGCAATCATATTGGTCTTGGCCCTCTCGAGTTCACTTTCTGTAAATCCGAACCTTTTTGCCTTTTCTATTTCAGTCAAAGCTGCCTCAAATGCCGTTAAAGCCTCTCCGTCCCTAAATGCGGCGCTTGCCATAAGCGCATCCGAAGTGAGGATCAGGTTCGTAAAAACAGCGCCGCCGGCAAAGAATGGAGCATCAGCCTTCTTTCTAATATCATCAAATCTCTCTGAGAAAACAGCATTTACCAAATCTACGGCAAGATCATTCATAAAGCCTGCACCATACTGGCGTACCATCCTCGGAGTCAAAAGGGGATATTTTACTGCAAACTGTATCTGGCTCATTCTTGTTTCGGGATCGGTGATAATGCCAACTATGGGGTCTTCATTTTCCGGAAGAAGTATCTCCTCCTTGGGTTTAGGATTCTCGTGTGCCGGGATATCCTCGAAAAGTGTCCTGAGCTTGGCCTCAATCACTTCGGGGTCAATATCACCCACCACAACTACTGCCTGAAGATCGGGACGATACCAGGTGTGATAGAAATCCTGAAGCTCACTTGCAGGGAAGGTCTCAAGGTTTTCCTTAGTACCGATGATATTACAGGTGGCATATTTCGAACCTTTATAAAGATATTCCCATGCCTTCTCGATATTTCTCCATTCGGCAGTACGACGAGTACGCCACTCCTCAATAATTACGCCTCTCTCCTTATCTATTTCGACGGGATCGTTGGTCACAAAAGCGGAATAGTCGTGCATTACCAGCAGAGCCGTGTCGATGATACCTTCTCTGGTAGTAGGGATATTAGTGAGCATATACATTGTCTGCTCTACTCCTGTGGAGGCATTGATATTGGGACCGAAACTGGCTCCGATGCTCTCAAAATAATTGATCATCATCTTACCCGGGAGGTTCTTGGTACCGTTGAGCGCCATATGCTCGAGGAAGTGAGCAAGACCATTTTGGGCAGGGGTCTCCTGGATAGCACCCACATTGGTGAAAAGATAGTAGTCAGCTCTTTCAGCGGGCTTGTCGTTGTGTTTGATGTAATAGGTCAATCCGTTTTCAAATTTGCCGTATCTCACGGAGGGGTCTCTCTCAAGAAGGCCCTGAGGATTGATCTGTGCGAAAGAAATAAATGTCACAAGGAGTGACAAAATCGTTGAAATGATTCTTCTCATTTTAAATTGTTAAATAAATATTATAAAAAGTGTTATCAAAATAATAAAGTTCATCTTACAAATTTATGCATTTTTAGCTAACTTTGTGGCATTATGACCGACAAAAGACTGCAAGTGTTTGCCGTGGCTGCCCGCCAGTTGAGTTTTTCCAAAACGGCAAAAATTATGGGTATATCCCAACCGGCTGTTTCCAAGCATATCGCCCTGCTTGAAAAGGAACTTGGCGGAGCACTCTTTCTCCGGATAAGCCAAACCCTGGTTCTGACGAAAAAGGGCGAACAACTCCTGGAGATAGCCGACAAAATACTTGCGCTATACCAGTCTATTGATACTCTCAAAGATTGACGGGCCACTTTAAAGATTATTGAGCTTGTCAAAAGTGATTTTTCCACGCGAAAAATAGAATTTCAGCACAATGCTGTGTGGATAGTAGCCCTTGTTGTTGATCTCTTCTGAGAATGGTGAAGGATCAAGTTCACGTTTCATTCTGGAATAATCACGATGAGCTCGCCATACGGCCTTCAAATTCTCAATCTTACCGGTAACCAGATATATCATAGCAGAAGCTCCGTCCAGAAGTTTACGGATAAATAATCTCCTCCACCGAATCTTATCGGGAAGATTTTTCCAGAGCATAAGCAAACTGTTACGATAATTCAGATAGAGTTTATGGGGAGATTCATTGGGTAGAGTGCCACCGCCTACATGATAAACTATTGAGGAAGGAATAGCCCACACCTCATATCCCAGCAATTTTGCCCGCCAGCAGAGATCTATTTCCTCCATATGGGCAAAAAACAGTTCCTCCAAACCACCCAAATGGTGATAAAGTGAGGATCTGATCATCAGACAGGCACCGGTAGCCCAGAAGACCTCTCTCGGCTGGTCATATTGTCCGTTATCCTTCTCGATATTGGAGAGAATCCGTCCTCTGCAGAATGGATACCCATATTTATCGATGAATCCGCCAGCAGCGCCGGCATATTCAAACGAGTTCCTATCTGCCACAGAAAGTATTTTCGGCTGACACACACCGACCTCGGGATGCTCCTCCATAAAGGAAAGAAGAGTATCTGCCCAGCCTGGAGTCACCTCTACATCGGAGTTGAGCAAGACATAATAATCGGCCTCAACTTCAGCCAAAGCACGGTTATAGCCGCCGGTAAAACCCCAGTTGCGATCAAACTCTATTACTCTTATATCGGGATGATTTTCTTTTAGCCACTCAACAGACCCGTCTTCGGATCCGTTGTCAGCCACAACCACAAAACAACGTTCGCTGACCGTACAATCAAGAAGGGTCGGAATATACCTTTTAAGATAATTCCGACCATTCCAGTTAAGTATGACTATAGCACAATCCATACAGGAGGATCTCAGAGTTATAAGGCGAGTACCACCTCAAAATAGAGGGCTCCGTCTATGACTGTCACCTTGTAGAGTGCATCTTCGACCTGATAATAAGTCTCGCCGGCTATCTCCACCTCAACGTAGTCGTCTGGCAACTGGGTGATGAGAGCTCCGATAGGAGGTTCAATCACATAGTAGCGACCATCGACAAGGGTGTAGAAAACTCCGTCCTGATAGTAATATTCTTCATTTTGATTAGCTACGTTTGTTACGTAGGAATCAACCTCCCTAATAGTGTAGTTGGTATTGATTCTTGAGTAACTCTCGGCTAGTGCAACAGCACGGTTTGCGCGCTCAACGGCATTGTTCAGGGCATTGATTACAGCCACTGTCAGAGCTACATTAAGCATGGTGCTGCTGATATAGGTGCCTACTGGCGGGCGGCAGATGATATAACCTCCTCCAAAGTAGGGGCGGTAAAAGATACCATCATAATAGTAGTAGTGAATGTGGTTATGAACCCTAAGCACCGCTCTATGAGGAAGGTAGTGGATTCGATAGCCGAAGTAGTGGTGACCGTAGTGATAAGAAGGAACCGGCCTGTAGTGTTTCTTGATATAGGGTCTCACCCAGTTTTTATCCCTTGGAGGGGGTACGCTGTTATGATATTGCACGGCAGCCGGCTTGCGGTCAACCATAGGGGTATTAACCCTGTCAGTTCTCCTTGGGGCAGTGCTGTTTACACTTGTGGCGTTCCTACGGGTGGAGGTTGAAACAGAGGATCTGCTGGTGCCGGGGCTTGCTACAGATCTGTTACGGTCGGTAGTGACGGCCTGTCTGCTTGAGCCGGAACTTCTTCTAGTGGCTGCGTTATCCGAGCCTGTCACTACAGAAGAGCTGCTTGAGCTGCGTCTTGTGGTGACAGTGGAGCTACGAGAGCCTGAAGAGGAGGTTGAACCGGCGTTACCTCTATAATCCTGCACCTGACGGTCAGAAGTGGTAGTTGTCCTCCTGCGGGTAGAAGTGCTCTGTGACTGGGTACCTGAGGAGGGTGACTTGTAGTTGGGATCGACTTTGAGGTCGAATGTATTGTCTGATGAAGCCTTCACTCCGGTCCTTCTCTGCGAAGTAGTTGAAGTGCTGCGGCTCTGAGAACTACTTGAACGGCTGCCTGAAGTAGTTCGACTCTGTGAACTGCTTGAACGGCTGCCGGATGAAGAGCTGCTTGAGCGGCTGCTGGAAGAGTTGCTGCTCTGAGTTGTCCTACGTTCGCTCGAACTGCTCGTTCTCCTGTTTTGTCCCCATACCTCACTCGGGCTAGCTAACATCATTATGATGCTAAGGACTAAAGCTACTTGTGTAAACCTCTTCATTTTTTAAAATTTAAGTGGTAAGTATTCACCTTAATATATATCAAATAACGGACCAAATATAACTATTTATTCTTACTTTTGTGTTACAAAATAGTATAATGATATGGGAAAGGGAGTATTGGTTACAGGAGGAACGGGTTATATCGGCTCACATACTGTCGTTGAGCTTATCGAAGCGGGTTATGAAGTGATTATTGTCGATAATCTTTCAAATTCCGATGAATCTGTGATAGAAGGTATAGAGGCGATTACCGGTGTCAGACCGGAATTTGTAAAAGCGGACTGCCGCAACATTGAAGCGCTCGAAAAACTTTTTGAAAAGGGAAAATTTAACTCCATAATACATTTCGCGGCGGCAAAGGCAGTAGGGGAATCGGTTGAGCAACCTTTGGAATATTACCATAACAATATCCTCTCACTTATAAACATCATCTCTCTGATGCGCAAGTATGGTGTGCCCAATCTGGTATTCTCCTCTTCCTGTACTGTATATGGACAGCCGGAGGTGCTCCCCGCCACTGAACAGACCCCAAGACTTGAGGCCGAGTCCCCCTATGGCAATACCAAACGCATTTGCGAAGATATAATCCGCGACAGCGTAAAGGCCTACGGCTCCATCAATGCCATTGCGCTGAGGTATTTCAACCCCATAGGAGCACATCCCAGCGCACTAATAGGCGAATTACCACGTGGCGTACCCAACAACCTCCTCCCCTATGTCACTCAAACGGCCGCAGGCATACGCGAGGTACTGAGCATCTTCGGGGACGACTACAACACTCCGGACGGATTCTGTATCCGTGACTATATCGACATCAACGATCTGGCCGCTGCACATGTGACTGCACTCGACAGGATGATCGATGGAAAGATGAAAGAGAACTTTGAAGTCTTCAATATCGGTACGGGACAAGGGGTTTCCACAATGGAAATAGTCAAAACTTTCGAACAGGTCAACGGGTTGCAACTCACCTATCGCATTACCGGCAGACGTGAAGGCGATATTGAGGCAATATGGGCTGACCCAACCTATGCCAATGAGGAACTGGGCTGGTACGCACGTAAAAGTCTTTACGAAACTCTCCGCTCTGCCTGGAAATGGCAGCAACGGCTCTGTGGTGTTGATATATCAGATGAATAGCACTGCCTGAAGATCTCTCTTCCAGACTTAACTTCTATTGGAAGATGGGATAGGGTAGTTAATGCTTCGGCTCAAGACCCAATTCTGCGGCCTTAGTCTCCATCATACGATAGGCTGCCTCAAATTCATTGGGTATCTCTCCATCCAGAATGGCATTCTTGATCTCTTCCTTGATCACACCGACAGTGTAGCAGGGTGGAAGACCATATTTTTCCATAATCAATTCTCCCGTAATAGGATTTTTGAAGTTACGGATGGCATCTTTCTCCTCCACTTCGATAAGTTTGGCTTCCACTATCTCGAAATTGCGCTGAATTGCTTTGACCTTGTATTCATTCCTGGAAGTAACATCCGCGCGACAGAGAGTCATCAGATCATCTATATCATCCCCCGCATCAAAGAGGAGACGGCGCACTGCGGAATCTGTCACCTCTTCAGTAACCAGAGCTATCGGGCGCAGATGAAGCAATACCATTTTCTGCACATATTTCATCTTATCATTGAGAGGCATCTTAAGTTGCTTAAATATGCCCGGCACCATCTTGCTGCCGATAAATTCGTGTCCATGGAAGGTCCATCCCGTTCCTTCTTCATATCTCTTTGTGGCAGGTTTACCCACATCATGGAGCAATGCCGCCCAGCGCAGCCATAGGTCTCCACCGACAGCTGCAACATTATCCAGCACCTGCAGAGTATGTTCAAAATTGTCCTTATGCCCGCAACCATCCACCGTCTCTACAGCTTTGAGATTGGAGATGGCAGGAAGTATCAAATGTAGAAGTTCACATTCGTCTAGCAGACGCAGGCCTCTCGAAGGGGTATCTGCCATCAATATCTTATGCAGTTCGTCTGCTATCCTTTCGCGTGCCAGAATATTGAGACGTCCGGCATTGCGGCGAATGGAATCGAGCGACTCCGGTACTATCCGGAATCCAAGTTGAGTGGCAAATCTTATGGCGCGGATCATCCTCAGAGGATCATCGGAATAAGTAGTATCGGGGTCGGTCGGAGTGCGTATCAGGCCGGCATCCAGGTCGCGGATGCCTCCAAAAGGATCTATCAGGGTGCCGTAGTCCTCTTTCTGGAGACTGAAAGCAAGCGCATTGATGGTAAAGTCGCGGCGAAGCTGATCATCTTCAAGTGTTCCCTCTTCGACAATGGGTTTGCGGGAGTTGCGACGATAAGATTCTCGTCTTGCACCTACAAATTCGAGCTCAACACCTTCATATTTGAGCATCGCCGTACCGAAGTTGCGGAATACGGTGACACTGGTACCCAGCACCTTTGCAACCGCTTCAGCCAGTTCGATACCGCTACCTTCTACCACTATATCTATATCCGTACTCTCCCTCTGGAGAAAATGATCACGCACATAGCCCCCTATGACAAAGGCTTTAACCTTCAGTTTAGCAGCCTGGGCTGCCACTATCTCAAATATTTTATGATCCAATGGCCCTCTCATAGCATCTGTTCATATTTGGGAATCCTGTCCAAAAATTCATATTGCTCAGTTTCAGGATTGCGGCCACAAAGATAACTGCTTTTACCGTTTGTTATCAAAATGTATTTCACTTTGAGCGAAAGATTGTACCTGATGACCTGATCTATCACTGTTTGATTGATGGGAATATCGGGAGCTTTGCACTCCACCAGCATCAGAGGCTGCAGGGATCGGTCAAAGACCAGCACATCAGCCCGGTACTGCATCCCGTTGAAAGTAAATGCCCATTCACTCGACATTAGCGGCAGCGGCACCTCCCACTCCTTCGCAAGCCAGCCAATGACATTCTGCCGCACCTCTTCCTCGGGTGTGAGCCTGACATACTTTTTTCTCAACGGATCAAAAACCTGCATTTCTCTCCATATCTTTAATGCGAAGATAGCATTTTTCATTAAAATGCTTGAAACATTTTGCTCACATTATTTGTTTATATAGTTTTTATTATCCTTATTTGTGTTATGATTTATAATTATTGCAATTATACTACATTTTATTTACTCAACACTTAAATTATCACATTATGAGCAAAGATTCATTACCACGTAAAGGTAGCGTGTGGTCGGAGGGAACGGTTTTGAATCCCTTTACAGACTTTGGTTTCAAGTATCTTTTCGGAACCGAGAAAAACAAAGACTTAACTATCGGTTTTATTAACATCATTCTCAAAGAGGAGCTTGAAAGTCCGATAGACGAAATTGAGTTTTTAGACAAGGAACTTGTTCCTTCCGTGGAAGATGCAAAACGGTCGGTTGTAGACGTTCTATGCAGGAGCAGGGATGGAGTACGTTACCTGATAGAAATGCAGAATCAATACTACAGGCACATGTTTGATAGACTGATCTATTACAATTGCGATCTTATAAGCGATACTGTCAGCCGCGGGGACAAGAAAAGGTATGGCGATATCAAGAAGGTTTTCACCATCTGTTTGAGCAATTTCCAGATTGAGAGAAATGGTCAAATCAAAAATGAGTACAAGATGTGCAACACGAAAACCGGGAAAGTGATAAGCAATATAATACACATTATAACTCTGCAGCTTCCCTGCGTCAATATTAAAAACATAGCAAAAGGTGGGAAAGATTATGAAAGTTTATTAGCTTTGCTAAAACTAATGACTGACAGGAAAATGGGAATCACTTATAACGAATTCAAAAAAGCAGTTGATGAGATTGATGTATCTGATAAAATCAAGAGATACTTCATGGACCTTATCTGCAAGGCAGCGTTGACAAGACTGACCGAAAAGGAGCGTCAAGAATATCGCGATCATTATTTTGCGGTCACTATTGATGATGTTATCGAATCCGCGCGCGAAGAAGGCTTAGAAGAAGGAATGGAGAAAGGAATGAAGAAAGGAATGGAGAAAGGAATGGAGAAAGGAATGGAGAAAGGAATGGAGAAAGGAATACGTCAAGTTGCAAAGTCAATGTTGTCTCAAGGCATCTCATTGGAGTCAATCTCAAAAGCCACCGGCTTATCACAAGAGGAAATCAGCAAATTGTCGTAACAGCATCTGCTGTCAGAGCGATAATTTCCGCAAATAATATCATAAAGAATAAAGAACTAAACTACCATATCCACAATATCTGTAACCAAAGGTGGAATGGGAAGTTATCAGGATTATAATAATCAAGAGGGTGACCGTGCGGTCACCCTCTAAATATGTTCAAGCTTTAAATATCAATCAAAGCAAACTGCTAATTGAATTGCAATGTGAAATTCGGATCCAATAGTTGTGCGACAGTTGCAGATGCATATGTATAATTCCAACCCCAAGAAAAATAGCGTGATCTGAAGTACAACGGAGTGCTTTCAGTAAATGTACCGGTCAATGTAAATGTAACATTACCGCCACTTGTCGTAAATGAACCTAACAGATTAGTATGACCAGCATCACTATAAATATTACGATTTGAATTTCCGACCGTTCCGGAATAAGGGACACTTACAGATAGCGTGTTCACTGTAGCAGTAACTGTTACCGGCGCAAATTCGGGATTCGTGACATTGTGTTCAATATCAGCTGTGCGTGGACCTCCAAACGTTGTAGTGGTAAGAGGAATTGTAACAGTCGTCTGTGTTGTCGGAGGCAAGTTAATCTCGGTCTGCCCGGCATAACTTCCACTTCCCACCAAGCCCTCAGTAAGATTAATTCTTAAGGGCTCATTAAGTTTATTGACAGTGAATGTGAGCGTAACAGCTCTGCCCGCGCCATACATATCTCCATTTGCCAACAGCGCATTGGTAATAGTTAGCGGTATCCTGATGAAAAAGTCGGTTCCGTCATTGAAATATTTATTGGTGACGTAAACATGAATCTCGTCATCAGTAGTAGAGGTTACTCCTTCATTGGTCTCCATCCAACAGGTTATCCTCTTGTGCCCCGGATAAGTAGGTGAAGCGGACAAACCTAAGTATTCAGTCCAGGTGAGAGTTCTCTGAAATGCAAATGAACCTCTGCCATTTGCATCGACGGTCACTACGAGAGGCATGATTTGACCGACCGCTGGACCGTCAACTCTTGGATAGAGACTTTTAGTGTCAGTATCCACCAAAAATTGCAAAGGGAAGGCAGTAGAGTCCAGATCATTCGGAATATCGATATGAACGTCGCCATTGGCGTGAACTATCTGATTCAGCACTTTGGGAGCACAGGTGACATGCATTGTCCTTTTCTGACGAAGAACATATCTTATTTCACGGCTCAAACCGGTTCCCGGAGCAATTACCGTAACGGCTTGTCTTTTGGCAAGCGAACCGATAGTGCCGGTAACATCCAATGTTACTTCATTCCATCCGGCCCATTGTCCCGAAGTAATTGGAGTATTGGAGAGAACGCTGCCGCTGCTGAAGATAGTGCCATTTTCAACCCCAATCTGCACTCCATTGTTGTTCGGAGTGCCCTGAGCATAATTCGGGTAGTACTTGAATCTGAATTTGACATCATTGGTAGTGTTGATTATGGTGTCGGTATAACTCACGAAGAGTCTTGCCGTACCATCCGAGATATTTGTCAAATTTTTGAGCTGAACATCCGCAGAAATGTTGTTGAATGCAGTGCCGGCTGCCGCCTCTGCAGCAGTAGCTGAACCTCTTGCACTGACATGGGTAATCTCAATCTCATAATTGAAATTGCGGAGTATATGGTAAAATTTGTTTACACCCCCCTCATTGTAGATTAGGTCAACCTTGTAATAGGTGTCAGTAGTACTACCATTGTACCTACCCCTTATAATGGCAAAAGTATTGGTCTGATCACCCGGCTGAGTGCGCTCATAAAGGTAAAATGGTTCTCCCTCATTTTTATATGTGGCAGATGAAAGCGATGACGGAATGTTGATTAGGGTTGTTCCGGAAGGTATATTGCCTGTATAGCCTTCCTGGAGCAATTCACCGTAAGTCTTGCACTTCTTCTCTCCTGCCGATGGTTTCATATAGTCCACAAAGGAGAGAGCCGCCCCATTATATGGTGCGACACTGCCTCTGTTGAGAGTGTTGACTACGGTCAAGCCGGTAATCGTGAAGTTTGTCACAGTACTTGCCTTGACGGCGGTTACCTTAGAGTAGTTGCGTACCACGGGTACCCTTGTGAGCTTGGCAGCAGTCTCGGGGCTAAGTGAACCATTATCGGTACGAATACCGTTGTCAAGGACAACTCTTTGCCAAAAAGCATCCTGCGTACCTTGTACGGCAAACTCTGCAAAAACATCATACTCTGTACCTACAGTAGCAGGTGAAGCCACATTGCCAACCAAATGGAGAATACGTTTGTTGGAAGAGGCTGTCAGAGTACATTGATAATTGATCTGATCCGAAGGAGAGATGCTGACGAAGTTAGCAGTAGCACGTTCTACGTACATCCCCTCTCCATCAAATACTACGATATGCAAAGGCATCTCTGTTCCCGCAGCAAGCGGATCATCACCGAATGCTTTAGTCAAAGGTGACATTTCCGGAACATCCAGCCCGATATTTACAATCACCTTGTCTCCATCGATTTGAGAGATATCGATATCCTCAATATCAAACTTCTGGCAGGAAAAGAGTGCCAGAACCATCAGTATGCTATAAAATATCTTCTTCATCTCAATATCCTCTTCATCATATTATCTTACATTACCCCATTGCTCAACATAAATATCACCCAAAGGGTTATCTCCCATCATCGGCACTCCATAATCAACAGTACCATCTTTATTGTAGTCACCTTTCTTATCACCCCAATACCATACATCATAGACACAACGGACATAAGCAAGGGTGTTATCAGATGCCGGACCGGTGGCTGGGTACCATACATTACTTCTCGCAGAATAATGCCTTTTGCTTGAAGCCCAATAGGGAGCATCGTTGGTTTCTCCAAAAAGCTGAGGGATAACCTGGGCTTTCGAACGATTGACAATAAACATAATCTCCGCTTCGGTCGGCACACGCCATCTACCTGCAGGATATCCGTTCTCCTGATAGGCTGCACAGCGTTTTTCCGCCTGTGCGAAGGTTACGTTAGTGGTCTTACCATACGAGGAGGCGATCTTATATGCAGGAGCAATTACATCTGCAATATCCGTTCGGGTCCTGCGATATTGATCAAGTTTTACTGTCGGACCATAGTTTTGGAGTCCCGGAAGAGAACCTGCTTCATTAGGGGGTACTCTCGGATCTCCAATTGAATAATTTCGCTCAACCAGCAACCCGGGACAGAGCACTCCCACATACATAGTGTACTGATTCTGATTGGTATTAGGAGCTATACCGTCGACATCATTAAAATTTACTACCGCACCTAAACTTCCATTTTGATCATCACTAATTGAACGAGAACCACCGGTTCCTCTTGAACGATAGCCATATACTATTACCGAACCATAGTTACTTGTAACGTTAGTATAGGATCTCTCGCCCGTAATATATATCGGTGAATATTGCTTTATCACTATGGTTTCGGAGAAGCCATCATCATTACTCACTGTAAAGGTGATAGTGCTTACCGAAAAAGAACCATTAGGAATCTCTCTTTCAAACCTGATAATATTGCCATCCTCTATCGATACGGTATAAGTATCTGTCACAGTATGTGAAGGTGATCCGGGAGGATGGACCAAACGTTGCTCAGAAATAGAGTAGGAAGTATAGCTGGCGGGGGCAGTACTGGTGAGTTTCGTTACAGTAATGTCGTTCTGCGAGTAATTCATATAGGTCACAGAATCTATTTTTACCTTCACAGGTGAGGAGCTTGAGTAGCTAAATGTTGTGGAGCTTTCATTATTGAGTACTGCAAAAATTCTATCTTCTGTAAGATACTGATATTTTCTCAGCTCCGCCTTAATTTCAGCGGTACTCCAATCTGCGATAATCACACTGATAGGAACTACTAATGGTTCTTCCTCCTCAAAACTACCAAGCATACTTAGCGTAATGTTGATCTGATAATATTCGTTGCGTGTAAATTGATAATCACCCGGAACGTTGATCGGTATCTGATAGTAGGTGTTGAGGGGATTATGTTGATCGTCACCCGGATACCATGGAAGCACGAGAGTTAAATAGGTCCGATCCATCGTATCAGGATCAAACTCGTAGGGATAGGTGTAATAGGGGACAGTATTGAACCAGTAATCAAGTGTACCTGTAACCGGCTCACGTGTAAACTGTCTGGGAAGCGTGCTGGCTCCTCCTCTGATAGTGTAATAATCACCCGCTACGGGAGTGTAAGGATGAACAGTCTCATCTATGTGTGACTTCTTTACTCCATTGAAAAAGAAAAGTCTCATCTGGTCAGTCCTCGGGGTCCAGGTAACTGCCTCCGCTCCTTCTCCGATAGTAACCGGATCAATTTGAGTGACAAATACGCGGATCTTGCAGGCTGAGCGATCCATCTTGACGTGTCCGCTCATAGTCGTCCTGTCAGCAGTCAGAGTTACCACATCATACCCATCCATCACAAAAGATTGTGCCATTTGACTGGTAAGAGGGTTATTAGTCATAACTTCCAGATTTTTAAGACTGTTGATGGATGTGCCTATATAAGAAGGAGTAGGGGCTGCAGCATTTGCCATTATTGTATTAAGAGCAGTCCTGGCCGGATTCTTGGCATTGGCAATCACATAGATCCTGGCAGTGGCCGGAGCCGGAACTGCAGGTGCCGTGCCGAAAACCTTGTCGATCTCAACGTTAGTAAAAGGAATGGTGATTGTGGCTATGGAGTTGGACCCTGGTGGCAGTACCATTTGCAGACAATGCACGGCATTTGTATTATCGTCAGCATCATGCTCGTAAAAGAATATATCCACCGTATCAATGAGATTTTCATTGAGGTTAGTCTCTCCGGCTGCTTCAATCTCAGGTCCTTTTGTTCCCAAACCAGTTGTCATAAGTGTGAGACGAAATTCTCCTTTAGGCTGGGGTACAGGATTTTCAAACCAGTTGCAAGAGGCGACCAGAAGAACTGCAAGCAGTAGCGTTATAGGCATTATTCTTTTCATATCTCTTTACTATGAAGCCGGTTGAACAATAGTGTACTCTTTTGCCGAGCCAAAGCCGCCCTCAATCTCAAGATAATTAACCTTGATTGTAACACTGACGGGTGGGGGGAAGGTAACCATCAGGCGGAGTACGTATTCGTTGTGTATCGCTGCAGGCTGGGGAAGATTCTTCTTAATATACAATGTGGCAGGCTGACCGACAGGACCGGAAGGAGCCTCTATTGTAGTGCCACCTTCCGTTACGAATGAGAATGCTCCGGCAACACCACCCTTTCTTACTAATGAGGCGTTCCATGTGCCTCCCGTCGGGGTTGCCACCGTAAACGTCACTTTGGCAAAGGTGTTGTCTTGTTTCATGATAACATAGACATTGCCGTTATCCTTATCTGAAGCATCGATCTCTTTTATGGTTGTTGGATCAAATGTTGGAAATCCTCCGGTTTCAAATGAACTCAACTGCTCGTACTGGTAACTCTCCGTTTTTATAACCCATGGGTTTGCCTCAAGCTTAAGTGTCAGTTCCGCATCACTGATACCGGTAATCCGGTAATCAAAGATATAATTACGCAAAATATTGAAATAGGTTGCGTTTGTAGGAAGTTTACCGCTATCGTCGTAGTATGCAAAATGAATGGCATCTGTATAGGTCTTACCGTTGGAAAGTTTGACCGTAATGGTAGATTTCTCATTTGCAGGAGCATTGACATTATTGAAAGCCGGCACATAGATCTCATAAAGGTCATTATTGATCTTTCTGAAAGGAATGGAATCTGAAGAAATCTGCGCTGAAGAACAATATTGTTCAGTGGTAGCAGTTACACTCCTTGGGGTGGTCTCTATGATATTCGGAGCCTTATAGGCAACTGTAGAAAATCTCTTTAATGTGACAGCCGAAAGGTCAAGAAGGGTTGCAAAAGTATCAGAAAGCCGTACACGGATCTTAGCATATGCCCTAATCACATTGATCTCTCCAAGGTCTGTAAGTATATTGTCCCTAAAGAGTACATTCTCAAATTTGCGCACTCCATACATCGGTATCGGCGTCGTCTGTGAGGGCTCGTAAGGGGTAGTGCCCGGGTTGTAACTAAATGTACCCCAACCTCCGGACACATTATTGGAAATCAGATCGCTAAGTGTGGAAATACCGACATAGAGGTCGGGAGTTTCTCCCAGCGCAGCCACATCCGAGCCAATCGGATAACGACCGTTAACTCCACCATAATTGAGCAAAGCCACCATCGTGAAGTCCGAATATGCCTCATTAAGCTTACCGCTGATGTAATAAGCCTTGTATACGGGCATAGGATCTCCTGTTGGGTCAGGATTAGGTGAAGTCCCCGTAGTTCCTATCGGAATAATGCCTTCAGGCTCCGGCTGGAAAGTCTGGAGATATTTTCCATTCTCATCAAAGAAAAGGAACATAAAGTCTCCACTCTCTATACCGATATAATTTTCATCATTCTGACCATCTTCGTCACCATAAACGGGAGCCTTGGTCGCCGGAGTACTGAACACACCTGTTGAAATAGTAAATCCGATCTCGACCGGCTCGGTAAGAGCGCACTTACTACAATCCTCATAGATGAGGTTGCAGGCTGCCATAAGCGACACTATTGAGACCGCTATCAGCAGACGGAATAGGACCGATATGTTTTGTTTCACTCTCATGTGATCAGTTTCAAATTTCTAAAGTGTTGTCGATGACAAAACGACTTTCCATGCGCCTATGTAAATATAGGCATTCATCCAGGTATATTCACTGTCAGGATCATCGGGATCATCGGGATCATCAGGATCATCAGGGTCATCAGGGTCATCGGGGTCCGTAGTGCCACCCGGATCAGTACCTTCCCCATCAGGTTTTTTATCCTGGAGGAAGAATACGAAGTGATATTCATCCTGGCGATCGAGGTATTCCTGGTCGGTCATCACCTGATTGTAATTGCTCTTTACCAGCAGAAGAAATTCTACCAGGGGAATAGAGAGTACTGTCTTTCCTTTGTTATTTTTGACGGTCATCCGTGCATCACTGGATGCCATAAGTCTCGAAGTGGCAAATTCTGCCACTGCTGCAGCACCTGCTGTAATGGTATCCGCCTTACTCAGCACCTCCGCACCGGTAGCCGTAAAATAGGCCTCATAGTTGACTATGTTGTTCGGCACAATCTCATTATTCCAGTTAAGAAGTCCGTTATCATCTGTAATATGATAAGTAAAAGCATCCGGATCTACCTTCTTACCGGAAATATGCTGCAGTATAATGCGTATGGAGTTGGTATTCTTGACCAGTGGTATGGTCACGGTATGAATACCCTCCTCATCGGGAAACTCCACGGAATTTAGTGAACCATGATATAGTGGCTTAAGTTGATAATCCACTACGGCTCGACCATTAATATCTTTTTTTCCTATAGTCCTACAAGTCAGATCGGACTTGCTTGTCAGACCTCTCTGTATCAGAGGCACTGAAAAGGATTTGCCATCCTCCAGGCCACACCAGGCGACAAGGTCATAGGTACCCGGCTCCATATCGACCTCCATTGTATAGTCGCCGCTACCAAGATGAGAGCCCTGATCGCTCTTCTGGAAGACAAGCTTACCGCTACCGTCAAAAGCATAGAGTGACACCGATGTGACCTCATTAGCAAAGGCGTCAGCATATTTCATATTGTAGTCGTACCTGAAGACTATTCGATATTTTGGATCGCAGTCGCCCTCATATTCGTATATTGCACTACAGGAGGTCATCGCAATAAATACGAGCAGCAAATATGTCAATCGTTTCATTATCACTCCGATTTGTTGTTAATTATCATATCGTCGGGGCTTTTGCTTTAAATAATCCCTCGGGGCGGGGCCCCACCCGCCCCGAAAGATTGGTATAGAAACGCTTCGGTCTTATACAGGCCTAAGTAGTCTCTTCTTAGAAAAAATTACAATATTACATTCTGTGTAACCGTCTGCCAAGCAAGAATATTAAGTTTAGCAGCGAGATAGTAAGTAGAAGGATCGTAATTAGGAACAATCGGCTCGGTAACGTCAAATACGCCTATACCCACTTTCTTAATGTCCGTTACAGTCACCTGATAGAAGTGGTTACGTACCACGCCGAAATCACCAACCAAGAAAGGATCACTCGGATTCGTTTTGTTATAGGTAGGATTCAAGAAGTGCTCTACAGGAATTGAATAGTACATGCAACCCTCTGTAAATACCTCAGTGATGAATCTGTCACCTGCGAGGTAGGTTACTGCTGCAGTAGTTGATAGACCGGCTGCAGTTGAAGTAAGAAGAGGCTTGATCTCTCCATCATAGAGGTTGGTAAAGGTAGATGCAGAAGCAGGATTGGGCACCTGGAAATCGGCTGCAGTATAGGCAGTACCGTCAGTCTTTTGGTAAGACATATTCATATTCTCAGCAAGTATATCCGCATACTGAGCCCAAGTGTATAATACACCGTTGAAACGATAAAGGGTCACATAGTCAGTTTCAGTGGTCAGTTTCATTTGTGCCGCTACCAAAATATTTGTAGCTGCATTCATGTAGAAGTTACCTGTAAGCAGATTACCTGCAATGGTGTTTTCATGACAGTAGTCTGCTGCAGCCCAAGCCGTTGCTGCAATCTGATTGTAAGGTTTGTAAGTCAATGCAGCTGTTGCCGGAGTTACAAGGTCCGAACCGGAACCGTCGTCTCTGAGATCCGCATAATTGGTAGGATAAGTGCCATCGGTATAGTTAGCATCCTGTGCCCAGAATGAACGGTAATTCGAAGCTGAGTTCCAAGTCCATGTAAAAGTAGGAGCAGTCCACCCGGCATCAATTTTCTTGATATAGTAGCTCTGCTTGTTGAGATTGCTGAATCCCCAGCCATTGATCTTAATATCAACTGTTTTATCGCCACCTAGAAAAGCTGCCTTAACAGGAGTTGTGGGAGGGAAAACACCGGGCATGCCAGAAGTAGTGCCGGCATCCTTCATAGTCAATGAACCCTTTACAGCGAGACGCTCAACGTATGCCTCTACAGGATTTGCAATTGCTTCGGCCTCTGTCTTCTTGAGATTACCTTCAATGCCACTGGTTGTAAAAACAACCTTATTTGTTGCATTCAGGTAGGTAGAGCTTGTCATAATAAAGCTCTCGGCAGAGTTATTATAGATATTGGTAAGCTCTGCCTGTGCCTGTGTCAGACTCTTACCGGGGAATCTTGTTGCGTCAGCAGTAGGAAGATTGAGCACCACAAGCATCTGATAGGGCAGTACGGTGACATTCTTGAGTACAATAGTAGCTTCGGTATAGCGCTCAACGTTACTGCCATCCGGATTTGTAGTTGTACCGAGATCACTTAGTGTCTCGCCTTCCACTACAAAGTTGCCCATAATATCATAGAAATAGAAGTGGGCATTGTTGATCTTACCTTCAGCTGCAGTACCGTTGGCAAATCCGCCTGCAGTACCTTTGGTATAAACATCTGCGGGCGAAACAAGTCGTACAGTCATATAAGAAGCATTGCTGTCTAAATCGGGGACAATCTGCTCCTCGTTACAACCGACAAATAGAATGAGTGCCAGGGCGCTCAATACAAAAAATTTAAGTCTCATAACTTTGGGGTTTTAATTGTTTGTTAATTATTTTTGATTATTTAATATTTTTCTCTTGTTTGTTTTCATTTAGGGAGCCTGAATACATTCTTGCCCACCTTCTCAATCTCTGCAATCACCTTTGCCGCCTTTGCGAGACCGGCATCGGAGGCTTTGCGCAGATGAGCAATAGCTGTAGCATACTCTTTGTTAAGCGCAGCAAGTACTCCTCTAGCATAATCAGCCTCGGCACTATTGCCGGCTTTAGTCAGATAAGAGGAGGCATCCCTTAGGTTGCCCTTGCTCATAGAGGCATTTGCCGCATTGAGATTGGCTATCTCATCCTCTGGGAACATCCTTGCTGCCGTTTCGAAGATATAATCAAATTCATCACCTCCTGACTGCATCTCACTGGCGGCCAGATAGAACTCCTGGAGGGAGAGCTTCTGGGGAGCTGTGCGTACAAGAGATTTGATCTCCTCTACATCCGTATAGGTGCGAATCTCATATTCTACCTTATAGTTGGTGCGCCGCAAAGCAGGGAATATCGTCTCCTTGAAGGTATTGAAGTCTCTGGGATAGGCTTGCCTGATCTTACGCTCACGCAGGTCGAGATCATCTTCGCTGTCAATTATGGAGAGAATGGCATCGCGGTTAGTCATATGAGAAGCAGCTATTTTTGCCCTGAATCCCTCCCAATCCTCAGCCACATAGCTGGTGGAAATAAGCTTACTGGTAGATCCCAGCAGATCCGACACATAATTTTTAAGAGACATTGTACGCTCCCGTGCAAGACGTTCGTTGGTCCCATAAGGGCCATCGGGAGAGGCATAACCAGTGATGGTGATGTTGCTTATGATGGCATCTTTGTCATCGGACACCGACTTGATGTTATTTACAATCTTATCTATCTCGACTCTGTTGGAGCCATAGGTGGGAATAATCCTGGTCATACCTATTGGAAAGTCGATCATCGCAGAACCTTCGAGTGCATGTACTTTAGCCTTGGCTTCGCCCTCCGATGTCACATAGATAAATTCCGGCTTGTAGATAAATTCCTCATAACCACCCACCAGCGCTTCTGCGCGGTCATCGATACGGTCGCAACAGCCGTGCACCTCTTTTTCGATGATCATCATAGCGCCATTCATCCAGCTCTGATAAGGGAGTACCTTCTGATAGTTGAGCACATCGGGCATCTCGGATTTGCGGAACTTGATCTCATCCGGACCTCCAAGCATAATATCGCCCATAGTACGTTTATAATTAATATAACTCTCACGGCCATAGACACCTATAGGAGTGAGCTCCAACCTTTGATCACCGTTCACCACCACAGGAGTGATGAGTGCTGCCTGGCTACTCTTGAGCTTCAATTGACTTAGGTTAATATCCATATCAATTATGATATGCTCACCGCTGCGATTGATCTCAATCCTGTCGATCGCAAGAGAACCATTCATAATCGTCTGCGCACCGGCACTGAAGACCAATGCTATCAGGGATACAAATATTGCAATATATTTTCTCATAATCATCTTAATTAAAATAGGTATGCAAGTGAAATAGCAGCCTTGGTGGGACCGACATAGTGATGAGTGCCGCTACCGACCTGCTTACCACAATCGGGACAGAGAAATTTGTCATAATCGACATAGGAGTAGCCTACACCAAGCACAAATTCCAAATTCCAGTGAACACCGAGCGCAATCACATAGCCGTAACTAATTCCTCCTCCGACAAACCATCCCTGGTAGCGCTGCTCCTTGAGTTGCCTGAAATCCGTTCCGAAAAGGTTTATAGGAATATTCATACCACCAACATTGAAATTACCGGTGTGCGCATGAATGCCGAAGAAATGACGGCTAAAGGGATTACAGAAGTAATATCTGGCTTCAGGCTGTACCATCCAGTGTTTCCATTTAGGATCAATGGTGGCCGGGTCCGAATCACTTGCGGTCATCCAGGCATTGAAGTTACCTGAAATGTCCATTGTCCATTTAGGTGCTATTTTAAACTCCATCCCGGCATTGACCGTGGCCGTAGCATCGTACAGCAAATTGGTCTTTAGCGCAAAGTTCTGGGCGGATAGACTATGCGACCCTGTCAGTGCGGGCGCTCCATTCAGCAGCAATGCGAAAAAGATAAAAAAGAATAACTTTCGTTTCATATTCTGTGTGTTCATAAAATACCTCTAACGAGGCTTTTCCTCCATACAATTTTTAAGCCGTTCCCCCTTCGTTACAGGTTCTACACCTGCAACACCCTCGTTCATATATCGTCATTTACGCAAAATTAGCATCGCGTCCATCAGAAAAGGCTGTTTTTAAAATGTCCTTGGTATTGAATGCGATGCAGTTCCCCCCTGCGGGCACGGAGGGCAAAAATATATATTTTTTATAATTGACAACTTTTTACAAAATGAAAAAATTGAGACTTTTAGAGTACTTTTGAATTTTACAAATAAGATAATTAACTTTTAAGACATTGATTTACAACAGGTTATAAATTATACAAAACGAGGTGGGTTTAAAATTTCATTTTGCAACTCTAAAAAGGTTTTTAACAAAATAGAGTGGTAGATCGCCTGAAGAGTGACACCAACCGATCATAAAAGAACGCTCACTATAATAATCTGACTTCCAGTTTGTTATAAGCAAATCCCATTTTATGATAATTCTTTTTCAATCTATTTTCGCAAACTTTCAATTTGTAAGTTCTCCTATTTTGAAAATCTTCTTTTTTAAACAAAATAGAGTAGAGAAAAGCGTGCTTTTGCATAAAATTGGCGGAAAATTGCACATTCTTAATCCGCTATTTTTGCTCAGAAATAGAATAATGGGCGTCTAAAAGAGAGTTTTATCACACTTAATTATCAGATGCTATTGTCATTTTCAGACAATTGCACCGATTTCTTGTACTTTTTGCTGTAAATGGCGTAGGTGATAAGGGAGATGGCACCCACAATAAGCATCTGAACAACCTGTGACTCATGAGAAATGGTGGCAAAAATCAATCCATCCGATTGTGTAAACCCATATACAGGAACAAGTGTCATCGCGACTATAAAATGATAGGCACCGAAACCGCCCTGTACCGGTACAATCCATCCTAATGAGCCCACAACCATCAAAAAGAGGGCATCCCAAAGATTCAAACCGGCAGCTGCAGGAAATGCATAAAGCGTAAAGAGGCTCATTGCCCAGTATCCTATCCAAATAAGAGCAGTATAGCTGAAGAATGCCCATTTATGTTCCATCCTAAAACCGGCCTTTACACCCTCCACAAGGCCCTTCCAAACCTTTATGACCTTTGCACCGAAACGCGTGGCTGCAATCTTTTTGCGGTAAATACGAAATATCAGCACAATTGCTACTATAAAAAGGATTATGCCGATAACGAGCCAGACCGTCTTGAAGGGAAGTGATTCCACCATCGGATTCCACATTTTCTCTATGAGGAAATCTTTGAACGTACCGAAAAAGAAGAGAGGTAGAGTGACAAGCACCACACAGATCAAATCCCATATCCTTTCAAGTACCACAGTACCAAGAACCCCCTCAAAGGAGGCTTTTCCGCTGTTAGCGATCAGACCACACCTAACCACCTCACCGGAACGAGGCAGCACCAGATTGGCCAGATAACAGATATTGTATGCATCATAGGCCTCCAGACGGGTAATCTCTTTGCTAAGCGGACGCATCATCAGACGCCATCTCCAACCCCTGAGAATTACAACAAGCCAGGAAATAACCATGGAGAGAAGTATCCACCAGTAATTACAGCTGCGCAACCCCTCCATAAAATCGTTCCAGCTTATATCACGGAAGGCAAAATAGAGCAGGACAACCGCCAGAGCCAGCATCAGCAGATACTTTATCACATCTTTTATCTTAACCTTCTTCTTTACTTTATTCATCTTAATATCGATTTGTAGCACAAAAGTACAAAAATTCTTATGTTTGCAGCCAAACAAACAGAATAACACCATTCAGATGAAATCCATACTTGGCATAGGCAATGCTCTGACCGACATCCTCGCAATCCTCCCCGATAATACACTTCTCACCAAATTCAATCTCCCCGAAGGCAGTATGCAGCACGTCGATGCGAAGACAGGCAATATAATCTGGGAAAGCCTCAAACAGATCGGAGTCCAGTATGTGGCAGGAGGTTCCGCCGCCAACACCATCTCCGGAGCCGCCATCTTCGGTATGCCGGCAGGATTCATAGGCAAGGTGGGCGACGACGAGTTGGGATCGCTCTTTAAAGCAGAACAGGTGCAGAACGGTATCCGATCAAACCTGCTCAAAGGCACTGCCGCTTCAGGCCGTGCCATGGTATTCATTACCGCTCCCAACGCTGACAGAACCTTCGCTACCTATCTCGGTGCTGCACTCCAACTGGAGCCCGAAGATCTCAAACCCGATTATTTTGATGAATACGATTATCTCTACCTTGAGGGTTATCTGGTGCAGAATCAGCGTCTGATCCGCCGTGCCGTGGAGATCGGCAAAGAGAAGGGCATGATCATTTGCCTGGATATGGCCAGTTACAATGTCGTGGAGTCCAACAACGCATTCTTACACGATATTGTCAAAAATTATATCAACATAATTTTTGCAAACGAGACAGAGGCTACCTCATTTACCGGTCTGGAGCCTCTTCAGGCGCTTGATGTCATTGCCGAATTATGTGATATTGCAGTGGTGAAGATTGGAAAAGATGGCTCGATGTTGCGTCAGGGAGAAGAGTATCACTATATTGAAGCCTGGCCTGCGAACACAATAGACGCTACAGGTGCCGGTGATATTTATGCTGCAGGATTTCTTTATGCCCATTCTCTGGGGATGCCGTTGAAAATTTGCGGCGAAGTAGGTTCTATTATTTCAGCTAAAGTAGTAGAAGTCATCGGACCAAAGATTGATATTCCTCGCTGGAAAGCCGCCAAAATAGAAATAAGGGAGCATATCGCCCCCTATTTACGCAATATTTAGAAAACCCCTTATAGGTTATCACTTTTTTGCTCTCCAATTGAAATAGTGATTTTTTTTTCTTGTTCCGGATTATTCTTTTACTTTTGCGCCAACAAAATTGTTTGACAAAATTGTTAATAACTATAATTAGCTACAAATCATGACTGAGATAGACAAAATCAGCAGTGAACAACTGATATTGGAAGCTGCTGAACAGGAATTTTTGACAAAAGGATATGATGGTGCACGGACAATCAGCATTGCACAAAAGGCGGGCGTTACGCATGCAATGCTACATTACTACTATCGTACCAAGAGACAACTCTTTGAGTGTATCTTAGCGAAAACCATTAATACGGTTAAAGAAACCATGCTTGCTGCAATGGGAGATCCCAATATGCCACTTGTTGAGCGGCTAAAAGATGGCATAGCATCACATTTTGACCATATGGTAGCCAATCCCCTATTACCGCGATTTTTTCTGAATGAGATTATTTCCCGTCCTGAACTTTATAGTTTGTTATATGAGCGGGTGGCGAGTTTTATCAGGGAGTTCTTTGCCGACCTTCAAAGTGAGGCAGATGCAGCAGCAGAACGTGGTGAAATTGAAAAAATAGATATCCCAATGTTAATAATATCGATCATGTCGCTAAATATTTTCCCATTCGTGGCTTATCACTTTATAGAGCCTGTTATGGGCACCATAATTGCAGACAGAGAGATATTCCTTGAAGAGCGAAAAGCAGAAAACATAGAATTAATAATGAGGCGTATAATAAAACACTAATATGAGACGACTTGCCATATCTTTTATACTTATTCTGTTGACCTTAAGTGTTAAAGCTCAATCACTTGATGAATGTCGCCGTCTTGCCCGGGAACACTACCCCGAGATTCGGCAATATAACCTTGTTGCTAAAACGGAACAGTTCAATTTATCCAATGCGGCGAAAGCCTGGATACCACAATTTGCCATATCGGGACAGGCGACATATCAGTCTGCTACTCCTACCTTCCCCGAAGCCTTTGAAACATTAATGAAGATGCAGGATGATGATGTTGAAATGACGGAAATCAACAAGGACCAATATAAGGTTGCAATTGATATCAGTCAAACTATTTGGGATGGCGGTTACTCAAAAGCCAGCAGAGCTATCGCCAGAGCAGAGGCGGCTGAGCAGCGCAGTCGTGTTGATGTATCACTTTATGACCTGCAGGCGAGGGTGGATGGCCTATACTTCGGAATTTTACTGCTGGATGAACGCGTGGAGCAGACCAAAGCGATGATTGATGTACTTAATAGTAATCTGACACGCATGCGCACATATCTTAAAAACGGGGTGGCATTGCAATCTGATGTTGATATGATAGAAGCTGAACTGCTTACCGCGCAGCAGCAGTTAGGTGTGGTGGAATCATCCCTTGCGAGTTATCGCCGTATGTTGGAGATTTTCATCGGTCAGCCGCTAACTTCCGATAAATTGGAAAGACCCGTTGAAAAAGTTATTCATAGTTATACTTCGTCACGTCCCGAATTTGCCTTGCTTGAGGCACAAGAAAATAGATTAGCCGCTCAAAAAATGGCCATCAACTCCTCTGTCAGGCCCCGTTTAGGTCTCTTTGCACAAGGCTATTATGGCTATCCCGGTATGGACATTTTTAAGAGTATGACTTCACCGGATTTAACTTTCAATGCTATTGTAGGTGTTCGTATGTCATGGGATATAAGTGCATTCTACACCAGAAACAACAATCTTAAAAAAATAGATATTGCCCAACAACAGATAGCTGTTCAACGCGACTTGTTGCAGTTTAACACTCAAATGCTTACCACGCAGGAAGATGGAGAGATCACACGACTTCGCAAGGCAATTGAAAATGATGCCCGTATTGTAGAATTACGGCGTTCCGTACGTATTGCGGCAGAATCAAAACTTCAAAACGGAGTTATCGATGCTACTGATTTGCTGCGTAAAATTGGCGACGAAACTACGGCAATACTCAATTGCAACATCCATGAGATAGAGCTGCTACAAGCAATTTACAGATTAAAACATACATTAAACGAATAAAAACACATGAAACGAATCATCTACATCGCCATTATCATACTTACCGTATCATCATGCGGCAATAATGGAAAATATGATGCACAGGGCACTTTTGAAGCCACCGAAGTGGTAGTCTCATCGGAGGCTGCAGGACGCATCCTGAGTTTTGATGTTGAAGAGGGAATGCCAGTCAAGGCGGGTATAGTGGTGGGTAAAATTGATAGTCTGCAACTTTATCTTCAGCACAAGCAGTTGTCGGCACAACTTTCAGCACTATTGGATAGCCGTCCGGATACAAAGGCACAAGTTGCCTCGCTGCGTGAGCAGATAGACAAACAAAAAAGTGAACTGAGACGTGTAAAAAATATGCTAAACGATGGTGCCGCTACCCAAAAACAATATGACGACATTGAGGCGCATATACGTATTCTCAAAAGTCAGCTTTCTGCAGCGCTCTCTACTCTTGACAAAAGCACCGCTACCATCAATAATAATGCGGAGGCTCTTGAAGTACAAATGGAGGCTTTGGCAGACCGAATCTCAAAATGCAGTATAATCTCCCCTATTGATGGCATCGTTCTGGTAAAATATGCAGAAGCAGGAGAGCTTGCAACTATGGGCAGCCCCCTGATGAAAATTGCCAACCTTGACAAAATTTATCTTCGTGCCTATTTCACTTCCAATCAACTTGCTAATCTAAAACTTGGTGACGAGGTGACAGTTACAGCTGATTTTGGCGGCACGGAACTCTACGACTACGTGGGTCACATCACATGGATTTCTTCCGAAAGTGAATTTACACCCAAAACCATACAAACCGAAGATTCACGCGCTAACCTGGTCTATGCGGTAAAAATTGCCGTAGAAAATGATGGCCGACTTAAAATCGGATTATCAGGCAACGTAACACTGTAGTATGAATGTCATAGAGGTAAATAATCTCTCAAAGAGCTACGGAAAAGTCAAGGCTCTGGACTCGATCTCCTTTTCGGTAAAGCGGAGTGAATTGTTCGGTCTTATAGGCCCGGATGGTGCAGGCAAGACCACACTTTTCCGCTTACTCACTACATTAATCAATCCGGATGAAGGCAGTGCCGCAGTGGATGGTCTGGACATTATAAAAGACTACCGTAAAATACGCTCGCGGGTGGGTTATATGCCCGGTAGATTTTCACTTTACCCTGATCTGACGGTAGAAGAAAATCTTACTTTTTTTGCTGCAATATTTGGTGTGAAAGTAAAGGATTCATACGATCTTGTTGCTCCAATCTACAAACAAATTGAGCCTTTCCGCAAACGCCAGGCGCACAATCTGTCAGGTGGAATGAAACAAAAACTAGCTCTGTCGTGTGCCTTGATTCACCATCCGAGTGTACTCTTCCTGGACGAACCTACAACAGGCATTGATGCCGTATCGCGCAGTGAGCTTTGGGATATGTTAAAAAATCTTAAAGAAAAAGGAATTACCATTCTGGTCTCCACTCCCTATATGGACGAGGCTTTCCTTTGTGACCGTATAGCACTCTGCAATGAAGGACGGATTTTGGGAATAGACACTCCGCAAGGAATTATTAAACAATTTGATTCCAGACTATTTGAGATTCGTGCCGATAATATGTTTGCTCTACTCGAAGCAGCCCGACAGGCTGAGGGCGTGGTAGAGTGCTACCCATTTGGACAAGCACATCACCTTGTAGCAGACGATAATTTTAATATGCATAGTTTTAAAGAACAATTGGGGACTTTGAGTAATCTCACTATCACACCCACGGAGCCAACCATCGAAGATGTATTTATAAACCTGATGAAACAATGAGCGAAACAGTAATTTCAGTACGCAATCTTACCAAACGTTTTGGCGATTTTACTGCTGTAAATAATATCTCTTTTGATGTTTATCAAGGGGAAATTTTTGGTTTCCTCGGTGCAAACGGGGCGGGAAAAACCACTGCCATGCGTATGCTCTGCGGGTTGAGTTATCCCACTTCGGGAAGTGGCACAGTTGCAGGCTTTAACGTCATGCGCGAAGGAGAGATGATTAAACGCCATATCGGCTATATGAGCCAAAGATTTTCTCTTTACAACACCCTTACGGTTGGCGAGAATATCAAACTTTTTGCCGGCATCTACGGTCTTTCGAAACAGGTTACTGCGAAACGTAGTGATGAGTTGCTTGCCAGACTCAAATTCTCATCGGAGCGCAACACACTTGTCAAGGCATTGCCGTTAGGGTGGAAGCAGAAACTTGCTTTTGCCATTGCCGGAATCCATCGTCCTGAAATAATCTTTTTAGACGAACCCACCGGTGGTGTTGATCCGGTCACGCGTCGTCAATTTTGGGAAATGATTTATGAGGCAGCAGAAGGGGGAACAACGATATTTGTGACTACCCACTATATGGATGAGGCGGAGTATTGCTCGCGTGTCTCGATTATGGTCGATGGTGAAGTTCGGGCCCTTGACACTCCTACCCGTTTAAAACAACAATTTAATGCCGGGTCAATGGATGAAGTCTTTCGCATGCTGGCCCGCGATGCACAAAGAGGAGAGTAAAGTCATGAAAAACAACTTATTTGCGTTGGTAAAAAAAGAGTCTCTGCATATTTTGCGTGATAAGCGCACAATGCTTATTGTAATACTTATTCCTGTAGTATTGATAGTGTTGTTCGGTTTTGCCATATCTACCGAGGTAAATAATGTAAATGTGGCCGTGGTAGCTCCTGATCGCACGAACGGCGTTAATGATGCCGTCAATCGCATTGCACACAACGACTACTTCACCTTCTGTGGTTATATCAATCAGGACCAGATAGATCAGCAATTGCGTTCAGGAAAAGTGAGTGCCGTCATAGTTTTTGCCCCTGATTTTGACCGCCGTCTGGAGCAGATTTACGCAGGATTACCTTCAACACCAATTATACAATTGATAGTTGATGCATCTGATGTCAACTCCGCAGGTGCTGCAACTGCTTATATGCAGGAGATCTTGCTGGGCACAGCATCACAACAAGCGATGTTTGAAACCAGAATGCTTTTCAATCCGCAAATGAAGAGTGCCTATAATTTTGTTCCCGGTATCATGGGCCTGATTTTTATCCTTGTTTGTGCAATGATGACTTCGGTATCGATTGTACGTGAAAAGGAAGTTGGAACAATGGAGGTACTTCTCGTTTCACCCATGCGTCCGACTAAGGTTTTCTTTGCTAAGATGATCCCTTATTTCGTTATCTCGTGTGTGGTGTTGATAATAATATTGCTTCTTTCCTATTATCTGCTTCATGTGCCGATGTCGGGTGGCGTTTGGGGCATCTTTTCGATGTCGCTGCTCTATGTGTTGTTGTCTCTATCTTTGGGACTCCTTGTTTCGATTGTTGTCAAAACTCAGGTGGCTGCACTTCTCCTATCGGGTATGGTAATGATGTTGCCTATGCTGCTGCTTTCGGGCATGCTCTTTCCTATTGAAAACTTCCCAAAATTTTTTGAAGTGCTATCAAATGTGGTCCCTGCCCGTTGGTATATAGAGGGCATACGCAAAATGATGATACAGGGTTCGCCGTTTGTGGCTGTATGGAAAGAATTTGCAATTTTGCTTGGTATGACCGTCATATTTTTCGGCGTGTCACTGATAAAATTTAACGATAAATTAGAGTAGTGCCATGAGACCATTTATCGTATTATTGAACAAAGAGTTCATAAAACTTCGCCGAGATTCATTTCTGCCCAAGCTGATAGTTATCTTACCCATAGCTTTAATGCTCATTGCTCCGCTTCTTGTTAGAATGGACGTAAGGAATGTCAATGTTGCGGTTGTAGATCTTGACCACTCAACCACCTCTCATCGCATTGTATCACATATCAAGGCTTCCGAATATCTCTCATTGATTGGAGCAACTGCAGAATTCGACCTTGCCATGAAAGGTCTGGAGGAAGGTACAATTGACATTATCGTACAGATTCCCGACCACTTTGAGCGTGACATGGCGGTTTCCACTCCCGAGAAAATAAGCATAATCGCAAATGCTGTGAACGCAACCAAAGGTTCTATGGGCACACAATATGTTGTACAAACTATCGCCCACGCACTTGTTGAATTTGGTAACGAGAAAAGTCCGAATCAATTGTCTGAAGTGGTGACGGTACAAAATCGCTACAATCCTACCCTCAATTATCCCCACTACATGATTCCTGCTCTTATGATTATCATCTTTATCCTCGTATGTGGATTTCTGCCTGCATTGAGTATAGTGGAAGAAAAGGAAGTAGGTACGATTGAACAGATAAATGTTTCACCGGTAAATCGCTTTGACTTTACTCTATCTAAACTGATTCCATATTGGGTTATAGGCTTTTTCGCGCTTATTGTGGCAATGGTTATCGCACACTTTGTCTATGGTCTTATACCGGCCGGATCCGTGTGGGTTATATTCCTGGGTACAACACTGTTTATTTTGACCATTTCAGGCTTCAGTCTTACAATGGCAAATTTCTCAAACACGATGCAACAAATCATGTTTGTAATGTTCTTCTTCATTATGATTTTCATACTGATGAGCGGACTGCTCACTCCTATTGATTCTATGCCGGATTGGGCGCAAACATTTACACTCCTTTTACCTCCACGTTATTTTACCGATATTTTGCGCTCAGTTTATTTGAGGGGAACAACCATTGCCGAGCTATGGCAAAACTTCGTAGCCCTCGGAAGTTTTGCTATCATTTTCAACATCCTCGCTGCCGTTACCTATAAGAAGCAAGCTTAACTTGCTTGGCAATACCTCGCTCAAATTTCACGGCGGTAAAATATTTTCTGACTGATCCGCATTAGTTGGGCAAACATATCTTCTTCATTATGAGCAATAAAGCCGTGCCGGATGGTCGTTAAAAGCGAACTGGGGAGTCTATAGCTCGATTTTTTGTTCTATTGCTCTAGGAAATTTAACCTTATTTATTTATCTTTGCGAAGGTTTGCTTTTTTATGAAAAAATTATTGAACATCATACCGCGCGTCTTTGTTGTACCGCTATTTGTTGTCGCCGGCATAATTGTAGGGCTAGGGGCATATACGGTCTATGTCGCCCGGCTTCATACTTACGCGACAGATGAACCTTCGGCTTGCATCAATTGCCACATTATGACCCCTTATTATCAATCATGGGAGCAAGGTTCCCATCGTGAATGGGCACATTGCAATGATTGCCACGTTCCACAGGATAATTTCGTCAACAAATATGCATTCAAAGCCGCTGACGGATTATACCATTCGGCTGTCTTTACTTTAAGAAACGAACCTATGGCTATTCGTCCCCGTAATGCCAGCAATAAAGTTATTATGGAGAATTGTGTTCGTTGCCATACACAACTCACAACTGAATTTGTAAAAGCGGGGCAGATAAGCTACTCGGAAGCTTCTCAAGGAGAAGGTAAGGCGTGCTGGGATTGTCATAGAGACATACCGCATACGGTAGTGAGCAATATCGCCTCCTCTCCCAACGCAATAGCCCCACTACCGGAATCTCCTGTTCCTACATGGCTGAAAGAAATGATTAAAAAATAAAAAACAATATAGACTATGTGTAAGAAATTAGCAGAATCGATCAGACGTAAACCCGGTATAGGATGGGTGTTATTTCTCATAGTTATGGTTTTGGTATTCTTGCTGGGGCTACTCGCAGCTTCGATTACTGAACGCAGAGCAGAGATAGCAACGCTGTACAACAACAAAAAGGTTGAGATCACAGGCATCAATCCCAAGAGCGAAGAGTGGGGATTAAACTACCCTCGTGAGTATAATACATGGAAAAAAACCAAAGAGATGGACTTCCAGAGCAAACATTTGGGTAGTAATACCTATGATATTCTCGAAACTCGTCCTGAAATGGTTATTCTTTGGGCAGGTTATGCTTTCTCACGTGACTATACCGCCCCCAGAGGACATATGTATACCATAGAGGATGTTACACAAACTTTGCGTACCGGTACGCCGGGTCCGGATGTCAAAGACATGCAGCCCGCAACCTGTTGGGCATGTAAAAGCCCTGACGTACCTCGTATGATGCAAGAAGTGGGAATTGAAAATTTCTACAAAGCAGGCTGGAGCCAGTATGGAGCCGAGGTTGTAAATCCTATAGGATGTGCAGACTGTCATGATCCTGCAACTATGAACCTCACGATTACACGTCCTGCCCTGATCGAAGTGTATGAGCGTCGTGGTGAAGATATTGCTGACGCAACACCCCAAGAAATGAGATCGCTGGTGTGTGCTCAATGCCACGTTGAATATTATTTCAAGGGTGATGAGAAATATCTGACATTCCCTTGGGATGGCGGCTTTACCATGGAAGATATGGAGGCATACTTTGATAATGCAGAGTATGCAGACTGGACTCACGCTGTAAGCAAGGCTCCGATGCTTAAGGCTCAGCATCCCGATTATGAACTGTTCATACTCGGCCCCCATGCTAAGAGAGGTTTGTCGTGTGGAGATTGCCATATGCCTTATATCGCTGAGGGAGGAATTAAATATTCAGACCACCAGGTTATGAGCCCTCTCAAAAATATCTCCTCTACTTGCCAGACTTGTCATAGAGATAGCGAGGAAGAGTTGAGAAATTATGTTTATGAATATCAGGACAAAACTCTGGAGATTCGTGATAGAGTTGAGGTAGAGTTGGCAAAGGCCCATATTATGGCTAAAACAGCCTGGGACAATGGCGCAAAAGAGGCAAGAATGAAAACTGCCCTCCAACTCATCCGCCAGGCTCAATGGCGTTGGGATTTCGGTGTTGCATCACACGGAGGATCATTCCACGCACCTGTTGAAACACAGAGAATCCTTGCTCATGGTCTTGACCGCTCTATGCAGGCCCAAATTGAGCTTCAGAAGGTTTTATTTGAATTAGGTGTAACCAAGTTTGAGATGCCAGATATTTCTACAAAAACCAAGGCTCAGAAGTTTATCGGACTGGATATGGAGAAGTTTGAAAAAGAGAAAAAGGACTGGATCCAAAATACACCGCCTATTTGGATAGAGACAGCACGTGCAAACGGCAAGTTGGGAGCAAACTAAAATAAACATCTATATAATTATAACGCCTACATTATAATCAACAAATATATGTAGGCGTTTTTTATGACAATTATGCAGCAAGAGAATAAGCGTAAATTTTGGCAAATGCCATGGGGATATCCTGAAAGCATCACTATAACGGCAGGAATTGCTTTTGTAGGATTTGTGCTACAAATAACCATCAAGGAGTTCAACTTTTATCTACTTACTTCACCGGTTAATCTCATTGTAGGAGCTTTAATAGTAAGCTTATGTCTATTGACCCTTACCATCAGAAAATCAAAATTCCTCAAGTGGTTTACGAGCATACCTTTCTCGGTCTGCCTCATAATGGCATTACTTATCCTGACACTCATAATGGGGCTTACACCTCAAACCGGCACAGCACCGGCTGACAGGAACTTCTTTGCTCTACTGGGATTCTACAATATGACCGGATCCTGGCCATTTATTCTTATCTATTTTACAACACTTCTATCGCTTGGCTCATTAATAGTTCGCCGACTGGCTAAATTTAACATCAAGGATTATGGCTTTTATCTCAACCATATTGGATTATGGTTAGTCTTATTGGCCGGTGGTCTGGGTCATGCAGATATGGAGCGATATATTATGCATGTCAGAGAAGGTGAAGTAGAGTGGCGGGTTTACGATGATGAAGGAACAGTAAAAGAGCTGCCAATAGCTATTCAGCTCAATGATTTCGATATGGAAGAGTATCCGCCGAAACTAACCATTATAGACAGGACAACGGGAGAGCCTCAACCATTGTCAGCTCCTGACTACTATCAGATCGACACAAAAGCCCCTACAGGGAAACTTGACGGATGGGTGTTGGAAATGAATGAATATATCCATCAGGCAGTGCGTAACAGCGACAGCACCTATCGTGAAATGCCAATGCCCGGCTCTACACCTGCTGCACACATCACAATGACCAATCCCTCAACCGGTGAAACTCTTACAGGCTGGGTATGTGGAGGCAACCGAGCACAACTCTACAAAAGCCTGGAGTTGAGTGAGAAATATACTGTTGTAATGACAGTCGCCGAGCCTAAACGCTTTATGTCAGATATAGAGGTTTATACACCGGATGGGACAACCAAGAGTGCCATATTGGAAGTAAACCACCCTTTGCGTATTAAGGGCTGGACTATATATCAGTATGGATATGACAATGCTGCCGGAAGACTCTCCTCCTATAGCAGTATGGAGTTGGTCTACGATCCATGGATAGTACCGGTATATATCGGATTTGTGATGATCGCTATTGGTGCCATTGCGATGATAGTTAGAGGGCGCTCATCTAATCGTAAAACTTTGTTAACCGATAATCAAAAGGAGGAGTAAGAAGAATGAACTGGGATACCTTTATATGGTTTGCGTTACCCGCCATGATATTGTGGGCCTGCGCCGGAATTGTGGTATATCGCAAAAAGAGTAAAGTGTTAGCTGATATTTTGATGATCACAGGAATATCTATTTACACTCTCTTTATTATAGGCTTTTGGATCAACATTGAACGTCCTCCGCTGCGTACTATGGGAGAAACACGCCTTTGGTACTCCTTTTTCCTGGCGGTAATAGGTTATGTAACATATCGCAGATGGAAATATCCATGGTTGTTATCCTTCTCAGCATTAGTGGCATCCGTCTTTATCTGCATCAACCTGTTCAAACCGGAAATCCACTCTAAAAACCTTATGCCCGCATTGCAGAGCATTTGGTTTATACCTCACGTTACCTCCTATATACTCTCTTATGCCATGTTTGGTGCTGCGACTGTAGGAGCATTTGTTCAACTCAGAAAGATTAATCGTAAGGGCCTTTCCGACAAAAAGATATTTGACTTTCTTGACAATTTGGTTTATGTAGGATTTGGTTTTCTCGTGCTGGGTATGCTGATGGGATGTGTATGGGCAAAGGAGGCCTGGGGACACTACTGGTCCTGGGATCCAAAAGAGACTTGGGCTTTCGTAACTTCAATGGCATATCTGGCTTATATTCACCTCAGACTGCAGGGAAAGAAATACGAAAAAACAGCCCTTTGGCTCCTTCCTGTGGCTTTAATACTCCTCTTGATTACGTGGATTGGAGTAAACTATCTCCCCTCCGCACAGGGAAGTATTCATGTGTACTAGGTAGGAGAGTTCTGAGTTCTGAGTTCTGAGTTCTGAGTTCTGAGTGTCATGTCCTGAAATAGGTTTACACTTAAATCAGGAAAAATTATGACAAAAGTTCAGAAAACAACGAAACGGTACAGCGATTGCTTTAAGTTACAAGTAGTAGAAGAAATTGAAAAAAATGGCT
>Ga0209510_1000216_pt1 | contig 85184 bp, 69 predicted proteins | sample BiotimSIPDNA_FD_185749 | JGI IMG/M metagenome (GOLD analysis project Ga0209510, IMG submission 185749) | Anaerobic biogas reactor microbial communites from Washington, USA - Biogas_R1 time_0 SIP DNA (SPAdes) (version 2) | ecosystem: Engineered > Bioreactor > Anaerobic > Unclassified | place...
CTTTAGCATTAGTGCGCCCCCCTTTGCCGGTGCTTGAGGATTTTTTTGTGTTGGCGCACTAAGAATATCTCAAGGGCCGCTCTGGGGGCAATTTAATATTCTCAAATTCCTATTTTGGACAAGAGTGACACTGCTTATTGAAAAACGGCTCCCGGGTGCTATCATCAGGCGGCGGTAAATATTTCTTTCTCAAGGAGCTGTTGTTGTATGTTGAAGACCTGCGCCCCGGAGATTGCGGCATTCCGGGAGGTGCGTACACGGTAAGGCTCTGTATACGCCTCCCAAAAGACTTCGACAATCTCATCTTTTGGAGGGTGAAAAGTGAACACGATAGATATGGAAAATCTGGGTCTCGGGCGGGAACTCCTCGCCGGGGCCCGTGCGGCGTACCCCGGGCTTTTCGTCGGCCGGATCGTTTCCCAGTCCAGGGACCTTTACACGGCGGCAGCCGAAAGGGGCGAACTGACGGCGGAGATCTCGGGAAAGTTCCGTTTTGAGGCCGGGACCCTGTCCGATTTCCCGGCGGTGGGCGACTTCGTCCTGCTCGACCGGAGCGAGGATGCAGGGGGCAACGGGATCATCCATGCCGTGCTGCCGAGGAAGAGCGCCTTCATCCGGAAAGCAGCGGGGACGTCCAACGACGAGCAGGTGGTGGCGGCGAACATCGATACCGTGTTTCTCTGCATGTCCCTGAACAACGATTTCAACCTGCGGAGAATGGAGCGGTACCTGGGTGTGGCCTGGGACAGCGGCGCCGTTCCGGTGATCGTGCTGACAAAGGCTGATTTGTGCCCCGACCTGGCCCGGAGGCTCGCGGAGATAGGGACGGTGTCCTGCGGGGCGGAGATTCTGGTGACCTCGAGCCTGTCCGAAGACGGGTGGACCTCCGTGAGGAAATACCTGGGCCGGGGAAAGACGGTGGCCTTCATCGGCTCCTCCGGCGTGGGGAAGTCCACCCTGATCAACAGGCTCCTGGGGCGGGACGCCCTTGCGACCAAAGGACTGCGGAACGACGACAAGGGGCGTCATACCACCACCAGGCGGGAGCTTATCGCCCTTCCGGAGGGCGGCGTGGTGATCGACACTCCCGGAATGAGGGAGATGGGCATTGAAAGCGCCGACTTTTCAAAGACCTTTGCTGACATCGGAGATCTGGAGGCGGAATGCCGCTTCCGGGACTGCACCCATTCGGGGGAGCCGGGCTGTGCGGTCCGGCGGGCCATCGACGAAGGGCTGCTTTCTGCGGAACGGCTGGCTGCCTGGAAGAAACTGAAGAAGGAAGCCGGGTACGAGGGGCTGAATTCCCGGCAGATCGAGTCGGAAAAGCTTTCCGCCATGTTTGCTGAAGTGGGCGGCATCAAGAATGCCAGGAAGTTCGCGAAGGAGATGAACAAAAAACGGCACGGGTACTGACGGCCCCTCCGGCGGTTTTACTGCGGGCCATCCGGCATGTGAACAATTGAAGGGAACGGTCCAAAAACGCACCCCGCCTTTTCCTGTTGGAGGAAAAGGCGGGGTGTGCTGTTTTTCATGTGGTGGAGCGGGAAAACTTCCTATTCCACCACGATCCGGCTCTTCTTGTTGGCCTTCCAGACGTGGATGCCCAGGGCCACGCCGATGACTCCGTAGACCATGAAGGTCCTGAAGTATTCGCCCAGTATGGCCTGGCCGAAGAGGGACTGGCCGATCTCGGGCGACATGATGAACATGGCGTTGAAGAGGATGGTCCCGAAGATGGCGTGGGTTATGCTGGCCTTCGAGGTGGAGGCGCCGCCCACGAGGAGGGCCGCCACGGAGAACATGCCGATCTGGGTGTGGGCGTTGTAGGTGTTCAGGGTGCCCATATTCTGGAGGTAGATGATCTGCCCCCAGGCGGCGAGCACGGTGGAGATCATGGTGGCAATGATCCTCGTCCTGTCCACGTTGATCCCCGAGACTTCCGCCGTGTGCTGGCTCTGCCCCACCGACCGGAAATCCTGGCCCAGCTTGGTCTTCATGATGAGTACCGTGAACACGCAGAGACCGATGATCAGCAGTCCCGTCACCACGGGAACCTTGCGGACCATCATGAGCTCCGATTTCGTCATCATGGCGTGGATCGCCACCCCCGCGAGGGCGAGACACAGGCCGCCGTTGACGATGAGGGAGGAGCGGCTGTTCAGGTAGGAACGGCCTTTCCGTATGTTGAGCCAGTACCTGACGGCCAGCAGCAGGAGCAGTCCCACAGCCACGATGAGGAGGGCATGGACGAAGGGGATCTGGTAAATGTTGTCCAGGGCGTATTTCAGGCCGCCCTGCTTGACCGGGACGAGGTCCACGGTCATCCGGATGCCGATGCCGTCAGGCTTGATCATCGGGTGGATCGCAGGAACCGAGATGATCACACCGACGACGAAGAGGAAGAGGAACTGGTAGATGCCGTTGGCGAAGAATCCGACGATGAGGCTGGCGATCATTTCCTGTCCCCGGGTCTTGTTGTAGAGTTTTCCCGTGAAGTAGCCGCAGAGGGCCGCAGCCGCCATGGCCACGGCGAAGCAGAACATCAGCCCTGACAATCCCCCCATCTCGAAGTACCGGGCGATGGCGATGGCCACCTGGCCGGACATGGCGCCGATGACGATGCCGAAGTTGAGGCCGAGACCCGCAAGGACCGGGATGATGAGAGAAAGGACGAGGAATGCGTTCCGGAACACCCTGCTGGAAAGCTCGGAGAAAAAGAAGCCCAGGGATACCCCGCTGGAGACCATGAAGCCGAAGAGAGTAAAGGCGACGAAGATGATGGTCACCAGGTTTTCAAGAATCCAGGAGCCTGCGCCGTTCGAGTTCCTGTTGAGTCCGTCCATCACTGCACACCTCTTTTTACCTGGGTCAGGGCGTAAAGTATGATTCCGTTCTGGATGATCATCCTCATGATTTCCGACAGGTCGGTGCCGGCAAAGATTTCGTTGGCAACCGGGAGGGCAGTGGTGAGGAGCCCCTGGAAGAGGACGACGCCGATGATGACGTGGGACACCTTCGCCCGGGAAGCGGTGGCCCCTCCGATGAGGACTGCCGCCACGGCGGGGAAGGCCATCATCAGGGGCGCCGTGTAGAGCTGGGCGTACCCGTAGCTCTGGGAGTAGACGATGATGCCGATGGCGCCGAGGATAGTGGAAACCACGTTTGCCAGCACCCGGTTCCGGTCGATGTCAAGGCCGGCGGCCTGGGCGAATTTCGGGTTGATGCCCCCGGCGGAAATGGCGATCCCGAGCTTCGACCGGAAGAAGAGCCAGACAAGAAAGGCGAAGAAGGCGAAGGTGAGAAGAAGGCCCGTGGGAACGATCACCTCGCCCACGGTGAACAGAAGGAAGTTGTTGAGGATCTGGGCTCCGCCCACAGCGTCGAGCTGGATGGTCTCCCGGAGTCCCTTGCCGATGAACCAGCCCATCTTGGGGTTGCGGAAGGGGATCATGAGCCACGCCAGGCACATGAGGGCAACGATGGAAAAGCCCGTATAGGTGGCGATGGTCATCTCGGAACCCTTGACGGCGTTCATCAGCTTGCCGTACCCGTAGCCGACAACGGCCGCGAGGGGTATCGCGAGGGCGAAGGACGACAGGAGCCAGGTCATCCCCGTCAGGTCCATCTCGATGGCCGTGACGAGGCCCAGCAGGCCGCAGACGATCCCGATGGGAAGGGCGAAGTTCGGTCCCGTGCCCGACTGGATGGCGGGCACCATGGCGAGGACGAGGATGCCGTTCATTCCTGCCCGCTTGATGGTGTCGCTCACGAGGGTGGACATGGAGATCCCCACGAAATGGCCGGCGACCAGGGTGAGTACCCAGAAGACGGCGATGATCACCGTGGGGAGGCCGATATCACCCAGCAGGCTCCGGGAGGCCCGCGAAAGGTTGTTTCCGTTTCCGTTCATCTCAGCCATGATCGGCACTCCTCTCAGGAGAATCTTCCTTTTTTCCACCCCTGCTGCCGGACATCATCAGGCCGAAATCCGCGTCGGAGGCATCCGGGGGCAGCACGCCTTCCACCCTGCCCTCGCAGACGATGACGATCCTGTCGCAGATGCTCCGCAGTTCCGCCAGTTCAGAAGAGGTCATGACGATGGTCATACCCTCCTCTTCGTTGAGTTTCAGAAGCAGGTCGAGGATCAGCTTCTTCGCCCCGATGTCGATGCCCCGGGTGGGCTCGGAGACGAAAAGAAAGACCGGATCCTGGGTGAGGGCCCTGGCCACGCAGACCTTCTGCTGGTTGCCGCCGCTCAGGCTGCCCGCGTGCTGCAGGGGGGATTCGCAGCGGATGTCGAGGTTTTGAATCATCTTCAGGGCGTGCTTCCGTATCCCCTCGTCATCCTGGAACAGGAAAGGACCTCTCTGCTTCAGGAATCTGTTTCCCACCTGCATGGCTGTGAAGGCGATGTTCAGCTCGATGGACTCGTTGAGAAGCAGCCCGACGCCTTTCCTGTCTTCGCTGACGAATCCCATCCCCGAGGCCATGGCGGCGTGGGGGGCGTTGAGGGTCATGGGTTTTCCGTTGAAGACCACTTCTCCCCTGGCCGGGTAGGTTCCCATGATGCCGTTGGCGATGCCGAGCTTGCCCTGCCCCGCAAGACCGCCGATGCCGACGATCTCGCCCTTTCGGATGTCGAGGTCGATTCCCCGGACCATCTCTCCCGGCATGCCCACATGCAGGTCCCGTATGCCGAGGACAACCTCGTCGGAAACCTTGCGCCCCTCGGACTGGACCCGGTCGATGGCCACCTTGCGCCCGATCATCAGCGCGGCGATTTCCACGGCGTTGGTGTCTTTTATGTCCTTTGTGACGACCAGCTCACCGTCCCGGAGGATGGTGACCCTGTCGGCCACGCTGATGATCTCGTCAAGCCTGTGGCTGATAAAGACAATGCCGATGCCCTTGGCGGCAAGCCGTTTGACCGCTGCCAGCAGGTTCTGCGCCTCCGTTTCCGTGAGCACTGCGGTAGGCTCGTCGAAAACAAGAATTTTTATCCCTGTTTTGTCGATCTCCCTGGCTATTTCAACAAACTGCATGTGCCCCACGGGAAGGCCCGCAACCTGGGTAAACTCCTCGATGTTCATGTCGAGCTTGTCCAGGGCCTTTCGGGCATCGGCGTTCATGGACGCCATGTCGAGGGTTTCAAGTCTCTTCCCGAAGATCCGGGAGACAGGGTTCGGCGTGGTGATCTCCCTGTTGATCTTGATGTTTTCCGTGATGGTGTAGCCAGGGATGAGCATGAATTCCTGGTGGACCATGCCTATTCCGGCGTACATGGCCTCGTGAGGGGACCTGAAGCTGATTTTCTCTCCGTCTATCAGGACGTCGCCCTCGTATCCGCCGGTGCTCGTGATGACGGGCATGCCGAACAGGATGTTCATCAGTGTGGATTTTCCGGCGCCGTTCTCTCCGATGAGGGCGTGGATCTCACCCTCTTTGACGTCAAAATTGATGTTTGCCAGAACGCTGTTTCCATAAAAACTCTTTGAAATATTCCTGAACTGGAGAAGGCTGTCGCTCAACGCATTACCCCCTGTATTTCAAAATCGGCATGACGGCGGCAAAAAAAGCGGGGGCGAACGGATTCAACCCCTGCGGGCCGGACCGGGAGCGCTCCGAAAAAACGCTCCCACGCCTCCCGCTTCGTTGAAAAATCCGTTCGTCCCCGGACACCGCTTTTGCTGCAGCCTGTTTTGGATAGAACTTTCGCCTGGTACAGCCTCTTTTTCCCTTAGTAGGTCAGGAAATCCATCAGGACGAACAGGTAGTTGTCGTATTTCTTTCCCGCTTCGTCAACGTAGGGGGTCGCAGAGACAGCAACCTTGGCGTAATCGGCCATGCACTGCTCAAGGACCTTCATGTCGAGCTTGTCAAAAGGCACTTCGCCAGCGATGACCTTGAAGGCGTACTCCGTGGAGGCCACGGTGGACATCATGGCGACCGGCACGGGCCAGGTGGAAAGCCTGCCGGACATTCCCTTTTCCTTCAGGATCCTCCGGGTTTCGTCGATGACGTGCTGGAGGTCGCCGGGCTTGGAACTGTCGGACTCGATGCCGAGAGCCGTCGGGAATCCGTGGTAAGGCGACGGGCAGCAGGGCTGGGGATAGATGGCGCCGGAATCGACTGTCGCCTTGATAAGGGGGATCTGCATGGAGCAGTTCGTTGAGAAGAACGCAGTGTCCTTGCCGTATTTCGCCACCATCTTCGGCACGTCCTCAAGGATGAACTGCTGGGCGCCGGGAAGACCGGAGTCGCCGGTGGGGTCCGGAGCCGTGGCGTCCACGAACTCAAGGCCGATCTCGGCGCACTTCTTCTTCATGAGCTCCCTGCGGGAGGACAGAAGCACCTGGGACATGTGGCGGGGGAATGAATAGTGAACAAAGACCTTCGCGCCGAGCTTCTTGGCCTGGACCGGAATGGCGTTGCCCATGGCCAGTTCGTCGGGCTGCAGGATGAGCTGGGCCCTTGCAGCCACATCGGGGGGGTTCTCCTGGGGAGTGCTGTAGACGATAAAGACGTCGTCCCGCGTCTCAAGCAGCTTGTCCACCGCCGCGTTCGTCCCCGGAACGGCCTGGTTGATCACCAGCGCCTTGACGTCCGGGTCATAGGCGAGCTTGGCTACGACGCTGACCATTTGCTCCTGCTCCGCCATGAAATTGTCGGGCCACGTGACGTGGACGATCCTGTCGCCGTACTTCGCGACCATTTCCTGGGCGGAACGGTACTCTTCCTCGTTCTGCGAAACGGTGTTGGTCACTATCGCGACCTTCCCGGGCCCGGCAAGAACCGGCGCGGCAAGGGCGAAAAGCATGACGGCGACCAGCAGTAAACCAAATACCTTCTTCATTCATTTCCCTCCCTTTCAATTTAAAATCGCCGGCGGTTTCCGCAAAAAAAACCGGCAGTACTGCAATCATATTCCTGACCCATTTTTTCGTCAACACTACTGGAACTTCTCCTGAAGCATATCATTGCGCATATATATTTAAAAAAGAAAGCGACAGGTATAATTTAGTGCATATAATAGAGAAATCAGAATCCGGTCCGGTTTTGCTGCTGTTCTTCCCTTTGCGGGACATGTTCTCCGTATGGATTATGAATAAGAGAAGTATTATTATGGAAAGAGAAAACCGGACGGCGGCGGACCGTCCTGCTCCGGACATCCTGGTCCGCCGGCGGGGAAGGGTCACTGCGGAAAAAAACCACTTCAGGAGGATATCCATGATCAATCGGAAGCGACTGGAAGCGCTTGCAGGGGAACTGAAGAAACTGGGCCTTGACGCAATTTACCTCGGCCCTTCGACTGACCTTGAGTACATCAGCGGGCTGGACACCCACCCCGATGAAAGGGTCAGGGGGCTCATGGTGTCGAAGGACGGCCGCTGCTTTTCCATGACACCCCTGCTCTATAAGGAGGAGATGGTCAACGCCTTCGGCGACGTCCCCTTCTACGCCGAATGGAACGACCACGAGGGTTTCACCGGCGCGTTCAGACGGGGCTGCGAGCACCTGGGCATCGTCGGGGGGAAGATTGCCTTCAATGACGGCGTCAGGGCGGTGGATATGCTCGCCGTCCGGGATGCCATGGACCTCCGGATGTGCAACGGGGCGGGCGTCCTGGATCCTCTCCGCTCCCGCAAGGATGAAGATGAGCTTGCGGTGATGAGGGAAGCGTCCCGCATCGTGGACGCAGTGGTGGGCAAACTGCTCCGTTTCATCCGGCCGGGCATGACGGAACGGCAGATCGCCAAAAAGATTCCGGAGTTCTTCGAGGAAGCGGGCTCCAATGAAATTTCCTTCTCTCCCATCGTGGCCAGCGGCCCCAACGGCTCCATGCCCCACTACGGCGGGGATCAGAGGGTCATCGAACCAAACGACGTGATCATCCTCGACCTCGGCGGACGGTACAAGTCCTACTGCTCCGACACCACCCGGACCTTCTTTACCGGCACCCCCACGGAGGAGCAGAAGAAGGTGTACGAGATCGTCAGGAAGGCCCAGGCGGCGGGAGAGGCTGCGGTGAAGCCGGGCGCCACGGGGCAGGACGTGGACAGGGCGGCCCGGAAGGTCATCATCGACGCCGGGTACGGAGAGTTTTTCTTCAACCGGGTCGGCCACGGAATAGGGCTGGCGGTTCACGAATCACCCTACATGATCGAGGGCAACGACAGGCCGCTGGAGCCGGGGAACGTCTTCAGCGTGGAGCCGGGCATCTACCTGCCGGGAAAGTTCGGGGTCAGGATCGAAAACATAGTGGCGGTGAGGGCCGACGGGACAGGCGAAGCGCTGAACCACTTCCCGAGGGACCTGGACTCGGTCTGCATCAGGGGATAAAGGGCTTCCGCCCTGCCATCCGGGGGACAGCGCGGGATCTCCGAACCGCCGGAAAAGGAACTCACACAGGCCCGGGGCTTTACAAACGCCCCGGGCCTGTCTTGTTTTCCCGGCGAGAGGTCACAGGTCGTCTTCCCCGAAGACGCAGACGCGGTTCCTGCCGCTGTTTTTCGCCCGGTACAGTGCCCGGTCGGCGCGGCCGACGAGACCATGCAGCGTCTCATCTTCACAGGGACGAAAACCTGCGGACGTGACCCCGACGCTGACCGTGACCTGAAGGGATATCCCCTCGTAATCCACCGTCACGGTTTCGATCCCGGCCCTCAGTCTTTCGGCCGTTTCGGCGGCCTCTTCGGTAACGGTATCGGGAAGGAGGACAAGGAATTCTTCCCCTCCATAGCGCCCGAGGATTCCCCGCTCACCCAAAACCCGCCTACAGGCAGCCGTGAGTTCACAGAGCATCCTGTTTCCGGCGATGTGTCCGTAGCTGTCGTTTATATTTTTGAAATGGTCTATGTCAACCATGCAGAGGGAAAAAATGCGGCCCTCCGATGTGCAGGCTGAAAGAAGTTTTTTTGTTTCAGCCAGTATCCTGGCCCTGTTGAATATCCCCGTAAGGGAATCATGGTCTGCCATGTACCGCAGTTTCTCGATCAGGCGCATTTTTTCCGTGACGTCGAGGAAAATGTAGAGGAAAGCCGCTGTTTTTCTTCCTTCCTTCAATTCCGTGAGACGAAACTCATAAATTCGCTCTTCATCCCCACTGCCTACACCGATATTGAAATTTTTGGCCCCAGCAGCGACGTCGAACCGCGAATCCAGGGAGGAAATGGGTGTTCCCCTGTTTTTTTCAACGAGCCATCCGAAGACGGTCTGCGCAGACCTGTTGTAGTCGATCAGCAACCCGTCGCCGGAAACGAGCATAAGCCCTTCCTTGATCTCCGAAAAGATCTCTTTGTTGTGGATCTCCCTTATTTTCAGAATATCGTATTTAAAAATGGCGACGGCGCAAAAAACCGCGAGGACAAAATAGCCCACAGGCAGCATGTCGACCCAGAGCGGCGTCATGCCCGCCAGGTACAGCCCGAACAGTACAGCCGAAAGAAGCTGGCCGGCAAGAAGCAGAAAATAGGGATTGTTCAGCCGAAAGCGGCTCTTGACCCACATGGAAAAAAAGGAGAAGAGGCAAAAGCCGGCGGCAGCGTATCCGTACGCCACATTGAGAAGATACAGAGGGCCGGTCTTCCTCCTGCTGAACAGGTACTCCCCGACCTGAAAGACGTCTATCCCGGCGTAGTAGAGGCGGTGATATTCGTTCGTCGCCACTAAAAAAATGATAAGTGCCGGGATCAGCAGAATAACCAGGGTCAAGCTCAGGCTCATTTTTCTTCGGAAATAAACTCTATGGGCAAAGATGACCCAAAGCCCCGGAACAAAGGGGGCTCCGAGGTATTTCAGTTTCTGGAAAAAGAGTATTTCATCCAGAGTCTGTGAATTGAACTGGAATGCGGCACCAAGGACAAACACTGCGCTTGCAAGACAAATAAGCGAAAAGACGGAAGACAGCGGTCCGTCCGAATATTTGATGGACATGAAGGACATGAAAAGATACACGGCAACAACGCCGTATAGGAAAAATGAGTACATTTCAAAGATGTCCATCGGGATCCTCCCGGGGAATGTTTTCGGAGCGAAGAGGTTTCATTGTTCCTTTCCGGATTTTCCCTTATTCACCATAAACATGCAATGACGGCACTACAAGAACATTGAAAGACAATCCCCCCACGCTGCTTTTTTAAGACTCCATGGGGAAACCATCGGACCGGATTCCGGAGAAAAATGAAGCCCGGGGCTTTCCAGAACGCCCCGGGCTTTCTCCGTTTTCCTGCCGCGCCGTCACTTTTCCTCCGGGTGCAGGTATCCCCCGGCCTGTCGCGCCTTGTGGTAGGACACGCCTTCCAAAAACAGCTCCCTGGCGTAGTCCTTCACGGATCCCGTCCACCCGTCCTCCGCCATGAGGCTTTTCAGTTCCTCGACCTCGTCCGCCTTCAGATGAATATCCATCACTGCACCTCCCCTGATTTCGGCCTGGGGCATCCCGCCGTCATCTTAGCAAGGGGAAAGTGTGTTGTCAATTCAAAATAGATGAACCATCCAGTCTGCTGAAGTGCTCCGGTTTTCCCTGGTCTCTCCCCTTCGGCTCAGCCGGTGTAGATCTCCCGCAGGCGGTCCAGAAGAGCGTGGAATTCATCGTGTTTTCCCTTCCCGATCCGCTCCTCTTCAAGTTTTTCAAACTCCCGGAAGAGTTCTTCGTCCTTGGCGGCATCGAGGCGCTGTTCGGCCATGACGAAGAGGACGTTGTCCTCCTTCTGGATGTGCTGCCGCAACAGGGCCGTGTACCCGGCGGCATTCTCCGCGAACAGAGAGACTCCTCCCCTGTCGCCTGCCTTCATGGCGGTGATGCCCCGCTTCATTCCGGCGATGAACTCCCGCCCCTTCCGGTGTTCGCCGAGCATCACGCCGATGGGGCCCCCCTCGTTGGGGATGCCGGCAGCCTCAAGGCCCGGGAAGAGAAATTCCTCTTCCTTGCCGTGATGGCACTTGTCGGCGAAGATGGAAAGGAACTCCATCATCCCGTCAAGATGGCCGAAGTCGGCGGGCGCTCCTCCTCTCAGTTTCTCCGCCGCCCCGTCGAGGATATCCAGCATGACCTCGATGCCCCTGTGCTCGTTTCTCAGTTCGTCAGTCGACTTCATTTCACTCTCTCCTTTCACGGGTCAGGATTGCAGCCCCCGAAGACAGGTTTCAGCCTCCTATGGTGGGGACAATGGAATAGTCGCACTGGCCGTCATAGAGCTCCCTGTGCTTCCGGTACTCCGCCATGTAGACAATATCTCCCGTTCCGATGGCCCTGTCAACGGCAAGCACCCCGTCCAGGTGATCGATCTCGTGCTGCAGCAGCTCAGATTCCGCCTGGCCGATGTCCGTCCATTCCTGCCGGGCGCCCTTTTCATCCCGGTACCGTATGCTGACGGACCGGTGCCGCCGCACCCGCACCATCAGGTCGGGGAAGGACATGCAGTCGTCCCAGAGGGTGAAGGTCTCAGGGCTCCTGGAGACGATCTCAGGGTTCGCGATCACGAAGGATCCCTGTCCCAGGTTCAGGGCGATGAGCCGCTTCGGGATGCCGATCTGGGGGGCTGCGATCCCCCGGCCGAAGCCGTGCTCCTTCCTGAAGAGTTCAAGGGCCTCCCTGAGATCCGCCATCTCCACTTCCAGCAGGGGATCGGAAAAATCCTCAACGGCGGCGCATTTCCGCCGCAGAAGAGGGTCACCGAGTATCAGGACCGGTCTTTTCATCATCACGCCTCCAAAAGTGCAATACGTTACGCCAGCAGTTCTTCGTAGATCGCGCGGTCCCCTTCGGAGAAGCAGCAGAAAAGAACTTCTTCGATCCCCGGGTATTTGACGATCTCATCCCGCACAGTGGACACTGCGATTTTCGCTGCCTGTCCGACCGGGTAGCCGTAGACGCCGGTGCTGATGGAGGGGAAAGCGATGGACCTCACCCCCGCCCCTGATGCCAGCTCCAGCGAACGCCTGTAGCACGATGCCAGGAGCTCCGCCTCGCCCCGGCCGCCTCCGTGCCACACCGGCCCCACGGTGTGGATGACGTACTTCGCCGGGAGCCGGTATCCTTTCGTGATTTTGGCGTCGCCGGTGGCGCAGCCGCCGAGTTTTCTGCATTCTTCCAGGAGTTCGGGCCCTGCCGCGCGGTGGATGGCCCCGTCCACTCCACCCCCTCCGAGAAGGGAAATGTTGGCTGCGTTGACGATGGCGTCCACCTGAAGGGTCGTTATATCCGCTTTCACAACTGCCGGCATGTCGATCACCCTCCCTGAAAAATTGTCAAAAAGCCGAAATCCTCCTAAATCCACAGGCAGCGGGGAGCGTCACCGGTGCTCGCTTGGGCCGCCGGTGCAGATTGTCGTCCTTGACAACTGCCCCTGAAACCGACATCCATGTCGGTTTCTCGGCCCGGGCGCTGTCCCCCAGGGGATATTCTCTTCGCCCTGGCGGGCGAATTCACCTTATGCCCGGCGACACTCCCTCTGCCAGGAGAAGCTGCGGATTTAGGATCCTCACGCCGGGGCGGCGGTACTTTCCTCCCGCGCCAGGGGAAAGACGATGCCGATCCGGCAGCCCCGTCCGGGGGAGGATTCAAGTGTCATGGCGCCGCCGAGGAGCCGAACCCGCTCGTTCATGTTGGCGAGGCCCCTGTGCCCCGTGGTGCGGAGCAGTTCGTACTCCGTCCCGGACACAGGTCCTGCGTCGAATCCGCCGCCGTCGTCTTCAATGGTAAAATGGACGGCATTCCCTTCTTTTTTCAGTGCCGCCCTGACGCTCCGGGCCCTGCCGTGGCGAACGGAATTCGATACCGCTTCCTGGAAGATGCGGACCAGGGCCAGGCCGCATTCTTCAGAAAGAATGTCAAGATCCTCGTCCACATCCATGTCGATGACAAGCCCCTCGTACGCCCGGGAAAGGCGGTCGGCCTTCTCCTGCATGGCGCTGGCAAGACCCAGCCTGATCCACGACGGGGAAAGCTCGTCGCAATATTCCCGGATTTCCCTGGCGGCGGTCTGGACGACCTCTTCGGCGGTGTCGAGATGGCGGCGGAGTTCCCCGGTCTCCGGGGGAAGAGACTCCTTCGCGAGCTGGATGCGCTTTATGGCCGCCACCGACGACTGCAGGGGCCCGTCATGGAGCTCCCTGGCCAGGTGTCTCCGGGTATTCTCCTCCGCCTGGACCAGGTCGCTCACGTAGCTCTTTTTCAGCTCCTCCTTGGCGAAGGCCTCCTCCGCAAGGGTGCCGATGACGCCCGACAATGATTCAAGTTCGTACAGGGGGCCGCTGTACAGCTCCGGGGGATGGTCTTTTCCCCACCGCATTCCCCGGATACTTTCCGAAAGCCTCCGGAGCGGCACGGCCAGGTATCTCCAGAGGAGGATCATCCCCAGAAAAATTGCGGCCGAGGTGCCCATGGCGGTGAGAATCCAGGATCTCCAGATTCCGGCCAGGGGGGCGAGCAGGACTGTTCTCGACACTGCCGCGAGAATATAGCTTCCGTCTTCCAGCCCCCGCTGTACCACGTAATAGTCATTTCCATCGTCGCCCCGCACTTTTTCGGGTTCTTCGGAGAATTCCGTCCCGCTCCGAAGAAAAAGAAGCTTTTCCGCTCCGGGCGATGCCGCCGCGACCCGCCCGTCCTGCCCTATGAGAAGGACGCCTCCCGCACCTCCATTCCTCAGCGCCGGATCCGTGGAAAGCATGCGGAAGCGCATCTGGCCCATGGGCCTGTGCCTCTGGGGCATCCCTCTTCCCATAGCCGTTCCTCCGGCGAAGTTCTCCGCAAGGTCCAGAACGTAGGAGCGCATCATGGAGTCCATGGCCTCCTCCTGGGCCCGGAAGGCGTAGAGGGAGAAAAGAAATCCTGCCGCTGTAAGGAGGGTCACGAGAACCATGAGCGCAAGAAGAAGATGCTTTCTCATGGCGTTCCCCTTTCTCCATCCAGGAACCGGAGTTCGTCCAGCAGCACGATTCCCTTCTTCAGCGCCAGCAGGATGGCTTCCGTCTTGTTCCGGGCGCCGAGCTTTCCGTAAATGGACGTCAGGTGGGCAGCCACCGTCCGCTCGGTGATGGAGAGGAGAGACGCCACTTCGGAAGCGGGCAGCCCCTGCCCGGCAAGGATGAGCACCTCCCTCTCTCTCGGGGAAAGTTCTTCCCCCGGCTCGTCGGCTCCGGTGAGTGACACGGAGGGGTCGAGGTAGAAGATTCCCCGGGCCGTGTCGTAGACCGCCTTCCGCAGTTCCTCCAGGGGGGCGGACTTGAGGATGAATCCCTTCGCCCCCGCCCGGAGAGAGGCCATGACATACTGCTGGGCGCTGTAGGCCGTGAGCATCAGCACGTTGGTCTTCAGGCCGTTTTTCCGTATCCTTGCGGCGATGTCGATGCCGTTGGCTCCGGGCATCTCGATATCCAGCAGGGCAAGGTCGGGCCGAAGCTCCAGGATGGACCGCCAGGCGGACTCGCCGTCGGAGGCGAGCGCCGCCAGCTCCACCCCGTCCTCCTTTTCGAGCCAGGCGGCGAGTCCCGACCGCGTGAGGGGGTGATCATCGGCAAGCAGAATCCGTATCATGTTCATTCCTCCTTCCCGACAGCGCTTTCCCTGTCCGGGGAAGCTATCCCATGGGCCGATTGTAACATGACGAACCGGAGCGGAATTGTCATTTCTTACAATAGGGAAACCGGCAGATCCGACCATGTTCCCTTCTCCAGGGGAGAGTATCCTTTACCCATCACAAGCTGAAAGGCGGGATTTGAGATGAAAAAAATGAACGGAACGATAGCGGCGATCGTGTGTGCCGCGGTGCTTCTTACGGCGGGCAGTGCCCTTGCATGGGGAGGACGGGGCGGCAATGCCATGGGCGGGCAGCAGGGCATGATGAACCGGCAGAACGCCCAGTCCTGGTGCCAGGCAGCCCCCGGACAGGGAATGATGAACCCCGGGATGGCCGGCCCCATGGGGAACAGGCAGATGATGGGACGCAGGGGGAATTTCGAGAACAATTGCCCCGCAGGCAGCCAGCAGATGATGGGCCGGATGGGGAACTTTGCAAATGGCGGCCGTATGGGAATGTGGGCTTCGGTGGAAATCCCCCAGGAGATCCGGGACAAGCAGACCGAGATGGCGAAGCTCTCCCTCGAGATGAGGAACGAAATGGGGAAGAAGCCCATCGACCGCACAAAGATCGAGGAACTGTACAAGAAGCGCGTGGAACTGAGGAACGAACTTTCCGGCTGGAGATTCCAGCAGAAGCTGAACCTGATCGAAAAGCTGCAGAAGTAACAGTACCTGTAAATTTTTCTGACACCCGGAATTCAAAGGGGTGGAGGCTTCGGCCTTCACCCCTTTTCTCATTTCTTTTTTCAGGTCTTTCCCCGGCGGATGCTTTTCACCTACCCGCCTGAACTCAGATCATTTTTTTCTCCAGACCGGTAGATCCGCTTCATGTCGGGAAGTTCCGTACAGAAGTAGTGCACCCAGATATAGGCATGGTTGAACGCTGCGGCGCACAGTGCCGCAGCGGAACCGAACCACAGGGCGACTGACCAGAGGATAAGAAAGCCGTAGGTGTACATGCCGTTTAGCGTGAACCTGAAAATTCCCTTCCGGACGAGGGGAGCGTTCCGGTACGATTCAAAGAAATGATCCCCTCCCAGGGCACGCCTGAAGGTGAAATACCTTGCAACGGAATACATGAGGTAGATGGAAGGCACCGCGGAGATTACAGCGAGGCTTTTCAGGCCCGCGGGATGCACCGGAAAAGTGTCCCTGTTTGCAGCAGCGAGAAAGAACACGGCTGCCGCCCTCAGGATCCCGAGAATGGCAAAACCGAAAGCGTAGAGAGAGAATCCGCGCTTCCCCAAGTACCGGGTTATGAACTGCAGGTGGAGCTCGACACGCCAGCAAAACCACACGTAGACCTGGTGGACTGCGGCAAGTCCTGCGGCAGTCCACAGCCATTGGACGGAGCCCAGTCCCCACAGCGAACCTTGCCGGATCATCTCCGTCCCGCTCACCCCATACAGGGCAAGAAGGAGCAGGGCAAGGATCCCCCAATGAAGCGCCTGTTTTTCAAAGACAGGTCCTGTTCCCGGGATGGATTCTCCGCCTTTCTTTTTCGAGTTCATTTATCTTCCCTCTTTTTCTGTCGGAATAAAAAGTTTTTGCTTCTCCGCTCTCCAGGCATTTTATGACCGTTTACCAGGAAAAGAAAGGCTTCCCGCATCTGAAGGAAAGCGACCAGGTATTCGAACAGAATGCGCCGGAGGATCTCCGTGATCACGAACAGGAGGGCAAACCAGGAGAGGATCCGTCCGTTGTACCCGCTGACAGGAGCGTTCTCCGCCCCTGACCGGTGCGGTCCAGGAACCTGTTTTTCCAGGAAGGGCAGCGACCGCTTCACCGCCGGCCACATCCCAAAGGGAATTCCTGCCGCCCCAAGGACATAAATGACAGGCAGAACCGCCGGGCTGAGAATATTCCTGAAAGCGAGAAAATCGACAAGAGTCTGCACGGGTCCGGCATCTCCTTCCGGGGGACTATCTTTCCGATACCCTACCCCACTCATCCCGGCAGTGCAAGAGGTTCTGGAGAAAAAAAAGAAAAGTGAAGGAAAAACGACAAAACAGAGACAAAACCCCCGGCAGGCGGTAAAATCAGCTTTTAGTGGATCAATCGGGCAAAGAACGGATGAGCCGCACTCTCTTCCCGTACAGGACGAAACAGGTGGTGTTCCGCGTTTTTGCGGATGTTGCGCACGCCTTCAGTCTTCCTTGTTCCGGAGAAAACGAGAGGTGGAAATGAACTTAAAAAGTCTCTCCATCAAAAGCATCGGCGTGCTTCTTTTCATCGTTCTTATCGTGTCCTCCTGCACAGTCGTGGGATATTTCATCTTCTCGGGGTGGCTGTCGTCAACGGCCGGGACCGCGGCATTCCTGGCCGATGAGCTGAACGGGCGCATATCCGGCAGGATCGGTGAACACATGAATACCCCCGCCCATCTTGTGGAGGTGTACAGGGACCAGATCGAAAAGGGCGTCATCGACATGGGGAATGAAACCCAGCGGGAGCGTTTTTTCACTTCCGTCCTCCAGACGCACAGCGAGGGGCTGTACAGCTTCAGTTTCGGTTCAGAGGACGGCGAGTATTACGGCGCCCGCAGAAACAGCGCCGGCGGAATCGAGATCATGAGGAACGACCGGTCCACCGGAGGTGCTTCGTGGTATTTCACCCTGGGGGAACATTTCACCGCCGGTAAGCTCGCTGTGAAGGCCGGACTGTTCGACCCGAGGACCAGGGACTGGTACAGGGCTGCCAAAAACCTTGGAAAAACCGTTTTTTCCCCCGTCTACAGACACTTCATCATGGCGGACCTTGCCGTCTCCGCCGCCGCTCCGGTCAGGGAAAGCAGCGGAAAACTGCGTGGGGTCCTCGGCGCCCACGTCACCCTGTCCCGAATCAACTCGTCCCTGGAGGAAATCGCCGGGGAAGGGAACGGCACGGCGGCAATCGTGGAGAGAAAGACGGGGGCCCTTATCGGAAATTCCCTGGGCATGGCGAATTTCGAAATCCGTCCTGACGGCACCTTCCGCAGGCTGACCCTGGCCGACGGGAAAAACGCGGTACTTCAGCAGGCGATGAAGATTCACGAAACCGCAGGGGAGAAAATCGTCAGGGTGAGCGACGGGCAGGACCGCTACATCGTCCATTTCAATGAATACCGCAGGGAAGGCATCGACTGGATCATTCTTTTCGCCCTTCCCGAAAGCACCTTTACGGCGGGGATTTTCCGGAACATGAGGTTCTCCCTTCTGCTGGCGGTCCTTGCCGTGACACTGGCGGCGCTTTTATGCGCGAAGGCTGCAAACGTCCTGATGAGACCGATGGAGGACCTCGTCCTGACCGCCGAACGCCTTTCTTCGGGCGACCTCTCACGGAGGGCGGAGGTGCGGAGAAACGACGAAATCGGCCGGGTGGCCACGGCCCTCAACGCCATGGCCGAAAGGCTGCAGGCCCTGTTTTCTTCCCTGGAGGAAATCGTGAAAGAGAGGACCGCTGAACTCGGGGAGCGAAACCGGGAGCTGGCCCACAACAGGGAACACCTGGAGCTGATCCTGGATTCCGCCGCGGAAGGCATATACGGCATCGACAGGAACGGGAGCTGCACCTTCGCGAACGCAAGCTGCCTGCGCATGCTTGGGTTCGGACGTTTTGAGGATCTGGCCGGCAGGAATATGCATTTCCTGATCCATTACGCTTACAGGAACGGCAGGCTCATGGAGCTCGAGGAATGTAAAATCCACGCCACACTCCGGACTGGAAGAGGTTTCCACGTGGATGACGAGGTGTTCTGGACATCCGGCGGTACGCCCCTGGACGTGGCATACTCGTCGTTCCCCCAGTTCCGGAACGGGGAAATCGTCGGTGCCGTGATTACTTTCACGGACAACACCGAGCGAAGGAAAAGCCAGGCGCACATCAATTACCTGACCTACCACGACAGCCTCACCGGCCTGTACAACAGGGCGTACTTCGAAGAGGAACTGAAGAGGCTGAACAGGGAGGAAAACCTGCCCCTCACGATTATCTTCGGGGATCTGAACGGCCTGAAGCTGACGAACGACGTCTTCGGCCACGCCGCCGGGGACGAACTGCTGAAAAAGGCGGCGGAAGCCCTGAGAAAGAGCTGCAGGGAGGGCGACATCATCTCCAGGGTGGGAGGAGACGAGTTCACCATCATTCTTCCCCGCACAACGGCAGGTACTGCCGAAAAAATCATCGTCAGGATCAGGGAAGAGTTCTCGAAGGTCCGCGTCAATGCCATCAAGGCAAGCATTGCCGTGGGCTGCGCGGTGAAGGCTGTACCCGGCGACCCCGCCGAAGAGACCGTGAAGGACGCCGAAGAGGCCATGTACAAGCAGAAGAGTCTCAACCGCAAAGCGGTCGGTTCAGAGATGATCGGTACCATCATGGAGACCCTTCACGAAAAAAGCCCCCGGGAAAAGAAGCACTCGGAGAACATGAGCCGGATGTGCAGAGAGATAGGCCGCTCCATGAAGATGTCGGAGACGGAAATACGGAAGCTGACGGAAGCGGGGTATCTTCATGATATCGGGAAGATCATCCTCGGGGAGGATATTCTGGACAAGGGAAATGAACTCCAGCCCATGGATCAGTACCTGGACAGGGAGATGGCCCAGCATCCGGTGGCAGGTTTCAGGATCCTGAACCTGTTCGAGGACACCATGGACCTGGCGGAAGGAATCCTCAGCCATCACGAGAACTGGGACGGATCGGGATACCCCAGGGGGATCAGGGGCGAGGAAATACCCCCCATGGCCAGGGTCCTGCGCGCCGGAGAAGTTTTCGACGATCTTCTTGAGTCCCTGGAAGAAGGGAAAATGACCGGAGAGGACGTCCTGGAGCAGCTCGAAAAGCAGCGGGGAACGGTTCTCGACCCGGCAGTCGCCGATATTCTCCTGGCCATAGCCCGGGCACCGGATTCCGCCTCTCCCTTTTGACTTCCAGCAAAGGGCTTTTGAAGGAAAGCCCCGGCCCACGCAGACATTCCCAATGGTATCGGCAATTCCGGCTCTGGACTGGATGAAAAAAATACACTACACTTTTTCCTGGGGACACCGGCTTTTTTTCGGACGCCGGGCGCGGCGTCCCCGGAGGGAAAAGCATGAAAAAAAGTTTCGTTCCGCCGCTGTTTCTTTTTCTGATCCTGCTTCTCCCTATGCCCACTTTCGGCAACGGCCTCCTTCGTCCCTCCTCTCCCCCTGACAGCGGAGACTCTTTTTTTGTCTTTCTTCATTCCGTTATGAATCCCGATTCGATCGAACTCCGCATGGATGCTCCCCCTGACGGGGAAGGCAGGATACGGCACGCCTCCTTTGTCATCCGGGGAGCGTGTTTCGGTGGACTCCGGGTGGAAAGGATCGCCGCAGAATTCTTCTTTCTCGAACTGAATGCTCCGGGGGAATGGCGCCCCGGCCGGCCCCGTTCCCTCAGGGTGAAGGGAGCCCTCCGGACCAATGCGGAAGTGGTGATCCTCGAGAAAGACATCAACGCCGCCCTCGGGTCTTTTTCGTCCAGCCGGGGCAGTTATTCCATCGATTTCCTCCCCGGGTCCGTCCGGGTGCACGGGAACCGGGAGACGGCATTCGGCACCGTCCGGGCTGAAACGACGGGAATCCTTGCCGTGGAGGACGGCAGGAAAATAACGATGGGAAACGCCAGGATCCGGATCAACGGCCAGGATCAGACGGACGCCTTTCGGGACGAGATCGCCGGGCTGAATCCCCTGCTGGATTTAGCGGACATTTTTTTCCTTCCCGCCTCGCGATGGATCATCAGCGTGGACGATGCTTCCCTTCGCCTTTCCACCCCGACTCCGCCGAAAGCGGCCGAAGGACTGACCCGGCGCCATGAGAGAGGAGCGCTTCCCCTTCCGGCGCCCGAACCCTTCGCATTCTCCCCGGAGCGGTTTGAAGACGGCGACATCATTCTCGTGAACGGAAAATCCTGGAGGAGCAAAGCCCTTCTTTTTTTCTTCAGGCGTCCTGACGATTTTTCCCACAGCGGCATTGTGCGATGGTCGGGTGGGATCCCTTGGGTGATCCATGCCTCCCCTGAATCGGAACGGGTGGAGATGGAAATCCTGGAGGAATTTCTGTCACCCTTCGAGATAGAAAAGGCGGAGGTGTACCGCCTGAAAGGGAATAAGAGAGCCGCAGAACGGGCCAGCAGGGCAGCCTGGGGATTTTTCCTCGAGGGAAGGCCCTTCGACGGCCTGTTCGATAAACAGGACGAGAAAGCGGTGTACTGCACTGAACTCGTCTGGAAAGCCTGCGAAAAGGCAGGTGTCGATCTCTTCGGCGGGGAAAGGTCTTCGTTCTTTTCCCCCATCCCCTTCTACGGGAACGTACTCTTCCCTTCCGCCTTCATCCGAAGCCCCCTTCTGGAAAAAGTGATGACCCTGGACTGATGGCCCCCTTCCGGGACGTCCGCTTTCCGGCGTTCACTCTCACCCCGGATCTCCCTGCCCAACCGGTGCGGTTATCGGCTTTGGTCCTTTTCGGCGTCCCCGGCGATTGTTTTCTCAGCGCCGCAGTGCAGGCAGAAAGGAAGAAGAGCGTGCCGCATCCGGCCGCAGGCTTCGCATTCCTCGAACAGCGCTGTCCCGCAGGCCGGGCATGTATAGGGTTTTTCCTCCTCCCCCGCGTTCGACAGGGGAACCTTGTTCACGGTGCGCCGTGTCCAGAACATGTACTTTCTCGGGCCTGTCCGGATGGGGTATTCGCAGACCGGGCAGAGGAAACGCTCGTAGGCCTCCCGGTACTGCTTCGTCAGCCACTGGGCCCCGGGGAAGGCCACGATCCTGATGACGGACACCAGGATCCTGAGGACCGCAGCGAGAAGCCCGAGGACAATGACATACTTGAAGTACCGCGTCGGAAAATACCTGTGGATCACGAGGGCTGATTTCACAAGCACCGCGCCGCCGAAGGCAAGAAAGAGAGGGAAATAGACGCTCCCCCTCTTTTTCGCAGCCAGCCAGACTCCTGCGGCCAGCAAGGGGAGCAGGATTCCGAGCTGGAATGCGGCCAGCCTGAGATTGTGCTTCTCGTCCAGCCGTTCGTACTCTTTCCGGGCAGGTTTCCTCTGCTCTTCGATCGTCTTCTCGAGTTTCAGCCGCTCCGATTCAAGGGCCCGCTTCCGTTCGGCAAGCCTGGAAAGTTCCGCGCTGTGGGCCTGGTACAGCTTCTGGCTTTCAAGGAAGCCCGCAAGGCTCTCGGAAAGGTTGGAAGAGTGAGCCTCAGGCAATGAGAGAGATTTCTGGATCGTGAGTTTCTGCAGTTCGATCAGCTGGTTGATCGTCCCCTGAAGGTTCAGCGAACTGTCGCTGACAATGCGCATTTCCTCCCGTTTCGCATCGATCTCCCGGTCGGTCCCCGCGATCTCTTCAGCGAGCTGTTTCGACTTTTCCACCAGCCCCCTGTCCACGTACTGCTCCTCGATATCCCTGTACCGGGGCCCCTCGATGGACTCGATGTCCTCCATGAGAAAGCCGAGGACCCAGAAGACGAGCACGGCCAGAACGACGGTGAAAAAACTGATCAGGAACCTCTGGAACCATGGGCCTTTCGGTTTTGCCCGCACGTTCACCCTCCCCCTTTTCCATCCCTATCCCCTGCCGGGAACTTCGTCCGCTCCCGCAGGCCCTGTTCTTCCCCGGCGTTCCGGCCACGCTGCCCGCGGCTGCGAAGAGGGCTGCCGGCCAGGGCCTCTCCTGCCGCCCGAAAACCTTCCCTGATCATCCCGTCCGCGAGGAAAAACTCAAGGAAACGGACATGGCCCACCGACGGACGGATCAGCAGGTCAGGCCGGTCGATTTCCAGGCGCGCCGCGGCGATCTGTTCCTCCATGATGCGGAGCGAGCTGCCGAGCACATCGAAAATGCCGGGCACGGGATCCCGGGACATCCATTCCTTCACCGGCCCCAGGAAACCGACATCGAAACCGCTTGTCTTTCTCTCGAGCCACGAAAAGAGCTCCCCGGCGCCGATCCCGTTCCTCCTGGTCCTCGATTCTTCCGGCCCGACGGGAAGGGTGTCTTCGTTCTTTCCCCCCCTGGTCCGTCCGTTATTGAGGTCCACCGCGATGACCACATCCGCCCCCATTGCCCGGCAGACGCTGACAGGCACGGGATTTACCAGCCCTCCGTCCACGAGGAAGCACCCGTTCCGCCGTGCCGGGGTGAAAATGCCGGGTACGGAAATGCTGGCCCTGATTGCGGAGACCAGGTCCCCCTCGCCTATGACCACCTCGCTCCCGGTCATCACGTCAGCGGCCACGGTGGCGAACCGCACCGGAAGATCGGCGATGTCCGCGGAATCCACGATCTCCGAAAGGAATTCCGTCACCTTCGTCCCCTCGATGAGGCCGGACCGTGGAAATGAAACCTCGAGGAAATACCCCGCGGCCTTTTTCCAGTCGAGACCCCGGGCTATCTCTGAGAGTTCCCCGAGCTTCCCTGCGGCATACACCCCTCCGACCAGGGCGCCGATGCTCGTCCCTGCGACGATATCCGGCCGTATCCCGGCCTCTTCGAGGGCCTGGAGCACCCCTATGTGGGCCATTCCCCTCGCCGCGCCGCTGCCGAGGGCCAAGCCGATTTTCGGCCTCACGGGAATCCCGCTTTCCAGGACCCGTCCCTCCCCTGGCCCCCGGAAAGGTCCGTTCTTTCCGGTGCGTTGTCCCTTGCGGTTTCGGGAACATCCCCGGGTGAATCCCCATCGGGGATGTTTCCCGCGATGGCCTCGAATTCCCCGGCGCATTCCAGGAACACCTCCACGAGCCGTGGATCGAACAGGCTCCCGGAACCGGCGCGGATCTGCTCCACCGCCTCTCCGTGGGGAAGAGGCTCCTTGTAGGGCCGCCTCGAGATGAGGGCGTCGTAGACATCGGCGATGGCGGTGATGCGGGCAAGAATGGGTATGTCCTCCCCGGCGAGGCCGTGGGGGTACCCCGTGCCGTTCCATCGTTCATGATGGTACTCCGTTATCTGCCGGGCATAGTTTATGAAGGAGTCCGTCCCGAGAAGCTCCTCCGCCCTTAGCAGCACGTCGCTGCCGATGGAGGGATGCTTCCTGATGACGCCGAACTCCTCCGGGCTCAGCCCGCCCGGTTTCAGCAGTACGGCGTCCGGAACCCCCACTTTCCCGATGTCGTGGAGGACGGCGCTCTGCCAGATCATGGGGAGATCCTTCTCCGGGAAGAGGGCGGCGGCCCCCGACCGCTCGAGGAGCAGCTTCACGTACTGCTTCGTCCTGCGGACGTGGTTCCCGGTACCTTTATCACGGTATTCCGCCAGGACCGCCATGCTGTCGATGATGGCCTCCCGGTGCCGTTCCAGCTCCGCCGCCCGGTTCTCCAGGAGCCGCTCGCCCTTCTTCCGTTCCGAGACGTCCTGGACGATGGACGCGAAATAACGCACCGATCCGTCGGCGTTCTTCATGATCTTTGTGGTCACATCCACGTCGATCCTGGCGCCGTCTTTCCTTTCGTACTGCTTTTCAATGAAAAAGTCGCTGGTGCCGCTCCATAATGCCTTTTCAAACAGCGGAAGTTCCCTTTCCAGGACGTCCGGGGGCGTGAGGTCTTTCCATGGGAGGTTCATCAGCTCTTCCCGGCTGTATCCCAGCATCTCGCAGAGCCTCCCGTTGAAATGGATCCAGGCGCCGTCCGCGGAGACCAGGGCGAATCCGACGCTGTTCTGCTCGAAGAAGTTCCGGAACCGCTCCTCCGCCTGCCGTTCTTTCCTCTGGGCCCTCCGGGAGACAAAAAAGAACAGGAGGACGAAAAGGTCGAACACCAGCAGGGTGGCGAAGGCTCCTCCCCTTCTTCTGCGGTATTCCGAGAAGACGCCGTCTTTTTCCCTTCCGGCGACGACATGGAGAGGGTAGGGAAACACTTTCCTGTAGCTGATGAGCCTCAGGATGCCGTCAGGCAACCCCCCGCACTCCAGGATTCCCGCCCTGTCGGCCTTCATGGCTGTGAACAGCCCGCTGTTCACGATGGAGGCCCCGAAAGGGGTTTCCCCTCCCTCCACGGTCCCTGCGAGGATCGTTCCCTCAGAACCCACGAGCAGAACGGTTCCCTGGGGTCCGAGACTGACCTGGCGATAAAAGCCGGAAAAATAGAAGGGATTCACCGAGGCGAGGACGACCCCTCCGAAGGAACCGTCAGTTTTTTCAATCGGAAGGCTCATGGGGATGTACCATTTTCCTGTCGCTGTGCCGAGAATGGGGGCTCCCACGAGGAATCCCTTTTCGCCGTCCCGGTGGGCCCGGAAGAAGGGCCTGGCTGCAATATTGACGGGATTGAAGGGTACCTGGCTGCTCAGGACGAGATCGCCGTTCTCATCGGCGATGCTCAGCAGGTTGAAGAGGTTTCCCTGGGCTTCCCGGCTTCGGATGGCGTACCGGGCGACCGAGGCGTTCGCGGCTTCCTCGAAGCTCCGCACCCCCCCTCCTCCCCTTTTCTCGTAGGTTTCCTTCAGCGAGAAAAGAACCTGCCTGACGTTCTCCACGGTCCGGAGAGAATGCTCTTCAAAAGTCCTGGCAAGATTGTCCGTATGCAGAAAGGCGCTTCTCAGGATCCTCTCCCTGTCCGTCTTCAGCTGAAGAAAAAGGGCTCCCCAGGAGAGAATGATCATGACGCCGCAGAAGAGGCCAGCAAGAACTCCCGATGTCAGGAAAACCGGTCTTTTCATCCCTTCCCCTCCCCCCGAGCCGTTCCTCTGTTTTCCTAGAGCAGGGGGCTGAAGAGCTTGGTCACCCCGTGGACCACCCGCAGAGCCCGGGGGCGGCGGCTCCATTCATCCGCGGTCAGCCGTCTCGATTCCGCGATGTAGCTTTCCTGGGCCATCCGGATGGCCGATGTCTCCTCCGTTCCGTAGAGCACGAGGTTCAGCTCGAAGTTGAGGGCGAAGGAGCGGATGTCGAAGTTGCTCGTCCCCAGGAAGGCGAGGCTGTGGTCCACGGTCATGGTTTTTGAGTGGAGAATGTTTTCCTGGAAGAGGTAAATTTCGACGCCCATGTCCAGGAGCACGTCGAAGTACGCCTTGGCTGCGCTCCCCACGAGGAACTGGTCGCTCCGCTCGGGGATGACGAGCTGGATTCTCACGTCGGAGAGGGCGGCCGTTTCAAGGGCATGAAGAAGCTCGTCGTCGGGGATGAGGTAGGGGGTCGTGATGACCACCAGTTTTTTCGCCCCGTGGAGGGCCGCCACCACGAGGCGCTGGTAGTTCTGCAGGGGGTAGGACGGGCCGCTGGGCACCGTCTGGAGGATCGCCTGCCCCGTCCGCTCAGGCCCGGGAAAGGCGCGCTCCATGGGAAGAAGTTCCCTGGTCTCCACGTACCAGTCCTCCATGAAGACGCCCTGGAGCTGGAGAACCACCGGCCCGGTGAGCCGGAGGGTAAGGTCCTTCCACAGTCGTCCTCCCGCTTTGCCGCCGTAGGAGGGCTCCGTGACGTTGTGGGATCCCGTGTAGCCGATGCGGCCGTCGATTACGGCGATCTTCCGGTGGTTCCTCAGGTCGTACCGGGCCGTGGTGGCCGTCCTGCGGAGCAGCCCCTGGGGGAGGGCCTCATCCACCCGGATGCCGGCGGACCGGAGGCGGGAAGCGTCCTTCTTCAGGAAGGGCTTCGCCCCCAGGGCGTCCACGAGGAGCCTGCACTCCACGCCCCTGGCCGCCGCCCCTTCGAGGGAGACAAAGAGCCGTTCCGTCATGGAGTCCAGGGCGAAGATATAGTACAGGAGGTGCACCGATTCCTTCGCTCCGTCGACGTCGGCGCAGAGGCTTTTCAGGAACTCCTCTTCCCTGTCGATGAGCAGGAACGAGTTGCCCGTGGTGATGCACATGTCCCCCAGTTTTTCCCCCAGCGCCCCGAAACGGACAAGCTCTTCGGGCAGCCAGTTGGATTCGTCGCCGAGAATCCTGCGGAAGGTGGCCTTGTCGGCCGTGAGGGTGCGGAGCAGGGCCTCGTGCCGCTCGATCCTCTCCCGGGGAAGGGATGTGGAGCCGAAGGCGATGTAGAGCAGGAAACCCAGCCACGGCCAGAAGTAGATGGCGAGAAGCCATGACATGGCCGTGGTGGGACTGTGCCGCTGGGGGATGTAGCAGAGCATGACGATCCGGATGGCGATGGAGGAAAGTTCGTAAAAGGTGTAGAGAAACACTCCGGCCGTCATGAGGCCAGCGCCCCCCCGCTCCGCCCTTCGGGGGTGAAGTCGCAGACCAGGGGAAGATGGTCGGAATACCTGACCCGGGGCACCCGGAAGTCCTTCATCTCAATGCCCTCGCTGTAGAGCACGAAATCGAGGGCCAGCGCCGGGAGTCCGCTTGGATAGGTGGGCATGTTCCCGTCGTTGGCGTTCCTGAACAGCCCCTTCCGGAAGAAGGGCCGGAGTTCCTTCTCGCCGGCGTAGATGTTGCCGTCGCCGGCGAGGATGACCGGCTTCTTCGCCTGGCGGCACCGGTCGGCCACTTCGCCGATCTGGATTTTCCGCGCCCCGTACCCCAGGGAAAGATGGGCCAGGAACAGGGTGAACGCCTCAAACTCGACCTCGAGGAGGGTCCGCTTGACCCCCCTGCTCAGGTAGTGCTCCCGGGTCGAGAGAATGGGGAGACTGGTCACCACGGCATTCCCCTGGGACTTCAGCAGGGGAGCCCTGGAAACGAGAGACTCGTGGTGGTATTTGCAGGCAAAGACGGACTCGGCGTTGAGCCGGGCCGCCATGAGCTCCGCCTGGCATTCGCCGTTCTGGCGGTAGGAGCCCGAGTCGGTCTCCACGAGCCCCACGACGTCGGGCTTCAGCTTCGAAATAAAGTCGGAAATCCGCCGGAACCGTCCCTCGGTTTTCCTGAGACAGCCTGAAAAGGGGAAGGGGAAATGGTAGTCCCACCCCGTGCCTGTCCCGTAGCGGATATTGTACAGTACAAGTCGCATGCAGATCCTCCGGGCAAAAGAAAATAATCTGTGATTATACAGCAAAATGACCGTCTTTCATCGGTTTTTCGGCCTGTTTTTTCTTATCGGCGGCCCAATGGGCAGGAATTTTCCCTCCATCCCTTGCATCCTCTTTCCTCCGGGAAGTGAAAAATTTTTCACAGGGCCTGATAAAAAAATGGCGCAAAGTACTGAATATGGGATAGAATAGCGGAAGAAACCTGACCTTTTCCCCAATACCCAAAGGAGGAGTGTGTCCCATGGTCACCAGAGTCCCCCCCGAGCCTTTCCGCATCAAGATGGTGGAGCCCGTCCACGTTCCCGACCCGCAGGAACGGGAGCGTGCGCTGGAAGCAGGCCATTTCAACATGTTCGGCTTGAAGTCGGCGGACGTGTACATCGACCTTCTCACCGACTCAGGCACGGGCGCCATGAGCAAGCAGCAGTGGGCGGCCATCATGATGGGCGACGAGGCCTACGCCGGAGCGGACAGCTTCTACAGCCTGAAAAAGGCGGTGAAGGATGTCCTGGGCTTCGACTACACCATCCCCGTCCACCAGGGCCGGGCCGCCGAGAACGTGGTCTTCGGCTCCCTCGTGAAAGAAGGGGACGTGATTCCCTTCAACATGCCCTTCGACACCACCCGGGGGCACATCTTCAACGCGAAGGCATCCTCCGTGGACTGCGTCATCGACGAGGCCTTCGACCGGGAGAACCTGCACCCCTTCAAGGGCAACGTTGACATCGCCAAGCTAGAAAAAGCTATCGCCGACAACAGGGGGCGGGTGCCCTTCATCATGGTCACCATCACCAACAACTCAGGCGGAGGCCAGCCCGTGAGCCTGAAAAACCTCCGGGACGTGTCCGCCGTGGCCAAAAAGCACGGCATTCCCCTGCTCCTCGACGCCGCCCGCATGGCCGAGAACGCCTGGTTCATCAAGGACCGTGAGCCGGAATGCCGGAACATGACCGTGGCGGAGATCCTGAAGGCCACCATGGATACCGCCGACGCCATTACCGTGTCCTGCAAGAAGGACCCCCTGGTGAACATCGGCGGCCTTGTGGCGTGCCGCACCGAGGAAATGTACTACCGGGTCGTCCCCCGGGTCATCCTCTTCGAGGGTTTCGCCACCTACGGCGGCCTCGCCGGCCGGGATCTCGAAGCCCTGGCCGTGGGACTCCGGGAGATGGTGAACGAACAGCACCTCACCCACCGCATCGCCCAGGTCCGCTACCTCGGCGAACTGCTCACCGAGGGCGGAGTGCCCTGCATCCAGCCCATCGGCGGCCACGCCGTCTTCATCGACGCCGGGGCGTTCCTTCCCCACATCCCCCAGGGATCCTACCCCGCCGATGTGCTCTCCATAGAGATTTACCGGGAAGGGGCCGTCCGGGGCATCGGCCTCGGAGCCCTGGCCTTCGAGAACGTGGACGAGAAGACCGGAGAGCGCACTTTCCCGAAGCTGGAGCTCTACCGCCTGGCCATCAACCGGCGGACCTACACCAACAGCCACATGGAATACGTGGCGGAGACCATCGTCAACGTCTACAGGCGCCGCGACTCCATCCGCTACGGCCTGGAGATCACCTACGAACCCCCGGTGAAGGGGCTGAAGCATTTCCTCGCCCACCTCAAGCCGAAGAACCTGTAAACCTGCCGAAAGCCGCATACGAAAGCCCTCCCGATGAAAGGAGGGCTTCGTTTTTGTATGCGGCTTCAGGTCTTTTCTTGCGTCCCCCTTGTAGTTTCCTTTTTTTGTGTGACAATAGGAACTCGATATCCACACAATAACTTCCCCACGGAGAGAACTGCATGAACATTGCAATTGACCTCATCATCGTCGTCACTGCCGGACTGATCGGCGGAATAGCCGCGAAAAAACTCAACCAGCCGCTCATCTTCGGCTACATCATAGCCGGCATCATTATCGGTCCTTACACCGGAGGCATCACCATCTCCGACGTGGACCAGATCGCCGGGCTCGCCGAAATAGGGGCAGCACTGCTCCTGTTCTCTCTCGGCCTGGAATTCTCCATGAAAAGCATCGCCTCCATCAAAGGCGTGACCATCGGAGGAGGGGCGATCCAGGTATTCATCACCCTGTTCGTCGGTTATGCCCTCGCCCGGACCATTGCAGTCTGGGCACCTGTCCCGTCCATGTGGTACACGGTGGCCATCGTCTCGTCGAGCACGTCGGTCATCATGAAGACCCTGGCGTCAAGAGGACAGCTCGGCACCCTGTCGAGCCGCGTCATGCTCGGCATGTCCATCGTGCAGGACATCATCGTCCTTCCCCTGATGGTCCTTCTGCTCGGATTCTTCGGCACGGAACTGTCGGTCCTGGGCGTTGCCGCTCCTGTCCTGAAGGTGATCGGGTTCGTGGCGGTGATGGTGTACGCGGGCTCCCGGGTTATCCCCCTGGTGCTGAAATACGTTGCAGGATGGGAGTCCCAGGAACTCTTCATCCTGACCGTGACGGCCCTTGGACTGGGCATCGGCTACCTGACCTATGCCTTCGGCCTCTCTTTCGCCTTCGGGGCCTTCATGGCCGGGCTCGTGCTCAGCGAATCGGATTACGGCAGGAGGACCCTGAGCGACATTTCCTCCCTGCGTGACGTGTTCTCTCTCCTCTTCTTCGTCTCCATCGGCATGCTCCTCGATCCGGGGGTTCTGCGGTCCCATCTCCTGACCACGATGCTGCTCATGGTGGCCACCACCCTCTCACGGGGAGCGATCCTCTCGGCGATGACCTATGTCTTCGGCTACCGGAACGTCATCCCGCTGGCAGCATTCCTCACCATGACCCCCATATCCGAAATCGCCTTCATCGTGCTCCAGACGGCCATGACCGCCGGAGCCATGGGGAGGATGGAGTACTCCATCGCCCTGAACGCGGTAGTGCTTTCCATGATCTTCGGCCCCATCGTTTCGGGACTCGTGGCGCCAATTTACGGAATAATCAAGAAAAAGGGCATCGTGTCCAATGTCCAGAGCATCAACCTTCCCCAAAGCGCCCTGAAAGACCATGTGGTCCTTGCGGGAGGAAGAAGCCTGGCCAGGCACCTTGGCGTCATGCTGGCCCGGTTCGGCATACCCTACGTCATAATCGAACCGAACCATTCGGATTTCCTCAAGGGGAAGGAGCAGGGACTCTCCATGCTCCTCGGTGACCCGAACCAGGACGTGGTTCTGCAGGCGGCGGAAACAGGGGCGGCGAAGCTTGCCGTGCTCACCACTTCGGAGAGCATGGGGACCGTGGAGGCTATCCGGAGCATACGCAGGCGGAACAGGGATGTGCAGATTCTGGCGTGGGCGGCCGAGACCGAGGACGTCTCCATCCTCAGGGATCACGGCGTCCGCCATATCGTCGAGCCAGATTTCGAAGCCTCCATCGAGATGGCCCGGCAGACCCTCACCATCTTCGGGATGCCGGCCACATCAGTCCACAGGGAAGTCGCGTCCATGCGGCACGCCATGTACAGCCCGCTCTTCGAGCAGTTCCCGGAGTACAAGGCCATGAACGGGCTCCAGTCATCCACAAACATGATTTCCCTGGAATGGGTCTACGTTCACAAGGGAAATCCTGCCGCGGACAAAAAACTGGCGGAGTCGAAAATCCGGGAGAGCCTCGGCGTCTCCGTGGCGGCAATCCAGCGGAACGGAGAACTCATCACGAATCCCGGAGGAGACTTCGTGCTTCTTCCGGGGGATTACGTCGGCGTTGTCGGCACTCCCGAGCAAAACCGCCGCCTGGTCGAGTTTTTCAAAAAACCTGCCCCGGAAAGGGAATAATTTTCCTTCATTCCCCAAAAACGCCGCCCCCGAAAAGGGGCGGCGTTGCTGTTTCTCTATGAAGGAACGGCTATTTCCTGCCGTACACGTCCTTGGGGTTCCACGCTTTCCAGACGTTGGCCACGAGATCCGGTCCCGGGTGGAGGACCTTGCCGCCGGGAGTCCACCCGGAGGGGGTCACTTCCTTGCCGCCGGTCTTCCTTACATGCTGGAACGCCTGAAGCTGCCGGAGGGTTTCGTCGACATTGCGTCCTACCGGAGGAGTGAGGATCTCCATTCCCTGGATGATTCCGTCAGGGTCGATGAGGAAGCGCCCCCGGAAGTCCACGCCCTGGGCGGGGCTGTAGACGCCGTAGACGGTCCCGATGGCGCCGCCGCCGTCGGAGGCCATGTGGAAGGGGACGCCGCCGTCCACCATCTTCGAGAGTTCAGTGTCGTTCCACACCTTGTGGACGAACTGGCTGTCAACGCTGATCGAGATCACTTCGACCCCGAGAGCCTGGAACTCAGCATAACGGTCGGCGACCGCCGACACTTCGGTGGCTCAGACGAAGGTGAAATCACCGGGATAGAAGCAGAGAGAAACCCACTTTCCGGCGAAATCGGAGAGTTTTACGGTGGTGAACTTGCCCTTGTAATAGGCCGGAGCGGTGAAATCCGGCGCCTTCATGCCGACAGTGACACCCATGCGAACAGCCTCCTTCTTTGCCTCCGCGGCGGGCGCGGTTTCGGAACTCGGTCCTTCAACGGTGGACGCGGGAACGGCGCATGATACTTTTTCCTCAGCCATGGAACCTCCTCCTTTCAGGATACCCTGAAAAAGACAAAAGAAAATCTGTCGAAAACAACACCAGTACACTATAAAGGAAAGTTAGAACCCCTTTCTTTTGTTTTTTATTATATGGTAATCATTTTAAATGTCAAGGATTCTTGCGTCTTTTCCAGGTGCGGATTCCGTATTCAGGGGCGACACCCCTCCGGAAGCCCCCCTGTTTTTTGTTCTTCTGCGGTTTTGGCACCCCAAGACCTTTCTGGTTATTTTCTCCTCGTGATATACTTCAATAGTGCTTTTTGAAAAATACTTTTTCTTCCGGCGGACAAGAACTTTTTCCTTCCCGGGAACGGAACCGCGACGGGAAAAACTTCTGTTGAAACGGAGGGCTGAGGATGGGGGAAAACAGCGCTTTGGAAAAATTCATACCTCTGCGCACAGCAGATATCGTGGAGGCCCTTTGCGGCGAAAGGATCCTCCCTGAGGCGGACAGGGAGAAGTTCCGCAGGGTTTCCGGGCTGGTCCAGGCACTGTACCACTACGAGTATCACCATACCCTGACGCAGGCAAGGGACGCCTATCACCCCTTCAACCCCGATGCCGACACACTGAAGCTCTGCGACCCCGACGAGGATTACTCCGCCCGGTTCGACTCCATGGTGGAGGCCCTCGAATACCTGCTTTCCGCCGCAAACTACAAAGAACTTTCCCTGGACGAGCTGAACGAAATCATGACACAGGCCGCCCCGCGGGGACTGAACATTGAGGTCAACCGGGAGAAGTACGAAAAGATCCTCATCTACCGCAGGGGCAGAAAAAGCGTCCCCAAGGTTCCCGCCCCGTCAACGTGGTGGAACAGGCTGAGAAAGAAGAACCACGAACCCGAGAGCGAGGACATGCTCCAGCGGCTTCTCATCCTCATCAAGCTGAAAAGCGAGGAGGACGTGGAGGCCTTTTACGACTATTACACGGAAACGGCAGGGGAGACGGGGCGGGAAAAGGAACGCCGGCTCCTCGGGGAAGCGGCCACGGGAGGAAGGAAGAGCACCCCTTCCGGAAAAGGATCGAAGGTACCCACCATTTTCCTGAAAATCTTCAAGAACGTCCCCGTCTCCACCCTGGAGACCCTTTTTCCGGACGTGACCATCCGCATGACCCTGGTGGACAAGGGGCTCATCCTCCTGCCCCTCGTCGGCGGCTTCTTCAGCGTGGTGAACAAGGTGGTTCCGGCCCTGGTGGTCGTCGGCACGGTCCTGACGGCCGTGATCCTCGGACAGAAGATCAACTGGAGCGATTTCAAGGACAAGCTCTTCCCCATCCTGGCCGCCTTCTCCGTGGTGGGCATGATCGCCTTCAAGGTCTTCGCCAAGTACAAGAACACCAAGGAGAAGCACCAGTCCCGGCTGATGAAGACCCTCTATTTCCACAACCTCGACAACAATGCCGGAGTCTTCGACTTTCTTGTGAACGAGGCCGAAGAGGAGGAATGCAAGGAGACCCTCCTGGCCTATTACTTCCTTCTTGCCGAGCGGAACGCCTCGGGACTTCCCTTCACGCAGGAGGAGCTCGACGACCGCATCGAGGAATGGATTCTCGGGAAATTCGGCGTCGCCATGGACTTCGAGGTGAAGGACGCCGTCCGGAAACTGGAGGGAAAGGGCATCCTCGAACAGAAGGATGGACGGTACTCCGTCCCCTCCATAGGAAAGACCCTGGAAACCCTGGACGCCCTGTGGGATAATTTTTTCCCCTACAACAACGAGGCGTCCGCGGAGTCCTGAAAAAATCCGCTGAAAAAAACAGCCCCTCTCCGGATTGGCCGGGGAGGGGCTGTTCCTGTTACAAGCTCACTGGAACCAGGAATGGAGCAGCGTCGTGAAGAGCACCATGCAGACGATGGCCACTGGGTAGGCGCCCCCGTAGCCGGCGCTCACCTCGTCGGTGCCTGTCGCGTCGATGGCCGCCCCGAGGCCGGGCGTGCTGGTCATGGCCCCGCAGATGGCCCCGGCGAGGATGATCCAGTTGATCTTCCAGAGATAATGGCCCAGGATGAATCCCGTCATCTCCGCGGCGAGGGCTGCCCCTATCCCTACGGCGATGAGAAGAATTCCGTGCTCCAGGAAGGCCTTCACCACTCCGCCCCCGGCGTTCAGCCCCACGATGGCGAGGAAGAAACCGAGGGAGATGCTCCGGATGGCGGAGAGAACTTTCTTGTCCATTTTCATCTGGAAGGGACCGATGCGATCGAAACTCCCCGCCCCGAGGGCGAAGAGGAGCGCCCCTCCCGTGGTGCCCAGGGCGATGGACCCGAGGCTGCCCAGGGGGACGGAGACCCTGCCGAGGAGCGTTCCCCCGAGGATGCAGAAGACGAAGGAGAGCAGGGAGAAGGCGGGGGATTCAGGCCGCCGGTCCTCCTCCGCATGGGAAAGGGGCTTCTTTTCGGCGGCGAGTTTTTCCTTCTCCTTCGCCACGTCGATCCCGAAGATGGCCGGAATGAGCTGGACGAAGAGCACCACGGCCATGACGCCGAAGGGATAGGCCACGGAGTAGCCGATGGTGACGTCGGGATTCCCCCCCGTGGCCTCCAGGGCTGCGCCGAGCCCGGGAGAGCTGGTCAGGGCTCCCGTGTAGGTGCCGGCGATCATGTGGGTGGACGCTTCCCCGGCGAAGAGGATGCCCATGAGCAGCGTCGTGAGGGCGCCCACGCCGGTCACCGCCACCGAGAGAAGGATGAACCTGAGGCCGTACCGCTTCACCACCCGGGCCGTGTCCTCGGCGGCGAGGAGCCCCACGGCCACCACGAAGAACATGAGGTTCCAGGTGAAATAGTCGTTGGGAACGGTGTACCCCCACGCCCCGATAAAAAGGCCCACGAACAGGGCCCCCGAGATGCCGAGGTTGATGCCCCGGACGGAGATTTTCCCCACGAAAATGCCGAGGCCCACGGTGAGGCTCATGAGAAACAGGTGGTTCTTCAAGAGGGAATCGAGAAAGTCCACGAATACACCATCTCCTTCGTCCGGTACGGATCGCATGCTATTCTACTTCATTTCTTCCCTTCCCGTCAGCGAAGACCGAGGAGAAAAAACGGCCCAGTCCGTCAATGTACGCCCCTCCGGTGTAGAGGAAACCCCAGTTGTGGTCCCCCTTCAGGGGCAGGAACGTTTTCGGCTCCCCGGCGGCTTCGAAGAGGATCCTGCCGTGTTCCCCCGGGACAATTTCGTCATCGGGGCTTGAGGCCACCAGCACCGGGCAGGAGATGTCCTTCATCCGTCCGAGGGTGTTGAAGGCGTCCCCCACGATGAGCCTTACCGGCAGGAAAAAGTAGTGATGACTGCCCACGCCGGCAAGGGAAGTGAAGGTGGACTCGAGAATGAGCCCCGCCGGCCGGAACCGTTCCGCTGCCTGCGCCGCCACTGCGCCCCCGAGGGACCGGCCGAAAATCACGATCTTCCCGGCGGGGATCTTCCGGTCTTCGGCGAGATGGCGCCAGGCTCCCTCCGCATCGCTGTAGACGCCTTCCTCGGTGGGCTTCCCTTCGCTCTTCCCGTACCCGCGGTAGTCGAAGATGAAGACCGAGAGCCCGAGATGATGGAATATCTCGAGGGAATCCAGCCGGTGGGAGATGTTCCCCGCGTTCCCGTGGCAGAAGAGCACCGTGCCCCGACCCGTTCCGGGAAGGAACCACCCGTGGAGGGACGTGCCGTCCCCCGCCCGGAAGGAGACGTCCTCGAAGGGAAGCCCCCGTTCCGAAGGATTCCCGTCCAGTTCCCTCCGGGGAAAGAAGATGAGCGACCCGGCGAAGACATAGGTCGCCAGGACCAGGCAGGCATACCCTGCGGCGAGATAGACCAGGAATCTCATGCGCATTTCTTCCCCCTCCCCTGTATGGTTTCCTTTCCGTCCACGGCAGTTTTTCCTCCGCCGGCTCACTCTCCCGGCGGAAAGATGCCGATCCAGCTCTCGGCGAAGGGCGCTCCCCACCCCGGGCTGATCAGGGGATCGGTGAGCAGGTTCACGCCCTTCGTTCCCTGGGGGAGGATACAGTATCCCTCGCCCAGGGAAGGGTCTTCCGCCACCCGGACGGTCAGGCTGCCTCCCCGGGCGTTCCGGGCAAGGACTTCGTCGCCGTCCTTCACTCCCCTCCTCCGGGCGTCGGCGGGGTTCAGCGAGAGGCTGGGAAGGCCGCCCGCGCAGGGGGCGTCCCAGCTCTGGCCGTTGATGTACTCCTTCCTGTGGACCGTTACCAGCCGGAGGTACCCTTCCGGCCCCGGTGACATTCCGGGAACCTCCGTGGGCAGCAGGGCCTTCCGTCCCCCGTCCAGCCGGTAGGGCGGCTCGTTCCAGCGGTACACACCGTCGCCGACGGATTCGAGCAGGGGTGACGACAGGAGGTCCCTGTCCATTTCCTTCTTCATGGCCATGAGATCGCAGGCAAGGCCGAGCTTTTCGGCGAGGCGGGTATAGATTTCCGTCTCGTCCAGGGTTCCGGGGCGGGGAGGAAGGACCCGTTCGCTTCGGACGAGGTAGCTGTGCCAGTAGGAACCCTTCCAGTCCCCCTCCTCCTCGAGGAAGGTGGTGATGGGCAGTACCAGGTCCGAGGCCTTCGCCGTGTCGGACAGGACAAAATCCGCGCAGACGGTGAAGGGGATTTTTTCGTAGGCCCTGCGGACAAGGTCAGATGCCGGGTTCTGCCGCAGCGGGTCGGCGGCGGACACCACGAGCACCTCCACGGGCGGTTCGAGGCCGTCAAGCTCCAGGGGCCACCCCGAGACGGAGAGGGCCCTGGTCTTTGCGGGAACTGGAAGGAGCCGTTTCGGGAAAAGGGCCATTTCCTCCTTGCTGAAGGCAAGCCCCGCTCCCTTGTCCGCGAAAGCCCCCAGGAGCACCGCCACGGCCCCGATCCACCGGAACTGGCCGTCGCCGTGGAGGTACCGCTGGGCTCCGAAGGCGGGGTACTGGGTGACGGGAGAAAAGCGGAGCAGCCAGGAGTACACCTCTTCCGCCCCGTCCGCGGTCATCCCCGCCGCAGAGAGGAGGGCGCCGCAGTCCAGGGAGCGAACCGCCGCCTCAAACTCCGCCGGGTTCGCCGTGCGGCCCTGCCAGCCGGGGGCCGTTTTCCCCTCGTCCAGGAGCCTCCGGCAGATCCAGGCCGCCAGGGCCCAGTCGCCGCCGGGATCGAGCCTCCACCACCGGTCGGCGGAACGGGTGGTGGGGGTGCTCCGGATTTCGAGGGCCGCCACTTCCCCGCCCCTGTCCCGCACCGTTTTCAGCACAGGGACCACGTGGGCGTGGGTCTCCAGGGCGTTCCGTCCCCAGAACAGCACTCCCCGGGAATGCCCCGCCATCTCCTCGGGACGGACGACGGGCACTTCGCCGAAGGTTTCCTTCAGGCCCAGGCTCCCGGCAGACGAGCAGAGATTCCCTTTTTTCGAGGTGAATCCGCCGAGGGCGGCGAAGACGTGGGGCAGCAGTTTTTTCGAGAAATAGAGGGACCCGGCGCTGGAGAGGTACATCACCGACAGGGGGCCGTGCCGTTCCACCCCGTGCCGGATCTTTTCCGCCCAGAGGTCCAGGGCCTCGTCCCACGAGACGGGAACGAGCTCCCCTCCCTTCCGGGCAAGGGGGGAGGAGAGCCGGGCCGGGCTCACTGCCCGGGACGCCCACCGCATCCCCTTTTCGCAGAGGAAGGTGGAATAGGGAAGGGCGGGGTTCGGTTCCAGGGTCACGGCGTTCCCGTCGAATCGGCCGCGCATGGCGCATCCGTCGGGGCAGTCGTAGGGGCAGGCAGAGGTCTTCCAGGCTGGGGCGTTCATTTTTTCCTCCTCGGTGAAGTCTTTATCAATAGTACCATTCCCCCCTCCCGGAGGGGACGGTCATTTTTCCGGTCCTTCCACCCCCTTCTGAACCGTCCTGTCCTGTGGTATGCTGTTCACCACATTGACTGGAGCAAAGGAGAGTCACCCGTGTCATTATCAAAAAGCACAGTCCGCGGCCTGGTTTCCGATTCGTCTTTCCCCCTCTTTCTTCTCCTGGTGGGCTCGTTCTTCCTGACCGTCTTCTTCCGCATCTCCGCCTCCGTGGTGCTGCCTCCCGAAGGAGAGCGGCTCGGCATGAGCGCGGCGCTGGTCGGCTTCATCTCGAGTGTCCACTTCTACGCCTACGCCTTTATGCAGCCCGTCTCGGGCATTCTTCACGACCGGTACGGCCCCGTGAGGGTAGTCACCATGGGACTGCTCCTCACGGCGGCGTCCTGCCTTCTGCTCACCTTCGTGAGGACCCCCTTCACCCTGGGGGCCTGGCGGCTTCTCTCGGGATTCGGAGTCGCCCCCATGTATTCCGCCGTCCTCGTCTTCCAGGCCTTCTCCTTCCCGCCGGAGCGGTACTGCTTTTACGCGGCCATCAACATGGGACTGTCCAGCCTCGGGGCCATCGTGTCCGTGGCTCCCCTCGGCTTCGCCGTGGACACCTTCGGCATGACGGGGACCTTCGCCCTGCTCTCGGCCATACCCCTCGCCATGGCGCTGGTCCTTGCCCGCAAGGCCCCCGGCGATCCTATCCGCCTCTCCGCCGCCGGAAAGCAAGCCAGGAGCTTTCTTTCCATCTTTCCCGGCATCGGGCAGGCAATTCTCTTTATTATGAAAAACCGCAGGATCCGGGCTCTCCAGACCCTCTGGGCCGTTTCGTCCGCTTCCCTGCTCACCTTCCAGGGTCTGTGGGGCGTATCGTGGTTTGCGGCGGCCTTCAATGCCTCCCCGGCGTCGGCCCGGTTCTGGAGTTCCCTGGTCAGCGTGGGGATGATGATGGGGCCCGTCTTCACCAGCGGAGTGCTGGTCTCCCCCGCCGGACTTCCGGGGATCATACGGAAGGTCAGCACTGCCAACGCGCTGAGCTGGTTTCTGCTGCTCGCGGCGGCCGGCTGGAGCGGCGCGGTGTGGATGGGTGGCCTGGCCGCCTTCGCCGTGGGGATGACCTCAGGAATGCGGGGAGTGTTCTCCCTGGCCGCCATCACGGCCGTCTCTCCTCCGGGAACGAGGGGGTCCATCTTCGGCGCCATGAACATGACCGCCGTGCTGTCGGCGGTGGCCTTCCAGTGGGGGACGGGCATCATCATCGACCATTTCCCGGGGGAAGCGCCCGGCACGTTCACCGCCGCCGGCTATTTCGCAGGCTTCACCGTGGTGGCCGTCGCCATGGCCGCCAGCCTTCTCGCCCTGCTCCCCCTTGGAAGGGAGCCCCTCGCCCCGGACACGGGGGAGGACGAAAAAGACTGACCCTCTCCGGTCACGGGCCGACCTGGCGGATCACCCGGCAAGGATTGCCCGCGGCGAAGACTCCCTCCGGGATGTCCCTGGTGACCACGCTTCCCGCACCGATCACGGACCGGGAACCCACAGTCACCCCAGGGCAGAGAATGGCCCCTCCCCCTACCCAGACATCGGAACCCACCGTGACGGGCCTGCCGAACTCTTTCCCCCGCCGGGCCTCCGCTTCCATGGGGTGGGCCGCCGTGTAGATCTGCACCGCCGGGCCGAACATGGAATAGTCCCCTATGGTTACCCTGCACACGTCGAGGATGACGCAGTTGAAGTTGAAGTACACCTTCCGCCCGAGGAAGATGTGGACGCCGTAATCACAGTAGAAGGGGGGCTGGACGTTCACCGTCTCCCCCCCGGAGCCGAAGAGGCTTCGGAACAGGGAACGCCTCCCGTCCCCGTCGGCCTCCGGCGAGGCGTACAGGAGGCGGCACAGGTCACGGGCCCTCTCCCTCATACCGGCAAGCTCCCTGTCGGAGGCGTCGTAGAGCTCTCCGGCCAGCATTTTCTCCAGTTCGGTTCTTTCCGTCATATCGGCCTCAGCCCTCTCTCCGGAATCGGTGATATTCCGCCGTGCCCTTCCACACTCCGATTGTATAGCACAGGAGCACAACCGGATCTATCTCCAGGTCAGAAGCAGCAGGGGCAGGAGGAGGAATAGGGCATAACCGGCGTGGTTCACGGCGGAACACCCGCCCCTGCCTGCCGAAGACACTCCGCCGTCCTCCTTTTCGGCCGCCGCCACAGGATCCCTGAATCTCCCGTCCCGTTCCCCGTCAAAGACGAGAAAACGGCTGTCGCTTTCCCACGACACGGCCTGAACGGACGGCACGCCCTCCGCGGGCCCGTCGGCCAGGAGAAGCCTCACACCCACCTTGAAAATTCCTTCATCCCGGACAACCGTGAAAAAGTCCATGGGATCGGCGCCGAAGCCGTTTTCCTTCGCGAGGATTCCGAAATCGTACCCTCCTTCGGGGAGGATCTTCACCATGGAGACATGCTCCAGAAACGCCTCCGCGAGGCTCAGGGTCTCCTCTCCCCCGGAGATGGCCAGCCGGCATTCTTCAGAGAGGCTGTCCTCCGGAACAATCATCTCCAAGTCCACGGGGAGAATCCCCGTCTTCCCCGGGGGCACCGAAGCCCCTATCTCGAAGGAAACTGCGCAGAGCATCCCCCCGGGCCGGTCCTCCCCCAACTCTTCCGGAGAGCATGAGCGCAGGGTGATGTCCGAAATGTCCGCCGACGTCACCCTGAAGAACTCTCCGGGGGAAGTTCCCTCGGGCAGCGGAACCGTGATGGTTCCCGAAAGAAGGGCATCCAGAGCGGCGCTTTCATGGCGGATGACGATTCGCCCGGCGGGATTGGGTTCTTCGGGTACGTCCGGCTCGTCCGGCTCATTCGGTTCCCCCGGGTCATCAGGATCATTAGGATCATCAGGATCTCCAGGATCACCTGGGTCACCAGGGTCTCCGGGATCTCCGGGGTCATCAGGATCATCGGGATCTCCGGGATCTCCGGGATCTCCGGGATCTCCGGGATCTCCGGGATCTCCGGGGCCGCCGGGATTCAGCGCCACGAAGGAGGCGGCAAGGGTCCGGTCCGACGTTACATCGTTAAAGGTATAGGATGAAGCGGCGTCCACAGGCACACCGTCCGCAAGCAGCCCGGCGACGGCGTAACCGCTGTCCGGGGTGACGGTGATCGTGACGGAGCCTCCCCATTGGACCGTCGCCGATGGAGAAACACTTCCTCCCGGGCCCGCCGATGTGGTTACGGTAAAGCTATTAAGGGCGAAGGCGGCACTCACCGTCCTGTCGCCGTCCATGGCCAGCGCAGCCGGATTTTCGGTCCCCGCCAGATCCCCACCCCACCCGGTGAAGAGGGAGCTTTCCGCCGGATGGGCTGAGAGTGTGACCTCCGTTCCCTCAAAATAGGACTCAGCTTCAGGGAAAACCGCAACGTGCCCCTCGCCGTTTCCCGATGCGGAAGACGAAAGGGAGTACCACTGGACCTCGTAGGCCCCGATATCCACAGCCCCGCCGCCCGGCCTTTCCTTCCCCCGCTGGTCCCTGTCCGGAATGACGAGGACTCCGCCGTTGAAGCTGACCTCTCCGGGACCGACCCCGGCATCAAGGGCGGGACTTCCCTCCCCTGGAGCCATGGTGGGTGTGAAACCGCCGTTGTCCGTCGGTTGGCCGAGGAGCGGATCGCCGAAAATGCTGTTCTCCGAGACAATCCCCGTCCCCGTGACGCTTCCGGACCGGAAAAGACAGGAAAGAAGTGCGAGGGATCCGTCTGCCTGTTTCCTCACCTGCACCAAATCGCTGCCGAAGAAAATGCAGTTTGCCGCCGTGACAAAGCCATCGTTTACATACAGCCCGCTGCCGGAATTCTTGGCGCTGTTTTCGGAGAGAGTACTGTTCAGCAGCACAAGAGAAGATCCCGTCACGTAGAGAGCCCCGCCGTATCCTTTTCCTACCCCGGCCACCGATGCTTCGTTCCCGCTGAAGGTGCAGTTGACTGCCTCAACGGAACTGGACGCCGTTGTGTACATTCCGCCGCCGTATCCGGAACCGTCCGCCGAGTACACGCTGTTCCCTAAAAAAGCACAGTTTTTGACCGACGGGGCGGAGGCCGCACGATTCGCCATGCCTCCGCCGTATGCCGATCCGGACGGGACGTAGATGGAGTTATTCCGGAAAAGACAATCCTCCACAACAGGGCCGGAGGCGGAGTTTAACATGCCCCCTCCGCTGCTCGAAGAAGTATTCTCCAGAAAGGCACATTTCACAACGTCCGGACTGGAAGCGGAATTGTTCATTCCCCCGCCGCCGGACTTTGCGGCATTTCCCCGAAAAACACAGTTTTCTATGACCGGGGAGGCATTTGTGCAGTACATCCCGCCTCCCACGGCGTCTTCACCCTGACCGTCCGCCCTGCCTCCCGAAATGACAAAACCGTCGAGCACCGCCGTTTCGTCCACCCCGGCAGCATACACCACGTGAAAGGCGTTCTGACCGACGATGATCGCTTTCCCTTCGGCATCGACCTGGTCGTCTCCGAAAAGGTCCCCGGTGAGAACCGTCGGAAATGCCCGGGGATCCCTGTCCTGCAGCAACGGGCTTCCTTCAGCCGGGAAACCGCCGAAGAGCTTCACGCCGCTCTTCAGGGCGAAAGTCCGGGCCGCACCGTTTACCGGGTTTCCGTCCCTGTCGAACGAGGGGACATAGACTCCCTCTGCCGCCAGAATCTCGTCCCCCGGCTGGGCGTTCCTCAGCACCGCCGCGAGATCCGGAGACGCGTTTTCCCAGCTCGATCCGTCCCCGGTGCCGGACGGCCTTACATGCCGGACTGCGGCCAGGGTCGGAGTGTTTGAAAACGCGAGGGAACAAAGACAGAGGAACAATGGAAGGAAATGCCGGAGAAGGCGTACAGGAGGGGCGGAAGAGGACATGTATGTTCGCAGCTCCTTTCATCGTCAGTTCTGCAATGGAATGAAAACGGCATTGTCATCCGCATCTGCGAAGGAGTGGAAACAGTCGGGCGTTTCAGCCCTGTCGATCATATTTCCCCCTTAACGGCCTGTCAACATTTAAGGGAGAATACCCTCCATATTTCCGCCCTGGTGTGTTATTCTCAAAAAAATGAAACACACGAAAGGACGGCGGACCTATGGACGAACGATTCGCGGCGTACTGGGCACGGGCGGAGGAAATGGACAAGTGGGACTCCCTGAAATCCTTCCGGGAACAGTTTTTCATTCCTCCCGGCACAGTCTACATGGACGGAAATTCCCTGGGTCTGCCTCCAAAGGCAGCCGAAGACGCCCTGGAAAAAACCTTCGGTGAATGGCGGGATCTGGCCATCGGCGGCTGGCTCGAGGGAACCCCTCCCTGGTTCCACCTGGCCGAGGAGGCGGGACGGAAGATGGCGCCCCTCATGGGAGCCTCCCCGGACGAGGTGGTCATGTCCTGCTCCACCACTGTGAACCTCCACGCCCTGGTGAGCACCTTCTACCAGCCCTCCGGAACGAGGACGAAGATCGTGGCGGACGAGCTGAACTTCCCCTCGGACATCTACGCCATGGCAAGCCAGGTCCGCCTGAAAGGCCTCGACCCGAAGGAGCACCTGGTGCTGGTGCGTTCCCGGGACGGACGCACCCTGGACGAGGAAGACATCATCGCCGCCTTCGACGACCGGACAGCCTTGGCCCTCCTTCCGGATGTGCTCTACAGGAGCGGTCAGCTCCTGGACATGGAGCGGCTCGTGAAGGAAGCCCACAAACGGGGCATTCTCATCGGATTCGACTGCGCCCACTCCGCAGGAGCAGTTCCCCACAGGCTCTCCGAATGGGACGCCGATTTCGCCTTCTGGTGCAGCTACAAGTACCTGAACGGAGGCCCCGGAAGCCCCGCGTTCCTGTACGTCAACAGGAGGCACTTCGGCCGTGAACCGGGCCTTGCGGGCTGGTTCGGCTTCGACAAGGACCGCCAGTTCGACATGGATCTTGATTTCAGCCACGCCCGCTCCGCCGGCGGATGGCAGATCGGCACCCCGCCGGTGCTCTCCGCCTCCACCCTTCTGCCTTCGCTGGAGATTTTCTCCAGGGCGGGAATGGAGCGCCTCCGGCACAAGTCCCTCGCCCTCACCGGCTTTCTCGCCGAAATCATCGGAGAAGCGCTCTCCGCTGATCCCTACGGCTACTCCGTGGGCACACCGGGAGAGGAGCGTCGCCGGGGCGGCCACCTGGCCGTGGAGCACTCCGAGGCGTGGAGGATCTGCCAGGCCCTGAAGAAGCGGAAAATCATCCCTGATTTTCGGCCGCCACGGGTCATCCGTCTTGCCCCCGTTCCTCTCTACAACTCTTTCAGGGACGTCCTGACCGTGGCTGAAGCCCTGAAGGAGATCGTGGACGGCCAGGAGTACGAGGCCTTCTCCCCCGTCAAGGACGCCGTGTCCTAGCGGTTTTTCCCGAAGATTTTCCCGCGATCCCCGCCCGGGGATCGCGTTTCTTTTTTTCGGGGCGGGAGAAACGGAAGACCGTCTGTACAAAGGGAGGTTTTTGAACTACCATTGCATCGCGCAAAAGGCATTGTGCGAAGATTTTGAAAAGGAGGAGATCGGACGATGGATTTTCGGGCTGCAGCGCAGAAAATGCACCATGTGATCGTAGAGTGGAGAAGAGATCTGCACAGGATTCCCGAGACCGGAGTGAACACGCCCCTGACGGAGGCCTACGTCTGCGCCGAACTTGACAGGATGGGCATCCCCTACCGGAAGGGCCTCGGCGGCCACGGCGTGGCGGCGCTCCTCGAGGGGAAACGGAAGAAACCCGTCTTCGCCATCCGGGCTGACATGGACGGTCTGCCCATAAAGGAGGAGACAGGCCTTCCCTTCGCCTCGACAAACGGCTGCATGCACGCCTGCGGCCACGACGCCCATGCCGCCATGGGGCTGGCTGCGGTGAAGATCCTTCTCGAGGCGAAAAACGAACTCGAAGGAAGCGTTCTCTTCATCTTCCAGCCGGGAGAGGAAGGCTGCCCCGACGGCCCGGGAGGGGCTAAACGGATGCTCGACGACGGGGCCTTCGGCGATCCCGTCCCCGACGTCATGGCGGGACTCCACACGGGCTCCATCTGGAAGGACTTCGTCCCGGGAGAGATCGGCTACCGGCCGGGCGGCATCATGGCCTGCATGGACCGGTTCGAGGTCCTCATCAAGGGGAAAGGGTCCCACGGCGCCTATCCCCACGGATCGGTGGACAGCATCTCCATCGCCGGGCAGATCATCTCGGAACTGCAGACCATCGTGAGCCGGGAAGTGGACCCCCTCGAGCCGGCAGTTGTCAGCCTCGGCGAGGTCCACGCCGGAACGGCCTTCAACATCATCCCCGGGGAGTGCCGCATCACCGGCACGGTGAGGGCGCTCAACCAGCCGCTCCGGGAGTTCCTGGCCCGCCGCATCGAAGAGGTCGCTTCCGGCGTCGCCTCGAGCATGCGGGGAAGCATTGAATTCAAGTACGGATGGGAGGGTCCCGCCCCCGTGGTGAACGACCCTGCCATGACCCAGGAACTCAGGCTCGCCGCGGAGAAGATCGTGGGTCCGGAAAAAGTCAGGGAAATCTCCCGGGTCTCCATGGGGGGAGAGGACATCGCCTTCTTCCTGGAGAAGGCCCCGGGAACCTTTTTCTTCCTTCCCGGGTGCAACGAGGCCAAGGGACAGACCTGGCCCCACCACAACAGCAGGTTCGACATCGACGAGGACATCCTCTGGATAGGACCGGCCGTTCTGGCCACCATGGCCTTCGACTGGCTGAAGAAACAGGCATGAGGAGTGCCGGGGAGCTCTCGGGGGCTCCCGGGCCGTTTTGTCAGGAAAAGGAGAGACCGACATGCTGAAAGAGAGACTTAAAGGTTTGCTCAGGGAATTCACCGCCATCCCGGGGGTGTCCGGGAATGAACAGAAAATCATCGCCGTTCTGGCCGAAAAGCTCCGCTCCCTGGCGGATGAACTTTCGGTTGACAGGTGGGGGAACATAATTGCTGTCAGGAAGGGCGGCCTTCCGGGGCCGAAGGTGATGGTGGCGGCCCATGCCGATGAAATCGGGCTGTGCGTAAAGAACATCCTTCCAAACGGCTTCCTCCTCATGAGCCGCATAGGCGTGGTGAGCGACCTTCTTCTCCAGGGGCGGAGAGTCAGGATCAACGGCTCCATCCCCGGCATCCTGGGAATCAAGGCCGGCCATCTCATGAGCGCCGAGGAGCGTACAAAGGTCAAACCCATGAACGAATGCTACATCGACGTGGGGGCCTTTTCCAGGGAAGAAGCCCTGGCCATGGGCATCCGGGTGGGGGACCGCATCACCTTCGAAGGAGACTTCATGGAGATGACGAACCCCGACCTCGTCTGCTCGAAGGCAGTGGACGACCGGATAGGATGCTCCATTCTCACCGCCCTTTTCGAGGAACTCCGGGGAACATCCTTCCCCGGTACCCTGTGCGGCGTCATTACCGTCCAGGAGGAGATCGGGCTCCGTGGAGCTGCCATGGTCAGCGGCAGGGTTGCCCCCGACTACGCCATCGCCCTCGACACCATCCCCAGCGGCGACACGCCGGACGTGAGCTATGACCGCCAGCTTCCGGTGAGGCTGGGCGGCGGCCCCGCCATTGCCCTCCTGGACGGCTACGATTCCGCCTTCATCGCCAACGTTGTCCACCCGAAAGTGAGACGGATACTCGAAGAAGCCGCAGAAAGAGCGGCGGTGCCCCTCCAGATGGTCACCCTCGGAGGAGAGGTATACACCACCGATGCCACGAACATCTCCCTCGAGTCCCACGGAATACCGGTCGGTGTCCTTTTGACCCCCCGGAGGTATTCCCACTCCCCCGTGGAACTGGTGAACATGAACGACGCTGCGCGGGCCGTAGAGGTACTAAAGGAAGTGATGGCCGCAAACGGTTCCGTCTCCCTCGATTTCATCTGACCTCAGGGGGAAGGTGGGATTTCTTTCACGACAGGCAGTTTTTCCTGCTTTACAAATGGGTGGTGGGATGATAGCATAACGAATACAGTATTTTGGATACACAACTTTTTGCAACCCCTTCTCTTTCTTCTCTGAAGAAAGAGGTTTCAGCCCGGTTACCGGGCAGGAACATTCATTCCCTGAATCACGGGGCCGGTGCCTTCATCCGGCCCCGCCTCCTTTTTTCCGGCCCCTCACGGACACGCTCAAGTTTTTTGAACACTTCAAACTTACTATTTCTTTCATTTTTTCTACATCGTATAATATGAAATATTTTCCTATCATGAGAGGAGGATGTGCCGTGCAGATAGCAGTGGACATTTCCCGAATGATGGACCGCATTGAAACCCTGAGCGGTTTCAACAGCACCCCGGGGAAGGGCGTCACCCGGTTTTCCTATTCTCCGGAAGACCGGAAGGCAAGGGAGTACCTCGGGACCATTTTCTCCGCCCTGGGGCTGAATGTGACCGTGGACGGAGCGGGCAATATTCGGGCCCGCCTGGAGGGATCGGACCCGAACGCGCCAGCCGTTCTCTCCGGCTCCCACATCGACACCGTCCTCCACGGCGGGAAATACGACGGCGCCGTGGGAACCCTGGGGGCGGTCGAGGCGGTCCAGTCAATTCTCGAAAGCGGTCTCCCCCGCCGCTGTCCTATCGAGGTGGCGGTGTTCGCCGAGGAAGAGGGGTCCAACTTCGGCTCCACCCTCTCGGGAAGCAAGGCCCTCGTGGGGAAATATACCCTTGCCGACATGGAGAAGCTCAGTAACCCGGAAGGGAAATCCATGGCCGGCCTGCTCCGGGAAGGGGGATACGCCCCTGAAACCATGGCGGACAACCTCCTTCGTCCGGAGAAAATCCGGGCCATGATGGAACTCCACATCGAACAGAGCGTGGTGCTCGAGTCAAGGGGGGTTCCCGTGGGCATCGTGGAAGCGGTGGCGGGCATCAGGGTCCTGGAGATACGGATCAAGGGAGTGCCGAACCATGCCGGGGCCACCCCCATGACCCTCCGGCAGGATCCCCTGGCCGCCGCGGCCCGGCTCATGGGCACGATCGAAGACCTGGCGAAAGGATCGGAGACCGGCTCCACCGTGGGGACTGTCGGAAAAATCTCCTGCCACCCCAACGTATCCAACATCATTCCCGGGGAAGTCACGTTCACCGTTGACATCAGGGATGTGCAAGAGGCCGGGATAGAGTTCGTCGCGGCGGGAATCAAGAAAGAAGCTGCAGCCCTCGCCGTCTCGAGGGACGTTTCCATCGACGTGGTGCACATCTCCGAATCCGCCCCCGTTCGGCTTGACGGACACATCGCCGGCGTAACGGAAAAATGCGCCGGGAGGAGAAATTTCAGCTCTATGCGTATGAACAGCGGCGCCGTTCACGACGCCTGCATGTTCGCTCCACTGGTGCCCACCGGGATGATCTTCATTCCGAGCAAAGGGGGCAGAAGTCACGTACCCGAGGAATTTACCGATCCGGGGGACATTGAAAAGGGTGTCTCGCTGCTGGCGGACGTGCTGTACGAACTCTCGAAATGAAAGGGGGAGGAGAGGAAAAGCCCGGAAAACAGCGGTCAGCGTGGGAGAAGTGTGAAGGTTACCTGTCAATGGAGAAGAAAGAGAGGTGTCTTGCGTGGATGAAGTGTTGAAAGTGGCAAACTCCATGGGTGCGTGGATCACGGCAGCTCCCATCGTCATCATCGCCCTGGTCCAGGTGCTCCTGTACTACCGGCAGATCTACCACGCCGCCGACGCGGTGAACCTTACCCGGGAACAGCTCTCCCAGGCTTTCCGCACCGGAATGGTAACGTCCATCGGCCCCGTGGTGGCAATCTTCATCATCATGGTTGGGCTCATGTCCGTCATCGGCGCCCCCATGGCCTGGATGCGCCTCGCTGTCATCGGCGCCGCTCCCACGGAGCTGACAGCGGCCACTCTGGGCGCTGACGCCATGGGCGTGAAGTTCGGAGGGGAGGGATACACTCTCCAGGTGATGGCCGTCTCCTGGTGGACCATGGCCATCAACGGCGTAGGCTGGCTCCTGCTGGTGGGGCTCTTCGCCCACAAGCTCGAGGACGTCCGGGAAAAGGTGGGCGGCGGCGACACGAAATGGCTCGGCATCCTGTCAACTGCTGCTATGATCGGTGTTTTCGGCTACCTGAACAGCCGGAACCTCACGGCTTTCAGCGGGCCTCTCGTGGCGGCCGTGACGGGGGCCGTATCCATGGTCCTCCTGCTGCAGGTGGCGAAGAAAATGCCGAAGATCAAGGAGTACACCCTCGGCATAGCCATGCTCATCGGCATGTTCGCCGCCATGTTCTTCTAGGGAAGGAGAGGTGACTGAAATGGCAGCGGAACAGATCAACGAGCAGAAGTACCACGAGGTATGGACCACGCCGGTCATCCGGCTCGGCATCAGCACCATGCTCCTGGCCTGCGTGCTGAGCTTCATCCCCCTCATCTACCTCTACATGGTCCACGGCATCCTGCCTCCCTTCTCTGCCGCACTCACCGCATGGGGGCTTGTGGCATCCGTCTTCGGCGCCTTCTACATCGTGGAGCCCATCTCCTACTACCCCATCCTCGGCCTTGCGGGGACCTACATCTCCTTCCTCAGCGGCAACATCTCCAACCTCCGCCTTCCCTGCTCCGCCATGGCCCAGGAAGTGGTGGGCGTTGAGGAAGGGACCAAGCAGGCGGAGATCATCGGGACCATGGGAATCATCGGCTCCGTGGTGGTGAACCTTGCCGGGGTAACCCTGGCGGCCTTCGTGGGAGCGTGGCTCATCGGCCTCTTCCCGGCCTTTGTGGCTGACGCCTTCCGGAAATTCACCGCTCCGGCCATCTTCGGCGCCGTGTTCGGCCAGTTCGCCATGAGGCAGCCCAAGCTGGCTCCCTTCGCCCTGGCCATCCCCCTCACCCTTCTCCACTTCAAGGCTCCCATATGGCTGGTGATCCTGGCGTCGGTGTTCGGCACCATCGCCATTTCACGGATATTCTACAAGGCAAAGCTCATTCACTGATTCTTCTCCTATGAGCCGGGGGCCCTCCAGGGCCCCCGGCTCTTTACCTTTCTTTACCCTCCCCGCAGATTCACAAAAAAAAACTGCACCAAATACGGACCGGCCATCCCCTCCATAGGGTTAGAATAAGGGCGAACAGACAAACAAAGGGGATGGAAGCCCATGAACAAACGAACTTTTTCGACCACCGCTCTCGCCCTCCTTTCGGTGCTGCTGCTCTCAGGAACTCTTTTCGCCGAAGAAAGAACAATCTCTCTCGAAGAGTGCCTCGCCCTGGCCGAGGCGAACCACCCCGCCCTCGAAGAGGCCCGGGCCGCCCTGGCCGGTCAGCAGGCAAGGCTCGGGCAGGTACGGGTGAGCAACGCCCTGAAGGGAAACCTCTCAGCGTCAGGTTCGAGGAATTCCGGAAGCGACGGCACCTACTCCACATCCTTCTCCGTGAGCAAGCTGCTCTCCGACTCCGGCAAGAACGCCCTGGAGAGGAAAAGCCAGGGCCTGTCGGTGGATGCCGCGTCGGAATCGCAGCGGGAGACCGTGCTCTCCGTCCGTACCGGCGTCAAGGACGCCTACTACGGCCTCCTTCTGGCAAGCCGCAAGCGGGACCAGGCGGAGTCGGCGGTGAAGACATACCAGCGTCATCTCGACAAGGCACGGGGGTTTTACGATGCCGGGGTCAAGGCTCGGTTCGACGTCACCAAGGCGGAGGTGGACCTGAGCAACGCCAGGATCGACCTGGTCTCGGCGGAGTCGTCCCTCGAAACCGCCCGGGCCGCCCTGTCGCGGGCCGTGGGCGTTCCCCTGGACCATGCCCACCCCGTATCGGACTTCCTTGCCCCGAGGGACATCCCCGAAGAAAATTTCGCCCTGGAACAGGCCCTGGAGAACCGGCCGGACATCCGTTCTTCCCGGCTGAAAAGCCAGGCGGGAAAACTCGGCATTTCCATCGCCGCAAAGAGCAACGCCGCCACCATCTCCGTCACGGGGTCCGCAAAGCTTTCGGGAACGGGCCTTCCTCCCGACGACGATTACAGCGTGGGGATCACCCTTTCCGTACCCGTGTTCGACGGGGGGCTGACGGACTACAAAATCGCCGAGGCGCGGGCGTCCGCCGACGGCCTGGACGCGTCCCTGAAAAAACTGGAGCAGACCATCCGTTACGAAGTCCGGTCCGCCCTCCTCTCGGTCCGGGAGGCGGAGGCACGGATTCCCGCGGCCGGACTGCTCGTCCGCCAGGCGGAGGAAAACCTGACCCTCGCGGAGGGACGGTACGAGATGGGCGTGGGGAACGTCCTTGAGGTCGCCGATGCCCTTCTTGCGTTCAACTCCGCCAGGGTAAGCCATTTCCAGGCGCTCCACGATTACAGCAAGGCCCTTTCGGACCTCGAACAGACCCTCGGAGGTGAGTTCAAATGAAAAAAGTCTTCGCCCTTTTGCTCCTCATCGCCGCCGGATTCGCCTACCTGAGGTTCTCCCATTCCGACGGGCCCCGGTACCTATTCCGCACCGTTCCCCTGGAGAAGGGAAACATCACCTCCACGGTGACCGCCACGGGCAAGCTGGAAGCCGTCACCGTGGTGGAAGTGGGGACCCAGGTCTCGGGTACCCTCAAGGAAATTTACGCCGACTTCAACCAGCACGTGAAAAAGGGAGAGCTCATCGCCCTCATCGACCCCGACGTGCTCAAGGCGAAGCTCGAGGAAGCGAGGGCGAACCTCGCCGTGGCGAGGGCCTCGGCGGCCAGGGCGCGGGCCAATCTTGCGGAGAGCGACCGGAACCTCAAGCGGTACAAGGAGCTGTGGAACCGTCAGCTCATCGCACGAAGCGAACTCGACGCCGTGGAAACCACCCGGCTGACCAACAGGGCAAGCGTCCAGGAAGCGGATGCCAGGGTGCTCCAGGTCCAGGCGTCCCTCAGGCAGGCGGAGACGAACCTGGAATACACAAAAATCCTCTCCCCGGAGGACGGCGTCATCATCTCGAGGGAGGTGAACGTAGGCCAGACTGTGGCCGCGAGCCTTTCGGCCCCCGTTCTCTTCACCATCGCCAAGGACCTTTCGGACATGCAGATCGAGACGTCCGTTGACGAGGCCGACATATCCAGGGTAAAGGAAGGGCAGGAAGTGGAATTCTCCGTGGACGCCTACAGCGGAACCACCTTCAAAGGGAAGGTGAAGCAGGTGCGCATCTCCCCCGCCACATCGGACAACGTGGTAACCTACCCCGTCATCATCTCCGTGGCCAACCCGGACCTGAAGCTCAAGCCCGGAATGACGGCCAACGTGTCTATCGTCACCGACCGCCGGAAGGACGTCCTGAAGGTCCCCATGGCGGCCCTGAGGTTTTCCCCTCCCCCGGAGGATGCCGCTCCGCAGACTGCCGCCGCCACGTCGTCCCCCTTCAGTCCTTCCATGCCCCGACGCCGACCCGGAGGCGGAGCCGGCCAGGGCAACGGGAACGGCAACGCGGGCAGGACGGGAACGGTGTCCTCCGTCTGGACGGTACGGGACGGTGTCCTCGGAGAGAAGATCCAGTTCCGCGCCGGCATCGGCGACGGCTCCTTTGTGGAGGTCATCACCTCGAAGGAGCTGAAGGAGGGTGACCTCCTGGCGGTCTCCTTCTCGGAGCAGCCAAAGGAATCCCTGTGGGGGAAGATCTTCAAATGAGCCTCATCGATGTTCGGGACATCGTGAAAATCTACCGCACCGGCGACGTGGAGCTCCGGGCCCTGGACGGAGTGACCTTCACGGTGGACCGGGGGGAATTCGTCTCCATCATGGGGCACTCCGGCTCGGGCAAGTCCACCATGATGAATATCCTCGGCTGCCTGGACGTGCCCGACGAAGGCTCCTACTCCCTCGACGGCAGCGAGGTGGGGTCCCTGCCGAAGGACGCCCTCGCCGGAATCCGGAACAGGAAGATCGGCTTCGTCTTCCAGGGGTTCAACCTCCTTCCCCGGGCCACCGCCCTGGAGAACGTGGAGCTGCCCCTCATCTACGCGGGGGTCCCGGGAAAAACCAGAAAGGATCGTGGGAAGGCCGCCCTCGAGCGGGTGGGTCTCGCGGAAAGGATGACACACCGTCCAAGCCAGATGTCAGGAGGCCAGCAGCAGCGGGTGGCCATCGCCAGGGCCCTGGTTGGGGAAACGCCCCTCATCCTGGCGGACGAGCCCACGGGCAACCTGGACACCAAAACCAGCGAGGAGATCATGAATCTTTTCGTGGAGCTGAACGGGGAGGGCAAGACCATCATCCTGGTCACCCACGAACCCGACATCGCCGAATACAGCTCCCGGACCCTCATGTTCCGGGACGGCAAACTCACCGGCGACGAAAGGAGGGCTCCCCGTGCTTGAGACCCTCCGCACCGCCGTGCGCTCCCTGCTCTCCAACAAAATACGGTCGGCCCTCACCATGCTGGGCATCATCATCGGCGTCGCCGCAGTGATCACCATGGTGGCCATCGGCGCCGGGGCCAGCGTCAACATCCAGAAGTTCATCTCCGGCGTGGGGAGCAACATCCTCATCGTCATGCCCGGAGCCTCCACGGCGGGAGGCGTCCGCCAGCAGGCGGGATCGGCATCAACTCTCACGGTGCAGGACGCCGAAGCCCTGGAACAGGAAGCTTTTGCCCTGAAGGGCGTGGCCCCGGAGATTTACAGCAGAACCCAGCTCGTCTACGGCAACATGAACTGGTCCACCATGATCACCGGCAGCACGCCCTCCATCTTCGACATCCGGGAATGGCGCATCGCCGACGGGCGGTTCTTCCTCGACGGGGAGGCCCGGAGCGGAGCCAAAGTGGTTGTCCTCGGCTCCACGGTGGCGAAAAACCTCTTCGGCGAAGAAGACCCCATCGGCAAGACCATCCGCATCCGGAACGTCCCCATGGATGTGGTGGGCGTTCTGGCCCCCAAGGGTCAGACCCCCTGGGGCCAGGACCAGGACGACACGGCCTTTGTCCCCTTCCGGACGGCCCAGCTCCGGCTCTTCCGCCGGGCGGCGGCAAACTCGGTCCAGAGGATTACCGTCTCGGCCCTGAACGGCGACTCCGTGTCCGAGGCGGAACGGGAAATCAAGGCCATCATCAGGCAGCGGCACCGGCTCTCCGACCGGGAAACCGACGACTTCGACGTGCGGAACATGGCGGAGATGCTCGACGCGGCGGCCCAGTCCACCAAGGTCATGTCCCTGCTCCTCGGGGCGGTGGCCTCCGTCTCCCTTCTCGTGGGCGGCATCGGCATCATGAACATCATGCTCGTCTCCGTGACGGAACGCACCAGGGAGATCGGCATCCGCATGGCCATCGGCGCCCGGGGATCGGACATCCGGACCCAGTTCCTCATGGAGGCCCTGCTTCTCTCCGTGGCGGGGGGGATCATCGGCATCGTCCTCGGCACGTCGGCATCGAAAATCATCACCGGGATTCTCGGCTGGGCCACCGTCGTTTCAACCGGCTCCATTGTGCTGGCCTTCGGCTTTTCCGTCTTCGTGGGCATCTTCTTCGGCTTCTACCCAGCCTGGAAGGCCTCCCTCCTCAACCCCATCGAAGCCCTGCGATACGAATAGGCAAAACCGAAATGAAAGGAGCTCCCCTCTCATTTGAGGGGAGCTCCTTTGTCATGGTCGCGCAGTTCCGCGGGCGGTCTACTTTTTCCGGCCCGCCGCGAGAAGGGCCAGCGGCGCGAGGAGCATCATCAGGGACGGAGCGAAGGATCCGCCGGCAGAGCACCCGCCGCTTCCCCCCGTATTGTACTGGACCCGTATGGGGCCGCTGAAAGTGTTGAAGAGCAGTTCATTGTCCTCCAGGTACTGCAGGATGGCATAGGCGCCGTTTCCGTGGTTGGACCGGCCGAATAGGGTCTGGTGCACCGTCCTGCCCGTGTTCCAGTCGAGCCCCGTTATTTCCCAGCCGTTCCCGGGGGTGTACCCGTTGACGAGCGCCATCGCCGCAGACTGGCTGTGGATGGGAACCATGCTGGTGGAAGAGACGTCGGGACGTGCCCAGAGACTGGACCATTCGTCGTTTTCTGGGTCCCACTCAAAGCGCTCCACACCGTAGGATGTAGGATACGCCGGCCCCATGAGCGCGACCTGGAGGATCTTGTTTTTGTCCGGCAGGTCGGGGTCCACCGTCCCTGGCAGGTTGTTCACCACGAAAGCCCCGTATCCCGAAACCACGACTGACTGCTCGGACTGTATCCATTCGGGAAGCTCGTCAAAACCGCAGGTCACGGGGATCTGCCCCGCCAGCCGCTCCTCTCCGGCCGGGATCTCATCCCGCCAGAAGGCGAGAAGATGCATCTGTTCAGCTCCGTCGGTTATGACCACCAGCCTGTCCTCGTTTTCTCCAAAGCCCATCAGGGTCGGGGTGGAACCGGTGCCGTAGCCCATCTTTATCATCGGAGGGATTTCCTCGGAGGCTTCATAATCGCACTGCCAGGCACCGTCTTCGTCTTTGTCTGAGATCTCGCTTCCCGTCCAGACGAGTTTGCGCATTTTTCCCGGCCTATGGGGAAGTCCAAGTCTAGGTACATTTGCACTGGCTATGTATATTCCGCCGTTTTCGTCCACCGCGATGGAGTTGCTTACGTAATCGGAATCGGCAAACCCGTAGAAATGCTTCGACGACAGGTCAAGATCCCTGTCGATGACGGCGACGCCGTTGCTGAAAGTGACTATGAGGTGCCCGTCGTAGGCCATGGACAGGCCAAAGAGCCGGGTATAGAAAGGAATATCCGGACCCTCTATAGCGGAAATGATATCCTCAAGAACATAGCGTACCACAATTCCTGCGGAGGGATCGCCGGGATCGGCAAGGGCAAAGCCGTATAGGTTGGCGCCAAAATGGGTATACAGCACATTTTCGTTGTCTACAACAGAGTAGGAGCCATTCCCGAACCTGTCCCCGTAATTATTTCCAAAAAGGTCCTTCAGGAACTGGTCCATCTCGTCAACATCCATCCCCTCGGCGGAGGACTCTCCGAACTCCCTGAATTTTTCGCCCGGAATGGCCGGAAGCTCTCCGCCTGAAGCGTCTTCAAGGGCCTCAAACCTGGCGACTTCTTCCCATGCACCGTCCTTAATATTCACGTAGGCGACGCGGTCGGTCCCCACCGCCCACATGAAGTCAGGATCTGTGGATGCCAGGGTTATGATATTGACCGGGCCTCCATATGAAACGGGCTTGCCGGCAAGATCCACGCGGAATGCCCCCCGGGGAGGGCCGAAAGGAGTTGAATCGCTCTGGGAGGAGTCAAAATGGGTGATTCCATAAATTTCCGAAGAGAGAAAGGGATTCGGAGCCGGCCTGTTGAGCGATTCCGCCGGCCCAGGCATCAGAAAAAAGAGGAACAACAACACAACCGCCGCAGAAAGGAAAATCCCGCCTTTTTTTCCGGCAAAGCTGTTCATCTTCCAGCCTCCTCTTGTGAAAATGCGGATCAAAGCAGTTCGTCCGATCGTCCCCTTGCACGCAGGAGTTTTTTTCGTAATTTTTTGTATTATCACCCCTTTTCGCCTATACTGAATTGTAGCACTTCAGCCGTTGTTTTTTTATAATCTGCCGAAATTATCTAGGAAATTTTCTACCCGTTACGATAGGGCATGATTCCGGCAGCGCTGATGATACGCCGCAGGAAGATTCCGGGCGCGGAAGCGGTTCCATAAGGAAAAAGAAAGAAGGAGGTCTCTCTCCCGGAGCGGAGAGAGACCTCCTTCGATCAATCCATCGTGAATCGGACTTCAGTTCCCGTGCCTTTTGGCCCGGTAGAGGGCGTCGTCCGCCCGGGAGAGCAGGTCGTCGAAATCGGGGTCCCCGAGGTTGAGCGCCGCGGTCCCGGCACTGATCCTCAGGGGAATTTTTCCCTCGTGCCAGGAAAGGGGGTGTTCGTCCACTGCGGCGACGAGACGCTCCTCCACGCCGAGAGCCATAATGTGGTTGGCCCCCGGCAGGAGCACGGCAAACTCGTCCCCCCCGAGCCGGCCGACCACGTCCTGGGGACGGACGCTTTCCCTGATGAGATCGGAGAGGTGCTGGAGCACCCTGTCACCCGCTGAGTGTCCGAAGGTGTCGTTGACCTTCTTGAAGCCGTCGGCGTCTATCATGATCAGCGAGAGGGGTTCACCGGACCGGGCGGACCGGGCGATCTCCCGGAGGGCCAGGTCTGAAAAGGCTCTCCGGTTGAACAGCTCCGTGAGGGGGTCCGTGAGGGCGAGCTGTTCCAGGTGACGGTTGAACTGGCCGTTGCAGAGCAGGAGGTAGGAAAAGTTGATGAGGACGAACCCCACTGCCGAGCCGGAGAAGAGGAGGGTCTGCCAGAGGTTGTTGTGCAGAAGGGCCGTTTTATACCCCCCGAAAAACAGGGTCCCGACCGCCCTTGCGACAAAAAGAAGGCTCACGAGCCAGAAGCTGCCGCTGGCCGTATTGCGCACCGACGTTCCGGAAACGGACCTGGACCGGAGGATCCTGATTCCGGAGAGCCCCATGAGGAAGGAAAAGGCGAGGGACATGACGATAACGCGTGTGGACAGGGAGGGAATGACGGCGTAAAAAAACAGGTTCACCCCCATCACTGCGGCAGCGACCGCAAAAGTGAACCAACGGCTGGTTTCCTGCCCGTCGAAGAGGCGGAGGGCCTGGTAATACTCTCCCGCACCCCAGAGCATCAGGAAATTGGCCAGAAGCACCGAGGAGAAGGACGTCAGCCATATCCCCTGAAGGCCTGCGGCGAGAACCCCCGACATCAGGAACACCGCTCCCGCACCCATTACGTTCATGCTCCTCCGGAGGGTTCCGGAGTAGGACCTCGACGCGGAGATCAGCCCCACGCCGGTCAGCAGACCGTAAAGGAATGTAATGAAAAATACCGTCCGGACATCGAGGATCACAGCGCCATACGTCCTTTCAGGAAAGAAGGGAGCTTTGTGGCTCTCCCCGCAATATAATGCACATAATACTCTGCACCAATGAATCTTTTGGATTATACCATCTCTTCCGCGGGACGCGGAAGGATCATGCTGTGCAGACCAGGCCCATCCCTGCGGAGGTGGAAACCGGTCACCCCGTTTTCTTCCGCCCGAAGGTCTCCGGCGTCAGGAGCGCCCCGACCAGCCCGGCCACGGAAACGGCCAGGGGCAGAAGAAGGACGTGCCGCCAGGCATCTGCCGGCGGCAAGGCGGCCGCACTGTCGAGAACCCGCCCCATGGAGGAGGTGAGCACCGCCACCGCGAGGAAGGCCACGGTGTTCATCACGGCGATGGACAGGCCGGTATGTTCCGGGAAATTGAGCTCCCTGGCCACGGACCACGGTATGACCAGCGCCCCGGCGAAAAAGCCGATGCCGCCGAGAAGGACGGCGAGACCGGGCCGGGGGAAGGGACCGGGAAGATAGACAAGGAGGCCCCACATGAAGAAATGGGCAAGGGCAAAGAAGCAGAGAGGCTTCTTTCTGCTCCGCCACAGGTCAGAGAGCTTTCCGGCGGCCACGGCGCCCGCCATGACGCCTGCCGCCAGAAGGGTCATGAGGGGAGCCCCATCGATCCGGTGAACGGCCCTCAGGTAGGAGATCCCCCACGTGCCGGAGAGGGCGAGGAAACAGGCCTGGCTGGCAAGGTAGTTCAGGCTGAGGGAATACATGGCCCTCGTGGAGAACACATTCCTGAGCCCCTTTTCCAGCATGGGAAGGGAAAAGGAACGTCTTCCGCCCCGGGGGAGGGCCAGGAAGCAGAGCAGGGAGAGCAGGAGGGAAACACAGCCGAGCAGGACAAAGGACCATCTCCAGGTCATGGCGGCCACGAGCAGGGCCAGGGGCGCCTGGGCCGTCATGCCTCCCGCGTTGCCGATGAGGGACGTGATCCCCGAAAGGGTGGCGAACCGTTCCCCCTCGAAGTTGTCCGCCAGGAACTTCATGGTGCAGACGAAGGCTCCCGCCACGCCGGCCCCCATGAGGATCCTCCCGGCGAAGAGGAGGGAGGGACTTCCCGCCGAAGCGAAGAGAAGGGCTCCCGCTCCCGCCGCTGCCATTCCCCAGGCGACGGTGAGCCTGGGGCCGGCGGTGTCCGCCAGGATGCCCACGGGTACCTGCATCAGGGTATAGGCATAGAAAACCATGGAGGACATGAGGCCGAACGTTCCGGCGGTCAGCCCGAATTCCCTTCCGAGAGGGGCGGCGAGCACCCCGGCGGAGAGGCGGAGAACATAGGCCATGTGGAAACATGCCGCCAGAAGCAGCCATCCCGTCCGTCGCGCCAAGATCCTTCCCCCTTTCCCCTGTATATTTCAGAAGATCTATTCTAGAATATTTTCGGGAAAAGGGATACCTCGAAATACCCGGCCCATAAAGGAGACTCGAGTCATGGCAGGAAAAGGAAAAAAGGAGCGCATTTCAGTGGAAGCGGACGCTTCTCCCCTCGGGATTTCCCTGGGTGCCCTCCTGGGGAGGGAAACCCCGCCGGAGGCCCCTCCCGCTCGGAAGGTACGCCCCGAAGCAACCCCTTCCACCGCTGAAGGGAAACTGCCCGGTCGGGCCGTCCTTTCCAGGGAGACGAAGGGACGGGGGGGCAAGACCATCACCCGCATTTCCTTTCGGGACGGAACTCCGCCTGACACGGCGTCACTGGCGAAAAGCCTCCGCACGGCCATGGGCTGCGGAGGGACCGTGGAGGGAGACGACATCCTGCTTCAGGGCGACCAGACGGACAAGGCCTCCGCATGGCTGTCAGCGAAGGGGGTCAGGACCCGGCGGGGAAACTGAACCTCCGCCGGCAGAAAAAACTGCATTTGACTGAAGGAGATTCACGGGCTACGATTGACCCGCCTCTTTGTTCCATACAATATCAAAAGGTGTTGACTCAATCCATGGGTACTGACAAAAACCGCGTACAGGGAATGATCCTCGTTCTGCTGGCAAGCATGTGCTGGGGGACCACGGGGACGCTCCAGGAACTGGCCCCCCCGGGCACTCCCCCCCTCACGGTGGGCTCCGCCCGCATCTTCATTTCCGCAATTCTCCTGCTGGCATGGTGCGCCTGGCGGGACGGCGGTCTCGGCTTCCTCCGCAGGACCTCCATCCCCGCCCTCCTGGTGAGCGTTGCGGGCCTCGTGGGCTTCCAGTTCTCCTTCTTCACCGCTCTCAAGCTGACGGGTGTCTCCGTGGGCACCATGATAGCCATAGGCGCCTCGCCCATGTTCGCCGGGGTCCTCGGTTCCTTCGTGCAGCGGGAACCCCTCTCGGCCAGGTGGTTCCTCTCCACCCTGGTCGCCATGGCGGGGTGCACCCTGCTGGTCCTCGGCGGCTCCTCCCGCCCCATGGTCCTGGAGCCCCGCGGTATAGCCCTCTCCTTCACCGCGGCCTTCTGCTACGCCCTCATGGGGCTGGGCTTCAAGATGCAGGGGGCTCGGCTGAACGATACACAGACCATCGCCGTGGCCACGGGAGCGGCCAGCTTCATAGCCCTTCCCGTGCTCCTCACCCTGGACTCTTCGTGGATGTTCAGCGGCGCCGGTTCTGCCGTGGCCTTCTCCCTGGGCTTCGCCACCATGGCGCTTCCCATGAGCCTCTTTTCCCTCGGGCTCCGGAAAATCTACCTCAGGGACGCCTACACCATCTCCCTCGCCGAACCCCTCACGGCCTGCGTCCTCTCCGCCCTCATCCTTGGAGAGCGGCTCACACCGGTCTCCATCGGCGGGGCCGCCCTGATCCTCTGCGGCATCCTGCTGCTTCCCGTCAGGGAGGCTGCGACAGAAACGGCATGAGCACTTTCGACATGAAGGAGGATTCCATGACCGGACTCGCGCAGGTTTTCACGTCAGGCAACGAGGCCATCGCCGAAGGCGCTATCGCTGCGGGAGCCTCGTTTTACGCCGGATACCCCATCACCCCGTCGTCGGAAATCGCCGAGACTGCCGCCAGGCGACTTCCGGAGACCGGGGGCATGTACGTCCAGATGGAGGACGAGCTGTCGAGCATGGCCGCCATCGTGGGGGCATCCGTCTCCGGGGCGAGGGCCTTCACCGCCACCAGCGGCCCGGGTTTCTCCCTGATGCAGGAGAACCTCGGCATGGCCGTCATGGGAGAGATCCCCTGCGTGGTGGTGAACGTCCAGCGCTCGGGCCCCTCCACCGGCATGGCCACGAAACCCGCCCAGGGCGATGTGATGCAGGCCCGGTGGGGCACCCACGGGGACCACGGCATCATCACCCTGGCCCCGTCGTCGGTGCAGGACTGCTACGACTTCACGATCCGGGCCTTCTCCCTGGCCGACCGGTTCCGCACACCGGTAATCCTTCTCGCCGACGCGGCGGTTGCCAAGCTGAAGGAGAACGTCCGCTTCAGCTCCCCCGCGCCTGAAGAGAGGGCCCCGCGGCCCCTGCCGGACTGCCCTCCCGAAGCGTACCGGCCCTTCGCCGTGGACCCGGCAGAGAAGGTCATCACGCCCCTTCCCCCCTTCGGAAGCGACTACATCTTCCGCATCACCGGCTCCATGCATGACGAAACGGGAGGGCAGGGAGCCTCGCCGGCGAACGCCGACCGGGTGATCCGCCATCTTGCTGGCAAGATCGGGAAGAACCGGGACGCCATCGTCCGGGTCAGGCGCTTCTTCCTCGACGACGCGGAGTGGGCCGTCATCGCCTTCGGCTGCTCCGCCAGGTCGGCCCGGGCCGCCGTGAGGGAGGCCCGGAGACGGGGCATCCCCGCGGGGCTCCTGGAGCTCACCACCCTCTGGCCCTTCCCCGACGACGACGTGCGGGACGTGCTCTCCCGGGTCAGGGGCGCCGTGGTGCCGGAGCTGAACCTCGGCCAGGCCGCGGGGGAAGTCCGGCGGCTCAACGATTTCGGCATTCCCGTCAGGGGGATCAGCCGGGTGGACGGCACCCTCATCCCCCCCGGGGACATTTTCTCCGCTCTCAGGGAGGACCGGTCATGACGGCCCGGGACTGCAGGGAATATCTCGCGGAAAACCGGCTGCCCACCATCTGGTGCCCCGGGTGCGGCAACGGCATCGTCCTGAAGGCCATCGCCGGGGCCTTTGCCGACCTCGGGCTGGACCGCAGTAAGACCGCCGCCGTCTCGGGCATCGGGTGCTGGGGATGGGCGGACGACTACCTCGCGGTGAACGCCTTCCACGGGACCCACGGGCGGGCCCTCGCTTTCGCCACCGGGATCAAGCTCGCGAACCCGGAACTCACCGTGGTGGTCCTCATGGGCGACGGAGACGGCGCCACCATCGGGGGCAACCACCTGATCCACGCCGCCCGGAGGAACGTGGACCTCACGGCGGTGGTGGTGAACAACTACAACTACGGCATGACGGGAGGACAATACTCGGGCACCACGCCCCGGGGAAGCATTACCTCCACCTCGCCCCTTGGTCACGTGGAGGATCCCTTCGACCTCTGCGTCCTCGCGGCCGCTGCGGGGGCTCCCTTCGTCGCCAGGGGATCGGTGTGCGGGGGAGAAAACCTTCGGGGCCTCATCCGCCGGGGCCTGGAGCACAGGGGTTTCTCCTTCGTTGAGGCGGCCTCCGTCTGCCCCACCCATTTCGGCCGGAGGAACGGCCTGCGGACGCCGGCCGAAGCCTTCTCTTGGCTCCGGGACCACTCCGTGACCCGTGAAAGGGCCGCCGGGATGTCCGAAGAGGAGCTTCGCGGAAAACAGGTCCTCGGCGTCTTCGCAGACCGTCAGTCCGAGGACTACGGCACCCGGTACCGGAAAGCGGCTGCGGCACTCTGCGGAAAGGGGGAACCGTCATGAGCGGAAGAACGGAGATCATCCTCGCCGGAGTGGGAGGCCAGGGACTCGTCACCATCGGGGGCATCCTCGGCGAGGCGGCGGTGCTGGAGGGGCGGAACGCCTGCCTCTCGTCCTCCTACGGAACGGAAGCCCGGGGCACCTTCACGAAATCGGACGTGATCATCAGCGACGACGAGATCGACTTCATCGAGGCGGAAGAACCCGCCCTGGTCCTCTGTCTCGCCCAGGCGGCCTATGACCGGTACAGCCCCGTCCTCGGACCGGAGGCGGTCCTGGTCTACGACAGCGACACGGTGATCCCGTCGGGGAAGGGCGCGTCCCGGGAAACGGGCTATTCCCTCTCCTCCCTCGCTGAGCCGGGGACGGCCAACCTGGCGGCCCTGGGGCTCGTAGCCGCGCTGTCCGGCGCGGTCCGGGAGGAATCGGCCGCGGAGGTCCTCAGGAAGAAAACGGCATCCTCGTCGCCCCTCCGGAAAGGGAGCGAAGAGGCCTTCCGGAAGGGATTCGCCGCAGCCGCACAATAACTGGGAACCTGGGAAAAAACCCTCCCATCCCCAGTTATACTATAATAACGGAATTCAATGAGTTGTTTTTGCACTTCCGCCGGAATCTCAGTGAACGGGATACCGACGCGTTTCAGCGGTGTGTTGTTTTGTCGTGCCGAGAGGGGGGGAACCGAATGTACGCAAGGCTGCGAAGCGAAGGGACGATCGGACGGCTGACCCTCGCCAACCGGGTCGTCATGCCCGCGATGGGGGTCAACCTCGCATCGCCGGACGGAGGCGTCACAGAGGACATCATCGCCTTTTACGAGGCGAGGGCCCGAGGCGGCGCCGGACTCATCATCTCCGAGGTCACGAGGATCGAGGGCGGCGCGGGCATAAGCGACCCGTGCCAGATCGCGGCATACAGGCCATCAGACATCGGCGAGCTGCAGCGGCTGATTGATGCGGTGCACAAGTACGAAACCAGGATCTTCATTCAGCTCCAGCACCCTGGCCGGGAAGCTTCGCCCACCATAGGGGGCGTTCGCCCCGTCGCTCCCTCCCCCGTGGCGAATCCCCTCTCCGGGGGAGGCGTCCCCCGGGAGCTCAGCATGGAAGAGTGCTGGGAATTAGCGCAGAAATTCGCACGTTCAGCACAGATCGCCATGGCGGCAGGAGCGGACGGCGTGGAGCTCCATGGCGCCCACGGATATTTGATCAACCAATTCCTCTCCCCCGCCATGAACTTCCGCACGGACAGATACGGCGGGTCCTTTGAAAACCGCATGCGCTTCCTGGAGGAAATCCTGGCCGGGATCCGCAAAAGCTGCGGTCCGCGTTTTCCCGTATCGGTACGCATCAACGCCGAGGAGGCCCTTCCGGGAGGAATCGACCTCCAGGAAGCGTGCAGGTTCGCTGCCGCGCTGGAAAAGGCGGGCGCGGACGCCATCAATGTCAGCTGCTATTCCCAGGGCTGCATCGAGCCCGGCACATACGAAGAGGGGTGGAAAAAGTTCATGCCCCTTGCGGTGAAAAAGGCCGTGTCCATCCCCGTGATCGCCGTGTGCAACATCAAGTCCCCGGCGGCGGCGGAGTCGCTGCTGGAAGAGGGTGCCTGCGATTTCGTCGGCGTCGGGCGGGGGCACCTCGCCGACCCGGAGTGGTGCGCGAAGGCCTTTTCCGGCAGGGAGGACGAAATCCGCACATGCATCGGGTGCCTCGGCTGCTTCGGCGAGATCGTGAAGGCAAAACGGCTGCGGTGCGCTGTCAACCCCGTGGCCGGAAGAGAGCGGGAATACTCCCTCCCCGCCCGAAACGGCAAGGGGCGCGTCGTGGCAATCGTCGGCGGCGGTCCTGCGGGGATCGAAGCGGCCCTCGTGCTGAAGGAGCGCGGTTTCTATCCCGTTGTCTTCGACCGGGGAGAGCGGCTCGGCGGCTCGCTCAACACGGCGGACAAGGGGTACGGAAAAGAAAAGATCACCCGGTATACGGACTCCCTGATACGGCAGGCCGAAAAGGCCGGCATCGAAACGCGGCTCGGGACGGAGGTTTCCCCAAAAATCGTCAGGGAACTGGATCCCTGCGGCGTATTCGTCGCATGCGGGGCTGAGCCCCTGGTGCCGCCCATTCCGGGTATCAACGAAGACAGCGTTTGTACAGCGGAGGAGGTGCTGCTCGGCAGGGAGAAACTCCAGGGGAGGGTGGTGGTGGTCGGCTCAGGCATGACAGGGCTGGAAACAGCGGAGATGCTGGCCATGGACGGCTGCACCGTGACGATCGTGGAAATGCTCGACGAAGTGGGTGCCGGCGTGTACCCGGCAGTTGTCCAGGACGTAATGGGCAGGATCGCCCAACACGATGCGGTCATCCTGACCGGACACAGGCTGGAGAGGGTAACCCCGGAAGGGGTTGAGCTGACGAGGCTGTCTGACGGAGAAAAGATGGCAGTGAACGCCGACAGGGTGGTGCTGGCCATGGGGGTGTCGCCCCGCAAGGCGGTGGCGGACAGTTTCAAGGCGGCATTCCCCAACGTGCGCGTCATCGGCGACGCGTACAGGGGGGCCCGCATTCTCGAGGCCACCCGGGACGCCCACGGGAAAGCGTTCACCTTCGAGCCGTGACCGTTCCGCCGGAAAGAACGCCCCCCGACGGACAAGGGAAACGAAAGGAGTGTGCATCATGAACGGAGGGTATCGTATACCCGAAGAAAAGGTCGGGAGTTTTATGGGCAAAGCCGCAATGAACAACCAGTACGGCATACAACTTTTCGCCGCCGCCGACGGGCGAAAAGCCCGCGAACTCCTTCCTCCGCCGCTGGAACTCGCCGACCCCTCGAATCCCATGGCTTACGCTTATATCGTCAATATCCGGGAGCCCACCTTCGCTCCGTGGTACATGGAGGGAGGCCTCGGTATTTTAGCCCGCTACGGGCAGCACGTGGGGGTCTATTTTCTCGGACTCATGCTGAGCGGGCCGGGAGCGCTTATGGGGGCGTTTTCCGGCCGTGAGTCGTCCGGGTTGCCGAAGAAGCTCTGCGAGCGCATCGTCGTCGAACGGACGGGCAACGAGGGGCACTGCTTCATCGAGCGCGGAGGGGTCCGACTGATCGACGTGAAGGTGACCATGGGATCGTACAATGATCCGGCATTTCACCAGGAGCAGGAGGGTTGTTCCCCCGAAAGCCCGGTCACGACCGGCGGAGGCTGCCTGCTGCACATGTACCGGATGGGAGCCGGAGGTTTCAGCAACCTGAACATGCTGTATTACGACAGCCCCAGCCGCTTTTTCTCCTGGGAACCCGCCGCGGCGGAAGTCACCCTCGGCTCGTCGACGGACGACCGATGGGGAGAACTCCCTGTCAGCAAGGTGTTCGGCGCGGGATGGATGGTGAGTGACAACTGGGTTGACGGACTCTTCCCGGTGTACGAGTACCCCGAGGCGGAAATACCCTCCGCCATGAGCCGCCTTCTCCCGGGACGGTATGACCGCTGCACCGTCGAGCATTCCCACCAGCATTACGAATGACCCGGAGACAGACATCCCTGATGTGAAAGGTCGGATACCCATGGAACAGTACAGCAAATCCATACCCGGAAAAAATGTGCTCGTCATCGGCGCCTCGGAGAAGGGAACGGCCCTCGCCGAAGAACTGCTGTCCTCGGGAGCGGAAAGGGTCGTCATGGCCGATCCCGACATGGAGCGACTCCGCCTTGCGAATGAACGGCTGGACGGACTGTTCCCCGGCAAGGTCCGGGGCGTCGTCTCAAAAGCCGATACCCGGGAAAATTTCTTCTGGGTGCTGAATGAAGCTTTGTCACTGCTGGACGGGAGGATCGACCTGCTATTCAACGAAAGCGGCGGGACCATGGCGGGAACTTCTCTCACCCTCGAAAGAGAGTATTACGCGGGCAAGACCGCCGTCGTGACCGGCGCGGCTTCCGGCATAGGCCTTGCCCTCGTCGAGGAGCTGCTCGACTGCGGGGCGGAGAAGGTCGTCCTCGCGGATTACAACGCCAAAAACCTGGAACAGCACGCCGAACGGCTCTCAGGGAAGTACCCGGGCAGGGTGAAGGGCATTCTGTGCAACGTGACAGTCGAGAAGGACGTTGTCGACATGATCTCGGCCGCGGCGGAATTCTTCGGCGGCCGCATCGATCTTCTCGTCAACAACGCCGGGGCGGGGATGGCGGGAATCTTCACGCAGCCTTCCTCTTCCGGCCCCGCCGGCGGCGGAATGGCGGCGCTCCGGGTTCAGGGCAACGAAGACTGGCAGAAGGCCTTCGCCCTGAATTTCTACGGTGCGCTGTACGGCTGCCGCGCGGTCATCCCCATCATGCGGAAACAGGGAGGCGGCCAGGTGATCAACGTTATTTCCGGCATCGCCTTCTACCCCATGGCATACCAGACCATGTACGCCGCGACGAAAGCGGCGCTCAACGGCCTGACCCTCTCGCTGCGCACGGAATATTGGGACGACAACATCAAGTTCTGTTCCGCCACGCCGGGAACCACGGCGACAGCCATCTGGCCCGACGGAAAGGCCCCAGAGACCGCCCAGACTCCCCGGCAGTCGGCACTGCGCATCCTGGCGGGAGCCTGTCACAACAGGCGCGTCATTTTCGGAGACGACGCCGACGAATCGGGATCGAGGAACTGCTTCCATCCGGAATACGGGGATTTAGTCGACGGCTATCTCCTCAAGGTTGCCCGGGAGCGCAGAAGCGGCGGGTGGGTGGTCTAGGCCGGAAACCGCGGTACAAACTCCTTCCGGACGAAGCGTGCGGTGTATGGGAGAGCATGGGGTGTCTTGTACCCATGCTCTCTCTTTTTCGAAACAATACGAGTGCGAATCGGGAAAGAAGCACTCCTCCCGGAAAACTATTCCGTCCGCTCCGGCTGCGGTTTTTTCTCCCTGCCGTGGATGGGGATGCACTGCCCGCAGAAGGAGCATTCCCCCCGGGCCAGCCCGTCGTCCTCCAGCCCCCAGCGCCGGAGCTCCTTGAAGACGGAGAAAATGCTCGCCCCCATGTCCGACAGGGAATATTCCACCCTCGGCGGCACCTCCGCGTAGACCGTCCGGACGATCAGGCCGTCCTCCTCCAGCTCCCGGAGCTGCTGGGTCAGCACCTTGGCGCTGACGGCCGGGATGGCCGCCCCCAGCTTCCCGTACCGCACCGCTCCCCGGGACAGTTCCTTCAGGATCAGCAGCTTCCACTTCCCGTTGATCAGCGACAGGGTAGTCTCGATGGGACATTTCCCTCCCATGGCGCGCCTCCTTTTATCCCCGCAGGATCATTGCTTTCCTCCAGGTAGGTATGGTTACAAAAAAGTGCATACTTGCGAAAAGAAAGAGTCGCTTTTACAGTAGCAAATACGGTGCCGGAAGACAATCTGTTTTTTTGCGGGGGAGGAAACATCATGGAGAACATCGCCATCGAAATTCTTGGGGAGAAGGACATTGAACAGTGCAGGGAGCTGTGCGACGAGCTGATGGCCTTCCAGAAATCGAAGGCGTTTATGGAGCCGGAGCGGTTCGACGGCATGAACTTCGACACGAGGATGAAAAAAAGCTGGGAGAGCGCCCTGGAAAAACACGCCGCCATCGCAAAAGACGGGGCTGTTCCCGTGGGGTACGTCTTCTCCACGGTTGAATCAGCGGAGGGGATGAAGAACTCGTCCTTCAGGCTCCTGCCGGACACGGCGGGTTTTCCGGACCGGATCGGGTGCCTGAGCAACCTGTACATCCGTGAAGGCTACCGGGGCTCGGGCCTGGGCTCCCGCCTCTTCGACGTCTCCATGGAGTGGCTTGAGAGCTTTCCGTACATGGAACTGATCTACATCTTCATCTCCAACGGAAACGACGAGGCGATGGATTTCTACCTGAAGCACGGGTTTTCCTACAGCCACGAGGTGCTCGGGGGGTTCATCCAGGCGGTGAGCAAACGGGTAGAGCGGTAGAGGACGGACCGCCGGGTATCATCCCGGCGGTCCGTTTTTCGGTGTTTTGTCATCCTGAGGAGCGGTTTTGGCGACGATCGCGCAGCATCCCCGAAGGGGGAGGATCTCGGGCTGCCCCTGAAAACCAACTGCAGATCCTTCGCTCCGCTCAGGATGACACCCTCTGTCATTCCGAGGAGCGGTTTATGCGACGAGGAATCTCGCTTTTGATTCCGTGTTGTCTCAAAACCAGATTCCTCGGGCTTCGCCCTTCGGAATGACATTCGGGCTTCGCTCGGATTGACGGCGGCAGACTCAGAATTGCGACAGGCTCATCCGGGGCTGTGAAGCGCACAGGATCTCCCGGCGGAACTCCCCGCCGCAGAAGCGCCTCACGAGGACCTCCAGTTCGCCGCAGACCGCCTCCACTTCGCTTCTCTCCACGGGAGGCAAACCGTCCACGTTGAACTCGATCGACCGGGTTTCCGGAAGGGTGAGGGTGTGGTTCGCCTGGCGCCAGCTCCAGCGCCTCGTAAGCACCTTCTTTCCCTCGGCGAAGATGAACTCGCCGGGGAAGGGATGCTCCTCCTCCGTTTCGCCGAAGGGGACGAACACTTCGTCTCCCGCAGCCGTCCTGAGGGCGATGTCCTCCGTCACGTCGTCCAGGGAGTGGCCCCCCGTGGGGACGAGATGGCGCAGGGACAGCACGTTGCCGATGTCCACCAGGGCGTTGATGGAGGGCAGCTCCTGTCCCTTCGCGACCCGCCGGGCCATGGCTTCGATGGAAGACCTGAATTCTGCCGGCTTCACGCCCGTTTTCCGGAAGGCCTCACGCCAGGAGGCGATGCGGGGGTGCTCCGCAGGGTTGCCCGTCCCGAGAGTTTCCCTCAAGGATGCCTCGGCTTCCCGCAGCAGGGAGACCAGTTCGTCGGGGGAGGGGCCGTTCCGCACGTCCCGGGCCACGACCACGCCCCGGACGTAGTCCGGAAAGGCGGTGAACACTTCGTCCGCTATGGAGTACGCAATCTCTTTCATGAAAAAAGGCCTCCGTCCCTGAATCTTGCCGGATTTTCCCGGCAATTGCCAGACTACCGCCAGAGGCGGGGGCCTGTCAAGGACGGAAGGCCGTTACAGCTTCAGAAAAGAGCTCAAAGAGCGGCGAAGGCCGCCTTCAGGTCGTCGATGAGGTCCTCGGGGTCTTCGAGCCCGACGGACATGCGGATCAGCCCCTTGGAGATGCCCGCCGCCGCCTGCTCTTCATCCGAGAGGGCCGAATGGGTCATGGACGCCGGGTGCTGGATGAGGGATTCGGCGTCGCCGAGACTCACTGCAAGGGTCCAGAGCCGGGTGGACTCGATGAACTTCTTCCCTGCCGCATAGCCGCCCTTCAGCTCCATGGCGATCATGGCGCCGAAGTACTTCATCTGCCGGCAGGCGAGCTCCTTCTGGGGGAAACCGTCAAGTCCCGGATACCGTACCTCCGCCACCTCGGGGCGGTTTTCCAGGAATTTGGCCACTTTCAGGGCGTTCTCGCAGTGGCGGGGAACCCTCAGGTGAAGTGTTTTCAGGCCCCGGAGCAGGAGGTAGGCGTCGAAGGGAGAGAGGGTGGCCCCGGTGAGGTCTTTCAGTCCCTCCATCTTGACTCTCCCGATGAACTCCGCACTTCCCACGGCAACACCGGCGATGATGTCGCCGTGGCCGTTCAGGTATTTGGTGGCGGAGTGGACCACCACGTGGGCGCCGAGCTCCAGGGGCCGCGTCACCACGGGCGAGCAGTAGGTGTTGTCCACCACGAGAAGGGCGTTGTTTTCCCCGGCGATCTTCGCCAGCCCGGCGATGTCCGCGATGGCCATGGTGGGGTTGGAGATGGATTCGCAGTAGATCACCCTGGTGTTGGGCTTCATTGCAGCCCGGACGGCGGAAAGGTCGGTGAGATCCATGAAGGTGGTCTCGATGCCGAACCGGGGGAACTGGTGGGCAAGCAGGGAGAGGGTGCAGCCGTACAGGGTCTTCGCGGCAAGGACATGGTCCCCTGCGGAGAGGGCCGTCCAGAGGACGGAAGAGATGGCCCCCATGCCGGAGGCGGCCACTGCGGCGGCTTCTCCGCCTTCCAGGAGGGCGATCTTCTCCTCCACGGCGGTGAAATTCGGATTGCCGAGCCGGGTGTAGATGTACCCCTTCTCCTCTCCCTTGAAGCGCCTCGCTCCTTCGTCCGTGTTCCTGAAGGCGAAGGTGGACGTCTGGTAGATGGGCGTTGCAAGGGCCCCGGTCTGAGGATCCGGGTGAGTTCCGCAGTGGACGCATTCCGTGTCGAATCGGCGTGTCATGATATTTCCTCCCTTGGATATGGTTGTATGGTATTTTCGGCGCTACTTGCCCGAATTGAGGGGCTTCGGACGGACGTCGCCGGGGATGGCGCAGCGGTAACTGTCACCGTCCAGCCGGAGCCGGAGCTCCTCCTTCGCCCGTTCGATCAGGGACGGGTCGTCCAGGAGGTCGGCGGCGGCGGCGGCCAGGACCTTGCCCGCATGGAGCATTCCCCTGTGGGAGAGGGACACCCCTCCCGCCGAGGCGATCTGCCAGGAATGGCCCGGAGTGTGGTTCGGCCACGTGGCCACCCAGACCTGTCCCGTGGGCACGTTCCAGCTCACGTCCCCCACGTCGGTGGAGCCCGGCAGGACGAACTCGCTCTGCCCGTAGGGCAAAACTTCATCCGCGAGGGGGTGTTCCCGGAGCCTCCGGGCGGCCTCCTTCCCCGCCTTTCCGCCGGGGGCCGAATACTGGTCGAGATCCTGGCTCCGCTCCGAGGGCGCGATCCCTTCGAAGATCTTCCGGGCGAACTCCCGGTCCTCCTCCGAATAGGCCGGCACCCCGAGTTCGGTGAAATTCCTGTAGAGGACCTCCTCGAGGACGCTGTTCTGGACCACGTTTGCGCAGGCCTTGATGAAGACGGTCTCCAGTTCCGTTCCCGTCATGAGGGCGGCGCCCCTGGCGATGTCGTTCACCCGTTCGTAGATTTCCTGCACCTGGGGCGTCCGGGGAGCCCGCAGGAGGTAGAGCACTTCCGCCTTCGGCTGCACCACGTTGGGAGAAAACCCGCCGGAATCGGTGATGGCGTAGTGCATCCGGGCCTCGGGGATCACATGCTCCCGGAGGTAGTTCACCCCGATGTTCATGAGCTCCACGGCATCCAGGGCGCTCCGTCCGAGATGGGGACAGGCCGCGGCGTGGGCGCTCACTCCCCGGAAGCGGTAGGCCACCTGGAAGTTCGCCAGGGAGCTGAAGGGGAAGACGGCGTTCACGGACCCGGGGTGCCACGTCAGGGCGGCGTCCACGTCATCGAAGACCCCCGCCCTGGCCATGAAGGCCTTTCCCGAGCCGCCCTCCTCGCCGGGACAGCCGTAATAACGGACCGTGCCGCTCTTTCCCGAGGCCTTCAGGTAATCCCGGAAGGCCACCGCCGCCGCGAGAGCCCCGGCGCCCAGGTTGTTGTGGCCGCACCCGTGGCCGTTGCCTCCCGGAACGAGGGGTTCCTTTACCACGGCGCCGTCCCGCTGGCTGAGCCCGGAGAGGGCGTCATACTCGCCGAGGAAGGCGATCACGGGGCTTCCCTTTCCCCAGGAACCGCAGAAGGCCGTCTCCAGCCCCGCCACGGGACGCTCCACGGCAAATCCTTCCGCCTCCAGGGCTTCGCACAGGGCGTCCGCCGACTTGAACTCCACGAAGGCAGTCTCGGCGTATTCCCAGACTTTCCTGTCCACGGCGATGAAAAAGTTTCGTTTTTCTTCGATGATGCGGTACATATTCCTCTTGTCCATGATCTCTGGCTTTCTCCTTTCCATACCCGCCGGCATGCCGGAAATGCCAGGATATCCCCAATGGCAGGCCAAAACTCCGGAGGAACGTCCCTAAAGAACTACAGGGTTGCCGTAAAGATTTCGCAATCGGTTTTGTCCATGATATCATCCTTCGTGTCGGGGTTCTAATCGCCAATGCACAAAAGGAGATGGTATCCATGTTCGACGTAAAGAAAAAAGCACAGGAACTGAACGACCGGATCATCCAGTGGAGGCGCACCCTCCACGCCAATCCGGAAGTGGGCTTCAACACCGCCTCCACGGAAAAGCTCATCGTGGACGAGCTCGGCGCAATGGGGGCGGACGAGATCCGCCACGGAAACGGCAAGCGGGGGATCGTGGCCCTCATCAAGGGGAAAAAACCGGGCAAAGTGCTGGGCATCCGGGCTGACTACGACGCCCTCAACATGACCGAGGACACGGGTCTCTCCTTCGCCGCCACCAACGGCAACATGCACGCCTGCGGCCATGACGCCCATGCCGCCATGCTCCTCGGCACGGCGAAAATCCTCACGGAGTGCCGGGACGAACTCCAGGGAACGGTGAAGCTCATCTTCCAGCCCTCTGAGGAGGACGGAAAGGGAGCCCCGGCCATGATCGAGGACGGACTGTTCGAGAATCCCGCCATGGACGGCATCATCGGCCTCCACATCGGGAGCCTCTGGAAGGGATTCAAGGCCGGCGAGGCAGGATACCGCTTCGGTGCCCTCATGGCGGCCTCCGACTGGTTCACCGTCACCTTCGAGGGCAAGGGCGGTCACGGAGCCACTCCCCATCTTACCGTGGACCCCGTGGCCATGGCATGCCAGGCTGTCAACCTGCTCCAGCTCGTGGTCAGCAGGGAGACGAGCCCCCTGGATTCCGCCGTCATCACCGTGGGCACCATCCAGGGCGGCACCATGCCCAACATCATCGCCCCGAGCTGCACCATCAGGGGAACCATCCGCTCCCTCTCGCCGGAGACGAGGAAACACCTGGAGACACGGCTGAAGGCGATCTGCACCGACGTGGCGGAGGCTCTCCGGGGCAAGGCATCCATCACCTTCACCTACGGCCCTCCTCCCCTCATCAACGATCGCGGGATGACGGAAAAAATGAAGGCCGCCATGGAGGACATCCTCGGCGCCGACCTGGTCCACGAGGTGGTGGAACCCACCATGGGCGGAGAGGACATGGCCTTCTTCCAGGAGAAGGTGCCGGGCTCCTTTTTCTTCCTGCCGGCAACCTTCGGAGATGAGAGGGACTACCCCCACCATCACCCGAAATTCGACGTGAACGAGAGCGTCTTCTGGATCGGCCCGGCAGTCATGGCGAGATACGCCCTCTCCTGGCAGTAAGCCATGGCACTCCACAGGGAAACCCCTCTCCTGGAATCCATCCCCCTGGGCGCCGTCTCGGGGCGGAAGGTGTTCCTGAAAATGGAGAACATGCAGCCCGCCGGATCGTTCAAGCTGCGGGGGATCGGCCGGGTCTGCGAGGAAGCGGCCAAAGCCGGGGCGACGCGGTTCATCTCCCCCTCCGGCGGAAACGCCGGCTACGCCGCCGCATGGTCCGGGAGGGAGCTTGGCGTCTGCACCACCGTCATCGTTCCCATAACCACGTCCGAAGAGGCGAAGAAGGCCATCGCCGCCCTGGGGGCAGAGGTTATCGTCTCCGGGAAGAGCTGGAAGGAATCCAACGAGCTCGCCCTGAAGATGTCCGGGGAGGATCCGAAGTCGAAGTACATCCATGCCTTTGACGACCCCGTCATGTGGGACGGGCACGGCACCCTCATCGACGAGGCGGCGAAACAGGGACCGAAGCCCGACGCCGTCGTGCTGTCCGTGGGTGGCGGCGGCCTGCTCTGCGGCGTGGTTGCCGGAATGGACCGCAACGGCTGGGGGGATGTGCCGGTCCTTGCCTGCGAGACCGAAGGGGCGGCCTCCTTCGCCGCCGCCGTTGCGGCGGGGGAGATCGTCGAGCTGGAGGGCATAACATCCGTGGCCACTTCGCTGGGGGCCCGTGCAGTGGCCCCGAAGGCCCTCGAACTGACCCGGAATCACCGGATCATACCCTACGTCGTCCCTGACGAGTCTGCGGTGGCCGCCTGCTCAAGGTTCCTCGACGACCACCGAGTGCTCGTGGAACCGGCATGCGGCGTCTCCCTCTCGGCCCTGTACGAGAACACTCCCCTCCTCGGCAATGCCGGTACCGTTCTCGTGGTGGTCTGCGGGGGCATCGGCATCAGCGCGGCGAAGCTCAGAAAAATGGAGGCGGACCTGGGGCTTCCCCACCCCTGATTTCCCTGACCCGAAACGGCCCGGCGGGCCTTCCCCCGGGCCGTTTCGTGGTGTCCGCCGGGCGGCGATTGCGCCATATCCGCCGAACAATGCAGAAAAGCCCCAAAAGAGAAGAAATAACGGTCTTTTATTTCCCAGTGACACCATTTCACCCAAAAAACAATACGCACAGAACCCCCCTTCCGCCTTGACAAAAAGGCGGACTACCCTCTAATGTTCCATAATGATATGTTCTGTTTCTCCCCTGCAGAATGATGCTGGATCAGGCCTGCAGAAAACTGGTGTTTCACGCTGTCGGAAGGAATCCGTCAGTCAAAAGGAGATGGGAAGATGAACAAATATGGTGCGGAGTTTTTCGGTACATTCTGGCTTGTGCTTGGCGGGTGCGGCAGCGCCGTGCTCGCGGCGGCCTTCCCGAACGTGGGAATAGGCCTTCTCGGAGTGTCCCTGGCCTTCGGCCTCACCGTGGTGACCATGGCCTACGCCATCGGCCACATTTCCGGCTGCCACCTGAACCCGGCGGTCTCCATCGGCCTCTGGGCCGGCGGCCGCTTCCCCGCGTCCCAGGTCATCCCCTACATCATCGCCCAGGTCCTGGGAGCAATCGCCGCAGGAGCGGTCCTCTTCTTCATCGCCAGCGGCAAGGCGGGCTTTGACGTGACCGCGGGCTTTGCGACCAACGGCTACGGCGAGCATTCACCCGGAGGCTACTCCATGATGGCCGCCCTCGTCACCGAAGTGGTCATGACCATGATGTTCCTCATCATCATCCTCGGCGCCACGGACAAGCGGGCCCCCCAGGGATTCGCGCCCCTGGCCATCGGCCTTGGCCTCACCCTGATCCACCTCGTCAGCATCCCCGTGACCAACACCTCCGTGAACCCTGCCCGGAGCACCGGCGTTGCAGTCTTCCAGGGAGGATGGGCCATTTCCGAGCTGTGGCTCTTCTGGGCCGCCCCCATCGCCGGAGCGATCCTCGGGGCCATCGTCTACCGCATGATCAGCCAGGAAAATTCCTGACGACGGCGGAAGGATACAGGAACAAAAAAACGGCACTTCCGGCCTTCAACCGGGGGTGCCGTTTTTTTGCGTGTTCTCTTCTCATTTTTTACTGCAGCACCCGGGGAAACGCGCCTAGGATCAGCCGCTCATCATTCTGCTGAAATACCAGCTGCGGAAATCTTCTTCGGAAAGGGGCGGTGAAACGCCGTATCCCTGGGCGATGTCGCAGCCCATCTCCCGGAGCATCTCAAAAGTTTCCTCCGACTCGACACCCTCCACCACCACTTCCATCCCCAGGGCGTGGGCGAGGCGCACCGCCGCGTCGATAATATGCCGGGCGCCGTCGTCGGAGCGGAGATTCCGGACAAAAGACTGGTCCACCTTGATTACCGTGGCCGGGAAACGGGAAAGATACTGCAGGGAGGAGTACCCCGTGCCGAAATCGTCGATGGAAATGACCACCCGCACATCGGAAAAGCGTTTCAGTACCCCGATGGCGTGGATCGGATCCTCCATGATGGCGCTTTCGGTTATTTCCAGCTCGAGGCTTTCTCCGTCGAGGCCCCTTCGGGTGAGGGCTTCGAGAATCATCTCAGCGAACCGGGGGGACATAAGGTCCCTGGCCGACACGTTCACGGCGAGCGAGAGGACGATCCCCTCCATCCTCCACCGGACGGACTGGTCCAGCGCCTCATTGATCACCCACTCCGTGAGGGCGTTCATCAGGTTGCTCTTCTCCGCCTGGGGGACGAAGGAAGCAGGATACAAGAGCCCCCGGAGAGGGTGCCCCCACCGCAGCAGGGATTCCGCACCTACCACCCCGCCGTCCCTCATGGACACTTTCGGCTGGTAGTGAAGAAGCAGCTCTCCCTTCTCCATGGCGCCCTTCAGGGCACCCAGCATCTCCAGGTTTTCCGCGATGGTTCCGTCAAGCTCGCTGTCATAGAGCAGGCTTTCCTGCCCCTTTCGTCCAGCGGTATGGGCGGCGATGTCCGCCTTCCGGAGCACGGAGTGCCCGTCCTCCCCGTTGTCCTCGAGCATCACGCAGCCTGCGACTGCTTCCACGTGCAGGGACATGTCCGGCAGAACGAAAGGTTCCTTCATCGCCGCCGAGATGCGGCCCATCTCATCCCGGGCTTCCTCCGGTCTCCCGCAGGGCAGGATCACCGACAGCTCCCCCGGCTGGGTGCTGAAAACGGGAGTCCCGTGCGGAAAGAGACCCTGCAGGCGGTCATGCATCTGCACCATGATCTCGTCCGTAATCCGGACTCCGAAAGTGGCCCCCACCTCCATGAGGTTTTCTGCGAAAACGGCGAAAAGGGCGGAAGAAGTCCTTCCAGCTTCCCCGCCTTCCCTGCCGGATGCCTCGATGTATTCCATGAGAGCGACCCTGTTGGGAAGCCGGGTGAATGGGTCGTGCCGGGCCAGCCATTCGTTCTCCGTGAGCTGTTGCCGGAGCATTTTCACAGCAACCCCGTTGAACAGGCCGATCAGGGTAAACAGCCCTGTCCGGTAGAGCCAGTTCAACAGAAGCTGGGGCTCGCCGGTGGCTGTTTCGATGGGCATGAAGGGACCGAGGACAAACCCGCCGGCCAGGCCGGCAAGAACCCCTCCCCTGGCGCCGAAAATAAAGCCCGCCAGGAGAATGGGGATGTACATGGAATGGGAGTAGACGTACTTGATGCCCCCCGTTGCAAGGACAAGGGCGTAAACTCCGAGGTTCAGGGCGGCGAGAAACAGGATCATGAGCGCTTTGTTCCTGAAGTGCCTCTCAAGCCAGCGGAAAAATGCGGACAGGGACATGATGCCGGTCACCTCCTCCTTCGGGAAGCCGGGACACGCCAAAACTGCACAAACATTCTGTCAAGGTGCAAGGCCATACTATCACGGAGGTTGCCTTTGGAGAAGGGGATAGGGAGGGCCGTTCCAGGGGACCTTTTTCCAACGGGAGCGGGTTCCGGAAACACGGAATGAGCCCGGCGGAGTCCCGGGCTCATTCCTTCCCTGCAGCCGGGCGGCGGGAGCCTCTTTTTCAGCGGTACGTTTTTTCAAAAAAACCGCTATTTGTCCTCCAGTATCGTCTCGACCTCGGCCATACGTCCCCTGGCCAGGCTTTCCGGAATGAACACCTGCCCGCACGACGGGCACCGGAGCACCTCCGTACGGAAGACATGGCCCAGGTAGCTGAACTGTGTCGGTGCCGGCGCCATCTCCACTCCGCATTTACCGCACATGAGCTTCGTCTTTTCTTCCATGGCCCATCTCACTCCAGCTCGATCTTCATTCTGTGGGCATAGGTGTTGAAGAGAACGTACCCTTCGGGTGACGGGGCATACTCCACCCACTGGGTCATGTAGCCTATCTCCCCGTACCCCAGGCAATGACCCGTGGCTGGGTCCAGCACCCTGCGCCCGCTCGCTTCGCACTGTTCGATAACGGCCAGGGCATCCTCCTCGAGGAGGCGGTCCCCGTTCATTTTTTCCCGCACGTCCGGCGGGATGGTCAAAACGTTTCGGCTGTCCATGGCACCCTCTTTTCCCGGCTCTTCCAGCTCCGGCCAGTACTTCCTCACAAGATCCTCCTTCAGCTTTTCCCGCCGCTTCCTTCGCTCATCATAGGCCGGAGGTCCGGCGGATTCTCCGTTCAGGCCGAAAAAGACGTCCAGGATATGGCGGACCGGCTTCCCCGCCTGCAGAAAAACATCCCTGCAGTTGGAGCAGTAGACGATATAGGGATGTTCTCCGTCTTTGCTTCTCTTCTCCGCCAGCCAGCGTGAGTATTTCGGCGCGGCGATATTGATCTGCCCCCCGTAGGAGCAGCACTGGGCGATTTTGCCCTCGTAGGGAAGAGCGGCAAGGCTGAAGCCCGCTTCCCGAAGAAGGGACCGCACCGCCTGCTGTGACGTTTCCCGGTTCCTGGCGGCACAGGGGTCGAAGACGGAGACCACCGTTCCATCTCCCCGCTCCGGGGACGGACGTCCCGCCCCGGCGAGAACGTCGTACAGCAGGACGCAGTCGATTTCGGGCAGATAGCGGCTGAACATCTCCAGGCAGGTCGGGCATGCAAGGATCATCCGGGGACAGCCGGCCTGCCGCCAGTTTTCCAGCAATGTTTCGCAGACCTTCCGGAACAGGGCCATGTCCCCTGCCCACAGAGCGGGGGCGCCGCAGCAGCCGATGGTGAGCCCCGTTCCCGGCTCCAGGCCGAGCAGAAAACGGAATGATTCCGAAACATACCTCGGGTCGGACGCGCCGAGCTGGCATCCCGGAAAGAAGACGGAAGTACATTTCTCCCCGGAAGGGGGAGGAGCCGAAAAGGAAGCCCGGCTGCTGTTCGCGAACGCCATGTCCCGCAGCCAGAACTCGTGAAATGCCCAGGGCATCGCTCCTTTTTCATGCATGGCCTGGTGGCCCGCCCGGAGGAATTCTCCCATGTCGATATTCTCAGGACAGACTTCGCCGCAGAGCCCGCACTGGCTGCAGGTCGCGATGAGCCGGGTCGCCACCGTTCCGTCGCCGTCGAGGGTGCCCGGGGTGACGGTGATCTGGACCTCCTCGGCGATGCGTCCGGGGAATTTTTTGAAGTAGCTCATCAGGCCGCAGTGGCGGATGCACGCGTCGCATCGGCACCGGATGCAGCGGGAGGCTTCCGCGGCAGCCTCCTCTTTGGAATACTGTTCCCCCGATGCAGGGAGAACGGCATGGGTGAAAACGATCGCCCCCGGCGCCAGGCGCATCCTCGTAGGATTGTTTTTTTTCGCGCTGCGCATTTCCCCTGTTTTCAGAAAGTCCTCTATGCACAGGGAGGCCTTCAGCCCCTGGCTCAGGGCTTCCATGAGAGTCGCCCCCGTGAGGGAACCGCCGAGGAATACCCCGGGAAGGCTGGTCGCAAAGGGAATGCCTTCATCGGGGCCCGCTTCCCGTCCCAGGCCGAAGCTGTCCCCCCCGCTCCCTGTGGCGATATAGACGCCGTCGTACTTTTCCAAGAGGGGGCCAATGTCTAAAACCGGGTGATCGAGGAAGAGGCCGTACTCTTCGTTCGAGAACTGCAGCCGGATATCTTCGAGGAAAACGGCGCTGTCGAGGACGTTCCACAGGGCTCCCCCGACACGGCCGCTCCGCTCGTACACATCAACGGCGTATTTTTTGCTCGCCAGGCGCAGGGCGCAGGCAAGGCCGCTGATCCCCGCCCCTATCACGGCGATCCTGCCCTGTTTCGGGGGCAGGTTGTAGCTGTTCGGCCCTGTGTTTGCCGCATAGGCGATGGCGGCCTTTTCAAGCAGGTTCAGCGAGATGGGGGCATCCACCCGCCCCCTGGGGCAGACGTTCCTGCAGGGCTGGTCGCACAGGGCGGCGACGATGGCGGGGAAACCCACCGTGTTGGAGAAAAGGCGGAAGGCGGAATTGAAGGCGCCCCGCTGCATCCGGCCGATGAATTCCCTGACGTCCAGCCGGAACGGGCAGGCCGAAGCGCAGAACGGGTCTTCCTTCTCCAGGCAGCGATCCTTGATGTCCCGGATTCTTTTTTCCATCTGGACCCCGTCACCCCTGGGCCGTCAGGTAATAGGAGCAGAAGGGAACGAACCGGCCGTCGTCAAAAACATGGAGACTGCACCTGCGCAGGCGCTCAAGGTCGAGGTTGCCCGCATCCTGGAACGCCATGGCGGTCAGCGTGAAGCTGTACCTCCGGGCAAACAAGAGAAAACCGTCGAAAGATTTCAGGTCCGCTGCGCAGCAGCCCTTCTCCCCGTCGCCGTCGTTCCGGGAAGCTGATTTCGGAGGTTCAGGCCGCTCCCATTTCGTGGCGATGAAGGACCGGTTTTGGTCGGCCGAAACGATCTTGCCGCAGCACTGCCCTCCCTCCCTGTGCAGCGGGTGCAGCCTGCCCCCGCTCGTGACAACATAGTCGGCATGAAATCCGCACAGGGGGTGATTGCAGCGGGAAGGAATGATGGAATTCTTCGGCACCAGATCCCCCGCCTGTTCCTCGATGGCGGCGAGCAGCTCGTCGAGAGTAAAGCGCATGCTGTCCGACGGAAGTGCGGGAATTCGTCCGAAATGGCTCACCGGCTGGAAATGGACGCCCCGCACCGCAGGGGTGCGGGAAACGGCGAACCTGATGATGTTGCCTATTTCCCCCGTGTTGATCCCCGGAACGAGGGTCGGGACGAGCACCACGCCCAGGTTGAACCGTGCACAGTTGTCGATGGCCCGAAGTTTGACGTCGAGGAGATCCCGTCCGCGAAGGGCCCTGTAGACGTCGTCGCCGGTGCCGTCAAATTGCAGAAAAACGAAGGAAAGGCCCGCCTCCGCAAGCGTGCGGACGTACTCTTCATCCTCGGCGAGGCGCAGGCCGTTTGTATTGAGCTGCACATGCCGGCAGCCCGCTTCCCTGGCCGCCGAGACAAGCCGGGGCAGATCATCCCGGACGGTGGGCTCCCCGCCGCTGAGCTGCACGAGGGTTTTGCCCGGGACCGCGAGGGCCCGCAGGCGGCCCCGCAGGGTTTCGAAAGGAATATCCTCCCCTTCGCCTCCCTCGGCGAAGCAGAAGGTACATTTCAGGTTGCAGCGCCTGGTCACTTCCAGCACGGTGCAGCAGGTGTCCTGCCTGTGGTCGGGGCAGAGCCCGCAGGCGTGGGGACACTGTTCGTTTTCCCCTTCCGCGATGGGAGGCTGGTCCCCTCTCCATTCCTCCAGGTCCCGCAGCCCCCGCCAGATCACCGCCGAAAAGCCGCCGTGCCGGGGGCATTGTTTTACCAGGTGCACTTCCCTGCCCCGGGCGACGTGAACCGCCGGTATCCTTTCCAGGCATACCGGGCACACGCTGTACGTCTGACGCAGAATTTTTTCCATGAGCATCCTCCGAAAAAGGGCTTCTTCCGGCAATCGCCAGGATCCCGGCCAATGACTGCTCCGGGGAAATTCTACCATGTCCGGGCCGGGCAGCAGCAGAGAAAAAGCAGGGCGGAGGGAATGCACACCCGCCGCCCTGTTGTGAGATTAGAAGAACCGCTCTGCAGTACCGCTTCCGAGAGGAACGAAGTAATCTTCAGGCCCTGCCTGGACAGGGTTGGCCCGAATGTTCTCCAGTTCCTCGTACAGATCGGAGCCGAGGAAATACTTCTTCGGGGGAGTGATCTTTCCGCCCGCGGCCAGGGTATCGATACCGGCCTTGACCTTTTCAGGGGAGGCGGGCATCTCGTAGATCCGGACTCCGCAGGCGTTGTATATCCCGTTGAGTACGGCCATGTGGCCCGACGACTGGAAGCCTTCCGAGGCGCCGGAAGAACCGAAGGGACCGCTCTCGTCCGGACGCTCGTAGTAGATGACCTCGAGTTCGTCCGGGATGGTTTCAATGTAGGGCACGCCGGAGGCCGCGATGTTCGTGTGTTTCTTGACATCGTCGTAATTCTCGCCCAGGGCGAAGCCGATGGCATGGGATATGCCGCCGTAGGCCTGCCCGTTGACGGAATCGATGTTTCCGACTTTCCCCACGTCGCTGACGCAGGTGAAGCGGAGCACGGTCGTTTTGCCCGTGGCCGTATCCACTTCGACCTCGGCCAGGTTCAGGCAGTAGGTGAAGGCTGGAGTGGGGTCGCCGATGCCGGTGTTGGGGTCGAGCCTGCAGAGCCCCGGCACCGACGTGTTCGAGTAGGTGCCGAAGTACTTCGTCTCCAGCCCCTCCGCTTTCATCTCGTCGTAGGTCCTGTACGTCCCGTCCGGTTTCCGCATGGCCCCAATCAGCTTTTCGGCGGCGAGGATGGTGGCGTTGCCGCTCATAAAGTGGGTGCGGCTTGCGCCGGACATGCCCGAGTCCGGGCAGAGCCTGGTGTCGTTCTGCACCAGGCGGATCTGCTCCGGAGTCACCCCGAGGGGCTTCAGGGCTTCGAGGGTGAGCATGAGGGAACCGATGTCCCCGCCCTGTCCCAGCTCCTGGTAGGTGTCGTACTTCGTGAAGGTGCCGTCGGGGTTCAGCTCGATGGCGACCGTAGCCTTGTCGGTTCCGCCTTCCGTGACGTTGAAACCGCCCCAGGAAAGGCCCACGCCCCGGCGCTTTTCCGGAGTGTCGCCCTTTTTCGCTTCCCGGACGGCCCTTTCGTAGTGGGGGCGCATGATGTTCATCATCTCTTCCATGGGGTACTGGCGGAAGGGATAGCTGTTGATGTTGGTCTGGCCTTCCCGGGCAATATTCCTCCACCGGAACTCGAAGGGGTCGATCCCCGCCTTCTCGGCAAGCATGTCCATCAGGGCTTCGCTCAGGGTGTAGGCCTGGGGGGAACCGTAGCTCCTGTACGCCGTGCCGAAGTTGTGGTTCGTGTTGGCGATCCGGGACAGCCCGGCCGCGTGGGGCACGTAATAGGGGAAGAAGGCGAACCGGGGCTGCTTGGTGACGATGTCGTCCCCGCCCCAGGAGTAGGCGCCGTGGTCCATGCCGTAATCAAACTCCACCGCGGTTATTTTTCCGTTTTCGTCACAGGCCGCCCGTCCGTTGGAGTGGCAGGGGCAGCGCTTTCCCGAGAAATGCTGGTGCTCCTCGTAGCTCATCGACAGGGAGACCGGTGATTTCAGGACTGCTGCTGCGGCTCCGGCCAGACAGAGGTCGCCGGCATTCGTCGACCAGCCGAAACTGGCGCCGGTGGGGTTCATGACCACCCGCAGCCTGTCCTTCGGAATGCCGATGGAGTTTCCGATGCGGCCGATGGAGGAGTACACTCCCTGGGACTTGCACTGGAAGGTAAGGTACCCTTCCTCGTCGAAATAGGCCTGCACACTGTCCCCTTCTATGGTGAGATGGGGCTGGCGGGCGGAATAAAAGCTCCCCTCGACGCTGTAGGGGGAGGAATCAATTATTTCGGCGACTTTCGTCGGCTCCTCGAGCCCCGCTCCCTTGAGGAGAGGCTGGATGCAGAAGATGTTCGGCGTATCCTCGTGAATGCGCAGAGCGTCCGGCATGACCGCCTCGAGGAAATTCAGGTACTCGGGAAGCTGCTCGATCTTCACTTTGACCTTTGCCGCGGCCGCCCGTGCCCGGTCCTTCGTGTCGGCCGCCACCAGGGCCACAACGTCGCCGTACCTGTATATTTTCGTTTCGTTGAGCACTTCACGGCTTGGGGCCATGACCGTGGTGCGCTCGTGCATCTGGCCTTCCGCCATTATGTTCGTCCCGCCGGCGGCCTTGAGATCGGCGGCCAGGATGACTTTTTTGACGCCCGGCATCTTCTCAGCCTCGGAAATGTCGATCTCCAGAATCCTGGCATGATGGGCCGTCCGGGGCTGCACGACGGCAACATGGAGAGTGTCCGCGGGCATCTTCAGTTCCTGATCGTCGCCGTAATCGGCAAGGCCGCAGACCTTTGCAAGAGCAGTAGGACGAACGACGGGCTTTCCGTAATATCCGTCCTCCGTCGAATAGGACGGCCCGATTTCATCGATGGCCGCTTCGCCCCGGATAACTTTCGCCGCCTCCATGACTGCGTCGACAATCTGCTTGTACCCAGTGCAGCGGCAGACGTTTTTGTGTTTCTGGAACCACGCTCTCACTTCCTTGCGCGTCGGGTCGGCGTTTTCCAGGAGCAGAGCGTAGGAAGACACGATGAATCCCGGCGTGCAGAAGCCGCACTGGACGGCGCCCAATTTCATGAAAGCGACCTGCAGGGGGTGAAGATTCTTCGGGGTTCCGATTCCTTCCAGCGTAATGACCTCGCTGTATTCCGGCACTTTCGCGATTTTCCGTGTGCAGGAGCGAATGAGCTGCCCGTCAAGAATCACCGAGCAGGAACCGCAGACCCCCGTCCCGCAGCCGACCTTGACGCTGGTGAGCCCAAGGCGTCGCAGCACGTCGGCCAGGGAGTCTTTCTCTGGGTCACAGATGAAAATCCGGTTCGCGCCGTTGATCTTCAGCCACATCTTTCGAAAAGCCACAGCAACACCCTCCTTCGATAGATACAAATAATGCTGTTCAGCTATTCTCAGGAATAGCTGCAGACATACTCGGCAATACCGTCGCAGCGGATTTGAAACGAAACTCCGGCAGGCACCAGGAAGAAGCCGCCTTCACGGTACCCGGTCCATTCCCCGCCGGAGGCGAGCTGTACCTCGACGCTGCCGTTGGTTATCTCCATCTTTTCATTGGACGAGGTGGAGAAGGAGTAGCTGCCGGGCAGCATGATCCCCACAGTCTTTCTCTCGCCTTCAGCCGTCCAGAAGGTTCTGCTGGTGACTTTCCCTTCCTCGTAGATGTTTCCTTTCACAGCCATGTTCACCGCTTTGAACACATCCATGGAAACCAGCTCCTTTTGCGATTTTGACAAAATAGCTTTCTTTATCTTTAACTCAACTTTCGCAGGACCTTGACAGCCGAAAAATCGTTGAAATGACTGGATAAAAATGACAGGAAGGCCCCTGTTTTGTAAAATTGTAGTCGCGAGATAACAAAACTACAAAAAGGAGGCCTTCCCG